>Ga0209972_10000110_pt1 | contig 75986 bp, 71 predicted proteins | sample NOAtaG_7_FD_187302 | JGI IMG/M metagenome (GOLD analysis project Ga0209972, IMG submission 187302) | Freshwater lake microbial communities from Lake Erie, under a cyanobacterial bloom - NOAA_Erie_Diel1S_2200h metaG (SPAdes) (version 2) | ecosystem: Environmental > Aquatic > Freshwater > Lake ... | reverse complement strand
ACTGTTCGAGACACGCTTCGCCGGGGGCGTGATCTCCGAGGTGGAGCTGCGCCAGGTCCAGGCGGAGTACCAGTCGGCCGCTACGCGCGTCCCCGACCTGGAGCAGGCCATCGCGCAGCAGGAAAACGCCCTGTCCGTGCTGGTGGGCGCCAATCCCGGCCCCATCGAGCGGGGCCGGGGGCTGAACGACCTCAGTCTGCCAGCGGTGCCGAGCGGCCTGCCCTCCGAACTGCTGATCCGCCGCCCGGACCTGCGCAAGGCAGAGCAGGACCTGATTGCCGCCAACGCCCGCATCGGCGCGGCGCGGGCGCGCTATTTCCCCACGGTGTCGCTCACCGGCGCCCTGGGGTCTTCCAGTGCGGCCCTGTCGGATCTGTTCACCGGACCGGCCTCGGTGTGGAATTTCGGCGCCGGCCTCACCGGACCCATCTTCGACGGCGGCCTGGTAGCCAGCACGGTGCGCCAGGCGCAGGCGCAACGCGAGCAGCTCCTGGCCAGCTACGAACAGGCGGTGCAGCAGGCCTTCCGCGAGGTCAACGACGCCCTGGTGGCGAATCTGCGCACCCGCGAACGGGCCCAGGCCCAGGCACTGCAGACCGAGGCCCTCAGGCGCTACTCGGAGCTGGCGCGGATGCGCTACGAGGGCGGCTACACAAGTTACCTGGAAGTGCTCGATGCCGAACGCGGGCTGTTCAGCGCCCAGCTCGCCGAGGCCCAGGCCCGCGGCGACGTGGCGAGCGCGCTGGTGGCCTTGTACAAGTCTCTCGGCGGCGGCTGGGTGGAGCAGGCCGAAACGCTCGCCGAGGGTCCGCAACCGAAGACAGGAGATGCGCGATGAAACACTGGCTGATCGCCGCCGTGCTGGCGGTGGCCGCCACCGGCTGTTCGTCCCCGGGCCTGCGCAAGGCCGAGGGGCTCGAGGTGGCCGGAAAACTGGCGCCCGTGCCCAAGGGCGTGTCCGTCTATCAGTACGTGGATCCGCGCTTTGACTTCCTGCCCTTCCGCCGCGTGCTGCTCGAACCGGTGGTGGTGTACACGGCGCCCGACCACGGCTTCGGTGACATTCCCCAGGCCGAGCGCCAGGCACTGGCGCGCTTCATCGACGCCAATGCGCCGCGCATCCTGGGCGGCGGCGCCGTGAAGCTGGCCGAGGCCCCCGCGCCCGATGTGCTGCGGCTGCGGCTCACGCTGGTGGGCATGACCCGCAGCCGTCCGCTGCTGCAGGGTGTGAGCTACGCCATTCCCGTGGGCGCGGCGCTCAATCTCGCCAAGGGGGCCGCGGGCGGCAGCGGCGTGTTCATGGGCTCGGTGATCCTCGCCGGGGAGTTCTACGACACCTCCACGGGCGCCCTTGCCGCGGGCTTCCTGGCACAGCGCAGCCCCAATGCCGTCAACCTGCTGGCCATCGCCAGCGAATCGGCGGCGGCCGAGCAGGGTGCGCTGTCGCTGCTGGAGGAGCCGCGCGGCCGGTTCGATGCACGGGCAGCCGAGCGGCGCTGAGGCATTCCAGGCCGCGGCCCTGCGCGGCCGCGCGGCGGACCGAGCCGTTCAGAAGGGTTTGATCACCACCAGCAGCACCGCCGCGACCAGCAGCAGCACCGGCATCTCGTTGAACCACCGGAACCACACGTGGCCGCGCTGCACGCGCCCGGCGCGAAAATCGGCCAGCACGCGCCCGCAGTAGCCGTGATAGGTCACCAGCGCGAGCACCAGCACGAGCTTGGCGTGCATCCAGCCGCCGCCGATGCCCAGGCCCAGCCACAGCCACAGGCCGAACACCAGCGCCAGCGCCCCCAGCGGCGTCATGAATCGATACAGCTTGCAGGCCATGAGCAGCAACCGCTCGCGTTCGGCCGTGCTGTCCGGCGCCACCATGGCCAGGTTCACGAAGATGCGCGGCAGGTAGAACAGGCCGGCGAACCAGCTCGTGACGAAGATGATGTGCAGCGATTTGATCGAGAGGTACATGGCGCGTGGAGTGGGCGTCGGCCGCAGCGTCCCGCGAGCATATCTCCGAAAGGGCCGGTTTGCGATTCCCCTGCCCTGCCGGCATCGCCGTTGTGGGAGCTGCTGGGTGAGTGCCCTCGCAAGGTCCACCGTGGGCCATCGGCGCCGGGATCGCGGCAAGCCTTCATGCGCTCGCCAGTGCCCGCCACCAGCCATGGGCTGTATGCTCAAGGCCACGGCGCTGGCCAGACATGCCGCGCGGGAGTGAGCACCCGGTGCGCCTTCGACGATCCGCCTCGCAACGAACCCTGACAGGAGCTGCCATGCGCCCCCTTCGATCCCCCCTCGCCCTGCCCTTGCTGGCGGCCGCGCTGTTGTCTGCCGGCAGCCTTGCTCGCGGTGAACTGGAGCCCATGGTGAACGTTTTTCCGACCGACCTGCGCTGGGCAAATCCGGCGTCCATCCCCAAGGCCATCGAACTGGCGGTGGTGTATGGCGACCCGGGGAAGCCAGGCCCCTATGTGTTTCGCGCCCGCATGCCGGCAGGCACCAGGCTGGCCGCCCACCGCCACCCCGATGCGCGCTGGGTCACGGTGCTGGAGGGCACCTACCGCTCGGCCGTGGGCGAGCGCTTCGATGTGGAAGCCTCAACGGAATATCCCCGGGGCAGCTTCTATGTCACGGCGGCCAACGCACCGCACTACAGCTATGCGGTGACCGATGTGATCGTCCAGGAGCAGGGCGTGGGCCCCACCGGCATTGCCTACGTGCATGCCGAGGACGATCCTCGCCACGGGCGTTGAACCGCCCGCGGGCGAAGGGGCCTGTGCCATAATCGCGCGCTCTTCGCCGGGGGGATGGCCCGGCGAGGCTTCCACATCACGGCAACGGGAGAGCACCATCATGTTTCAGTCTCGAATTTTTTCCGCTGGCGTGCTCGCGCTGGCCGCCTTGCTGCCGGCTTCTGCCGGTGCTGAAGAGGATCTCAACTGGCAATTCGTGCCCGGGATCCCACGTCCCGTGGAGGTGGCCATCGTCTCCGGCGATCCCTCCAAGGAAGGGCCCTACGTGGTGCGCTACCGCACGCCATCGGGCATGCGCTTCGCGCCAGTGACCCATCCCGATGCGCGTGAGCTCACCATCATCAAGGGCACCTACTGGATCGCCCAGGGCGAGAGCTACAACTGGAAGCAGATGGACGAGTTCAAGGCCGGCGCGGTCATTCAGAAGGAGGCCAACAAGCCTTACTTCGGCTGGGCGCGCACCGCCGTGATCCTCGAGGAACGCGGCACCGGCCCCACCAACCTCAATTACGTGCACGAAGACGACGACCCGCGCAACCACCGCAAGGATTGACGCGGGTCCGGCACCGGCCGGACTTGCAGCAGCATCCGGAGCGCGGCCAAGGCCGCGCTCTTTTATATGGTGCACGCCCGGGCAACGCCCTTCAGGTGCCCAGGCTTGAGCGCCCAGCAGGCCAGCGCTCAGGCGCGCGGCGCGGCCGTGGCAGCCCGAATCTGATCCAGCGCCGCGGGGTCCTCCAGTGTAGTGAGATCGCCCGGGTCGCGCCCCTCCGCCAGGGCCTGGATACTCCGGCGCAGCAGTTTGCCGGAGCGCGTCTTCGGCAGCAGCGTCACGAAGTGCACGCGGGCGGGTCTGCCGATGGCGCCAAGCTGGCCGTCCACCGTGGCCATGACTTCCTTCTCCAGGGCGGCGCGCGCCTGTGGCGTGGCAGCCACGGCAGGGTTCTTGAGCACCGCGAAGGCGAGCGGCATCTGACCCTTGAGCGCGTCGGCCACGCCTACCACTGCCACCTCGGCCACCGCGGCGTGGGCCTGCACGGCCTCCTCGATCTCGCGGGTTCCCAGCCGGTGGCCTGCCACGTTGATCACATCGTCGGTGCGGCCCAGGATGGTGTGGTAGCCCTCGGCGTCGCGGATGCCCCAGTCGAAGGAGGAATACACCTGCCGGTCGCGGAACATGGAGAAATAGGTTTTCACGAAGCGCTCGTCGTCGCCCCAGACGGTGGACAGGCAACCCGGCGGCAGCGGCGGCACCACTGCCACCACGGCCTTTTCGTCGGCGCCCGCCTCGGAAGCATCGGACTCGCGCAGCAGGCGCAGGTCGTAGCCATAGGCGGGAAAGGCCGGGCTGCCGAACTTCACGGGTGTGGGCTCCACGCCGGGCATGGCGGTGAGCATGGGCCAGCCCGTTTCGGTCTGCCAGTAGTGGTCGATGACAGGCTTGCCCAGCAGGTCGCTGATCCAGCGGTGGGTGGGCTCATCCAGGGGCTCGCCCGCCAGGAACAGGTGCCGCAGGGAAGACAGGTCGTGGCGGGTGACGAAGGCCGGATCCTGCTTCTTGAGCACACGAATGGCAGTGGGCGCCGAAAACATCACGTTCACGCCGTGGCGCTCCACCAGGCTCCACCAGATGCCCGGGTCCGGCCGGATGGGCGTGCCTTCGTAGAAGATGGTGGTCAAGCCCGCGAGCAACGGCCCGTAGACGATGTAGGAATGGCCCACCACCCAGCCGATGTCGGAGGTGGTGAACATGGTGTCACCGGCCGCGCCGCAGTAGATGTGGCGCATGGAGGCGGCCAGGGCTACGGCGTAGCCGCCGGTGTCTCGCTGCACGCCCTTGGGCCTGCCGGTGGTGCCGGAGGTGTAGAGGATGTAGCTCGGTTCGTTGGATTCTAGCCACTCCACCGGCACGGCGGCGCCGGCATGCCGTGCGCCCAGCGTCTGCCAATCCACATCGCGCGGGGCGCAGCGCGGGAAGCCCGGGTCGAGTCCGCGGTCGAACAGCAGCACGTGGGCCGGCTTGGCGGCGCACAGGTCGATGGCCTCGTCCAGCAGGTGCTTGTAGGGCACCACCTTGCCAGCCCGCATGCCGGCGTCGGCCGACACCACCAGCTTGGGGCGCGCGTCATCGATGCGCGTGGCCAGGCTGTGGGCGGCAAACCCCCCGAACACCACCGAATGGATGGCCCCGATGCGCGCGCAGGCGAGCATGGCGAAGGCCGCCTCGGGAATCATGGGCATGTACACCAGAACCCGGTCGCCGCGGGTCACGCCCAGCGATTGCATCATGGCCGCCACGCGGTTGACCTCGGCGTGCAACTCGCCATAGGTGTAGGATTTTTCCGCGCCGGTTTCCGTGGAGACGAACACCAGCGCCGGCTGGTGGCGGCGCGCAGCGAGATGACGATCCACGGCGTTGTGGCACAGGTTGGTGAGCCCGCCCGCGAACCAGCGCGCGAAGGGCGGCCGGGAATAGTCGAGCACCGCATCCCAGGGGCGCTGCCAGTCCACCAGCGCCGCCTGCTCGGCCCAGAAGCCTTCCCGGTCCTCGATGGAGCGCCGGTGAAAGGCGCGCAGCTTTTCTCCGCTCATTGCATGTTCTCCGTGGGTGGCGCGGCGCGGGCGCGAAGGCACCCGCATGCTGCTGCGGGTACCTGCACCGCTTGGTCAGGCGATCTTCACCACTGTGCGGCCCTTGGCGGCGCCATCGAGGTAGCCCTGGAAGGCGCCCTGCAACTGGTCCAGGGGCAGCAGGCGCACCATGCTTTGCAGGTGCCGCGGCTTGAGGTCGCCGGCAAGGCGTTGCCACACCTGCTCGCGCAGCGGCATGGGGCAGTTCACCGAGTCGATGCCGCACAGCGTCACCCCGCGCAGGATAAAGGGCATGACCGTGGTCTTGTATTCAAAGCTCGCCGCCAGGCCGACGGCGGCGATGGCGCCGCCTTCCTTCATGGTGCTGGTCATCCACGACAGCACGTCGCCGCCCAGGTTGTCCACCGCACCCGCCCACAGGCTCTTGTCCAGCGGCCGGATCTTGGCCAGATCTAGGGACGATCGCAGCATCACTTCCTTGGCGCCCAGGGAGGTGAGGTAGTCGGCCTCGGACGCCTTGCCGGTGAGCGCGACCACGTGGTAGCCACGCCCCGCGAGGATGTCGATCACCACCGAGCCCACGCCGCCAGTGGCGCCGTTGACGATCACCGGTCCGCGCCCGGGTTCGAGGCCGTTGGCCTCCATGCGCACCACGGCGAGCCCGGCGGTGAAGCCGGCCACGCCCAGGGCCATGGCCTCCTGGGTGCTGAGCCCCTGGGGCAGGCGCACCAGCCACTTGGCGGGCACGCGCATGCGCCCGGCGTAGCCGCCGTCGTGGGCCACGCCGATGTCGTAGCTGTTGGCGATCACCTGATCGCCGGGCTTGAAGGCCGGGTCGGTGGAGGATTCCACCGTGCCCGCGCCGTCGATCCCGCCCACGCAGGGAAAACGCCGGATGATCTTGCCCGCGCCCGTGGCCGCCAGCGCGTCCTTGTAGTTGATGCTCGAGTACTCGGTGCGGATCACCACCTCGCCCGGGTCGAGTTCGTCCACCGTCATGTCCACCATCCGCGAGACGACCTTGCCGTCCTCGTTGAAGATGCGCAGCGCCTTAAATGTGCTCATGGGTCTCCTCCGTGGTTGAGTTGTTCGATTTGGTTGCCGGTGGCGGGCCACCGGCGGCGGCCCGGAAGGGCCATGGGGTCGGCGGCGATCACCCGCGGTGAGCCTCGCCAAGGTAGCGCCTCGTCTGCATCTCCACCAGCCGGCTCGCGGTACGGTCATGCTCCGGGCCGCGCCTCACATGGGCATACAGTCCCGGCACATCGCTGCGGGCCGCCACCACCAGCTTCACCCGCCGATCGTAGAACTCGTCCACCAGCCACGTGAAGCGGCGCATGCGGTCTGCCTCCCCGCTCGCGGCGAAGCGCGGCACGCCCGACAGCAGCACGGTGTGGTAGCGCCGCGCCAGCTCGATGTAGTCGGCCTGGGCGCGGGGCCCGTCGCACAGGGCGGCGAAGTCGAACCACGCCACGCCGCCCGCCACGCGTCGTGACTGCACCGGGCGGCCGCCGATGGCCAGTTCCATGGCAGTGCCGGACTCCCCCGCCAGGTGCACGAAGGCGCTCTCCATGGCCGCCTCGGCGGCGGCATCCAGGGGCTGGTGCCACACCCCGGCACGTTCGAGCACCTGCTGCCGGTAGTCGGTGCCGGCGTCCATCTGGTGCACCACCAGCCGCTGGCGGATCAGATCGATGGCGGGCAGAAACTGTCCCCGCTGCAGGCCGTGCAGATACAGCGCGCCTGGCTCGGTGTTGGAGGTGGTGACCAGCGCCACGCCGTGGGCCAGCAGACCCTCCAGCAGGCGCCGCAGGATCATGGCATCGCCGATGTCGGTGACCTGGAACTCGTCCAGGCACAGCAAGCGCGCCTGGGCCGCCAGTTGTCCGGCCACCGTGTGCAGCGGGTCGGGCCTGCCCTGCAGGCGCTTGAGTTCGTGGTGCACCTCGTGCATGAACCGGTGGAAATGGGCACGGCGCTTCGGGCGGGCGGCAGAGAACTCGAAATAGCCGTCCATCAGAAAGCTCTTGCCCCGCCCCACCCCGCCCCAGAGGTAGAGTCCCGCCACGGGCGGCTGCTCCGGCTTGAGAAAGCGCAGCCAGCGCCGCGATGCGGCTGCCGGGCTGGCGATGCGCTCTTCGATGCGGGCAAATTCGCCCAGTACCGCCCGTTGCGCATCATCCAGCGCGAACCCCAGGGACCGGGCGCGCTGTTCGAACCACGCCAGCAGACGCGCGGCGGTGCCGGTATGGCGCTCCATCAGGACCTCGCCGGCCGCGCTGGAGGACATGGACGGGCGCCCGCGCGCGGGCGCCTAGATGTGGAGGCTGCGCTTGTGCACGCCCAGCGCCGCCTCGTGCATGGCTTCGGACAGGGAAGGATGGGCGTGCACGATGCGGGCGATGTCCTCCGCGGTGGCGGAGAACTCCAGCGCCACCACCGCCTCGGAGATGAGCTCCGAGGCAAAGGGACCGATGATGTGCACCCCCAGGATGCGATCGGTCTCGGCATCGGCCAGCATCTTCACGAAACCCGCGGTCTCGCCCAGGGCGCGCGCACGGCCCGAGGCGATAAAGGGGAACTGACCCGCGCGGTAGGCGACGCCGGCGGCCTTGAGCTCCTGCTCGGTCTTGCCTACCCAGGCGATCTCCGGGGCGGTATAGACCACCCAGGGGATGGTATCGAGATTGACGTGGCCGTGGTGGCCCGCGATGGTCTCGGCCACGGCCACGCCCTCTTCGGAGGACTTGTGGGCCAGCATGGGCCCGCGCACCGCATCGCCGATGGCATAGATGCCGGGCATGCTGGTGCGGCACTGCGCGTCCACCTCCACGTAACCGCGGCCATCGAGTTTCACGCCGACGGACTCGGCGTTGAGCCCGGCGGTGTTGGGCGTGCGCCCGATGGCCACCACCAGCCGGTCGAATTCGTCGCGGTGCCGGGTGCCTTCGCGCTCTTCGTACTCCACCAGCACCGACTTCTCGCCGGTGGTGACCGACAGCACCTTGGCACCGGTGTGGATGATCAGCCCGAGGGGCCCCGTGAAGGCGCGGAAGGCTTCCTTGGCGATCTGCTCGTCGGCGGCGGCCAGGAAGGTGGGCATGGCCTCGAGGATGGTGACCTCGGCGCCCAGGCGCTTCCAGACGCTGCCCATCTCCACGCCGATCACGCCCGCGCCGATGATGCCCAGGCGGCGCGGTACCGAATCGAAGGACAGCGCGCCCACGTTGTCGCACACCAGCGCGTTGTCGATGGCCACGCCGGGCAACTGGCGCGGCACCGAACCGGTGGCCACGATCACGTTTCGCGCCACGATGGTCTCGCTCGGGCCATCGCCCGTGACCTCCACCTGCCAGCCGCCGTCCGGGGCGGCACCGGCGAAGCGGCCGAAGCCGTGCAGCGACTCCACGCGGTTTTTCTTGAACAGCAGCGCAATGCCCGTGGTGAAGGTATTCACGATCTTGGTCTTGCGCGCCTGCATCTTCGGCACGTCGATGCTGACGCCCTTGAGGCCGATGCCGTGGTCGGCGAACTTGTGCAAAGCGCGCTCGTAGTTCTCCGAGGATTCCAGCAGCGCCTTGGAGGGAATGCACCCCACGTTGAGGCAGGTGCCGCCGAGGCTGGGCTTGCCGGCCGGGTTTTTCCAGGCGTCAATGCAGACGGTCTTGAGGCCGAGCTGCGCAGCGCGGATGGCGGCAACGTAGCCGCCAGGGCCGGCGCCGATGACCGCCACGTCGAAGGTCTTTGGCATGGCGTTGCTCCGCTAAAGGTCCAGCAGCAGGCGGGCCGGATCCTCCAGCGCCTCCTTGATGGCCACCAGGCCGAGCACCGCTTCGCGCCCATCGATGATGCGGTGGTCGTAGCTCATGGCCAGGTAGTTGATGGGGCGAATCACGATCTGCCCGTTTTCCACCACCGCCCGGTCCTTGGTGGCGTGCACGCCGAGGATGGCGCTCTGGGGCGGGTTGATGATGGGCGTGGACAGCATGGAGCCGAACACCCCGCCGTTGGAGATGGAGAAGGTGCCACCGGTGAGCTCTTCGATGGAGAGCTTGCCGTCCTGGGCACGCCGGCCGAAGTCGGCGATGGCTTTCTCCACATCGGCCAGCGACATCTGGTCGGCGTTGCGCAGGATGGGCACCACCAGCCCGCGCGGGCTGCCCACGGCGATGCCGATGTCGAAATAGCCGTGGTAGACGATGTCCGCGCCATCCACCGAGGCATTGAGGATGGGGTATCTCTTGAGCGCGGCCACCACCGCCTTCACGAAAAACGACATGAAGCCGAGCTTCACGCCGTGGTCCTTCTCGAACCGGTCCTTGTACCGGTTGCGCAGGTCCATGACGCCCTGCATGTTCACTTCGTTGAAGGTGGTGAGGATGGCCGCGGTAGCCTGCGACTGCACCAGCCGTTCGGCCACGCGCTGGCGCAAGCGCGACATGGGCACGCGCTTCTCGGGCCGGTCGCCGAGCAGTTCGTCCACGTTCACGGGCGAGGGCATGGGCGCCGGGCCGCGGGCCGCGCCCGGCCTGCCCTGCACGAAGCCCACCACGTCTTCCTTGGTGATGCGCCCGCCACGGCCGCTGCCGGCCACCTGTGCGAGGTCCACCTGGTGTTCAGCTGCCACGCGGCGTGCCGCCGGCATGGCCAACACCTCCTGCGCGGCCGTTGCCGGGGCGGCGGCGGGCACGGGTTGCTCCGCGGGCGCCGCGGCAGCGGGGGCTGCGGCAGTTGGCGCGGCAGCCGCCTTTGCGTCGGTGTCGATGGTGGCGATGAGTTCGTTGCTCACCACCGTGCCGCCGTCACCCTTGATGACGCTAGCCAGCATCCCCGAGTCTGGGGCCGGCAGTTCCAGGACCACCTTGTCGGTTTCGATGTCGATGAGGTTCTCGTCGCGCTGGACGTATTCGCCCTGCTTCTTGTGCCAGGTCAGAAGGGTCGCTTCCGCCACGGATTCGGACAGGGCGGGTACCCGCACTTCGATCAGCATAGGGGCTCCGTGAGAGCGTTCGTGGGAAGGCGCTGCCGCTTGCCGGTCATGCGCCGTGGGTCAGGGCTGCGTCCACCACGGTCTTCTGGCGCTGGTTGTGCAAGGCCAGATAACCGCCAGCCGGCGAGGCGCTGGAGGGACGCAGGGCGTAGCGCAGCCTCTGCTCGGGCCTGAGGTGGCGCAACAGATAGTGCTGGATGCGATGCCAGGCACCCTGGTTGCCGGGCTCTTCCTGGCACCAGACCACCTCGCCCGCCTTGGCGTAGCGGGCGATCTCGGCGGCGAACTCGTCGTGGGGAAAGGGGTACAGCTGCTCGATGCGCACCAGGGCTATGTCGTCGATTTTCTTCTCGCGACGCGCCGCCAGCAGGTCGAAGTAGATCTTGCCGCAGCAGAAAACCACCCTCTTCACCTTGTTCGCATCGAGCTTTTCGGCGTCGGGAATGAGCGGCTGGAAGCGGCCGCTGGAGAGGTCCTCCAGGGAGGACACCGACTCCTTGTGCCGCAACATGGACTTCGGGCTCATGATCACCAGCGGGCGGCGATAGGGCCGCAGCATCTGCCGGCGCAGCACGTGGAACATCTGCGCGGGCGTGGACGGCACCACCACCTGCATGTTGTAGTCGGCGCACAGCTGCAGAAAGCGCTCCAGACGCGCCGAGGAGTGCTCCGGGCCTTGACCCTCGTAGCCGTGGGGCAGCATCAGCACCAGCCCGCACATCCGGCCCCACTTCACCTCGCCCGAGGCGATGAACTGGTCGATCACCACCTGGGCGCCGTTGGCGAAGTCGCCGAACTGCGCCTCCCACACCACCAGTTCGTTGGGCGAGGCCGTGGCGTAGCCGTATTCGAAACCCAGCACCGCCTCCTCGGAGAGCACCGAGTCGATCACCAGGAAATCGGGCTGGTTCTCGGCGATGCGCTGCAATGGGACCCAGGTGCCCGCATCCCAACGCTCACGGTTCTGGTCGTGGAGCACGGCATGGCGGTGGAAGAAGGTGCCGCGGCCGGAATCCTGTCCCGACAGGCGCACGCCGAAGCCCTGCTTGAGCAGGCCCGCGTAGGCGAGCGTCTCGGCCATGCCCCAGTCGAGGGGCAACTTGCCAAGGCCCATCTGGCGGCGATCGGCAATCACCTTGTCCACCCGCGGGTGCAGCTTGAAGTGCCCGGGAATGGCAGTGACGCGTTCGGCCAGGGCGCGCAATTCCGCCATGGGCATGCCGGTGTCCACGGCATGGCGCCATTGCACAGCCTGGTAGGGCTCCCAGTCCACCTGAAAGGGCGGTTTGAAGTCGTAGATGATGCTCTTGTTGGTGTGCTGGCCCGCATCGAGGGCGTCGCGGTAGGCCTTCACCATGGCTTGCGCCTCTGCTTCGCGCAACACGCCCTCGCGCACCAGCCGGTCGGCGTAGAGCTTGCGGGTGCCCGGGTGCTCGCCGATGATCTTGTACATCAGCGGCTGCGTGACCATGGGCTCGTCCTGCTCGTTGTGGCCGAGCTTGCGGAAGCAGATCACGTCGATGACCACGTCCTTACCGAACTCGGTGCGGAAGTCCACGGCGATCTCGGTGGCGAAGATGACTGCCTCGGGGTCGTCGCCGTTCACGTGGATGACCGGCGCCTCCACCATCTTGGCCACGTCGGTGCAGTAGAGCGACGAGCGGGTGTCGCGCGGATCGGAGGTGGTGAAGCCGATCTGATTGTTGATGATGATGTGCACCGTGCCGCCGGTGCCGTAGCCGCGCGTCTGCGACAGATTGAGGGTCTCCATCACCACGCCCTGGCCGGCGAAGGCGGCGTCGCCGTGCAGCAGCACCGGCATCACCTGCCGGCCGTCACGGTCGCGGCGGCGGTGCTGGCGGGCGCGCACCGAACCCTCCACCACGGGGTTGACGATTTCCAGATGAGACGGGTTGAAGGCGAGGGTCAGGTGCATCGGGCCGCCGGAGGTCATCACGTCCGAGGAAAAGCCCTGGTGGTACTTCACGTCGCCCGCGGGCAGTTCGCCCGCGTGCTTGCCTTCGAACTCCTCGAACAGGTCGCGTGGCAGCTTGCCCATGGTGTTGACAAGCACGTTCAGGCGCCCGCGGTGGGCCATGCCGATCACCAGCTCCTGCACGCCCGCGGCACCGGCCTTCTGCAGCAGCGTGTCGAGCATGGCGATGATGCTGTCGCCGCCCTCCAGCGAGAAGCGCTTCTGCCCCACATAGCGGGTGTGCAGGTATTTCTCCAGGCCCTCGGCGGCGGTGAGGCGCTCGAGGATGTGGCGCTTCACGTCGGGCCCGTAGGAGGGCCGCGAGCGCGCCCCCTCGAAGCGCTGCTGCAGCCAGCGCTTCTGGCGCATGTCGGTGATGTACATGTACTCCAGGCCGAGCGTGCCGCAGTAGGTTTCGCGCAGCGCCTTGAGGATGTCGCGCAGCGTCATCTGCTCGGGCCCCACGAAGGTGCCGGTGTTGAACACCGCGTCCATGTCGGCGTCGGTGAGTCCGTGGAAGGCCGGGTCCAGCTCGGGAATGGCCGGCGGCTTGACGCGCTTGAGCGGGTCGAGGTTGGCGAGCTGCACTCCCAGGAAGCGATAGGAACTGATGAGCTGGAATACCCCGGCCTGTTTCCGGAACAGCTCGGCCACCTCGGCCGGAGAGGCCTTGTTGCCCGCGGTGGTGCGCTGGCGGGCGATGCGCGCGATGAGTTCGCGCACCGGCTCGTGGGGCACGTCACGCGGCCCGGGAAGCACCTGGATCTGATCGAAATAGCGCTTCCACTCGGGGGCCACGGAGTCGTGGTTTTCCAGGTAGCTCTCGTAGAGCTCGTCGATGTAGGGCGCATTGCCTCCGAACAGGTAGGAGCCCGACATCAGGTCCTTCATCATGGCTTTTCCTCCTTCGGGGCCGGCGGCGCTCAGGCGCGCGCGGCAAGCGGTTTCACGTCGCGTCGCGGCGATCCCACGAACAGCTGGCGCGGGCGGCCGATCTTGTATTCGGGGTCGGCGATCATCTCGTTCAATTGCGCTACCCAGCCCACGGTGCGTGCCAGGGCGAAGATAGCGGTGAACAACGACACCGGGATGCCGATGGCCTTCTGCACGATGCCCGAATAGAAATCCACGTTCGGGTACAGCTTGCGCTGCACGAAGTAGTCGTCTTCGAGGGCGATCTTCTCCAGGCCCATCGCGAGCTCGAACAGCGGATCGTCCTGCAGGCCGAGGGCGTTCAACACCTCGTGGCAGGTCTCGCGCATGAGCTTGGCGCGGGGATCGTAGTTCTTGTAGACCCGATGCCCGAACCCCATCAGCCGCACGGTGGAGTTCTTGTCCTTCACGCGCGTGATGAACTCGCCGATCTTCGCCATGCCGCCCATGGCCTGGATCTCGCCCAGCATGGTGAGGCACGCCTCGTTGGCGCCGCCGTGGGCGGGCCCCCACAGGCAGGCCACGCCCGCGGCAATGGCGGCGAAGGGGTTGGTGCCCGAGGAGGCGCACAGCCGCACGGTGGAGGTGGAGGCGTTCTGCTCGTGGTCGGCATGCAGGATGAAGATGCGATCCAGCGCCCGCACCAGCACGTCGTTGACCTTGTAGTCCTCGCAGGGCGTGGCGAACATCATGTGCATGAAGTTACCGGTGTAGGACAACTCGTTGCGCGGATACATGAAGGGCTGGCCAACCGTGTACTTGTAGGCCATGGCCACCAGCGTGGGCATCTTGGCGATCAGCCGGATGGCGGAGATGTCGCGCTGCTTCGCGTCGTTGACGTTCATGGAATCGGGATAGAACGCCGACAGCGCGCCCACCAGGCCGGTCATCACCGCCATGGGGTGGGCGTCGCGGCGGAAGCCCCGCAGGAAAAACTGCATCTGCTCGTGAACCATGGTGTGACGGGTCACGCGCTCGTTGAACTCGGACTTCTGGGCCGCGTTGGGCAGCTCGCCGTAGAGGATGAGGTGGCACACCTCGAGGAAATCGCACTGCACCGCGAGCTGCTCGATGGGGTAGCCGCGATAGAGCAGCTCACCTTTATCACCATCGATGTAGGTGATGGTGGAGTTGCACGAGGCGGTGGAGAGGAAGCCCGGGTCGTAGGTGAACTTGCCGGTCTGGGGGTACAGCTTGCGGATGTCGATCACGTCTGGACCGACGCTGCCCTTGAGGATGGGCAATTCGACAGTCGCGGTGCCATCGTCGAAGGTGACGGTGGCCTTGCCTGGGCTGCTCATGGACTCCACTCCCTTGTGCGTTCAGGTCTCATTCTAGGGGGTTTTACCTGACGATGTTGCACAGCATCATGAATCACGCCTCACGCAGCCGCGCCACCACCTGGGCCGCCCGGGGGTCGTGGCATTCGGCCCTCCCGGAGGCGAGATCCCACAGTTCGCCATCGGGCAGCTCCAGCAGGCGCACGAAGGCGTCGCACTGCTGCGCCGTGAGCTGCGGCCAGTGACGATCGAGAAAACGCCCCAGGACCAGGTCGAGTTCCAGGAGGCCGCGGCGGCAATGCCAGCGCACGCGATCGAGCGCCACGCGGGCTGCATCGCTGTCCTGGACGGTGTCGCTTGTGCCAGGCATCAGGCGCGCTCCCTCCCTCACACCATCCTCTTGACCATCAGTTCCTTGATGCGTCCGATGGCGCGCGTGGGGTTGAGGCCCTTCGGGCACACGTCAACGCAATTCATGATGGAGTGGCAGCGGAACAGCCGGTAGGGGTCTTCCAGGTCGTCCAGGCGTTCGCTGGTGGCCTGGTCGCGGGTGTCGGCAATGAAGCGATAGGCGGCCAGCAGGCCGGCGGGCCCCACGAACTTGTCCGGGTTCCACCAGAACGACGGGCAGGAAGTGGAGCAGCAGGCGCACAGGATGCACTCGTACAGGCCGTCCAGTTCCTCGCGCTCGGCGGGCGACTGCAGGCGCTCCTTCTCAGGCGCGGGGGCGGTGTTCTGAAGGTAGGGCTTGATGGAGTGGTACTGCTTGAAAAACTGCGACATGTCCACCACCAGGTCGCGGATCACCGGCAGGCCGGGAAGCGGGCGCAATTCCACCGGCTCCTTGAGGTCGGCCAGGCGGGTGATGCAGGCCAGGCCGTTGCGCCCGTTGATGTTCATGGCGTCGGAGCCGCACACGCCCTCGCGGCAGGAGCGGCGCAGGCTGAGGCTGTCGTCCAGGGCCTTGATGCGCACCAGAGCGTCGAGGAGCATGCGATCGGAGGGCTCGAGGGCAACCTCGTAGTCCTTCATGTAGGGCTTGGAGTCCTTGTCGGGGTCGTAGCGGTAGACGCTGAATCTCATGGCGGTATCCGGAAGATCTGGCGGGCGGCCTCAGTAGGCGCGCACCTTGGGCTCGAAGGTCTGGGCGGTTAGCGGTGTGAGGTTCACCGGCTTGTAGGCCAAGCGGCTGCCGTCCTTGTACCAGAGGGAGTGCTTGAGCCAGTTCACATCGTCGCGCTTGGGGCAGTCGGAGCGGTCGTGGGCGCCGCGGCTCTCGTGGCGGGCGTCAGCCGACACCATGGTGGCCATGGCCACCTCCACCAGGTTGTCCAGCTCCAGCGCCTCGATGCGCGCCGTGTTGAAGGTGCGGCTTTTGTCGGCGATGCCGGTGCGCGCGGCGCGCGCGGCCACCTGCTGCATGCGGCGCACGCCCTCGGCGAGCATGTCGGGGAAGCGGAACACGCCGCAGTGCGCCTGCATGGTGCGGCGCATCTCAGCGCCCACCTCGTGGACGCTCTCGCCGCCAGCCTGGCCATCGAGCCGTGCCAGACGCGCCCGGGACAAATCGGCGGCGTCGCCGGGCAGGTCCTTGTGGCCCGGGTTCTCCCGAAGGTACCGGATCACGCTCTCGCCCGAGGCGCGGCCGAACACCAGCAGGTCGGTGAGGGAGTTGGTGCCCAGGCGGTTGGCGCCGTGCACGGAGGCGCAGCCGCACTCGCCCGCGGCGTAGAACCCAGGCACCACGGCGGCATGCTCGCCCCCCCGCGGCACCACCACCTCGCCGTGATAATTGGTTGGGATGCCGCCCATCTGGTAGTGGCAGGTGGGCACCACGGGGATGGGATCCTTCACCGGATCCACGTTGGCGAACTTGCGGGCGATCTCGCGGATGCCCGGCAGGCGCTTTTCGATCACCTCAGCGCCCAGGTGGTCGAGCTTGAGCAGGATGTGGTCAGCCTCCTTGCCGGCGCCGCGCCCTTCCTTGATCTCGGTGGCCATGGCGCGCGACACCACGTCGCGCGACGCGAGGTCCTTCATGGTGGGGGCATAGCGCTCCATGAAGCGCTCGCCATTTTTGTTGAGCAGGTAGCCGCCCTCGCCGCGCACGCCCTCGGTGATGAGCACGCCCGCCCCAGCCACGCCGGTGGGGTGGAACTGCCAGAACTCCATGTCCTCCAGCGGGATACCGGCGCGCGCCGCCATGCCAAGGCCGTCGCCGGTGTTTATGAAGGCGTTGGTGGAGGCGGCGTAGATGCGCCCCGCCCCGCCCGTGGCGAACAGCGTGGCGCGGGCGTGGAAGATCCACACCTCGCCCGTCTCCATTTCCATGGCAGTCACCCCCAGCACCTGGCCGGAAGCGTCGCGGATCAGGTCCAGCGCCATCCACTCCACAAAGAACAGGGTGTTGGCGCGCACGTTGCGCTGGTAGAGCGTGTGCAGCATGGCGTGGCCGGTGCGGTCGGCAGCGCAGCAGGAGCGCTGCACCGGCCGCTCGCCGAAGTTCTGCGAGTGGCCGCCGAAGGGGCGCTGGTACACGCTGCCGTCATCATTACGGTCGAAGGGCATGCCGAAGTGCTCGAGCTCGTATACCGCCTGGGGCGCCATCCGGCACATGAATTCGATGGCGTCCTGGTCGCCCAAGTAGTCGGACCCCTTGATGGTGTCGTACATGTGCCACAGCCAGGAATCCTCGCCCATGTTGCCCAGCGAGGCGCCGATGCCGCCCTGCGCCGCCACCGTGTGGGACCGGGTGGGAAACACCTTGGACAGGACGGCCGTCTTGAGGCCGGCCTCGGAGAGCTGCAGGGCGGCGCGCAGACCGGCGCCGCCGGCGCCCACCACCACCGCGTCGAATTTGCGTACAGGAAGACTCATCAGGCGATGCTCCAGAGAATCTGGATGGACCAGAGGGAATAGGCCACCAGCAGCAGGATCACCCCGACCTGCAGCACCAGCCGCACGCCGGCCGGCTTGACGTAATCCATGAGGATGTCGCGCACGCCGACCCAGGCGTGCCAGAACACCGACAGCAGGAACAGCAGGCTCGCCAGGCGCATCCACTGCTGAACGAACAGGCCCTTCCAGAGGCCGTAGTTGCCAGGGCGCTGAAACAGCACGATACCCAGCATGAGCACGCTGTAGGTGGCCATCACCACCGCCGTGACGCGCTGGACCAGCCAGTCGCGCAGCCCGTAATGGGCGCCCACCACCACACGTTTCACCACAGCCAGGCTCCGAAGACGACGGTGAGGAAGAGGCTCGCTGCCAGCACGATCCAGCTGCTGACGCGAGCGCGGGCGAGCGCCGTGCCCATGTGCAGGTCGAGCACCAGGAACCGCAGCCCCGCGCAGAAGTGGTGCAGGAAAGCCCACAGCAGCCCGAGCAACAACAGCTTAACCAGCGGGTTGGACAGAAGCTGCCTGTACAACACATAGCTGTCCGGGGACTGCAGACTCATCTGCAGCAGGTACAGCAGGAAGGGCAGCATCAGGAACAGGCCCGCGCCGGAGACGCGGTGCAAGATCGACACGAACCCCGGGACAGGCAGCCGGATCTGGAAAAGGTTCAGGTGCTTGGGGCGGGCCTTGGCCATCGCGGGCACCTCAGGAGAGTGCACACCCGCGAGAGCGGGCGGCGGGAGTGCGATGGGAACGCCCGTGCGGCGCGCTGCAGACGGCCTGGAGCGGGTCATGGAAAGGATGCAGGGAGCGATGAGCGGGAGTGAACAAGCGGGAGCCTCTTCAGCTGAGCGCGTTGGCGTAGTGATGAAACCGGGTGTTGCAGAATCCGCGCCGCAGCTCGACCGGTTTGCCGCCATAAGTATAGGCGACGCGTTCGATCCGAAGAAGCGCATCGCCGGCGCAAACCCCGAGCATGTGGGCGGTATCGGCATCGGCAGCCACCGCCTTGAGACGTTCCTCGGCGGCGACCACCTTCACGCCGAAGGCGGCCTCGTACATGGAATACAGCATGCAGCGGTGGGCCTCGGCCACCGTGGCATCCAGGCCGCGAAAGGCCGACGCCGGGAGCCTGACTTCTTCCAGCACCACCGGGCCGCGGCCGTTGATCCACAGCAGGCGGCGAAGCCGGATGAGGGTGCCCCCGGGATCGAGGCCGAGCAGGCCGGCGCTGGTGGCATCGGCGCGCACGCGCTTCAGGTCCACCAGCCGCGCCTCTAGCCGCTCAGCCCGGCCCCGGTCAGGCGTGACGTGCAAAAAGGACAGGTGGGCGCGGGCATGGGAGTGGGAGGCCACGAAGGTGCCTCGCCCCTGGCGGCGCACCAGCACGTTTTCGCCGGCAAGCTCGGCCACCGCCTTGCGCACCGTGCCCTGGCTGACGCTGAAGCGCTGGGCCAGGTCGATCTCGCTGGGGATGGCCTCTCCGGGGCGCCACTCGCCCGACTCCAGCAACTCGGTGATGAGCTTCTTGATCTGGCGGTACAGGGGTTGGAAGGCTGGCGCGGGCGCGAGCCCTGCGAAGGAGGTCTTCATGCCCCGGGATTGTGCCACAAGCGCCGGGAAACGTATCAGACGTCTTATATAAGACTCGCGTTGACACGGCGCAGCGCGGCTCCGTATCATCGAAATGGTGTAACCAGTGGCTGCCCAGGCTCCAGGGCCTCGTGCAGCGCAACATGCTCGCGCCGCCCCTCCAGGGTTCGCGCGTTCCCGAACCCTCACCAGGAGCCTCCATGAAGAGCCCCGTTCGCGTTGCCGTCACCGGCGCCGCCGGCCAGATCGGCTACAGCCTGCTGTTTCGCATCGCCTCCGGGGAGATGCTCGGCCGCGACCAGCCGGTGATCCTGCAGCTTCTCGAGATCCCCGACGAGAAGGCGCAGAAGGCGCTCAAGGGCGTGATGATGGAGCTCGAGGACTGTGCCTTCCCGTTGCTGGCCGGCATGAGCGCCCACGCCGAACCCGCCACGGCCTTCCGCGACGCGCAGGTGGCCCTGCTGGTGGGCGCCCGGCCCCGTGGCCCGGGGATGGAGCGCAAGGACCTGCTGGCCGCCAACGCCCAGATCTTCACCGCCCAGGGCAAGGCCCTTGACGCAGCCGCCAGCCGCGACGTGAAGGTGCTGGTGGTGGGAAACCCCGCCAACACCAATGCCTACATCGCCATGAAGTCGGCCCCGTCGCTGCCGCGCACGGCCTTCACGGCCATGATGCGCCTCGACCACAACCGCGCCCTGTCGCAACTCTCCGCCCGCACCGGCAAGCCGGTGGATTCCATCGAGAAGGTGGTGGTGTGGGGCAACCACTCCCCCACCATGTATCCGGACATCCGCTTCGCCAGCATCGCCGGCCAGCCCGCGCCCCAGGCGGTGGCCGACGAAGCCTGGTACCGCGACACCTTCATTCCTACCGTGGGCAAGCGCGGCGCCGCCATCATCGAGGCGCGCGGCCTGTCCTCGGCCGCCTCCGCCGCCAACGCCGCCATCGACCACGTGCGCGACTGGGTGCTGGGCACCGCCGGGCGCTGGGTCACCATGGGCGTGGCATCCGACGGCAGCTACGGCATCCCCGAGGACATCGTCTACGGTTTCCCGGTCACCTGCGCGGGTGGCCGCTTCGAGGTGGTTAAGGGGCTCGATATCGACGCCTTCTCACGTGCCCGCATGGACGCCACGCTCAAGGAACTGCTGGAAGAGCGCGACGGCGTGAAGCACCTGCTTTGATCGTCGCCACTGCACCGCGCCGCTGGGCCGGCGCGTCACATCAATGCCTGGTGGCCGCGGGCTGCCGTCCTGGAGGTCCGTCATGACTGCTTCTGTTTCCGCGGGCGCGCGTTTCCGCGCCGCGCTCGCCGCCGAGAAGCCCCTGCAGGTAGTGGGCGCCATCAACGCCTACCACGCGCGCCTCGCGCAACGCTGCGGGTATCGCGCCATCTACCTGTCCGGCGGCGGCGTGGCGGCGGGCTCCCTGGGCCTGCCTGACCTGGGCATCAGCAACCTGGACGACGTACTCACCGACGTGCGCCGCATCACCGACGCGTGCGATCTGCCCCTGCTGGTGGACGTGGACACGGGCTTCGGCGCCAGCGCCTTCAACATCGCCCGCACCACCCGCTCGCTCATCAAGTTCGGCGCTGGCGCCATGCACATCGAGGACCAGGTGGGCGCCAAGCGCTGCGGCCACCGGCCCGGCAAGGAACTGGTGTCCACGACCGAGATGGTGGACCGGGTCAAGGCCGCCGCCGATGCGCGCACCGACGCCGAGTTCGTCATCATGGCGCGCACCGATGCGCTGGCGGTGGAAGGCCTGGAGGCAGCCATCGAGCGCGCCTGCCGCTGCGTGGAGGCGGGAGCGGACATGATCTTCCCGGAGGCCATGACCGAGCTGCCCATGTACCGCCGCTTCGCCGAAGCGGTGCAGGTGCCGGTGCTCGCCAACATCACCGAATTCGGCTCCACGCCTCTGTTCACCGTGGACGAACTGGCCACGGCGGGCGTGGGTCTGGTGCTCTACCCGCTATCGGCCTTCCGGGCCATGAACAAGGCCGCGCTGGAGGTGTATCGGCACATCCGGGCCGACGGCACGCAGAAGGCCGTGGTGGATTCCATGCAGACCCGGGCCGAGTTGTACGACTTTCTCGGCTATCACGATTACGAGAACAAACTCGACGCGCTGTTCGCGAAGGAGAAAAGCAAGTGAGCACGGAGACTCCCCAACCCGAGGCCGGTGCCGGCCCCAAGCCCAAGAAGTCCGTTGCCCTGTCCGGCGTCACCGCCGGCAACACCGCCCTTTGCACCGTTGGCCGCAACGGCAACGACCTGCATTACCGCGGTTATGACATCCTCGACTTCGCCGACGACGCCACCTTTGAGGAGGTGGCCTACCTGCTGGTGCACGAGAAACTGCCTACCAAGGCCGAACTCGCTTCCTACCGCAACAAGCTCAAGCAGCTTCGCGGGCTGCCTACCAGCCTGAAGGCGGCGCTGGAGTGGATCCCGCCCGCCGCCCATCCCATGGACGTGTTGCGCACCGGCGTTTCGGTGCTGGGCACGCTGCTGCCGGAAAAAGACGATCACTCCGTGCCGGGCGCGCGCGACATCGCCGACCGGCTGCTCGCCAGCCTGGGCTCCATCCTGCTGTACTGGTATCACTGGAGCCACAACGGCCGTCGCATCGACACCGAAACCGACGACGAATCCATCGCCGGACATTTCCTGCACCTTCTGCACGGCAAGCCGCCCTCCGAGTTGTGGGAGCGCGCCATGCAGACCTCGCTCAACCTCTACGCCGAGCACGAGTTCAACGCCTCCACCTTCACCGCCCGGGTGATCGCCGGCACGGGCTCGGACATGCACTCCGCCATCGCTGGCGCCATCGGCGCGCTGCGCGGGCCGAAGCATGGCGGCGCCAACGAGGTGGCCTTCGACATACAGGGCCGCTACCACACGCCCGACGAAGCCGAGTCCGACATCGTCAGGCGCGTGCAGAACAAGGAAATCGTCATTGGCTTCGGCCATCCGGTCTACACCATCGCCGATCCGCGCAACAAGGTCATCAAGGAGGTGGCGCGGCGGCTGTCGCGCGCCGACGGCGACATGAAGCTGTTCGACATCGCCGAGCGCCTCGAAACCGTCATGTGGCGCGAGAAGAAGATGTTCCCCAACCTCGACTGGTTCAGCGCCGTGAGCTACCACATGATGGGCGTGCCGCGCGCCATGTTCACGCCGCTGTTCGTGATCTCGCGCACCTCCGGCTGGGCCGCCCACGTGATCGAGCAGCGCATCGACGGCAAGATCATCCGCCCGAGCGCCAACTACACCGGCCCGGAAAACCAGAAGTGGATTCCCATCGAGAAGCGCAAGTAGCCCCGCGCCTCTCCCCGCCCCGAACCGAACGCTCCCTACGGATCCCGCGCCCATGTCAGCCCATATCTCCAATGTTCGTCCCAAGCCCGACCAGGTGCTGGTGGACATCGCTAACTACGTCACCAAGAAGAAGATCACCAGCAAGGAAGCCTTCGAAACGGCCCGTTACTGCCTGATGGACACCCTGGGCTGCGGACTGGAGGCGCTGGAATACCCCGCCTGCACCAAGCTGCTCGGACCGGTGGTGCATGGCACCGTGGTGCCCAACGGCGCGCGCGTGCCGGGCACCCAGTTCCAGCTCGATCCCGTGCAGGCGGCCTTCAACATCGGCGCCATGATCCGCTGGCTCGACTTCAACGACACCTGGCTCGCCGCCGAGTGGGGCCACCCCTCCGACAATCTGGGCGGCATCCTCGCCACGGCCGACTGGCTGTCACGCACCGCGGTGACCCAGGGCAAGGCGCCGCTGACCATGCGCGACGTGCTCACCGCCATGATCAAGGCCCACGAGATCCAGGGCTGCATCGCGCTGGAGAACTCCTTCAACAAGGTGGGCCTCGATCACGTGGTGCTGGTCAAGGTGGCCTCCACCGCCGTGGTGGCGCAGATGCTCGGCCTGTCCCACGAGGAGATCGTCAACGCCCTGTCCCTTGCCTGGGTGGACGGACAGTCGCTGCGCACCTACCGCCACGCCCCCAACACCGGCTCGCGGAAGAGCTGGGCCGCGGGCGACGCCACCGCGCGCGCCGTGCGCCTGGCGCTGATCGCCCGCACCGGCGAGATGGGCTATCCCTCGGTGCTCAGCGCCAAGGGCTGGGGCTTCTATGACGTGCTGTTCAAGGGCAACGCCTTCAAGTTCCAGCGCCCCTACGGCAGCTACGTGATGGAGAACGTGCTGTTCAAGATTTCCTTCCCCGCCGAATTCCACTCCCAGACCGCGGTGGAGTGCGCCATGGACATCCACGCCGCGCTCAAGAAGGCCGGCCGCGCGCCCGAGGACATCAAGCGCATCACCATCCGTACCCATGAGGCGGCCATCCGCATCATCGACAAGAAGGGGCCCCTGAACAACCCCGCCGACCGCGATCATTGCATCCAGTACATGGTGGCCGTGCCGATCCTCTTCGGGCGCCTCACCGCTGCCGACTACGAGGACGAGGTGGCCAGGGATCCGCGCATCGACGCGCTGCGCGACAAGATCGTGTGCGTTGAGGACAAGCAGTTCACCAAGGATTACCACGATCCAGAGAAGCGCTCCATCGCCAACGCCCTGGCGGTGGAATTCAAGGACGGCAAGAAGCTCGGCGAGTTCGTCTGCGAATATCCCATCGGCCACAAGCGCCGCCGCAAGGAAGGCATGCCCGTGCTGGTGGAGAAATTCAAGACTAACCTGGCGCGCCGGTTCCCCGCCAAGCAGCAGAAGGCCATCCTGGAGGTCTGCATGGACGCCACCCGCCTGGCCGCCATGCCGGTGAACGAGTTCACCGACCTGTTCGTCATCTGACCCAGCCCGTTTCCCCCGCCGCGCCACGGAGTTTGCGATGAGCCACAACCTGTTCGATTCGCTGCAGAGCTTCGCCATTGGTTCCAGGAAAGGCCGCTACTACGCCCTGTCGGCCCTGGAGAAGGCCGGCCTGGGCGCCATCTCGCGCCTGCCGGTGTCCATTCGCATCGTGCTCGAGTCGGTGCTGCGCAACTGCGATGGCAAGAAGGTCACCGAAGCCCACGTGCGCCAGCTCGCCGCCTGGAAGCCCGGCGCGGAGCGCACCGCGGAGATTCCCTTCCTGGTGGCCCGCGTGGTGCTGCAGGACTTCACCGGCGTGCCGCTGCTGGCCGATCTGGCTGCCATGCGCAACGTCGCCGGCAAGCTGGGCAAGGACCCCAAGACCATCGAGCCGCTGGTGCCTGTGGACCTGGTGGTGGATCACTCGGTGATGATCGACCACTACGGCGCCCGGGACTCCCTCGATCTCAACATGAAGCTCGAGTTCCAGCGCAACCGCGAGCGCTACGAGTTCATGAAGTGGGGCATGCAGGCCTTCGATACCTTCGGCGTCGTGCCGCCCGGCTTTGGCATCGTCCACCAGGTGAACCTGGAATACCTGGCCCGCGGCGTGCACCACAAGGGCGGCGTCTACTATCCTGACACCCTCGTGGGCACCGACAGCCACACCACCATGATCAACGGCATCGGCGTGGTGGGCTGGGGTGTGGGCGGCATCGAGGCGGAGGCCGGCATGCTGGGCCAGCCGGTGTATTTCCTCACCCCCGATGTGGTGGGTGTGGAGTTGAAGGGCCGGCTGCGTGAAGGCGTCACCGCCACCGATCTGGTCCTCACCATCACCGAGCTGCTGCGCAAGGAAAAGGTGGTGGGCAAGTTCGTGGAGTTCTTCGGCGAGGGCACCGCCTCCCTGGCCCTGCCCGACCGCGCCACCATCGCCAACATGGCACCGGAATACGGCGCCACCATGGGCTTCTTCCCGGTGGACGAGAAAACCGTCGCCTACTTCGAAGGCACTGGCCGCAGCCGCGCGGAAATCGACGCCTTCGAGTCCTATTTCAAGGCCCAGGGCCTGTTCGGCGTGTCGAAGGCGGGCGATATCGACTACACCAAGACCCTGGTGCTCGACCTGTCCACCGTGGCGCCATCGCTGGCCGGCCCAAAGCGCCCCCAGGACCGGATCGAGATCGGGCAGGTGAAGTCCCGCTTCGGCACGCTGTTCTCCAAGCCCGTGCCGGAGAACGGTTTCAACCAGCCGGCCGACCGCCTCGGCAAGGCCTTTCCCGCCGGTGACGGCGTCGAGGTGCGCGATGGCGACGTGCTGATCGCCGCCATCACCTCCTGCACCAACACCTCCAATCCCGGGGTGCTGCTGGCGGCCGGCCTGCTGGCGAAAAAAGCCGTGGAGAAGGGGCTGACCGTGAAGCCCCACATCAAGACCTCCCTCGCCCCCGGCTCGCGCGTGGTGACCGAATACCTGCGCAAGACCAAGCTGCTGCCCTATCTCGAAAAGCTCGGCTTCACCGTGGCGGCCTACGGCTGCACCACCTGCATCGGCAACGCTGGCGACCTCTCGCCCGGCATCAACGAGGCCATCACCCGCAACGATCTGGTATGTGCCGCCGTGCTGTCGGGCAACCGCAACTTCGAGGCGCGCATCCACCCCAACCTCAAGGCCAACTTCCTCGCCTCGCCCCCCCTGGTGGTGACCTATGCCCTGACCGGCACGGTTCTGACGGACCTCATGACCGAGCCCCTGGGCAAGGGCAAGGACGGCAAGGACGTGTGGATCGGCGACATCTGGCCCTCCAGCGACGAGATTCACGCCCTCATGCGGCAGGCCATGAACCCCTCCACCTTCAAGGCCAACTATACCCAGGTGAAGGGCAAGCCGGGCGAGCTCTGGGAGGCCATCGAGGGCACCGCGGGCCAGGTGTACGACTGGCCCAAGTCCACCTACATCGCCGAGCCGCCCTTCTTCGAGCAGTTCAGCCTCGCCCCGCCGGCGGCTGCCGCAGGCCACATCCACGGCGCACGCGCCCTGGGGGTATTCGGCGACTCCATCACCACCGACCACATCTCCCCCGCCGGCTCCATCAAGGAATCCTCGCCCGCGGGCCAGTGGCTGCTGGCCCACGGCGTGTCCAAGGACGACTTCAACAGCTACGGCTCGCGGCGCGGCAACCACGAAGTCATGATGCGCGGCACCTTCGCCAACGTGCGCATCAAGAACCTCATGCTGCCGCCCAGGGCTGACGGCTCACGGGAAGAAGGCGGCGTGACCCTGCTGCAGCCCTCGGGCGAGAAGCTCTCCATCTACGACGCCGCCATGAAGTACAGCGCCGCGGGCACGCCCACGGTGGTGTTCGGCGGCGAGGAATACGGCACCGGATCCTCCCGCGACTGGGCCGCCAAGGGCACCCAGCTCCTGGGCGTGAAGGCGGTCATCGCCCGCAGCTTCGAGCGCATCCACCGCTCCAACCTGGTGGGCATGGGCGTGCTGCCGCTGCAATTCAAGGGCGAGGACAGCGTGGAATCCCTGGGCATCACCGGCGCCGAAAGCTTCGACATCCTCGGCCTGGAAGACCTCAGGCCCCAACAGGACGTGACCCTGGTCATTCACCGCAAGGACGGCTCCACCCGGGAGGCGAGGCTGCTGCTGCGCATCGATACGCCCATCGAGGTGGACTACTACCGCCACGGCGGCATCCTGCCCTTCGTGCTGCGCGACCTGCTGGCGGCCTGACGCAGCGCCTCAAACCCGTCTCGCCTCGCGCACCGGCGGCCGGTGCCCCGTCCAGGGCATCGGCCGAGGGCGTCGGCCTGCCCGCTCAGGCCATGGCCGCCACCGGATCCGCCGCTTCGGCCACGTAACTGGCCAGCGGCCTTCCCGGATTGCGGTTCAGATAGATGGCGCAGGTCACCCTCAGCAGTGAAGCAAAGCTGGAAATGGCCTGGTCGCGGGCCTGCATTTCCTCGTAGAGCTTGGCGATGAAGCGCGGCGTGCTGATGCCCTCCCCCGCGGCCGCCTCGTCCAGGATGCGCCAGAACAGGCGCTCGAGACAGATGCTGGTGACAAAACCGGACAGGCGCATGGAGCGCTTCTCGCGGGCATACAGGGCCGGATCCTGGCCCGAGTAGAGATTACACATGCGCCTCCTCGCCATTGGTGCGTGCCGCGCCAGCGCGGGCTGACGGACCGGTCGCGTCTTTGCGCGACGGCGGAAACTTAGCCGCCGGCTCGGCTGGCGTCAACGACGCCGCTGCTGCGCGGTGGCGCTCCGCCGGGGGCATGGCCCGGCACCCTTGCCCCTCGCCGGCGCCGCCGCGCCCGCCGCACCAAAGAAAAAGCCCGGCGAACCGGGCTCTTTCCCTTCCGTACAGCGGGCCTCAGAGATTCTTCGCGGCCATCTCCCGGGCAATGTAGTCGGCCTGGCGCAAAGCCAGAGCGACGATGGTGAGAGTGGGGTTTTCCGCGGCACCGGTGGTGAACACCGATCCGTCGGAGACGAACAGGTTCTTAATGTCGTGGGTCTGGCCCCACTTGTTCACCACGCCGTCGCGGGCGTTGGCGCTCATGCGGTTGGTGCCCAGGTTGTGGGTGGAGGGGTAAGGCGGCGTGTGGTAGGACTTGATGGCACCCACCGAATCGTAGAGCGCAGATCCCTGCTGGTAGGCATGGTTGCGCATGGCGATGTCGTTGGGGTGGTCGTCGAAGTGCACGTTGGCCACCGGCATGCCGTTCTGGTCCTTCACGTCCGCGTTGAGCGTGATGCGGTTGGTCGCCTGGGGCATGTCCTCGCCCACCAGCCACATGCCGGCCATGTTCTCGTAGCGGTCCATGGCCCAGGTGAACTCCCGGCCCCACAGGCCTGGCTCCAGGAAGGCCGCGATAAAGGGCAGACCCAGCGACAGGGTCTCCATCTCGTAGCCGCCCACGAACCCGCGCTTCGGATCGTGGCGGGCTTCGTCGGTGACGATGCCGGCCATGGTGGTGCCGCGATACATGTGAACCGGCTTGTCGAACACCGCATACACTGAACCGGTCATGTGGCGCATGTAGTTGCGGCCCACCTGCCCGGAGGAGTTGGCCATCCCGTCGGGGTACTTGCTGGAGGTGGAGTTGAGCAGCAGCCTGGGCGATTCGATGGAGTTGCCCGCTACGCACACCACGCGCGCCTTCTGCAGCTGGATCTTACCGTTCTTGTCGGCGTACTCCACGCCGTTCACCTTGCCCGAGGCATCGTGCACGATGCGCACCGCCATGGACTCGGGACGCACCTCGAGTTTGCCAGTGGCCTCACCCTTCGGGATCGCCTCGTAGAGCGTGGACCACTTGGCGCCGGACTTGCAGCCCTGGAAGCAGAAGCCGATCTGCTGGCAGGAGCCGCGGCCGTCGCGGGGCTGGGAATTGATGGACATGTTGCCGGTGTGGAAATTCTTGTAGCCCATCTTGGCCGCACCGGCGGCGAGCACCTTGTAGTTGTTGTTGCCGGGCAGCCGCGGAATGCCGTTGGTGCCAGTGGTGCCCATTTTCTTCTCGGCGCGGTCGTACCAGGGGTCGAGCTCGGCGCGGGTGATGGGCCAGTCGAGCAGCGAGGCGCCGGCGACGTCGCCGTAGGTGGTACGGGCCTTGAACTCGTGGTCCTCGATGCGCAGCGAGGCGCCGGCCCAGTGGATGGTGGAGCCGCCCACGGCCTTCACGATCCAGGCGGGCAGGCCGGAGAAGTCCTTGGCCACACGCCAGTCACCGGAGGTGGTGCGCGCGTCTAGCCAGGAGATCTTGACGAAGTTGGCCCATTCGTCGTTTTCGAAATCGGGGATCTCCCAGCGCTTGCCGGCTTCCAGCAGCACGGTGTCGATTCCCTTGACGGCCAGTTCGGCGGCGAGCGTGCCACCGCCGGCACCGGAGCCGATGACCACGACGACCTTGTCGTCGTTCAGGTTGTACTTGGCGGGCATGATTTGTTCCTCCTCGTGTGTTGTGGTCCGACCGCCGGGCTCAGAGCCAGCTGATGTCGTCGAAGCCGCGCTTCAGGTACCCGCCCAGGTGAGCGGACGGGCCCTCGTAGCCAAGCAGCGGCCACACGTCGGGGTTGTTGTAGATGCCGGTGATCATGTCGCCGCGCACTTTCTGGAACAGCGGCGATCCCTGGGAGGCCTCCAGCACGGCCACGCGCTGGTTCTCGGAAGCGATGGCGGCGTAGTCCTTGCCATTGCGTTTGCGCGCCACGGCGTTCAGGTCGCGGATGCCCTCGGCGATCATCTGGGCGAGGGCCGGATCCTTGGCTGCCGCGCCGTCGAAGCTCTGAACCACGGCCTGGTAGGCCGCCACGGGCAAACCGTCGTGGGGATACACGTCACGGCACATCTGCAGGAGCGTGCGAGCCTCGGCACTGTCCATGCCGGAGAGCGTCTGCGCCCAGCCTTCGGCCGGCTGGAGCAGCGTTCCGGTGGCCAGGGCGGCCGCACCGGCCACAGCACCCGACTTCTTGATGAACTCGCGGCGCGGCAATTGCGCAGCCGCTTGCCCGGGATGGTCCTTCTTCATCTCGTCCCCCTTCGATCGCATGGGATCAGGTCGTTTTCGGGAATTGCCGTCGTGATGCGGCGCCGCAATTGCAACGCAACATTTCACAGATACACAGCCCCTCCAAAGTAAGCATCCGCCCCTTGGGCGGGGTAGTAGCCTGCTACTACAGTCGCCTTCTTTAAATTGCCCCCGGAACACCAAGTCAATCGACGAAGCGCACCGCCTCCGCCACGGGTGCACGGACAGTGCGGTAGGCATTCACGGGCGCTGCGGCCCGGCCATGGCCGAAGGCCACGCCGAAGACCAGACGCCGCCCCTCCCCCAACCCCACATGCGCATCCACCACATCTGGCCAGCTCGCCAGCGCTGCCTGGGCGATGGACTGGATGCCCAGGGACTCCAGCGCCAGCAGGAATCCCATGAGCCACAGGCCGCAGTCCACCGCGCCATACACGCCCAGCTCGGCGGGCGTGGTGACGAATGCCGCATGGGGCGCGCCGAACACGCGGAAATTTTCCAGGGCCTGCGTGCGCGCGGCCTCGCGATCCTCGCGTCCGATTCCCAAGGACTGGTAGAGCTGAACGCCGCAGACCTTGCGGCGGTCCCGATAGATACCCAGGTAGGCCTCGGGAAACGGGAAATGCGGACGCTCCGGCTCGCCGCGACGTGCCGTCTCGCCCAGCGCGTCGCACAGGCGCGCCAAGCGATCGCCGGACACTACGCTCACCTGCCAGGGCTGGGTGTTGCACCACGAGGGCGTGCGCTGCGCCAGGGCCAGGGCGCGTTCGATGCGCTCCCGCGGGACGGGCTCGGGACCATAGGCGCGGCAGCTGAAGCGCCCATCCAGCAATGCTTCCAGCGCCGCACGGGTGTCCTGCCCGGGAGCAAGGCTCATTCGAAGCGCGGCTCGAAGCGCTCGTCCGCCTCCACTTGGTAGGCGATGGCGAGCCGGTTGGTCTGGTTTGCGAGCGCCACGATGGCGGCCAGCTCGCCGAACACGGCCTCGTCCATGCCCTTGGCACGAGCGGCGGCTCCGTGGGACTTGATGCAGTACTCGCAGTTGTTGGTCATGGAGACGGCCATGTAGATGAGCTCCTTGGTGAGCGGATCGAGCCGCCCGCCCGGGCCCATCACCTCCTTCACCTGGCCCCACACCCGCGCCAGCGTGGGCGGGTGCACCGCGAGGGCTTTCCAGATGTTGTTGACCCAGTCCACCTTGCGGGTGGCCATGATGTCGTCGAAGACCGCCCGCACCTCGGGGCTCGCCTGCGCGTATTCCACCAGCTTCACCATTGCCATGGCGGCATCTCCCGCAACGGGTTTGAAAGACGCGGCGCAGTCTAGCACCCGCGCCGCCATGGACAGCCCGCGGCGCGTGCCACGATAATCATCGCTGCCCGTTATCACACCACGCCCCCCGGCCGCGTTTGCGCCCTTCCTGTCCGCCCATGAAAGTCCTGCTCGACCTGCTGCCGGTGATTCTTTTTTTCGTGGCCTACTCGGCCGCGAAACGGGTGCCGGAGCAGTCGGCCTCCTTCATGGCGGGCTTGCTTGCCACGGTGGGTGCCGCCGAGGGAATGCAGGCCGCCCAGGCTCCCATCCTGGTGGCCACGCTGGTGGCGGTGCTGGCCACCATGGGCCAGGTCGCATGGGTATGGCTGCGACACGGCAAGGTGCCCAAGATGCTGTGGATCAATCTCGCCATCATCGTGGTGCTGGGGGCTGCCACGCTGCTGTTGCACGATGAAACCTTCATCAAGTGGAAACCCACGGCGTTCTACTGGGTGTTCGCGGCGGTGATCGCTGGCGGGCAACTGTGGGACCGCAACGTGATCCGGGCCATGCTGGGCGCGCAGATGACGCTGCCCGAGCCGGTGTGGCGCCGGGTGGCCTGGAGCTGGGCGGCCTTCTTCATGGTCATGGGCGCGCTGAACCTGTTCGTGGCCTTCAACTTCTCCACCGATGCGTGGGTCAACTTCAAGCTCTTCGGCGGCATCGGCCTGATGTTCGCCTTCGTGATCGCCCAGGGCGTGGTCCTGGCGCGCTATCTCCAGGACGATCCGCCTCGGTAGACCCGCTGAACATGCTCTACGCCATCGTTGGGGAAGACGTCCCGCACAGCCAGTCGAAACGCGTCGCCGCACGTCCGGCGCACCTCGCCCGCATCCAGGCACTGGCGGACGCCGGGCGCGTGGTGCTCGCCGGCCCTTTCCCCGCCATCGACGGCCCCGACCCCGGCCCCGCTGGCATGAGCGGCAGCCTGATCGTGGGCGAGTTCGAGTCTCTGGAGGCGGCCCAGGCCTGGATCGATGCCGATCCCTACGTCACCGAGGGCGTGTTCGCCCGGGTGACTGTGCGGCCCTTCAAGCAGGTTGTGCCCGTATAACATGGTGGACACGGCTGGCGCCATCCGCGAACGTCTCACGGCGCTTGCGCCCGAATCACTGGAGGTGTTCGACGACAGCGCCGACCACGCTGGCCACGCCGGTGCGCGCGAGACTGGCGGCGGGCATTTCCAGGTGGTGGTGGTGGCACGCGCTTTCGAAGGTCTCGGCCGGTTGGCGCGCCATCGCGTCGTGTATGATGCGTTGCGCGATTTGATGCCCCACGCCATTCATGCGTTGGCCATCGTCGCCCAGACCCCCGAGGAAGCCTCCGGCCGGTCTTGATCCCGGGCCCGCGTTCCTGCCGCCGGCCCCACCCACTGCACAGTTACTCGCCAAGGAATTGTCATGCGTCTCGCAAAGTTCTCCGCCGCGGCCCTCTTCAGCGCCGCCGGCATGCTCTCTCTGATCGCCTGCAATGCGCAGGAACCGGGCAAGCCCGTGGCCGTGGTCAACGGCGTTCCCATCAGCCAGTCCAAACTGGACTACGTGGCCAAGATGCAGACCGCCTCGGGTCAGCAGAAGGACACCCCCGACTACCGCAAGCAGTTGCGCGAGGCGCTGATCACTCGCGAGGTGATCGCCCAGGAGGCCATCCGTCAGGGGCTGGACAAGAGCGGCGACTACCAGACGCAGATCGACCTGGCCCGGCAACAGATCCTGGTAGGTGCCCTCCTGGAGGAGTTCGCCGCCAAGCACGTCCCCACCGAAGAGGATCTGCGCAAGGAATACGACGCCATTCGCAAGGAAGCCTTCGATCCCAACGCCAGGGAGTACAAGGTGCGCCATATCCTGGTGAAGAAGCAGGCTGACGCAAAAGCGATCATCGCGCAGCTGGGCAAGGGCGCCAAGTTCGAAGAACTCGCCAAGAAACGCTCCGAAGACACGGCCTCCAAGGCCAAGGGCGGTGCCCTGGAATGGACCGACGGCGCCAACCTGGTGAAGCCCTTCGCCGAAGCCATGAAGGCCCTTAAGGCCGGCGAAACCACCAAGACCCCCGTGCAGACGCCCTACGGCTGGCACGTGATTCGTCTCGAGGAAATTCGCGAGGCCACTTTCCCCAGCTTCGAGGAAGTAAAGGATCAGGTGGCGAAGCAGGTGGTCGCCAAGCAGCGCGACGAAATGATCGAGAAGTTGCGCAAGGCCGCCACGTTGGAGTGATGGGCCCCATGCTGGGTTGACAGAAAGGCAAAGGCGCCCCCAAGGGCGCCTTTTTTTATGCCACGGCAAGCGCCGCGGGTTCAACCCACCCAGCGGCGCGCGTTGCTGAACAGACGCAGCCAGGGCGACTCCAACCCCCAGTGCCGCGGACGCCATGACAGCTGGCGCGACAGGAACGCCCGTTCCGGGTGCGGCATGAGAATGGTGAAGCGCCCGTCCGCGGTGGTGAGGCCGGCAATACCCCCGGGCGAGCCGTTGGGGTTGGCGGGGTACTGCTGCGCAACCTGGCCGCGGTTGTCCACGTAGCGCAGCGCCACCAGCGGCGCGCAGGCGCGCTGGGCAGCGGCGGAGGCGAATTCGGCCCGGCCCTCGCCGTGGGATATCACCACCGGCAGGCGGGCGCCCGCCATCCCGGTGAAGAACAGCGAGGGGCTCTCGGGGATCTCCACCATCACCAGGCGCGCCTCGAACTGCTCAGAGGCGTTACGCACGAAGTGCGGCCAGTGCCCGGCGCCGGGCACCAGTTCGTGCAGGTTGCTCATCATCTGGCAGCCGTTGCAGATACCCAGCGCGAACGTGTTGCCACGGTTGAAAAAGTGGGCGAAGGCGTCGCGGGCGCGGCGGTTGAACAGGATCGACTTGGCCCACCCTTCTCCGGCTCCCAGCACGTCTCCAAAGGAAAACCCTCCACAGGCCGCCAGGCCGGCAAAGCCCGCCAGGGTGGCGCGGCCGTCCGTGAGATCGCTCATGTGCACATCCACGGCCTCGAAGCCGGCGCGATCGAAGGCTGCCGCCATTTCCAGCTGGCCGTTGACGCCCTGCTCGCGCAGGACGGCAACCCGTGGCCGCCCGTGGAGCGCCAGGGCGGGCGTCTCGCCGGGCGCGAAGCCGTGGCTGGCGTGCAGCCCGGGATCGGCGGTATCGGCCAGGGCATCGAAAGCCTGGTCCGCGCAGACCGGGTTGTCGCGCAGCCGCTGCATGCGCCACGACAGCTCGGACCAGGTGCGCAGCAACTCGGCGCCGTTGGCCGTGAGCACGGGGCGCTCGTTCAGGCGCACCCGCAGATGGCCGTCGGCGCCCAGGGTGCCCATGTCATGCACGGCATCGGCCAGGCCCTCGGCCGCAAAGGCTTCGCGTACCGCCTGCACGTCGGCGGCGCGCACCTGCAGCACGGCGCCGAGTTCCTCGCTGAACAGCGCTGCCGCCACGTTGCCTGGTTCCGCCAGGCCGTCAAGGCTGACGTGCACGCCCACGTGGCTGGCGAACATCATCTCCGCCAGGGTCACCACCAGGCCGCCGTCGGCGCGGTCGTGATAGGCCAGTACCCGTCCGCCGCGATGCAGCGTCTGCATGGCCTGGAAAAAACCGCGCAGCCGCCGCGGATCGTCCACATCGGGAGGGTCGTCGCCCAGGGCGCCGTAGGCTTGCGCCAGGCACGAACCGCCCAGCCGGTGGCTGCCGCCTCCCAGGTCCACCAGCAGCAGCCGGGTGGGGCCGGCATCCACGCGCAACTCGGGCGTGAGCGTGGCCTCCACGTCCTCCACCCGGGCGAAGGCCGAGACGATCAGCGATAGCGGCGCACTCACCTCCCGCGCCGTGCCACCCTCCTGCCAAGCGGTGCGCATGGACAGGCTGTCCTTGCCCACGGGAATGCTCACGCCCAGCGCCGGACACAGTTCCAGGCCCACGGCGCGCACGGTGTCGAACAACGCGGCGTCTTCGCCGGGCTGTCCGGCGGCAGCCATCCAGTTGGCCGACAACTTGACGCGGCCGATATCGCCCACGCAGGCGGCGGCCAGATTGGTGAGCGCCTCGCCCACCGCCAGGCGCCCGGAGGCGGGCCCATCCATCACTGCCACCGGCGCGCGTTCGCCCATGGCCATGGCCTCGCCCACGGGCGAGGAGAAGTCCAGCGCCGTCACTGCCACATCGGCCACGGGCACCTGCCAGGGCCCCACCATCTGGTCGCGCACCGTGAGTCCACCCACGGTGCGATCGCCGATGGTGATGAGAAAGCTCTTGCCGGCCACCGCGGGGAACCGCAGCACCCGGTCGAGCGCTTCGCGCAGATCGAGCTGCACGGCTTCGAAGGGCTGGCGCGACACCGACAGGCGGCGCACGTCGCGGATCATGCGCGGCGGCTTGCCCAACAGCGCCTCCAGATCCATGTCCACGGGGCGATTGCCAAAGCGCGGGTCCTCCACCACCAGCCGCCCGTCGCCGGTGGCGCGCCCCACCACGGCAAAGGGGCAGCGCTCGCGCCGGCACAGTGCCTCGAAGGCCGCCAGCCGCACCGGATCCACCGCTAGCACGTAGCGCTCCTGAGCCTCGTTGCTCCACACCTGCAGGGGCGACATGCCGGGCGCCTCGGTGGGCACCGCGCGCAGGTCGAAGCGCCCGCCACGGCCGGCGCCATGCACCAGTTCCGGCAAGGCATTGGACAGGCCGCCCGCACCCACATCGTGGATAGAGAGAATGGGGTTGGCTTCGCCCTCGGCCCAGCAGCGGTCGATCACCTCCTGGCAGCGGCGCTGCATCTCCGGATTGCCACGCTGCACCGAGTCGAAGTCCAGGTCCTCGGTGTTGGCGCCGGTGGCCATGCTCGAAGCAGCCCCGCCGCCGAGGCCGATGGGAAACCCGGGGCCACCGAGCTGGACCAGAAATGCGCCCTCTGACACCTCGGCCTTGTGGGCCAGGTCGGCGCGGATGTTGCCCATGCCGCCGGCGATCATGATGGGCTTGTGGTAGCCGCGCCAGCGGCCATCCACGCGCTGGTCGAAGGTGCGGAAGTAACCGCACAGGTTGGGCCGGCCGAACTCGTTGTTGAAGGCCGCGCCGCCGATGGGCCCTTCGAGCATGATGGCCAGCGGCGAGGCGATGCGCGCAGGGCGGCCCGGATCCGCAACCTCCCAGGGCTGCTCCCAGCCGGGAATGCGCAGATGGGAGGTGGAGAATCCCGTGAGCCCCGCCTTGCACCGCGCGCCGCGGCCGGTGGCGGCCTCGTCGCGGATCTCGCCCCCGGCGCCGGTGGCGGCGCCAGGGAAGGGGGCTATGGCGGTGGGATGGTTGTGGGTTTCCACCTTCATGAGCACATGCATGGCCACGGGCACGGGCCGGTACACGTGATCCGCCGCGGGCAGCAGGCGCGCGGCCGTGTCGCCCTCCATGACGGCAGCGTTGTCGGAGTAGGCCACCACGGTGTGTCCGGGATGGGCCGCATGGGTGTGGCGGATCATGCCGAAAAGCGAGTGCGGCTGCGGCGCGCCGTCCACCACCCAGGCGGCATTGAAGATCTTGTGACGGCAGTGCTCGGAGTTGGCCTGTGCGAACATCATCACTTCCGCGTCGGTGGGATCGCGGCCCTCGCGCCCGAAGAGCTCGAGGAGGTAGTCGATCTCGTCGTCGGCCAGCGCCAGGCCCATCTCGCGGTCGGCGCGCTCCAGGGCAACGCGCCCCTCGGCCAGCAGCGGCACGGTGGCAAGCGGCGCGGGATCGGGCGCCTCGAACAGCCGCGCCAGCTCTTCAGCCCCTCCAAGCAGCGTCTCGGTCATGCGGTCATGAAGCAACGCCGCCAGACGGCCGCGGGACTGCGCGTCCAGCCCGCGGCCGCACTGCACGCGAAACTCGGTGCCGCGCTCCATGCGTTGCACGGCTTGCAAGCCACAGTGATGCAGGATGTCCGTGGCCTTGGAGGACCAGGGCGAGATGGTGCCCAGGCGGGGCACCACCAGGAAGGCTGTGCCCCGGGCGGTGGCGAGACGGGCGCGTGGACCATAACGCAGCACGCGCGACAAGCGCGCGCTTTCGTCGTCGTGGAGCGGGCGCGACAAGCGCGCTACGTGCACGAAACGCGCCTGCACCGCGGTGACGCCGGGCACGGAGTCGCGCAGGCTGGCGAGCAGCTTGCCAAGACGGAAACTGGACAGGGCCTCGGGCCCGGGAAGGATCAGCAGTTGGGCGGGGCTCGGGGCGGGCATGGGCGCGGGCAGGTGAACGAACGGCCTGAAGGGTGTGACGCGGCCACTCGGGAGCGAAAGATTATAGACGCGGCCCCCTTGTCCACCGCGCGCCGCTACACTGCTGGCACAGCCCATCGCACCATGACGAATCCTGCTCCGCTCCCCCCTGTGCTGCGCGTGCCCGAGGTACGCGCCGTGGAAGCCGCCGCTCTGGCTGGATCGCCACGGCCCGCGCTGATGGAACGGGCGGGCGACGCGGCGGCACGCTGCGCCCTGGATATGCTCGGCGGCGCTCAGCGGGTGCTGGTGCTGGCGGGGCCCGGCAACAATGGCGGCGACGCGCTGGTGGCGGCGCGGCGGCTGCGGGAAGCCTGGCTCCCCGTGACAGTGGTGCTGCTGGGGGATTCGGCGCGCCTGCCCGCCGATGCCGCCGCCGCCCTGGCTGCCTGGTGCGCCTCCGGTGGCGCTGTGACCACTGCCCTGCCCGCTGCCGGTCCGGCGCCCGACCTGGTGGTGGATGGCCTGCTGGGCATCGGCGCCGCACGGCCCCTCGCGGGCCCGCTGGCGCTTGCTGTGGACTGCATCAACCACGCCGGCTGCCCGGTGCTGTCCCTGGATGTGCCCTCGGGGCTGGATGCCGACTCCGGCGCGGTGCACGGCGCGGCGGTGCGGGCCACGCGCACCCTCACCTTCATCGCCCTCAAACCCGGCCTCCTCACCCTGGAAGGTCCCGACCACGCGGGGGTGGTGGACGTGGCCGATCTCGGGCTTGGGGATGCGGTGGCCGCGGCAGCGCACGGCGGCTTGATTGCCGAGGATATCCTGCGCACCGTGTTGCCCCGACGGCAGCGCAACAGCCACAAGGGCAGCCACGGCAGCGTGGGTATTCTCGGCGGAGCGCCGGGCATGGCCGGCGCCTTGCTGCTGGCGGCCCGCGCAGCCCTGCTGGCGGGCAGCGGCCGCGTCCATGCCGGGTTCGTGGATGGCGCGGCGCCGTCCCTCGACCTCCTGCAGCCAGAGCTGATGCTGCGCAGTGCTGCCCAGGTGCTATCCATGGACGGACTGGACGTGCTGGTGTGCGGGCCAGGCCTGGGCAGCGGCGAGGCGGCCCGCGCATGCGTGCGTGGCGCCCTCGCCTTTCCCCGCCCTCTTCTGCTGGACGCCGATGCCCTGAACCTGGTGGCCTCCGAGACAGCGCTGGGTGCTGCCGTGGCGCAGCGCGGCGCACCCACATGGGTCACCCCCCATCCCGGCGAAGCGGCCCGTTTGCTGGACACCACCACTGCCGCCATCGCCGCCGATCGCGTGGGCGCGGCCCTGGCCATCGCTGCGCGCCTGCGCGCCACCACGTTGCTCAAGGGGGCTGGCTCCATCATTGCCGAACCCGGTGGACACTGGCTGGTGAATGCCTCGGGCAACCCCGGTCTGGCGGCGGCCGGCACGGGCGACGTGCTGTGCGGCCTGGCGGCGGCGCTGGCCGCCCAGGGCGCCGACCCCGCCCTGGTGCTCCCTGCGGCTGCCCATCTGCATGGCCGCGCCGCCGACCTGTTGCTGGAGGCCCACGGCGGCCCCGTGGGCATGACCGCGGGCGAGGTGGCGCTGGCGGCACGCCGCGTGCTGAACGCTGCGTTGTACGGGTGAAGGCTACTGGCCGGAGAGCAGCCCGCGGGCCAGCGCGATGCCCGCGAAGGTGAGCAGTACCGAGCCCGTCAGGTGCAGCGCCGCGTGGCCCAGCACCCAGCCCCATTCGCCGCGCTGGATCAGCCCTACCGATTCGGCGGAGAACGTGGAAAACGTGGTGAGCCCGCCGAGAAATCCGGTGATCACCAGCAACCGCCATTCCGGCGCCAGGCCGGTGCGCTGGCCGAAGAATTCCACCGCCGCGCCGATCAGCAGCCCGCCGCTCAGGTTGGCCGCCAGGGTGCCCATGGGCAGCGAGGGCAGCACGGCGTTGAAGGCCAGGCCCAGCAGCCAGCGCAGCCAGGCGCCCAGCGCGGCGCCCACGCCCACCGCCACCGCGCCCCAGGCTGTCATGAACGCGGCGCCTCGCGCGATGCGAACTTCGGGCCTGCCGGGCGCGCCACCATGAGCGAGCGAAGCAGCGGATTGGGAAAGCGCCGGCTCGGCGTGATGGCATAGAAGCTTTCGCGGATCTCGGGGATGCGGGCCCGCTCCACAAGGATCTTTTCGCGCAGCTCGTCCTGCACCACCACCGGCGGCACCAGGGTGAGACCAGGGCATTCGCGCGCCATCAGGCGCAGCATGGCCATGTCGTCCACTTCCGCAAGCACCACGGGGCGAATACCCGCCTGATCGAGCAGCAGGTCGAAGGCCGCCCGCACGCTGCTTTGCGCGCCGGGCAGCACCACCGGGAGGCTGCGCAGATCCTCTGGAAACTTGAACCGGCGCGCACCGCGCACCGGACGCCCCACCAGACTCACCGGCTGTTCGCCCACGCGATGGCTGTGCCAGGGAGTGCCCGCGTCGCGCGGCACCACGCTGTTGGAAAGCACCACATCCAGGGTGTGGGCGGAGAGTTGCGAGAGCAGCTCGCGCAGGCTGCCCGAGCGCAGCACCACCTCCACGTCCTCGCGGCTGAGCAGCGGCCGCAGCCATTCGAGCTGGAAGTTGCGCGACAGGGTGGCCACCGCGCCCACGCGCAACACCGCGCGGCCGGAAGCGGCCGTGCCCTTGAGGGTGCTCACCAGCTCGTCGCCGGTGCGAAAGATGGTGTCGGCGTAGTCGAGCGCGATGCGGCCCGCCTCGGTTAGCGTGAGGCGGCGGTTGCCGCGCTCGAAGAGCGCATGGCCGAGGCGCTCCTCGATCTGGCGCAACTGCACCGAGAGGGCGGATTGGGACACGTGCAGCCGCTGCGCGGCGCGCGTCAGGCTGCGCTCGTGGGCGATGGCCCAGAAGTAACGCAGGTGGTGGTAGTTGAGAGCGGCCACGCCATCCTTCTACTGGAACGAACGAAAGGATTCAATACTTGAACTGGATGCAAGACCCTGGCGAACCCAGAATGCGCGCCGCGCTGGAGGCATCACCTCGACAGCAGACCGTAAACCCGCATTCAACGAAAGGAATCTCCATGAACGCTCGCGCCCTGACCGCCCGCTTCGCCCTCGCCGCCATTACCGCCGGCCTGTCCGCCGGCGCCCATGCCCACAGCGAGGAATGCCGCGCCACCACCGATGCCGAGATCGCCGCGCTGTTCGATCGCTGGAATGCCGCGCTCGCCACCGGCGAGCCCGCCAAGGTGGTGGCCAACTACGCCACCGAGTCGATCCTTCTGCCCACCGTGTCCAACAAGCCGCGCCTCACGCCGGCCGACAAGCTCGACTACTTCGAGATGTTCCTCAAGCTCAAGCCCCAGGGCAAGATCGACATGCGCACGGTGCAGGTGGGCTGCAACAGCGCGCTCGACGCCGGCATCTACACCTTCACCTTGGGCGACGGCCGCAAGGTGCAGGCCCGCTACACCTACACCTACAAGTGGGATGGCTCCCAGTGGCTGATCACCAGCCACCACTCCTCGGCCATGCCCGAGAAGAGCTGAGGCTCCGGAGCCTTCAACACGGCAGCGGCGGCGCGTGCGCGCGCTGCCGCCCTCTTCCACCCGCCCACGGTACCAACTCCTCGAACATGGACGCGAAACTGCTTTCCAGCCTGATGGACCCGGCCATCCTGTTCTTCTTCTTCGGCCTGTTCGCCGGCACCATCCGCTCCAACCTGGAAATCCCCCCCGCCATCGCCAAGTTCCTGTCGCTCTACCTGCTGCTGGTGATCGGCTTCAAGGGCGGCGTGAGCATGGCCATGACCGGCTTCACCTCCTCCATGGGCTGGGCTCTGCTGGGCGCCATCATCCTGGCCTTCATCATTCCGGCCTATTCCTTCGGCATCCTGCGCACGCGCCTGAGCGCCTTCGACGCGGCAGCCATCGCGGCCACCTACGGCTCGGTGAGCGCGGTCACCTTCATCACCGCCAGCGGCTTCGCCGAACGCACGGGGCTGGCTTTCGGCGGTTACATGGCGGTGGCGCTGGTGATCATGGAATCGCCCGCCATCATCATGGCCGTGCTGCTGGCCAACATGGTGCGCACCCGCAACGCGCTGGCGTCCGGCACGGCGGCCACGGGCCAGGTGCGCATCGGCAAGGTGCTGCACGAAGCCTTCACCGACGGCGCGCACCTGCTGCTGCTGGGCAGTCTGCTGGTGGGTTTTCTCACGGGCGAAGCCGGCAAGAAGGTGCTCGATCCCTTCACCAGCCTGCAGAAGGGCATCCTCGCCTTCTTCCTGCTGGACATGGGCCTGCTGGTGGCGGCGCGGGCGCGCGATCTGCGCGACAACCGCGCCTTCCTGACCGCCTTCGGCATCTGCGTGCCGCTGGTCAATGCCACCCTGGCGGCACTGCTGGCCAAGGCCTTCGGGCTGGGGCTGGGCGATGCCTTCCTGCTGTCGGTGCTGGCGGCCAGCGCCTCCTACATCGTGGTGCCGGCGGTGGTTCGCTATGCCATCCCGGAAGCCAACGCCAGCCTCTACTTCGGCATGTCGCTGGTGATCACCTTCCCTTTCAACATCATCGTGGGCATCCCGCTATATCACGGCGTGCTGGCCCGCTTCTGGAGCTGATGCCATGACCCCTGTGAAGCGCATCGAGATCGTGGTTCCCGAACACCTGCTTCGCGAAGTGCAGGACCTGCTGGATCGCCACCGCCCCGGCGGCTATACGGTGATCCGCGGCCTGTCGGGCAAGGGCGACCGCGGCGTGCAAAGCGGCGACGGCCTGTCGGGCGAGTTCAGCAACGCCGCGGTGCTGGTGGCCTGCCCCGAGGCTGTGGCCAGCCCGCTGCTGCAGGAGTTGCGACCGCTGCTGGCGCGTTTCGGCGGCATGTGCCTGGTGAGCGATGCCCAGTGGCTCAGGCACTGAGCGCTGCGCGAGCGCTTCAGGGCGGCAGGAAGCCGTGCGCGGTCAGGATGCGACGGCCGGTCTCACTCCCAACGAGCGCTGCAAACGCGGCCGCGGCCTCGGGTTGCGGTGCTTCGCGTAGCACGGCGATGGGGTAGACGATGGAAGATTCGGTGGCTGGACGTTCCACAATCAGCACGCGGTTCACGGCCTGGGCGGCGTCGGTGGCGTAGACGAAGCCCGCATCGGCCTCATTGCGCGCCAGCCGTTCCAGCACGCTCCGCACGTCGGGCTCGAACAGCAGGCGGTCCCGCACGTCGGCCCACATGCGCGCGGTCTGCATCACTTCCCTGGCGTGGCGTCCCGCCGGGACGAGTTCCGGATCGCCCATGACGATGCGCTTCACCTCCAGGCGCGCTAGGTCGGTGAGCTGGCGCCACGGAATGCTGGAAACCGCCGGCACTACCACCACCAGTTGGTTGCGGGCGAAGTTGATCTGGCTGGCCGGGTTCACCAAACCCGCCGCCACGGCGCGCTCCATGGGCGCCCCATCGTCGGCGGCGAACACGTCGGGACGGGCGCCCTCGCCCATGCGGCGCTCCAGTTCACCCGCCGCGCCGAAAACGAGATTGACGCGATCGCGGGGCCGGAGCGTCTCGAAGGCCTGGGCCATCTGCTGGAATACGTCCTTCAGGCTCGCCGCCGCGAATACTGTGACCTCGGCCGCCGCCCCTGACCCGGCCACGCCGAGCAGCAGTGCCCCAGCCACTAGGGCGCCGCGCCCCCACCTCAACCCGATTGCTGCCATCGCGCCTCCTGGATGCCATTACGGGCCGCCCGTGGACGGCGCGCGGCCTTTGTTCCAGGAGTATCACACGGACGGTCAGGGGCGCCCGAAGCCGTACTTGTCCAGAATGGCCACGGCGGCGGGAGAACGCAGGAACTGCACAAAGGCCTTGCCGCCCGCGTAGTTGCCGCCACCGCGCACGGCCGCTACGGGGTAGAGGATTTCCTCGGGCACCTCCACCATGGCCGCCACCTTCACGCGCTTTGGCATCATCAGCGCGTCGGTCACATACACGAAGCCTGCATCTACCTCGCCGCGCGACACGTAATCCAGCGCCTGGCGCACGTTGATGGTGTTGAGGGCGCGCCCCTTGACCTCGGCCCACAGGCCCGCCTTCTCCAGGGCCAGCCGCGCGTAGCGCCCGGCGGGCACCGACTCGGGATTGCCCATGGCCACCCGGGCCACCGCTGGCTTGAGCAGGTCGCGCAGGCCGGCGATGCCGTGGCTCGAATCCATGGGAACGGCGATCACCAATTGATTGCGCGCGAAATTGAAGCGCGTAGCGCGGTCCACCGCGCCCGCCCCCTGGGCCTTGTCCATGCTTTCCTGATCGGCGGCCGCGAAGGCATCCACAGGGGCGCCGCGAGTGATCTGGGTCACCAGTGAACCCGAGGCGCCGAAGTTGAACAGCACGCGCTCGCCGGGATTGACCAGCTCAAAGGCGCGGCCGATCTCCTGGAAGGCATTGGTGAGGCTGGAAGCGGCCGAGACGGTGATGTCGCCCGCCTGGGAGGCGCTGGCCATCAGAAGCAGGGCGGCGCCCGCCAGGGCGCGGTGAAGGCGTTGCAGGATGTTCATGGTAGGGCTCAGGGTTGCGGATCGAGAAACGGACAAAGGCCTAGAAATCCACCTGGGCGCGGAACAGCAGCGCGTCCTCGTGGGACAGCGTGATGCCGTTGGCCACCACCGGGGTGTTGAAGTTGGTGCGCACGTAGGAGAGCAGCCACCGGGAGTAGACGTTGTGCATCCACTTGAGCTGCACCGTCCAGGCGTCGGCGCCCGTGGCACCCGTGGTGACACTCGGGTTGGTGGACGTGCCAGGCCGCCCCGTGCCCGCCGCGTTGGAAGCCAGAAAGTCGCCTGCGTCCATGCGGCTGAAGCGCAGCCCCAGTTCCCAGGCGCCCCAGCCGCCACCCGGATCCAGCGAGAAACGCTGATTGGGCCGGATCTTCTGCCAGAAACCGTTGGCGTAGAAGTCGGACCAGGTCTCGCCGCTCATGAGCCACAGCAGGCTCACATAGCTGGCGGTGATCTCGCGGCTGAAGTCGAAGGGTTGGCCGGCGTTGGGCGTGCGGGTGCCGGCGTAGCCGGCCTTCCACCACTCGCCCGTCAGGCGCAAGGACTTCCAGGCGGCGGAGACTTCCAGCGCCTGCAGACGGCGGTCGATGGTGCCGGTGGTGCCGCCAGCGTCGAAAAAGGGCTCGGGCGCGAAGAAGGTGACGCCGCGCGCCTCAGTACGGAAGGCCGGTGCCGCGTAGGCCTCCGTGGAGGCTGCCTGGCGATTGGCCTGGGTACCGGTCTTGAAGGAGTAACCCGCGTGCAGCACCGTGTCAGGGATGGACAGGGCGCGGGCGAAGTCCATCACCGCGCGTCCGGTCACGTCCTTGGTGTCGGCGCGAGCCTCCACCGCCGTGCGCTGCTGCTCGTCCATGTGCACGCCGGTGCCATTGGAAACCGTGAGCGCGTAGTACAGGGGCGCCCACGGCTGGCCGTGCACCATGATGCCGCGGTCGTAGTTGAGCCCGTTGCCATCGAGAATGTTCTGGGTAAGCGCCCGTTCCTGGAAGTCGCTCTGCAGGTCGAGCAGCGTCTGCTCCAGGCCGAACTGGGGCTTGAACTGGCCCATGCGGATGCGTGCGCCCTGAAACCACTGGGCCTCCAGGAAGCCGTTGGTCATGGTGACGCCGCTGGTGGCCGTGTTGCCGAAGCCGGTGGACAAGCCGCTGCCGCTGAACTCGCCCTCCACCTGCACCAGATAGTCGCGGAACAGCGTGGCCTGGGCACCCAGCCGGGCGCGGCGCACGCCGAAGGTGTCGGCCATGACGCCCTCCTCCGCGAAGTGCCGGTAGTCCAGTTGCGCCCGCCCCATCAACCGCACACCCCAGCGGCCACGGGGATCTTGAAAGGTGACACCGTCGGTGAAATTCGCCTGCACACCCTGGGATTCGAAGCGCTGCTGCAAGGTGTTGGCCTGGTCCTTGGCGTCCTGGGCCACGGCCAGCGCCTCGTCCACCTCGCGCCGGGTGGCGGGCGCCGCGCCCGGCTCCGCAGCCACGGGTGACAGGGCCTGCCCCGGAGCGGACGGGGTGGCGGCGCGCTGCGCCGCCTCGGCCGCTTCGCGGGCCTGCCGCTCCTTGACCACCTCGCCGCGCAGAGCCTCCAGCTCGCGGCCCATGGACTCCATCATCTGCTCCACCTGGCGCAGGCGGCGCTCGGCATCGCTTTCCTGGGCCAGGGTTGGCGCCGCGGCCAGCATGGCGGCCACCAGCAGCGCCATCCGCGGCAGGCCAGAGGGCGCCGCAGCGCGGACGACTAGCCCGTTGCCAGGGCCGCGGCGCGGCTGCTGGAGGGTCTGCGGCACGGCATGGGCGCGGGGCTGCAGCCCGGGGCGCGGGGGGTTCAGCATGGTTCTGTCCCTTCAGGTTCGTGGCCGCGGCGCTCAGGGAGCGCCGGAACCGTTATATTTTCAGGTATCTAACGGCGCAAAGATTAGAACAGCGCCTCGAAATATTCAACGGGGAATAGCGCGCCGCCGCTCCCGCCCGGGGGGCTCAGCTCGCCCGGGGGTTGCCCGCGTCCTGCAGCGCGGGGAAGACCTGCTCCGGGAGGCTCACCCGCCCGGCCCGCGGCGCGCCGTAACCTGGCAGTTCACCCACCAGCCGTGCGAAACCCTCGCCCCGGATCAGCTCCAGCAGCGCACGCACCTCGGCGCGTTCCAGCACCTCGACGGTGGTGAGAAAACAGTAGCGCTCCCGCGCCAGGGGCACGAAACCCAGACGGAACTGGCGCGCCGCCGGTTCCACGCCGAAGCCCGCATCGGCCATGCCGCTGGCCACATAGGCCGCCACCGCCGCGTGGGTGAACTCCTCCGTGTCGTAGCCTCGCACCTCGGCGCCAGCGACACCCGCCTCCTGCAGCAGCTGATCGAACAGGGCGCGGGTGCCGGCGCCCTTCTGCCGGTTGACGAAGCTCACATCGGCGCGGCGCAGGTCGGCCATGCCCGCGATCCCCTTGGGATTGCCAGGCGCCAGGAACAGACCCTGGGTGCGGGTCACCAGATCCACTACTCGCTGGCCCTCGGCATGCAGCCAGGGCGCGTAATGGCGCAGCGCCTGCAGGTCGTGGGGCGGTTCGGGCACGTGGATCCCCGCGAAATCGCAGCCGCCACGCGCCAGGGAGGCGAGCGCCTCGACGCTGCCCACGTATCGAAGATCGAGCTGCATGTCGTCGCGTCCGGCCAGCAGTTGCGGCAGCCTGGCCACCGCGAAGCCATGGCTCGCGTGGATGCGGATGGTGGAACCCGCCTCAACCATCAGGCGGGCTATCTCGGCATTGAGCTCCGAGGCGATGGAGTCCAGTTGCGGTCCGAGACGGGCGGCGGCGCGCTGTTCGGCGCGCAACAATTTTTCGCCCAAGGTCGTGAGGCGCGCGCCCCTGCCGCGCTCGAAGCTCACCACCCGCTGGCCGAAAAACAGCCGCCAGGATTCCACCAGGTTCCAGGCGTGCCGGTAGGACAGCCCGCTGCGCGCGGCCGCGTCGGTGAGTTTGCCGCTGTCGTGGATCGCCTCCAGCAGGCGAAAGAACTCTGGGCCCAGGTGGCCGCCGGACTCCCGTTCCACGACCCATCCGGGCTTGAGCGCGATGCGATCCATATGCAAAGAACCTCATATTGTGACAACCCCGGCAGAGGTCTATGTTCTTGACCCATAACAAAAGATGGTTCGACCTATCGGTCCATCATTTCATATGCGGTTCGGGGTGCCAAGCCGCTTTCGCGGCAGGTGGCACGGGGCCGGACTGCGATGGAGGGGAAATGAACGAATCCGCGTCTCGCTACGTGGCAGGCGTGCTTGCCCGGCTCAAGCATGAACCGGGCGCCCTGTTGCCGATCCTGCACGCCATCCAGGACGAACTGGGCCATGTGCCCCCGGCGGCGGTACCCGCCATCGCCGACGCCCTCAACCTGTCCCGGGCAGAGGTGCACGGGGTTGTGAGTTTCTACCACCACTTCCGATCCTCCCCGCCAGGGCGCCACGTGGTGCAGGTGTGCCGCGCGGAAGCCTGTCAGGCCATGGGTGGCGAGGCCCTGGCCGCGGGCCTGCGCCAGCAGCTGGGCATCGATTTCCACCAGACCACCGCCGATGGCCGCGTGACGCTGGAGCCCATGTACTGCCTCGGCCAGTGCGCCTGCGCGCCGGCCGCCCTGGTGGACGGTGAGGTGCACGGCCGGCTTTCGGGCGATCGCGCGGCCCAACTGATCGCTGCACTGGAGTGACGCTGTGACCCGCGTATATGTCCCCGCCGATTCCTCCGCCCTGGCCTGCGGCGCCGAAGCCGTGGCCCGGGCCATCACTGCCGAAGCCGCAAAACGCGGCACTCCCGTGGAGCTGGTGCGCAACGGCTCGCGCGGGCTCATGTGGCTCGAACCCCTGGTGGAGGTGGTCACCCCGGCGGGCCGCATGGGCTACGGGCCGGTGGGGGCCGGCGACGTACCGGCGCTGTTCGAGGCCGGATTTCTGCAAGGCGCCTCCCACCCGCTGAACGTGGGCATCGTGGACCGGCACCCGTGGCTGGCGGGCCAGGAGCGGTTGTGCTTCTCGCGCATGGGCGTGATCGACCCCCTGTCCTTCGACGACTACGCGGCCCACGAGGGCTGGGCCGGCCTGCGTGCGGCGGCCGCCATGAAGCCCGCCGAGATCGTGGCCGCCGTGACCGAATCCGGCCTGCGCGGGCGCGGCGGCGCCGCCTTTCCCACAGGCATCAAGTGGAAGACCGTGCTCGACACCCCGGCCGACCGCAAGTACGTGGTGTGCAATGCCGACGAGGGTGACTCGGGGACCTTCTCCGATCGCATGACCATGGAAGGCGATCCCTTCATGCTCATCGAGGGCATGGCCATCGCCGCCCTGGCCACGGGCGCCACCCAGGGCTATGTGTACTGCCGCTCGGAGTATCCCCACGCCGAACGCACCTTCGTGAAGGCACTGACCATCGCCCGCGAGCGGGGTGTGCTGGGAGAGGACGTGCTCGGCACGGGCCGCGCCTTCCATCTGGAGCTGCGCCGCGGCGCCGGCGCCTACATCTGCGGCGAGGAAACCTCGCTGCTCGAAAGCCTCGAGGGCAAGCGCGGCCTGGTGCGGTTCAAGCCCCCTGTGCCCGCCGTGTCGGGCCTGTTCGGCAAGCCCACGGTGGTGAACAACGTCATCACCTTCGCCTCGCTGCCGCTCATTCTCCAGAAGGGCGCCGCCTTCTACCGCGACTACGGGCGCGGCCGCTCCCGCGGCACCCTGCCCATCCAGCTCGCCGGGAACATCCGCCGCGGCGGCCTGGTGGAGAAGGCCTTCGGGGTGACGCTGCGCGAGCTGCTCCACGACTGGGGAGGCGGCTCGGCCTCGGGCCGGCCCATCCGGGCGGTTCAGGTGGGCGGTCCGCTGGGCGCCTACATGCCCGAGTCGCAATTCGACACGCCGCTGGACTACGAGGCCTTCGCCTCTATCGGCGCGATGGTGGGCCACGGCGGCATGGTGGTGTTCGACGACACCGTGGACATGGCGCGCATGGCGCGCTACGCCATGGAGTTCTGCGCCATCGAGTCCTGCGGCAAGTGCACGCCCTGCCGCATCGGCTCCACCCGCGGCACCGAGGTAATCGATCGCATCCTCGCCGGGCGTGACCGCGCGGCCGACACCCGGTTGCTCGAAGACCTGTGCGAAACCATGGTGCAGGGCTCGCTGTGCGCCCTGGGCGGCATGACGCCCTACCCCGTGCTGAGCGCGCTCAAGCACTTCCCCGAAGACTTCGGCCTTCACCGCCTGCCCGCGGCGGCCTGAGCGCCACGCCTGCCTGGAGAACGCAGCCATGATGACCACGCCCATCCGCTGGAAAGACCTCGGGACGCCCAAGCGCGTGTCGGAGAAGCTCGTCACGCTGGAAGTGGACGGCATCCCCGTGTCGGTGCCCGAGGGCACCTCGGTGATGCGCGCCGCGGCCGAGGCCGGCATCTCGGTGCCGAAGCTCTGCGCCACGGACAGCCTCGAGCCCTTCGGCTCGTGCCGGTTGTGCCTGGTGGAGATCGAAGGCCGCAAGGGCTACCCCGCCTCCTGCACCACCCCGGTGGCCGAGGGCATGGTGGTGCATACCCAGACCGCCCAGCTCGCCAAGCTGCGCCGCGGCGTGATGGAGCTCTACATCTCCGATCACCCGCTCGACTGCCTCACCTGCGCCGCCAACGGCAACTGCGAGTTGCAGGACATGGCGGGCGTGGTGGGCCTGCGCGAAGTGCGCTACGGCTACGACGGGGCCAATCACCTGAAGCAGGAAAAGGACGTCTCCAACCCCTACTTCGCCTTTGATCCATCCAAGTGCATCGTGTGCTCGCGCTGCGTACGCGCCTGCGAGGAGGTGCAGGGCACCTTCGCCCTCACCATCGACGGCCGCGGCTTCGCCTCCATGGTCTCACCCGGCCAGAAAGAGACCTTCATGGACTCCGAGTGCGTGAGCTGCGGCGCCTGCGTGCAGGCTTGTCCCACCGCCACCCTCATGGAAAAGTCGGTCATCGAGAAGGGCCAGGCGGAGCATGCCGTCATCACCACCTGCGCCTATTGCGGCGTGGGCTGCACCTTCAAGGCCGAGATGCAGGGCGCCGAGGTGGTGCGCATGACGCCCAACAAGGACGGCCGCTCCAACGAGGGGCACTCCTGCGTGAAGGGCCGCTTCGCCTTCGGCTACGCGACCCACCCCGACCGCATCAAGGCGCCCATGATCCGGGCGAGGATCACCGACCCCTGGAAGCAGGTGAGCTGGGAGGAGGCCATCGCCCACACCGCCGCCGAATTCAAGCGCATCCAGGCCGCGCACGGTCGCGGCTCCCTGGGCGGCATCACCTCCTCGCGCTGCACCAACGAAGAAACCTACCTGGTGCAGAAGCTGGTGCGCGCCGCCTTTGGCAACAACAACGTGGATACCTGCGCGCGCGTATGCCACTCGCCCACCGGTTTCGGCCTCAAGACCACCCTGGGCGAGTCCGCCGGCACCCAGGAATTCGCCTCGGTGGCCCACGCCGACGTGATCGTGGTGATCGGCGCAAACCCCACCGACGCGCATCCCGTGTTCGGCTCGCGCATGAAGCGCCGGCTGCGCGAGGGCGCCCGGCTGATCGTCATCGATCCGCGCACCATCGACCTGGTGCGCTCGCCCCACGTGAAGGCCGACTTCCACCTCAAGCTGCGGCCGGGCACCAACGTGGCGGTGATCAATGCCCTGGCCCACGTGATCGTCACCGAGGGCCTTGCGCACGAGGCCTTCGTGGCCGAGCGCTGCGAGGCCCCGGCCTTCGCCAAGTGGAAGGCGTTCATCGGCGAGGCACGCAATTCTCCCGAGGCCCTGGAGTCCGAGACTGGGGTGCCCGCCCGCCTGGTGCGCGAGGCCGCGCGCCTCTACGCCACCGGCGGCAACGGCGCCATCTACTACGGCCTCGGCGTGACCGAGCACAGCCAGGGCTCCACCATGGTGATGGGCATCGCCAACCTCGCCATGCTCACCGGCAACGTGGGCCGCGAGGGCGTGGGCGTGAACCCGCTGCGCGGCCAGAACAACGTCCAGGGCGCCTGCGACATGGGCTCCTTCCCCCACGAGCTGCCCGGCTACCGCCACGTCTCCGACGCGGCCACCCGCCGGCTCTTCGAGGGCGCCTGGGGCGTCACCCTCGAGCCCGAGCCCGGGCTGCGCATCCCCAACATGCTCGACGCGGCCCTGGACGGCAGCTTCAAGGGCATCTACATCCAGGGCGAGGACATCGCCCAGTCCGACCCCGACACCCAGCACGTCACCGCGGCCCTCGAGGCCATGGAGTGCGTGGTAGTTCAGGACATCTTCCTCAACGAGACCGCCAAGTACGCCCACGTGCTGCTCCCCGGTTCCACCTTCCTCGAGAAGGACGGCACCTTCACCAACGCCGAGCGGCGTATCTCGCCGGTACGCCAGGTGATGCCGCCGGTGGCCGGCAAGCAGGACTGGGAAATCACGGCCATGCTGGCCGGGGCGCTGGGTTATCCCATGGCCTACCGCCATCCCTCGGAAATCATGGATGAGATCGCCCGCCTCACCCCCACCTTCCACGGCGTGAGCTACGACAAGCTCGACCGGCTGGGCAGCATCCAGTGGCCCTGCAACGAGCAGCATCCCGAAGGCACGCCCACCATGCACGTGGATGGCTTCGTGCGCGGCAAGGGCCGCTTCGTGATCACCGAGTACGTGCCTACCGAGGAGCGCACCAGCCGCAAGTTCCCGCTGATCCTCACCACCGGGCGAATCCTGAGCCAGTACAACGTGGGCGCCCAGACCCGCCGCACCGCCAACTCCCTGTGGCACGACGAAGACCGCCTGGAGATCCACCCCTCCGATGCCGAGCTGCGCGGCGTCCGCACGGGCGACTGGGTGGGAGTGCGCTCCCGGGCCGGCGAGACAGTGCTGCGCGCGCTGGTGTCCGAGCGCATGCAGCCCGGCGTGGTGTACACCACGTTCCATTTTCCCGAGTCGGGCGCCAACGTCATCACCACCGACAACTCCGACTGGGCCACCAACTGCCCCGAGTACAAGGTGACCGCAGTGCAGGTGGAACCCGTGACCCAGCCCTCCGAGTGGCAGAAGCGCTTCCAGAGCTTCACCCGCGAACAGCTCGACCTGCTGGAAAAGCGCGGCGAGACCTCCACTGCCTGAGGCCGTGATGGACCCGCGCGAACTCTCCGGCCTGGGTGCTGCGCACCGCGCCGTGGCCGTGAGGCGCTGGCGGCCCACTGGCGTGGAAAGCGCCCGCGAGGAGCTGGCCGGCGAGGTGCCGGTGGCTTTCGTGGTGAACGGCACACCCTTCGCGGTGATGCTGGCCACGCCGCTGGACCTGGAAGACTTCGCCCTGGGCTTCTGCCTCACGGAGGGCGTGATCGGCGCCGCCGGAGAGTTCCAGGGCATGGAGATCGAGCACGATCCCCGCGGCCTGTCGGTGTACGTGAGCGTGCCGCGCGAGCGTGCCCATGCGCTGGCCGGCCGCGGCAAGGCCCTGGCCGGCCGCACCGGCTGCGGCCTGTGCGGCGAAACCATGATCCACAACGCCCTTCGGCAGGTGCCTGCCGTCACTTCCGCCGCCCGCTTTCGCGCCGCCGCCCTGCAAGGCGCCCTTCTCGCACTGCCCGCGGGGCAGCAGTTGAACGCCATCACCGGCGCCGTGCACGCCGCCGCCTTCGCCGATCCCGACGGCCGCATCCGCCTGCTGCGCGAGGACGTGGGGCGCCACAACGCCCTCGACAAGCTCATCGGCGCGCTGCTGCGCGAGGGCGTCGACGCGGCTGCGGGCTTTGTCCTCATGAGCAGCCGCGCCAGCTACGAGCTGGTGCACAAGGCCGCCGTGGCAGGCATCCCCCTATTGGCCGCTGTCTCCGCCCCTACCGCCCTGGCGGTGGACACCGCCGTCGCAGCTGGCCTCACCCTGGCGGGCTTCACCCGCGCCGGGCGCCACACCGTCTACGCCCACCCCGACCGACTCATGGACTGAGAGCACACCGTGGAAATCGAACGGCTGGTCCGCATGGCCAATGACATCGCCCATTTCTGGCAAGCCGAGCCCGATCACGAAGACGCCGTGGCGGGTATTTCGGGGCACCTGGTGCGTTTCTGGGACCCGCGCATGCGTCGCGAGATCGCCGCCCACGCCGCCGGCGGGGGGCATGGCCTGGAGCCGCTGGCCCTGGAGGCCGTGCGGCGCCTGCCGGTGCAGGCAAGCGCGGCCTGAAACGGCAGACGGTCGCCGGACAGGCGAGCGCGCCGCTGCGTTCTTCACGCGGGTGCGCCAAAAAAAAGCGGCCGAAGGTTCGGCCGCTCCCTGATGCTGGCGCCGCCAGGCGGCGCCGTCCCCCTCAGTTACCCGGCACTGCGCGCCTCGCGAGACCCGTGGCTTGCGCCCTCCGGCGTTCCTTGGCTGGCTTTCAACGCGCCCCCGAGGCCCGTGGAACCCAGCCGATGACTTGCGCCATCTTCCGCTCGCGGCAGGCGGGCCACGTTGCGGGCGCGGTCCGGCCCCCGGCGCTCATGCTTCCCATCCCAGCCGGCCTCAGGCGCAAGCCCTCCCGCATCCGACACGCGAAACAGGGAAACCGTCTCGGACAGGCGCACTGCCTGTGACGCGAGGCTCTCCGCCGCTGCCGATGCCTGTTCCACCAGCGTGGCATTGTGCTGGGTCATTTCATCCATCTGCATGATGGTCTGGTTGACCTGCTCGATACCGGCGCTTTGTTCCACCGATGCCGCGGTGATCTCGGCCATGATGTCGGTCACACGCTTGACGGAGGCGACGATCTCTCCCATGGTCCGCCCCGCCGAATCCACCAGGCGGGAACCCGATTCCACCTTGTTCACCGAATCGGAGATCAGTTCCTTGATTTCCTTCGCAGCTGCCGCGGACCTCTGGGCAAGATTGCGCACCTCGGTGGCCACCACCGCGAATCCGCGCCCCTGCTCTCCGGCGCGGGCGGCCTCCACGGCCGCATTCAAGGCCAGGATGTTGGTCTGGAAGGCAATGCCGTCGATCACCGAAATAATGTCGGCAATCTTCTTGCTGCTCTCGTTGATGCCGCTCATGGTCTGCACCACTTCCTGAACCACCGCGCCGCCGCGCTGCGCCACTTCCGACGCACCCACCGCCAACGCGTTGGCCTGACGGGCATTCTCGGCGTTCTGCTTCACAGTGGAGGTCAGCTCTTCCATCGAACTCGCGGCTTCCTCCAGGCTTGCCACCTGCTCCTCAGTCCGGCCGGAGAGATCCTGGTTGCCCGTGGCGATTTCGCTGGATGACTGCGTGATCGACTCGGCGGCTTCGCGAATCTGGCCAATGACTTCCCGCAGCCGCTCGGATGTGGCGTTCGAGTCTGCCTGGAGGCTGGCGAACTGACCCTCGAATTCACCGGTCACTTTTTGCGTAAGGTCACCGTCAGCGAGGGCGCGCGAGACCCGGCCCACCTCGGTGACGCCCCGATCGGTGGCTTCGAGGATCCGGTTCAGTCCCTCGGCAGCCAGCAGGAAGAAGCCATTTTTTCCTTCGGTGGCCACACGCGCCTGGAGATTGCCGCGGCCAGCGGACTCGATGGTCCGGGCGATTTCCCGCTCGGTGGCAACCTCCGCGGTTCGGTCGGTCCATTGCACTGTGGTACCCATCGTGCGTCCGGTGCCATCAACGATGGGAGTTGCATCGATCGTGAAGTGGCGACGCCCCGCCTGAACCTCCGTCCGACCAACGGCGCGAGCACCCACGCGCTCGAAGCCGCTGAGGTTGCTGCCGATGATGGAAGCTGCGGCGAAGTCGGGCATGGCAGTGCGCAAATCCGTCTCCGCATTGGTCAGCAACTGCACCATGGAGGGATTGGCGTAGAACACGGCGCCCGTGTCGTCGGCAATCATCGCGCTCGTAGAGGCGGCATCGAGAGACCTGCGAATGCGCAGGTTCTCGGAGGCTTCCGCGGCCGCGTGACGCAGCGCATTAAGCATCAGCGCCATGCGGGCCATGACGCTTGTCTCGTCGCCCAGTTGCACCGGAACTTCACGGTCCAGACGGCCTGCCGCCACGTTCTCGGCAACCTCTCGCACCGTGGAAGGATCGGCACCGAGCCGCGCTCCGATCCAGAGGCGCGCGTACCACAAGGAGCCCAGGCCGACCACGGCCACCAGTCCCGCGCAGGCAATCACCACCGCGTACCAGAAGTTCTTCACTTCCATGGCGGCCACAACCGCAGCCTCCGTGCGCTGATCCAGAAGCGTGAAGAACTCGTCCACGGGCTTCATGATCTTGGCCTTGAAGCGGTGGTAGTCGGCGTCGTGCATCATTGCCCTGGCCTTTGCGAAATCCGGGGGCGCCTTCCTCGTGAATCCGCCCTTGCCGTCTTCATAAAGGCCCTTGACCATATTCATGGCAATAGTCTCGGTTTTCACCAGATCGTCCGAGTTGCCGGCAGCTTCCTTGAGTTTGGCGAACTCGGCGTCGGTGAATCCGGCGTGCTTCATCATCTCCAGCAGCGGCACGCTCGTGGTTGCGCCCTGGTGGCTGCCACCGGAGGGCTCGGTGCCCACCGCGCGGAAATCCCAGTAGATTTTTTCGTAACCTGCGGGGCGCGGCCGTTTGCCGTTGCGGATGTCGAGAATCTCGAAGTACTGCTGCTCCCAGAGCGGGTCGCCGGACACCACATAGGTGCGCGCCAGCCGGGTGAGGTCATCGGAGCTTTGACGCAATTCGTCGGCGAGCAGAACCGACCGGTAGCGCGTGGTGTAGGCATCGGAGAGGTCTTTGTTCGCAGTCCCCACCTGATAGAGCGAGAACCACAGCAAGGCCACGGCGGCGAGCAGGCACAGCAGCGCGGTGCCAAACAACTGTTTCATGGATTTCATTTTGGGTGTTTCCCCTAGGGCAAGCCGGCTTGAGTGCGCCGGTCACGTTTAAATCGGTCGAGGATTGTTGCGCTTATCCAGCCCGTTGCTTCAGCACAGACATGCCTCGTGAGGGAAAGGCTGCGCGCCGGTCACGCGGCGAGCGCCTCATCGGCCAGCGCCATGTCGGCGGAGAGAACCAGGCGCTCGATGTCCACGAGGATGAGCATGCGATCTCCGATCGCGCCCATGCCCGTGAGGTGCTGGGTCTCCAGCAGCGACGAGAACTGCGGCGGCGCCATGATCTGGTCGGCCTGCAGCGTCAGGACGTCGGACACGCCGTCCACTACCACGCCCACCACGCGATCGGCTACGTTGAGCACGATCACCACGGTGAATTCGTCGTACCGCACATTGTCCAGATTGAACTTGATCCGCAGATCAAGGATCGGGACGATGGTGCCACGCAGGTTGATGACACCCTTCACGAAGTTGGGTGCATTGGCGATCCGGGTAACAGCGTCGTAGCCGCGAATCTCCTGGACCTTCAGGATTTCCATCCCGTACTCCTCGCTCCCGATCCTGAAGGTCAGGAACTCCCCACCTTGCCCCTGCGCCACCTGGGCCTGCGGATTTGGCATCCGCTCCGTTGACCGTGCGCTCATTGAACACATCCCCGTTGTCGGTTTTTGAGATACCCCGCACGCCATCCTTTTCCGTGCTTCACCCAGCGGACCGAGAAAATGCACCAAATTGGCGCTCTCGAAGCCGTTCACCATCGAAGTTGCGGATTTGCACCGCGACAGTGCGTTTCAATCAATCCAAGAGATCACGGTGCCCTGTCTTTGTGCGTTACGACAAACCCCCGTATTCCTTGAGGGACATGAGGAGGTTTTTTTGGCGGGTGAGTTGTGGTTGTGCGTCGCCCCGTACAGCACGCGCACCCATCTCTGCCGGAGCACAGACCCGCCTCGGCGTTACCCCCAACGGGCAACGGAGCTGTACCCGCCCTCGGAATTCACGGAGATCCATGGCCTCTGTATGCCGCGGACGGCCTCGGCGGGCAGCCCCAATCCCACCCCACGCTCGCCCCAACTCTCGGATCGACGGGCGATACCGATGTCGCAACCCTTGGGTGACGCCGCAAACGAGGAACGCGCTTCCCGCCTCTTCTGTGGGACCCGGGCCGTTCTCCCAAGCCGCCTTTGGCAGTGCAGCCATCGAATTGGCCACTGCTTCACTCCTGCTACCTGGCGGTGATACGGAGGTGACGAACCTGGCGGCCGCCAATACGGCAACACGCACCGGCGGCAGAACCAGGCCCGTCAGCCCATTGCCTGCTCGAGCGCTTGGCGCACCGCATGACGATACCCGGGCTGAAAGTCGGACGGGTTGGGCAAGTCCCCCTTGCGAAGCGACCCGGTCACGCGCCCGTCCCGGTAAATGAGTACCTGACTCGCAAGGGCCGCCACGTCGTCGGGGTCATGGGTGATCAGCACCATGGGCACATCGAAGCGCGCCCTCCATGCGAGTAGTTCGTTACGCATGCGGTCCCGCAGCAGGGGGTCGAGGGCGTTGAAGGGTTCGTCGAGCATCAGCAAGCGCGGCTCGATGATGAGGGCGCGGGCCAACGCCACCCGCTGCCGCTGGCCGCCTGACAATTGCGAGGGATGCATAGCCGCGAGGTGCCCGATTTCGAACAGTTCGAGCATTTCCATGACGCGATCGCGCCCAGGGCCGTCGAGCCGCGCGGGAAACCCTCGCGCAATCGGGAAGCCCACATTTCCCATGACATTCAAATGCGGAAACAGGGCGTAGTCCTGGAAGACGTAGCCCACGTGACGTTGCCGCGCCGGCAGGTCCACGCCCGACCGGGAGTTGAACACAACGCGCTCGCCGATGCGGATATGCCCTTCATCGGGGGTGAGCAATCCCGCGATGGCCTGCAGGGTGAGGCTCTTCCCGGACCCGGACGGGCCAAAGATCACCACGATGCCGTTATCGGACCGGAAATCCACTTCCAACGTGAACGCTCGCCCACGACTGTGCAGCCGCTTGCGGATGGACACCGCCACCTCGCCGGCCGTGCTCACGACTGCCTCGACCGCAGCAGCCGCCCCGATCCCACCAGCACCACGATGCACACCAGTGAAGTGAGCAGCACCAGGAAATTGGCCATGTCGTCCTTGCCTGCCTGAACCGCCTCATACACCGCGATGGACAGGGTCTGCGTCTTGCCGGGGATGCTTCCAGCAATCATGAGAGTGGCCCCGAATTCACCCATTGCGCGAGCGAACGCCAGCATGGTGCCAGCCAGGATGCCGCGCCAGGCAAGGGGCAGCGTGACGCGCACGAACACCTGCCGCTCCCCCAGCCCTAGCGTGCGTGCCGCATTCTCCAGTTGCGGCGACACTTCCTCGAACGCGGCCCTCGCTGCCTTGTACACCAGCGGGTAGGCCACCACCGCGGCCGCAATCACCGCGCCCTGCCACGTGAACATGAGCGTGATGCCGAAGGTGTCATTCAGCCAGGCGCCGATCCAGCCCCGCCGTCCGAGCACCACGATGAGGTAGTAGCCCAGCACCGTGGGCGGCATCACCATGGGCAACGTCATGGCGGCGTCCAGCACCTCGCGCCCTGGAAACCGATGCCGCGCCACGAACCAGGCCGCCGCCACGCCGGCGACGAAGCACACCAGGGTAGCAAGCCCCGCCACTCGCAGCGTAAGCGCCAGCGGCACCAGGACCTCTTCGGAAAAAATCACAGCGGAGCGCGCCCGGGCAAGGCGTCGTATTGATCAGGAAATAGCGCCTGAGGGTAGCCCGTGGGACCGGGCGCGTCAACGCGCACGCCCCAGGAAGGAACCCGGTGCCGATCGATGCGGGGCTACTCGCCCCGCGCCCGCATGCCCGTGCCCTCCGCCCGGGGCGGGCCGGCGTAGGCGGCGCGCTCTGGGGCGCCGTTGCCCAGCAGGCGCGCACCGGCCAGAACATGGGCGTGCAGCCCCTTCCCACCCGTGGCCGCCACGTGCGCCAGCAGCGTGGTGCGCATGCGCGGATCCCAGTAATTGCGCAGGTGATTGCGCACGCCCTCCTCGCGCTGGCCGGCCGGATAGGCTGCGAAGAAATCGCCGATCTGGTTGGCCATGCTCACCAGGCGCTCCACGTCCATCACCGGGGCACTGGCGGCGGGCTCGCGTCCGGCCGGGGTTGCGCTCACGCCGGCGCCTCCGCGGGTTCGCGCACTGCCGGCTCCGTGACCACAGGCGCCTGCACGCGCGCCACCTCTACGGCGGTGACCTTGTACTCGGGGCAGTTGGTGGCCCAGTCTGAAAGGTCACTGGTGATGGCGTTGGCCTTGGTCTGCGCGAAGTGGAAGGTGGTGTAGACCACCCCGGGGCTCACGCGCTCGCTGATGCGGGCGCGTAACCGCGTGGCGCCGTAGCGGCTGGACACGGATACCCAGTCGCCCTCGCCGATGCCGCGGGTGTGGGCGTCGGCCTGGTGGATCTCCAGCAGGTCTTCGCCGCACCAGGCCACGTTGCCCGTGCGCCGCGTCTGCGTTCCCACGTTGTACTGGCTGAGAATGCGCCCGGTGGTGAGCAACAGCGGATAGCGCTCGTCGGCCCGCTCCGTGGTGGCCACATAGCCGGTGAGCATGAAGTTGGCGCGCCCGCGCGGGAACGCCTTGGTGTGCAGCACCTCGGTGCCCTGGGGCGCCTCCGGGTTGCAGGGCCACTGCACTGAACCCAGCCGCTCGATGAGCGCGAAGCTCATGCCCTGGTAGGCGGGCGACAGACGCGCGATCTCGTCCAGAACCTGCGAGGGGTGGTCATAGTGCAGCGGGTAACCCATGGCGTTGATCATGCGCACGGTGATCTGCCAGTCCTCCAGGCCCGCCAGCGGTTGCGCCACCTTGCGCACCATGCTCACGCGGCGCTCGGCGTTGGTGAAGGTGCCGTTCTTCTCGAGCGAGCTCGAGCCGGGAAGGAACACGTGGGCGAACTTCGCCGTCTCGGTAAGGAACAGGTCCTGCACGATGACGCACTCCATGTTGGCCATGGCCGCCATAATGTGGTTTTGGTTCGGGTCGCTCTGCACTGGGTCTTCGCCCTGGATGTACATGCCCTTGAAGCTGCCGGCGAGGGCCGCATCGAACATGTTGGGCAGGCGCAGCCCGGGCTCGGGATCGAGGCTTAATCCCCAGTCATGCTCGAAGCTGGCGCGCACCGCGTCGTCGGTTACAAAACGGTAGCCCGAGAACATGTGCGGCCAGCTGCCCAGGCAGGAGCCGCCCTGCACGTTGCCCTGGCCGCGCAGCGGGTTCACGCCCACGCCCTCGCGCCCCAGCATGCCGCAGGCCAGCGCCAGGTTGCCCAGGCACATGACGCCGGTGGAACCCTGGCTGTGCTCGGTGACGCCCAGGCCGTAGTAGATGGTGCTGCGCGGACCGGCGGCGTAGAGCCGGGCTGCGCGGCGGATGTCCTCGGGGTCGAGGCCCGCCTCCGGACCCACCGCCTCGGGGCTGTAGCGGGCATCGCCCACCAGCGCCATCCACTGCTCGAACTCGTGCCAGTGGCAGCGCTCCCGGATGAACGCCTCGTGGTAGAGCTTCTCGCACACCACCACGTGGGCGATGCTGTCGAGCACCAGCACGTTGGTGCCCGGCCGCAGCGCCAGGTGCACGTCGGCCCGGCAGTGGGGCGAGTCCACCGTCTCGGTGCGGCGCGGGTCGATGACGATCAGCCTGGCGCCCTCGCGGATGCGGCGCTTCATCATGGAGCCGAACACCGGGTGCCCCTCGGTGGGGTTGGCGCCCACCACCAAGATCACGTCGGCCTGCAGGATGGAATCGAAGTGCTGGCTGGCGGCACCCGCCCCCAGCGTGGCGGACAGGCCGAACTGGGTGGGCGAGTGGCAGATGCGCGAGCAGTTGTCGATGTTGTTGTTGCGCAGCGCCACCCGCGCGAACTTCTGCATGAGGAAGATTTCCTCGTTGGTGCAGCGCGAGGAGGACACCGCACCCACCGAGCCCCTGCCGTGCGCGGCCTGGATGCGCTGCAGCTCCGCGGCGGCATGGGTGATCGCCTCGTCCCAGGACACTTCCCGCCAGGGGTCGTGGATGCTGGCGCGGATCATGGGCGCGCGCACTCGGTCGGGATGGAGGTAGTAATCGAAGGCAAAGCGCCCCTTCACGCAGCTGTGGCCGTGGTTGGCCTTGCCCTCCTTCCAGGGAATCATGCGCACCACGCGGCCCTCCAGGGTCTCGGCCCTGAAGCCGCAACCCACGCCACAGTAGGCGCAGGTGGTGGTGACGGAACCATCAGGCTTGCGCGGGATCGGCACTGCGGTACCCTCCTTCGAACAGGCTCTTCTCCACCAGCGACTGCGTGGGGCAGGCCTGCACGCAGGCCCCGCAACTCACGCACTCGCTGTCCAGGAACGGCTCGCCCTGGCTCGCTACCACCTTCGACTCGAAGCCGCGGCCCTGGATGGTGAGGGCGAAGGTGCCCTGCACCTCCTCGCAGGCGCGCACGCAGCGCGAGCACACGATGCACTTGGCGGGGTCGAACAGGAAATACGGATTGGAGTCGTCTACGGGCGCGGCCAAGTGGTTCTCGCCGGGGCCATAGCGATGGGAAGACACGCCCGTGGTGGCGATGACCTCGTGCAGTTCGCTCCAGCCGCCAAGCACGTCCTCGGCGGGGAAATCGGACAGATACAACTCCATCACCCCGGCGCGCAGTTCGGCCAGCCGCGGGGTGTCGGTGCGCACCGCCATGCCGGGCTCCACGGGTGTGGTACACGAGGCCGGAAAGCCGCGGCGCCCCTCGATCTCCACCAGGCACACGCGGCAACTGCCGAAGGCCTCGAGCATGTCGGTGGCGCAGAGCTTCACTACCGGCCGCCCGGCCGCGGCCGCGGCGAGCATCACGCTGCTGCCCGCCGCAACGGTGACCGGCACGCCGTCCACCGTGAGCGTCACCGCCTCGCCGTCGCGCGGCGGCGTGCCGTAGTCCACGTCCTCCCGCAGGGCGCGCAGTTCAGACCACATGGGCAGGCTGCCTTTCAGATGGGAGACCGAAGTCTTCAGGGAAATACTTGAGCGCGGAGAGCACCGGCCAGGGGGCCATGCCGCCCAGCGCGCACAGCGAGGCGTTCTCCATCACGTCGCAGAGCTTAAGAAGCTGGGCATGGTTCTCGCGCGGGCGCTCGCCGCGCACGATGCGCTCGATCAACTCGCGCCCGCGGGTGCTGCCCACCCGGCAGGGCGTGCACTTGCCGCAGGATTCGATGGCGCAGAACGCCATGGCGTAGCGGGCCTGCTCGGCCATATCCACGGTGTCGTCGAACACCACGATGCCGCCGTGGCCCGCCATGCCCTTGTGCTGTGCCAGGGCCTCGTAGTCCAGCGGCAGGTCCAGCAGGCTGGCGTCGAAGTAGGCGCCCAGCGGGCCGCCCACCTGCACGGCGCGCACCGGGCGGCCGCTGCGCGTGCCGCCGCCGAAGTCCTCGATCAGCTCGCGCAAGGTCACGCCAAAGGCCTTTTCCACCAGTCCAGCGCGCTTCACGTTGCCCGCCAGCTGGATGGGCAGCGTGCCACGCGAGCGGCCCATGCCGTAGTCGGCATAGAACTGCGCGCCCCGATCGAGAATCGCAGGTACCGAGGCGAGTGACACCACGTTGTTCACCACGGTCGGCATGCCGAACAGGCCCTTCAAGGCCGGAAGCGGCGGCTTGTAGCGGATCATGCCGCGCTTGCCCTCGATGGACTCAATCATGGCGGTTTCCTCGCCACAGATGTAGGCGCCCGCGCCAACCCGCACCTCGGCGTCGAAGCTGAAGTCCGAGCCCTGCACGCGGGCGCCGTACCAGCCGGCGGCGCGCAGGGTGGCGAGAGCGGCTTCCAGCGCGGCCACCGCGTGGGGATACTCGGAACGCACGTAGATGTAGCCGTGGCTCGCGCCGGTGGCGTAGGCCGCGATGGCCATGCCCTCCAACAACAGGAATGGATCGCCCTCCATCACCATGCGATCGCTGTAGGTGCCCGAGTCACCCTCGTCGGCATTCACGGCCACGTACTTGCACGGCGCCTGCGCACCCGCCACTGTGCGCCACTTGATGCCCGTGGGAAAGGCTGCGCCGCCCCGGCCCCGCAGGCCGGAGGCGTGCACTTCGTCCACCACCGCCGCGGGTGCCATGGACAGGGCGCGCCGCAAGCCTGCCAGACCGCCGTGGGCTTGGTACTCGGCCAGGGACTGGGGATCCGTCACGCCGGCGCGGCCGAAGATCAACCGTTCCTGGCGCGCCAGGAAGGGAATCTGCGCCACCGGACCGAGCGACCGGGAGTGCCTGCCCCCTTGCAGGAAGCCCGCCTCAAAAAGCCCCGGCACCTCCTCTGGCTCCACCGGCCCGTAGCCCACGGCGCCCGCAGCCGTGGGCACCTCCACCAGCGGCTCCAGCCAGAACAGCCCCCGGCTGCTGGTGCGCTTGATCTCCACCGGCAGTCCGCGGCGCACCGCCTCGGCGGCAATGGCGGCGGCCACGGCGTCGGCGCCCACGCTGAGCGCCGTGGAATCCCGCGGTACGCAGACCATGGCCGCACTCACGCGTCTTGCCTCGCCTCGGCCAGCAGCCGCTCGGCGGCGGCCTCGGTGACGCGGCCGAACAGGCGCCCGTCGAGCATCATGGCGGGCGAGCAGGCGCAATTGCCCAGGCAATAGACGGCTTCCAGGGTCACAGCGCCGTCGGCGCTGGTCTCACCCAGACCACAGCCGAGCAGCTGCTCGAGCCGCGCTGTCAGGGCGCGGCCGCCCGTGGCCTGGCAACTCTCCGCCTGGCAGACCTTCAGCACGTGGCGCCCCGCGGGCTGACGGCGGAAGTCGTGGTAAAAGCTGATCACGCCGTGGACTTCAGCCCGCGAGCGATTCAGCGCCCGCGCGATCTGCGCCACGCAGCCGGGAGGCACATGGCCCAGGGCCGCCTGCACGTCATGCAACACCGGCAGCAAATTCCCCGGCGTGCCGGCCCACCGCTCCAGCACAGCCGCCACGGCAGTCACGTCGTAGGGCGGGTGATCGGCCTCAACGCGCCGGCGGGAGGGCCTGGGAAGAACCGCATCTTTCATGAATCGGGCTTTGCCTATGCTCGGGCGCGGGGAACGGGCACCGGACCTATGAGAATAACCGCCGCCCCGGACGCCGCGCAACCCGCTGCGGGGCAGGGATATGGCGCCACCCATCGGCCTAGCCCGGATATTTCGTGAGGCAGGACGCGAAACCTCCAAAGCCTGAGGCTTTCCAAGCATTTGCGAGTGTTTGGGAGGAGGCTTTTGCGATGGCAAAGTGTAGCGGCGGTCGGATCGATTTTGGGCGGCTTGGGCGCCGGGTGATCGATGCGGATTTCTCGGGAGGCGACCTGTCCAGCGACGGCGGGTTGATGCTTGTGCGCCAAGTCGATCGGCGCATCTGACTCACGCGCATGGCGGCCGCGAAGCTCGGCGATTCGCGCGACCCCGGGCGTGTGCGTCATTCGTTGCGTGCGATGTTGGCGCAGCGCGTTGTACGGGCTGTGCTGCGGCCACGCTGAGTCGGTTGGAGACGCGCGCCACGCGGGCGCAAGCGTGGGCGCTGCACGAGGTGCTGATCGAGCAGTTCATCGCCAGCCACGAGCGCGCCCCGACGGGCCTGGTGCTCGATGTGGATGCCTCGGACATGCCGCTGCACGGGCAGCAGGAGCTGCGCGAGTTCCACGGCTACTACGACCAGCACTGCTACCTGCCGCTGTACGTGTTCTGCGGCGAGGCGATACTGGTGTGCTACCCGAGGCGAAGCCGCATCGATGGGGCGAAGAACGTCACGGCGCTGCTCAAGCTGCTGATCGGGAGGTTGCGCCGGGTTTGAGATCGGCGAGTTCACGGACGCGGCGCAGAGCTGGGAGCGAGAACGACGGGTGATCGCCCGGCTCGAGTACGGGGCGCAAGGCAACAACCCGCGCTTCGCGGTCACGAACGTCGAAGGCGAGGCCAAGCCGCTCTACGAGGCTCTGTACTGCCAGCGCGGCGAGGCGTAGAACCGGATCAAGGAAGTGCAACTCGACTTGTTCGGCACCCGGGCCAGTTGCCACAAGTTCCTCGCCAATCAGTGCCGGCTGCTGCTCGCGGCGCTGGCCTACACGCTGATGCACCGGCTGCGCGCACTCGCCCTGCAGGGCACCGAACTGGCGAGCGCCTGCGTGGCCACGATCCGCGTGCGCCTGCTCAAGATCGGGCTGGCGATGCTGCGCAACACACGGCGCATCCGCCTGATGTACGCCTCGCACCATCCACTGCGTGAGTTGTTCGCGCTGGCGGCTGTGCGCCTGGGTACGGCCGGGCCATAGAGTCAAAGAAGTGCTGACCCCGGCACGCAATAAACAGCAGGGGTAAAGGGGTAGTGTCGCCTGCGAACATGCCCCCCCTCCGAATGCCTCGAATCGATCACGAATCCGCACAATCACTCAGTCCGAGCCCAGCGCCGACCGATTCAAGCGGCGTGGTGAAATATCCGGGTTAGGACGGAGGGCCGGACAAGGCTCGCCTTCGCGGGCGACTTCAGAGGAGATCAGACCATCGGCAGCTTCGCCATCAACGACACGAACTCGGCCATTTCCTTTTCCACTGCGCTGGCGGCCTTGGCTTCCATGTGGAGATAGCGCGCCAGCATCTCCTGACCGAAGGGCGTGACGCGCGCCCCGCCGCCCTTCTGCCCGCCGGTTTCGGTGGACACCACGGCCTGGCGGAAGCTCTGGTTCATGGCGTCCACCAATAGCCACGCGCGGCGGTAGGACATGTCCATCTCACGCGCCGCCGCGCTGATGGAACCAGTACGCTCAATGGCATGCAGCAACTCGGCCTTGCCCGGACCCATGGCAATGGCCTTGCGGAACAGGATGCGGATCTGCGGCCGCGGCGCGCTGCCACCCGGTTCGCGGCGAGGGCGCATGGCCGGCGGCGGCGCAGCGCTCACCGCCATCGCTCCGCGGCAGCGTCGTCGGCGGCGCGCGCCTCCACCCAGCGCTCGCCCCCAGGAGTGTGCTCTTTCTTCCAGAAAGGCGCGCGGGTCTTCAGGTAGTCCATTAGAAACTCGCAGGCGGCGAAGGCGTCGCCCCGATGTGCGCTCGTGACCACCACCAGCACGATCTGGTCGGTGGGCCGCATGGGCCCGACGCGGTGAACGACCACCACGTCGATCACCTCCCAGCGGCCGCGGGCCTCGGCCACGATAGCCGCCAGCGCCTTTTCCGTCATGCCGGGGTAGTGCTCCAGGGTCATGAGCGCCACCTCGGCGCCGTCATTGCGGTCGCGGCACACCCCGATGAAGCTGGCCACCGCGCCGATGCGGGGGTTGCCGGCCCGCAGCCGCGCCATTTCGGCGCCGGCGTCGAAGTCGGCCTCCTGCACACGGATGTCCGTCAGGCCCGGGGGAATGCTAGGTTCGCCCATGATGGTTATCCCCACCTCAACCGCCGGTGACCGGCGGGAAATAGGCCACTTCGTCGCCGTCACGCAGCGGTGTGTCGGCGCTGGCCATGTCCTGGTTCACGGCCACCCGCCAGCTGCGGCTCGCGGCCAGTTCCGCGCTCCAGGGCTCACCCCGGGCCCGCAGCCAGGCGGTGAGACCCGCCACATCAGCCACGCCCTCGGGCAAGGGAACACGCTCGCCATCGCGACCAAAGCGCTCCCGCAACCGCGCGAAATACAACAGCTCCACCATTGCCTCTCCTGCCATTGGATATTGGGGTGCGGTGTTGCCATACAACACCCGAACCGTTGATTCTACGACGCCGCCCGGCGTTATGTCCTGACCGCTATAATGCCGCTCGATACCGTCCTTTGGTCGTCTGCCATGACTTCGCACCCGAACCCGCGCCCGCTGCCGGTGCCCGCACCGGCCCACGCCGACCCGCTAAGCGACACCCGTGGCCGGGCGCTGCGCGATCTGCGCATTTCCGTGACCGACCGCTGCAACTTTCGCTGCACCTACTGCATGCCCAAGGAGGTGTTCGGCAAGGACTTCCAGTTCCTGGAGCGCGGCGCACTGCTGTCCTTCGGCGAGATCAACCGGCTGGTGCGGCTGTTCCGCGACCAGGGGGTGGAGAAGATCCGCATCACCGGCGGCGAGCCGCTGGTACGCCGCAAGCTCGAGGTGCTCATCGAGATGCTGGCCTACTGGGACGACCTGGACCTCACCCTCACCACCAACGGCTCGCTGCTGGCCCAGAAGGCGCAGGCCTTGAAGGACGCGGGCCTGAAGCGTGTCACCGTCAGCCTGGACTCCCTCGACGACACGGTGTTCCGCGCCATGAACGACGTGGACTTCCCGGTGGCCAGGGTGCTGGAGGGCATCGAGGCGGCCGATCGGGCGGGGCTCGCGCCCATCAAGGTCAACATGGTGGTCAAGCGCGGCGTGAACGACCACACCGTGGTGGACATGGCGCGCTTCTTCAAGGGCAGCGGCCACATCCTGCGCTTCATCGAATTCATGGACGTGGGCAGCACCAACGGCTGGCAGATGCAGCACGTGGTGCCCTCGCGCGAGCTGGTTTCGCGGCTGGACGAGGTCTTCGGCATCGAGTCCCTCGACCCGAACTACACCGGCGAGGTGGCCGAGCGCTGGCGCTACCGCGACGGCTCGGGCGAGGTGGGTTTCATCTCCTCGGTGACCCAGGCCTTCTGCCGCGACTGCACCCGCGCCCGCCTGTCGGCGGAGGGTAGCCTCTACACCTGCCTGTTCGCCACCCGGGGCACCGACCTGCGCGCCCTGCTGCGCGCCGACGCCTCGGACGAGGAGATCTCCGCGCAGATCGCCCGCATCTGGCGCGCCCGCACCGACCGCTATTCCGAGATCCGCACCGAGGACACGGCAAAGCAGCGCAAGGTGGAGATGTCCTACATCGGCGGCTGAAGCACCCTGCGCTTCACACGCGGCCGTAGCGCCCCAGGATCACTCCCAGAGCAGCGCCCGAGTCCACCTCGCCGCGAATGGCACGCTCCCGCGCCGTGATGGCCTCGGCCTGCTCCAGCACCGCCGCGGCCAGTGCGGCCGGCACCACCACCACGCCGTCTGCGTCGCCCAGCACGAAATCACCGGGCGTGACGGTCACGTGACGGCTGGTGGCCCCCGGCATAGTCACGGGCACCTGACAGCCCGTCACCTTGAGACGGCCGATGGACTGCACCGGCGAGCGGTACTTCGAGTACACGGGGATGCTGGCCTTCACGATGCCGTCGCGGTCGCGCACGCCACCGTTTACCACCATGCCGGTGCAGCCGCGCACCTTCATCCCCAGGGCCAGCAACTCGCCGAAGCTCGCCAAGCCCTGGGCATCGCCCGCCCACACCGACACCACGCCCTCCCCCATGCCCTCGATGGCGGCCATCTTCTCCGGGTCGCCAGGGCCCTGGTAGGGCAGCATGGCGGTGCGCACGGTGTAGGCAAAGCCGGCCAGCCTGGGCTGGCCTTCCGCCAGGGGCAGCAGATCGGTGGCCAGGGCCTGGTCCAGGCATCCGTGCAGCCCCAGCACATCGGACACCGTGGTGGTGTCCACCTGGAGAAAACGTTCGCGCAAGGCGCGCTGCTCGGGACTCATGGCAGGACTCCTCGTCATTCGCCGGGCAGCCGCTGGCCGTGCAGGCGCAGGCCGGCGCGCGGCCAGTCCACCTCCACCAGCGTGCCGAAACCCGACAGCGTCACCCAGGCCTTGCGCAGGTCTGCGCCGCCGAAGGCGAGGTTGGTGCAGTACGCCTCCGGGGCGGCGTGGAACTCCAGCCACTCGCCCTCTGGCGAGATGACGCTCACACCGCCGCGCATGAGCGTGGCCACACAGATGTTGCCGCCCGCCTCCACCTTGAGGGAGTCGAAGCGCTGGTAGCCCGGCAGGCCCGCCACCAGCGCGCCGCCGTGGGGCGAGGGAAAGGGCAGCTTGCGCAGTTCGCCCTCGCCAGTGATCTCGAAGGACCACAGCCGGCTGGTCTCGGTCTCGGCCACGTAGAGAGTGCGGCCATCGGGCGACAGGCCGATGCCGTTGGGCGTGAGGATGGGATGCACGGCCTCCCGGATCAGGCTGCCGTCGGTGCGCGCGTAGTAAACCGCGCCGCGGTCCATCTTGCGACCGTGGATCTTGCCCAGGTCGGTGAACCAGAACCCGCCGCGCCCGTCCATGACGATGTCGTTGGGTCCCTTGAGCGACACGGCGTCGCAGCCGGTGTAGAGCGTGTCCACCCGCCCGGTTTCCAGGTCCACGCGCTCGATGCGGCCGGTAAGGTAGTCGTCGGCGCGGCGCACCGGCCGCACCAGCCCATCGGGCTCGCGCCCGAACTCGAAGCCACCGTTGTTGCACACGTAGCACAGGCCGTCCGGGCCCACCGCGGCGCCGTTGGGGCCGCCGCCCAGCCGCGCCACCACCAAGCAGCGGCCATCGGGCAACACCCGCGACAACGTCTGCCGGGCAATCTCCACCAGCACCACCGATCCGTCCGGCATGGCCACTGGCCCTTCCGGAAACTGCAAACCCTTGGCCACCACCCGGCCGCCGAGCTGGGTCATGCGCGTCATGCGATCCTCCCCCGGGCGCCGCGCGCCGGGCTCGCCGCCCGGTCTGGAAACCGCAGCGCCATCCAGACGCACGCACGCTACCATACTGGGCTTTCTATCGAGACTTCCACGAGCATTGCGATGACCACTCCCGCCCGCCTGAGCGAGCTCGCCACCGCCGACGACTACGACCCAGACTCCATGCCGGTGGAGCGCGCCCGCGCCCACATCCGCGCCTTCCTTACGCCTGTCACCACGCTGGAACGGGTGCACGTGCGCCACGCCCCGGGACGGGTGCTGGGCGAGGACCTGGTCTCGCCTATCCACGTGCCCGGCCACGACAACTCCGCCATGGACGGCTGGGCCGTGCGCCACGCCGATCTCCAGCCCGACGCCGACGTCACCCTCCAGGTGGCGGGGACATCCTTCGCCGGGCGTCCCTTCGAGGGCAGCGTGGCGCCCGGACAGGCGGTGCGCATCTTCACGGGCGCCGTGATGCCGCCCGGGTGCGACACGGTAATCATGCAGGAGCGCGCCCGCGCGGCTGACGGCCGCGTAACCCTGGGCGGCGGTGCGAAGCCCGGCCAGAACCGGCGCCGCGCCGGCGAGGACATCCGCGCCGGCAGCACCGTGCTGTCAGGGGGGCAGCGGTTGCGCGCCGCGGACGCGGGGCTGATCGCCTCCCTGGGTATCGGCGAGATCACGGTGTTCCGGCGGCTGCGTGTGGCTTTCTTCTCCACCGGCGACGAGCTCGTCCAGATCGGCACCACGCCAGGCCGCGGCCAGATCTACGACTCCAACCGCTACACCCTTCACGCCATGCTCACGGGCCTGGGCTGCGAGGTGCTGGACATGGGCGTGATTCGCGACGACCCGGCCGCCGTGGAACTCGCCTTCGCACAGGCTGCGGCCGCGGCCGACGTGGTGCTCACCAGCGGCGGGGCATCGGTGGGCGATGCCGACTACGTGAAGCAGATCCTGGATCGGCTGGGGGAGGTGCTGTTCTGGAAGATCGCCATGAAGCCGGGCCGGCCGCTCGCCTTCGGGCGCATCGGCAACACCCACCTGTTCGGTCTACCGGGCAACCCGGTGGCCGTGATGGTGACGTTCTACCAGTTCGTGCGCGAGGCGCTGCTGGTGCTCATGGGGCAGTCCCAGGTGCCGCCCTGCCCCACCTTCAAGGCCACCCTGGCGAGCCCGCTGAAGAAGGCGCCGGGGCGGGTGGAGTTCCAGCGCGGCATCCTCGCCCCGGCCGAGGGCGGCTGGAGCGTCGCGCTGACAGGGGAACAGGGCTCCAACATCCTCTCGTCCATGAGCCGCGCCAACTGCTTTGTGGTGCTGCCCACCGAGTGCGGCAACCTGGCGCCAGGCGCGCTGGTAGACGTGCAGCCCTTCGAGGGCATCCTGTAGGCGGCGCGCAGGTCCAACGCCGCTCGCGCGGCGGCTGTGCGTTCGCTCAGCGGAACAGCACCGCCGCCTTTTCTAGCGTCTTGCCCACGCCCCAGGCCAGCGGAATGCCCACCACTATCCAGGCCAGCGCGATCAGCGCGGGGCTGGAGGCAGCGACCGGTTGCCCGCCAGCCGCAACCCCTGCAGCGGCCGTTGCCGCCGCCTTCTCGTGCGCCAGCTTGCGCTCAGCCTCGAGTTGCTCGTCGCTCATGAAATGCTTGTCGGCCACAGGGCGGACCATGAGGTTGCACAGCAGGCCCAACGCCAGCATCCCGGCCAGCACGTACATGATCTCGTTGTAGGCTTGGCTGGGCGGCACGCCCTGGGCAATCTTGTACTCGCGCATGTAGTTCACAACCACCGGCCCGAGGATGCCCGCCGTGGACCAGGCCGTGAGCAGGCGCCCGTGAATGGCACCCACGTGCTGGGTGCCGAACATGTCCGCCAGATAGGCGGGAATGGTGGCGAAGCCGCCGCCATACATGGTGAGGATGATGCAGAAGATCCCCACGAACAGCGCGATACCGCCAATGCCCCCGGCCGAGGGCACGAGAGCGTAGAGCACGAAGCCCAGGGTGAAGAAGATCACGTAGGTGATCTTGCGGCCGATCACATCGGAGAACGAGGCCCACAAAATGCGGCCGACGATGTTAAACAGCGACAGCAGCCCGGCGAAGCCTGCGCCGATGGCGGCCACGGCGGTTTTCTGTTCCTTGGTGAGTTCCGAGAGGGCACCGGTGGCGTCGATGAGTCTGCCGCCGAACACCTCCTGCAGCATGGGCGAGGCCATGCCGATCACGCCGATGCCGGCGCTCACGTTCAGGCAAAGCACACCCCACAAAAACCAGAACTGCGGCGTGCGGTGCGCCTCGTTGACGTGTACGTGGCGGCTGGTGATCATGGCCTTGCCGCTGGGCGGTGGCGGCGTCCAGCCGGCCGGCTTCCAGCCCGTGGGCGGCACGCGATACAGGAAGGCGCCGCACAGCATGGCCACGAAGTAGATCAAGCCCATGGTGACGAAGGTTTGCCAAACGCCCACCGAGGTATCCGAGGCGAAGCGCTTCATCAGCTCTGCCGCCAGGGGCGAGCCGATCATGGCGCCGCCGCCGAAGCCCATGATGGCCATGCCCGTGGCCATGCCACGACGGTCGGGGAACCACTTGATGAGCGTGGATACCGGCGAGATGTATCCCAGCCCCAGTCCAATGCCACCGATCACCCCTGACCCCAACCACATGAGCCACACCTGGTGCGTGTACACACCCAGGGCAGAGATGAACAGCCCGCCGCCCCAGCAGAAGGCCGCTACCACGCCCGCCTTACGCGGCCCGGCATGCTCCAGCCAGTGGCCGAACACCGCCGCCGAAGAGCCGAGAAACACGAAGAACAGCGTGTACATCCAGCCGAGCGTGGAGATCTTCCAATCGCAGGTGGTGGTGAACACCTCCTGCAGGAAACCGAGCGAGGCGCACTCGGGCGACTTGACCGGCTCCTTGATGCCGATGGCGCGCGACAGCGGCAGCCAGAACACACTGAAGCCATAGGCCATGCCGATGGAGAGATGGATCATCAGCGCTGCCGGCGGCACCAGCCAGCGGCTGAAGCCCGGTTGCGCGATGATGCGCTCCTTGTCGAGGATGCCTGCCATCTCCTGCCCCCTGTTGTTTTCGGTATTGGTGATGCGCCGTGTGCGGCGGCGCCCGGTATTCACGCGCCCGCTGCTCAACGCCGCGTCCGGCGGTTCCATGATACCGGTGGGCGCGTGCGCCCAACAAGGCGGGACATACCCATGAGCCGCTGTGAACCCGGGCAGGTCACCGGGGTGGTGCTGGCGGGCGGTGCCGGGCGTCGCATGGGCGGGGCGGACAAGGGCCTCGAACGGCTGCACGGCGAAGCACTGGCGAGCCGCGCGTTGCGGCGACTGCGGCCTCAGGTGGCTGCGCTACTCATCAGCGCCAACCGCAACCTAGACGCCTACGCGGCCTTCGGCGTGCCTGTGGTGGCCGACGCCCTGCCTGACTTTTCCGGACCGCTGGCGGGCTTGCTGGCAGGCCTGGAACAGGCGTGCACGCCCTACGTGGTGAGTGTGCCCTGCGACACGCCAGACTTTCCCCAGGATCTGGTGGCGCGCCTGTGCGAGGCGCTAGCGGGCGGCGCTCCAGCAGCCTACGCCCTCGCCGGGGGGCGCCACCAGCCCGTGTTCTGCCTGGCGCACCGCCACGTGGCCCCGCAACTACGCGCCTACCTTGAGGGCGGTGGCCGTCGCATGCAGCAATGGATGGCATCGGTGGACGCCGCCGTGGCCGACTTCGGTGACGATGTCGCGCCCTTCGATAATCTCAATACGGCGCCGGACCTGGCGCGGCGTGGCACCAGTTGCTGAGGGTCGGCGTTTTGTCAGCGCGCCACCGCCGAACCCTCGATCACCTGAAAGAACATCTCGTCCTCGCGCACCATGCCCAGCTCGGAACGGGCACGCTCCTCGATGGCGTCGTAACCTTGCTTCAAGTCGCGAACTTCCGCCGCCAGCGCCGCGTTGCGCGCCTTGAGGCGGGCGTTGTCTTCACGGCGCGCGTCCAGTTGCACCCCCAGGGCGTGCACCCTCAACCATCCGCCGGACCCAAACCATAGGGGCTGCTGCAGCACCACCACCAGCGCCACTAGTACCACGGTCAGCAGTCGCATGGCCTGGGCTGCCGTTGCGTCAGGCCAGGTGGTCGAAGGCCTCGCGGCCCGCGTAACCAGCCGATTCGCCCAGGTCTTCCTCGATGCGCAACAGCTGGTTGTACTTGGCGGTGCGGTCGGCGCGCGACAGGGAGCCTGTCTTGATCTGCATGGCGTTGGTGGCCACGGCAATATCGGCGATGGTGGTGTCCTCCGTTTCGCCGGAGCGGTGCGAAACCACCGCTGAGTAACCCGCGCGCTTGGCCATCTCGATGGCCGCCAGGGTTTCGGACAAGGTGCCGATCTGGTTGATCTTCACGAGGATGGAGTTGGCGACACCGCGCCGGATACCCTCGCGCAGGATGCGGGTGTTGGTGACGAACACATCATCGCCCACCAGTTGCACCTTCGCGCCGAGCCGATCGGTGAGCAGCTTCCAGCCGTCCCAGTCGTCCTCGGCCATACCGTCCTCGATGCTGAGGATGGGGTAACGCCCGGCCAGGGTGGTAAGCCAGTCGGTGAACTCCCCTGACGTGAGGCGCAACCCGTCGGAGGCCAGGTGATAGCGCCCGTCGCGGTAGAACTCGGAAGCGGCGCAATCCAGGCCCAGGGCCACCTGATCGCCCGGGGTGTAGCCAGCGGCGTCGATGGCCTCGACAATCAGCTCGAGTGCGCGCTCGTTGCCCTGCAGATTCGGCGCGAAGCCACCCTCGTCTCCCACGGTGGTGGGCATACCGCGTTGGTCGATGAGCCGCTTCAGGGCGTGGAAGATCTCGGCACCGCAGCGCAGCGCTTCGCGCAGGCTGGGCATGCCCAGCGGAATGATCATGAACTCCTGCAGATCGAGGCTGTTGTTGGCATGGGCGCCGCCATTGATGACGTTCATGAGGGGCACGGGCAATCGCATGGAGCCGGCGCCGCCCAGGTAGCGGTACAGCGGCAGGCCTGTCTCCTCGGCAGCCGCCTTGGCCACGGCGAGCGACACCGCCAGGATGGCATTGGCACCCAGGCGCGATTTGTTCTCGGTGCCGTCCAGCTCGATGAGGGTGCGGTCGATGAAAGCCTGCTCGGAGGCGTCCAGCCCGATGATGGCTTCGCAGATTTCAGTGTTCACATGCTCCACCGCCCGTTGTACTCCCTTGCCCAGGTAGCGGCCCTTGTCGCCATCGCGCAGCTCAATGGCCTCGCGCGCGCCCGTGGAGGCACCGGAGGGCACGGCGGCGCGGCCGCTCACGCCCGATTCGAGCAACACGTCCGCCTCGACGGTGGGATTGCCGCGGGAGTCGAGGATCTCGCGGGCGACGACATCTACGATGGAGCTCATGGCTGAAAGTGGATCCGTAGGTTCAGACGTAGGCGCTAGAAAGCGGGCGCGGCGCAGTGATGAGTTGTTCCGCGAAACCGCGGCGCTTGACCAGCGCATCGATGTCGCGAAGGGTTTCCAGCAGCTCGGCCACGTGTTGCAGGGGCCAGGCATTGGGGCCGTCGGAGAGAGCCGTGGACGGATCGGGATGGGTCTCCATGAAAATCCCGGCCACCCCGGCAGCCACGGCGGCACGGGCCAGCACCGGCACGAATTCCCGTTGACCGCCGCTGGCGCTGCCCTGCCCGCCCGGCAGTTGCACCGAGTGGGTTGCGTCGAATACCACCGGGCAGCCGGTGTCCCGCATTACCATGAGGCTGCGCATATCGGAAACCAGGTTGTTGTAGCCGAAGCTGAAGCCGCGCTCGCACACCAGCACGTTGTCGGCGCCGGAGGCCTCTCGGGCCTTGGCCACCACGTTTTTCATTTCCCAAGGCGACAGGAACTGGCCTTTCTTGATGTTCACGGGCCGGCCGGCCGACGCCGCAGCACGAATGAAATCGGTCTGGCGACACAGGAAGGCCGGCGTCTGCAACACGTCCACGGCGGCCGCTGCGGCGGCGATTTCCTCCACGGCGTGCACATCGGTAAGCACCGGCACGCCGATGACCTTGCGTACCTCCGCGAGGATCTCCAGACCCTTGTCCATGCCCAGTCCGCGGAAGGATCGCGCCGAGCTGCGATTGGCCTTGTCGTAGGAGGCTTTGAAAATGAACGGCACGCCCAGCGCGGTGGTGATCTCGCGCAGCTCCCCCGCCACGTCCATGGCAAGCTGCCGCGACTCCGCCACGCAGGGCCCGGCGATCAGGAACAGGGGCTGGTCAAGGCCGACGTCGAATCCACACAGTTTCACGGTTGCGCACCCTCGGGCGTTCAGGCCACCGCCGCAGCCGGTGCAGCGCCGCTGTCGCGGCCGGCGCGGTGTCGCAGGGCCGCCTCGATGAACGCCTTGAACAGCGGATGCCCCGCGCGGGGCGTGGAGGTGAATTCGGGGTGGAACTGGCACCCCACGAACCACGGGTGATCGGGCAGCTCCACCATTTCGGTGAGCCGCTCGCTGCCAGTGGACAGGCCGCTCACCCGCAGCCCGGCCTCCTGCAAGCGAGGCACGTAGTAGTTGTTCACCTCGTAGCGGTGGCGATGCCGCTCGGCGATGTGATCGGCGCCGTAAACCTGCCGCACCAGCGTTCCGGGCAGCAACTCGGCGCTTTGCCCCCCGAGGCGCATGGTACCCCCGAGGTCGGAGTGCTCATCGCGCCGCTCCACCCGGCCGTCGCGGTTGACCCACTCGTTGATCAAGGCCACCACTGGGTAGGCAGTGTCGGGGTCGAATTCAGTGGAATGAGCGCCAGCAAGCCCGGCCTTGTGGCGCGCAAACTCGATCACCGCCAGTTGCATGCCCAGGCAGATGCCGAGGTAGGGCACGCGGCGTTCGCGAGCGAAGCGGATGGCCTTGATCTTGCCCTCCACGCCGCGCTTGCCGAAACCTCCCGGCACCAGGACGGCGTCCATGCCCTCCAGCAGACCAGTGCCTTCAGCATCGAGTTTTTCCGAATCGATGTAATGGATACGGATACGCGCTCCGCAGTGGATGCCCGCGTGCACCAGCGCCTCGGAGAGCGACTTGTAAGACTCGGTGAGGTCCACGTATTTGCCCACCAGGGCCACGTGCACCTCCGCCGA
>Ga0209972_10000109_pt1 | contig 76533 bp, 63 predicted proteins | sample NOAtaG_7_FD_187302 | JGI IMG/M metagenome (GOLD analysis project Ga0209972, IMG submission 187302) | Freshwater lake microbial communities from Lake Erie, under a cyanobacterial bloom - NOAA_Erie_Diel1S_2200h metaG (SPAdes) (version 2) | ecosystem: Environmental > Aquatic > Freshwater > Lake ... | reverse complement strand
GCACCCCGGTCGTCTCGCGCGACGCGGAGCCGACCGGTCAGGGCCTGCTCGCTCGGCTGCGGGCGCACGGCGCGATCGCGGTCCCCCACCACGTCGGCTGGACCGGCGCCGACGAGGCCGCCCACGACCCCGAGCTGCAGCCGATCTGGGAGATCTGCTCGTGTCACGGATGTTACATCCACGACCAGCATCCCCTCGGCGGCCGCGGCGAGCTGCGCGACCAGATGGTCGAAGCGGTCCTGCGCCGGGGCCGCCGCTTCGGGTTCATCGCCTGCTCCGACGGACATGGCCTGCTCTACCACCACGGCGTAGGGCGCAAACGTGATTCCTTCCGGACCGGGCTGACCGCGGTCCAGGCTACGTCGAACGACCGCGCGGCGATCTTCGAGGCCCTCCGCGCCCGACGCTGCTACGCGACGAGCGGCGTGCCCATCTACCTCGACGTCGACGCCGAGGGGCAGCCGATGGGCAGCGTGCTCGCCGGGCCGCGACGGGTGCGGGTGCGGGCTGCTGGGGTCGGGGCGCTCCGGAGCCTCTCCCTGGTCGGCGAGCACGGCACCCTCGCGAGCGTCGCTGGCCGCGGCGCGGAGGCGGAGCTCGAGGCGCGGCTCGAGCGGGGCTGGGCCTATGCGAAGGTCGAGCAGGCCGATGGCGAGATGGCCTGGTCGAGCCCGGTCTGGGTCGAGGGCCAGTGCTGACACGCTGACACGCCGCCGTGGGCGGCCTTCGACAACGTGGCATCCGGCCCCCTGCGCCCGGCGCCCTCGACGCAGGCGAAACCCCATGATTCCAGGGCTCCGCGGGGTCTGGCCCGGGCGTTGCTGAGGCCGCCGGTCATGGACGACGCCGAGCTGCACTTCCTCGCCGATCACCCCCGTTGGGATCCCTCCGAGCCAGCCCTCTTGGAGGGACCGCGGCGGGGCGACCGCGCCCTCTTCGCCCGCGAGGTGCTCGCGCACCGGAGCGAGCTCTTCGCCGCGGCGCTGCGGCTGAGCGGCGGGCGCGCCGAGGCCGAGGACCTGGTGCAGGACGCCATCCTCCGGGCCTGGGTCTTCTTCGATCGCTTCGAGCCGGGCACGAACGGCCGCGCGTGGATGCACCGCATCCTCTTTCGCACCTTCGTGGACCGCTACCGACGACGACGCCGCGAGCGCGAGATCCTCGGGCAGGTCCACCAGGAGGAGCTCCACGCGGCCGGCTCGGCGCTGGGCTCGGGGCTGCCGACCGAGCGGCTCTCCGACGAGGTCGAGCGGGCCATCGCGAAGCTTCACCCCGACTTCCGCGAGGTGCTCGAACTCGTCGACCTCGAGGGCAAGAGCTACCGGGACGCCGCCCAGGTGGTGGGCTGCCCGGTCGGGACGGTGATGTCCCGCCTGCACCGGGCGCGGCGGGCCATGAAGCAGCAGCTCGCGGACTACGCCCTCGAGCACGGGCTCGGTCGGGCCGCAGAGATCGAGCGCGAGGCCGCGTGATCGTCAGGGCGCCGGGATCGCCGGCGCGCCGGCGGCGAAGGACGCGAAGAAGCCCCGGATCCGCGCCTTCGCGGAGTCGTTCCGGAACACCGCGAAGTGCCCGTCCATGGGGAACTGCAAGAGCCCCGCGGTCGCCGCGCCGTCCGCGACGTTGAGGCTCACGGCGGGGCCCATCGCGGGGATCCCCAAGAGGGCGTAGGCTGGAACCGGGCGCGAGACCGGCTCGAGCAGCGGCACCCGCATCGAGACCGCGAGCGCCTCGATCGAGCCCGGCGAGACGTACGCGTCCATCAGGCCCTCGGTGCTGAGGATGCTCTTCGGCCGGAAGCCCGGCCGCGGCGTGGCAAACGCGTAGGCGCCGTAGTTCACCGGGTCGCTCGGGTCGATCCAGCCCTGCAGCAGGGTGATGACCGGATGGTCGAAGTCGAACCCTTCCTCGGCGAACACCGCCGCGGTATTGCCGGCGCCGAGGTTCAGCGCGGCGCGCACGACGTCGGGGATCGAGAGCGGCTCCTCTTTCTCGAGGAGCGCGTAGGCGATGAGCCCGCCGCCTGCCGACACCACCCCGCCCTCGACCGAGTCGTCGATGCCGAGGAAGAGCGGGCCGACGAGTCCGCCCTGCGAGTGTCCGAAGAAGTACAGGCGATCGGGATCGATGCGGATCGGACCACCGGTGATCCCGCCGACCAGGTCGGGCACCTCCATCGCGCGCGCGGCGCGGGCCTGCTGCACGATGTCGATGGCGCTCTCGAGGGTGTTGAAGCGGACCGCGTCGGGGTTGTTCAGGTTGAAGAAGAGGATCTCCGGGCCGAGGTCGGTCGGGTTGCGGGTGCCGTGGTGGATCTGGTCGATGCCCATCACCGCGTAGCCTTCGGCGGCGAGGAGCGCGGCCGTCCCGTCGGCGATGAAGCTGCGGTAGTCGCCGTCGGTGCCGTGGGAGTAGAGCACCAGCGGGTAGCCGTCGGGGGGGACGGTCGAGCCGACGGGCACCGTGAGGGCAAAGCGCGCCTCGTAGGTGCCGTGGACGATCGGTGCGCCGTCCGCGCCGAGCGTGATCGCCCCACCCTCCGCGGTGTAGGGGACCTCTCCCTCCTGGAAGATCGGAGCGGTGTAGCGGCCCGTCACCTCGACGATGCCGCGGCCGCCCGTCCCGGCCGCCCACCCGTCGAAGGTCGGGACCGCGTGCGGGCTCGCCTCGTCGCGCAGCCAGTCGCGGACGGCGAAGCCGATCGCGGTCGGATCCTGCGTGGTGAACACCGACAGCGAGAGGACGTCGTCGCGCGCGACCCCGGCCTCCTCGAGGACGGCGAGCGCCGGCGCGAGGTGGTCGCGCAGTCGAACGATGGCGTCGTCGCCGCCGGTGCCGAGGGCCGCCTCGAAGTCGTCGTCCCGCGCGAAGGTGCCGCCCTCGGCGGGGCGCACACCGCGCAGCACGACCGCGGCGTAGGTGCGGCCGCCGGCGAGCGGGATGCCGGGGACGGGGCGGATCGTCAGGGTCTGGCCGGGCCAGAAGAGGGTCTGCCGATCCTCGTACTCGACGATGCACGGGTGGCGCTCGCCGCGGGTCGGGCTCGCGGGGTCGACGTCCACGAGGAACACGCTCGCCCCCGCGGCAGTCGTCGCAGCCGGCTCGGCGGGGACCGACGCGAGATCGACCGTGCGCGAAAAGCGAAAGTACACCGCGCCGTTGGTGGAGTAGCCGGGCTGCCGCGCCTCGATGGCCGTGAGGTACGCGTCGAGCAGGTCGACGAAGCGAGGATTGGGGAAGCCGTCGAGGTCGGGCGTGCCGTCCGGTCCGAGGCGGAGGTCGCTCGGCCACGGCCAGTCGAAGAAGCCCCCCGCGCTCCCTTCGCGCGGCAGGAGGAACAGGGCGCGCGGCGGACCCGAGGTCACGACCACCTCGGGCTCGAGACCGCCGTCGGGTCGGGCCGCATCGAGCGGTTCGGCGGGCATGACGCACGCGCCGAGCGAGCAGGCGGCGAGGAGCGCGGGCGCGGACCAGCGGAGACGCGTCATCGGCCGAGCGTAGCGGAGCAGCCGCCGAGAGGCCGGCGAGAGCAGTTCCCCCGTTCACCGATGCAGCAATACAAGGAGCGCTTGATGCCGCGCGCTAAACGTTTGACACGCATGGGTTTTGTTCCAGAACAGCGCCCGGAGAATCCCATGGCGCAGACCTACTCGGACATGCTGCAGGCGGTGAAGGGGGGCATCCGGCAGGTGACCCTCGAGGAGCTCGAGCGGCGGCTCACCGCGCGCGAGCCCTACGTGCTCGTCGACGTGCGCGAGAAAGACGAGTGGCAGCAAGGCTTCATCCCCGGCGCCCTGCACCTGCCGCGCGGCTTCCTCGAGATGCAGGCCGAGTCGAAGCTGCCGGACAAGCGGGCGAAGATCGTCGTGTACTGCGCCGGCGGCATCCGCTCGGCCTTCGCGGCGCGCACGCTGAGCGAGCTCGGCTACGAGCACGTCGAGAGCGCGAACCCGGGCTTCGTGCGGTGGAAGGACGTCGGCTACCCGATCGACAAGCCGGTGCAGCTCACGCCCGCGCAGCTCGACCGCTACTCGCGGCACCTGCTCCTGCCCGAGGTCGGCGAGAAGGGGCAGAAGAAGCTCCTCGAGGGGCGCGTGCTGCTCCTCGGCGCGGGCGGGCTCGGCTCGCCGGCGGCGCTCTACCTCGCGGCGGCGGGCGTCGGGACGCTGGGCATCGTCGACAACGACACGGTCGACGCCTCCAACCTGCAGCGGCAGGTGCTGCACGGCACCGACCGCGTCGGCACGCCGAAGGTCGAGAGCGCGGAGAAGACGCTGACGAACCTGAACCCGGACGTGAAGGTCGTGGCGTTCAAGGAGCGCCTCAACGCCGGCAACGTCGACCGCATCTTCGATCAGAAGTGGGACGTGATCGTCGACGGGCTCGACAACTTCCCGACCCGGTACCTCGTCAACGACGCGAGCGTCTGGAAGGACATCCCGGTCGTGCACGGGTCGATCTTCCGCTTCGACGGGCAGGTCACGACGTTCTGGCCGAGGAAGGGGCCCTGCTACCGCTGCCTCTACCCCGAGCCGCCGCCGGCCCACCTCGCGCCGAGCTGCGCCGAGGCCGGCGTGCTGGGGATCCTGCCCGGCGTCATCGGCTGCATCCAGGCCACCGAGGCGATCAAGATCCTGCTCGGCCAGGGAGAGCCGCTCGTCGGGCGCCTCCTGACCTACGACTCCTTGAAGATGCAGGTCCGCACGCTGAAGCTGCGGCGCGACCCGGGCTGCCCGGTCTGCGGCGAGAAGCCCGAGATCACGAGCTACGTCGACTACGAAGGCTTCTGCGCGCGCTGAGCGGGGCTCAGAGCTCCTGCGTGAGCAGGAACATCAGGAACGAGAAGAGCGCGAGCAGCGAGACGATCTCGATCCAGTTGAACTTCCCGTCGTCCTCGATCGCCCGGGAGAGGATCGAGTAGGTCGGGTAGATGAAGAGCAGCGACAGGGTCGTCGCCGCGTTGATCGGGATGGTCGAGTGGTCGAGGACCCCCGCCCAGTTGAAGCCGGCGATCATCAGGCAGCAGATCGCCATCGTGTTGAAGAGGTTCTGGGTGAGGCCGCCGAACGTGTTGGAGAGCGCGATGAGGCTCTGCCGCTGCAGGTGGGCGTTGCCGACGATCACGTAGGTCGGCACGCCGGAGATCAGCGCGAGGAGCAGCGCGACGACCATGTTCGAGAGGCCGGGGAAGGTCGTCACGATGAAGTCGCCGACGTCGCTCATCGCATGGCCGCCGAGGAACGAGCCGAGCACGCCGACGCCGAGCAGGCCGAGCACGCCGGCAAGGGTCGTCGGAACGCCTGCGTGCGCGCCGCCGTGGCCTTCCGCGCCGGCCGGCGCGGCGCCCTCCCCGTCCTTCGGGTGCCCCTGCGCCGCGTCCTCCTTCGAATTCTTCACCAGCGTCACGAGGAAGGTGACGAAGACGAGGAAGAGCGCGCCGCCGACGAAGGCGAGCTCCGGCGCACCGATGGCGGTGATGGGGCTCTCGAACTCGCGCAGCACGATCATCGTGCCGGCGAGCGCGAGACAGAGGCCGCCGCCGAAGCTGAGCAGGTCGGTGCCGGCCTTCACGATCGGCGCGGGGATCTTCGCCGCGCCGCGATCCTTGGGGAGAAGCACCGCGTAGAGCGCGAAGGTCATCGAGTTCGTGTAGACGCTCATGAGCCCGATGAGGAAGGCCATCGTCGGGTCGTCGACGACGAAGAAGCCGAGCAGCGCGATCTCGGGGATGTTCGAGACGACGGCGGCGAAGGTCCCGCCGACGAACTTGCTCCAGCCGAGCAGGGCGCTGCCGCCCTCGACCGCGATGATGAGGGCCTCGCACGAGCCGCCGATGAGCATCAGGCCGGCGAGCAGCTCGAGGAGCACGCCCACCACGCCCGTCACGTGAACGAAGTGCAGGGTCACGGCGAGGGCGAGCCCCGCGACCAGCACCCAGCCCCAGACCGGCATCCGGAAAGCCGGCTTTCCCGCGTCGCCTACCGTCTCGCTCATCGGGGCGGAGGATCGGCCGCGTTCGGGCGAATCGCAAGCGCCGCAGGCTGATCGACAGCGGGCGGCTTTTCTGTAGGCTCCGCGCCGCCATGACCGACAAGCCCTGGGGCGGACGTTTCACCGAAGAGCTCGACCAGGTGGCGGCGCGCATGAACGCGAGCGTCGACGTGGACGCGCGGCTCGGACCCGAGGACGTGCGCGGCTCGATCGCCCACGTCCGGATGCTCGCCGCGCGCGGCATCGTGAGCGCCGAGGACGCCGCGAAGATCGCCGTCAGCCTCGCGCAGATCGGGGGCGAGATCGAGCGCGGCGAGATGGCCTGGCGGGCCGACCGCGAGGACGTGCACATGAACGTCGAGGCGCTTCTCACCGAGCGCATCGGCGAGGCGGGCGGGCGCCTGCACACCGGGCGCTCGCGCAACGACCAGGTCGCGACCGACATGCGCCTCTGGACCCGCAGCGCGTGCGAGCGGGTGATGGAGAAGCTCGACCGCCTGATCGCCGTGCTCGCGGTGCGCGCCGAGGGCGAGATCGATGTGCTCGTGCCCGGCTACACGCACCTGCAGCGGGCCCAGCCGGTGCGCTTGTCCCATCACCTGCTCGCCTGGTGCGAGATGCTGGAGCGGGACCGCGACCGCTTCGCCGACGCGCAGAAGCGCATGAACGAGAGCCCGCTCGGCGCCGCAGCGCTGGCCGGCACGACGTTCCCGCTCGACCGCGCGATGACCGCGAGGGAGCTCGGCTTCTCGCGGCCGATGCGGAACTCGCTCGACGCCGTGTCGGACCGGGACTTCCTCCTCGAGGCGGTCTCGGGACTCGCGATCTGCGCGGTGCACCTCTCGCGGATCTCCGAGGAGCTCGTGATCTGGAGCACCCAGGAATTCGGCTTCGTGGAGATGACCGATCGCTTCACGACCGGCAGCTCGATCATGCCGCAGAAGAAGAACCCCGACATGGCCGAGCTGGTGCGGGGCAAGTCGGGGCGGGTCATCGGCGATCTCGTCTCGCTCCTCGTGCTCATGAAGGGCCTGCCGCTCTCGTACAACCGCGACATGCAGGAGGACAAGCGCCCGGTCTTCGACGCCTTCGACACGGTGAGCGACGGCCTCGAGGTGCTCGCCGGGGCGCTCGCGACGGCCCGCTTTCGCGCCGATCGGATGCGGACCGCGCTCCTCGAGGGCTTCGTGGATGCGACCGAGGTGGCCGACTGGCTCGCGGCGCGCGGGGTGCCCTTCCGCGAGGCGCACCACGTCTCGGGCCGCCTCGTCCGGCGCTGCATCGAGCGCGGGCTCGTGCTGGCGACCTTGCCGCTCGAGGACTGGCGCGCGGAGCACCCGCTCTTCGACGAGACCGTGCTCACCGCCATCGAGCCCGAGGTCGCGGTAGAACGGCGCGACGTCGAGGGCGGCCCGAAGAAGGCCCGCGTACAGGCTGAGATCGCGGCGCTCTTGGCCCGACTCGCCCCGCGCCTCGATGCCCGGGCGGTGGCCCGCGACCTCGGCGTCGAGGGAGGCTGACCGGTGGAGCGCGGCACGCGGCAGGACATCCCCGAGAGCGCGCATTTCCGCCGCGAGGACGGCGAGCTGACCTGCGACGGAATGCCGCTCCGCGCGCTCGCCGAGGCGCACGGCACGCCGCTGCACGTGCTGAGCGAGTCCGCCGTGCGCGCGGCCTACGCATCGGTGACCGAGGCGCTGCGAGAGGGCGCGCCCGAGCGACCACACCTCGTCTGCTACGCGATGAAGGCGAACGGCAGTCCGGGCCTCTTGCGGAGGCTCGCGGCGCTCGGTGCGGGCTGCGACGTGGTGTCCGGGGGCGAGCTGTACTGGGCCCTCCGCGCGGGCTTTCCGGCCGACCGGATCGTCATGAGCGGCGTGGGCAAGACCGACGCCGAGCTCGAGGCCGCGGTGCGCGCCGGCGTCTCGATCCACGTCGAGAGCGAGGGAGAGATCGAGGCGCTCGTGCCCATCGCGGAGCGGCTCGGACGGCCCGCGCGCATCGGGCTCCGCATCAACCCGAACGTCGACGCCGCGACCCACCCCTACATCGCGACCGGGCTCTTCGACACGAAGTTCGGTCTCTCCATGGAGCTCGGGCGCAGGCTCGGGCGCGAGCTCGCGAAGGGACCGCTCGTCCTCGAGTCGATCAGCAGCCACATCGGCTCGCAGATCGGCGAGGTGGACGCGCTGAAGGACGCGGCGGAGATCACCGCTGCGCTCGCGGTGGAGTGCCGCGCTCAGGGCGCACCGATCGCCCGCATCGACGTCGGAGGCGGCTGGCCTGTGGCCTACGGCGACGAAGACGCCGCGTTCCCGACGTACCGTGAGATTGGCGTGGCGATCGGTCGCGGCCTCCGGGCGGCGAAGGCCCCCGCGGACCTGGCGCTGGTGGTCGAGCCGGGCCGGGCGCTGGTCGGACAGGCGGGCGTACTGCTCGGCCGCGTCCTCTTCGAGAAGCGTCAACAGAGCCCGCAAGGACAGCTGCGACGCTTCGTGATCGTGGACGCCGCGATGACCGAGCTGATCCGCCCTTCCCTCTACGGCGCCTACCACGCGATCGAGGTCGTCACCGCGGACCGCGGTGCTCCGAGCCCCTGCGATGTGGTCGGTCCGGTCTGCGAGTCGGGCGATTTCTTCGCGCGGGACCGGCTGCTGCCGCCGCTCGTGCGCGGCGACCTGATCGCGCTCCGCACCACCGGGGCCTACGGCGCCGCGATGACGAGCGAGTACAACGCGCGCCCGCGCGCGGCCGAGGTGATGGTCGCCTTCGGCGGCGTCGAGATCCTGCGGCCGCGGGGGCGGGTCGAGGACCTGCACGACGAGGGATGAACGCTGGATGTCGGGGAGGCACGGCACTCGGGTAAGCTCACGCGATGCTCCGTGCGTGCGCGTTCGTCCTCTTGGTCGTCGGTTGCGGGGCGAGCGGCAGTTCGCTCCGCCGGTCCCCGACCGGACTCTTCGAGCCGCGGGCGTACCTCGAGGAGGTGGCCGCGCAGCAGACGGACCTCTTGCGCGCACCCGAGCGCTCGATCGAAGACCTGCTGGCGGCACGCGCGGCGAGCACCGGCGAGGCGCGGCGGGGCGTGCTCCGGGATCTCGCGCGGGCGCACGCCGCCCTGGCGCGCGCGAGCGAGGGCCGCGAGGCACGGCGGCACCGGGAGGCGGCCGAGGGCTTCGCCGAGCAGGCCGGCGCCCGGGACGAGCGCGCATCGCTCGAGATGGAGTTCCTGCTGCTCTGGACCGCCTGGGCGAACGACGTGCGGGGCGTCGGTGCGCGGGCCGCGCGCTTCGCGCGGAGTCACGAGGACGGCGGCGAGCTGCTCGCCCTGGTGTGGATGATGCGGGGCGAGCTGGCGCTCGAAGCGAGCGAATGGGAGGAGGCCCGCGCCGCGTTTCGTTTCATTCTCGGCTCCCTCGGGCATCCGCTCTACGCGTACGCCCTGTTTCGGACGGGGTTCGCGTGGCACTTCGCGGAGGACGAACCGCAGTCCCGCCAGGCGCTCGAAGAAGCCGCGGCGCTCGGATGCCCGCCGGCGGCTTCCGCGACGACGGTGGAGGTCGCGGTGCGGGCGGCGCGCTTGCTCGGGATCGGGACCCGCTCGGAGGGCGATCGGACCGTGCCCGCCAGCTGCGCGGTCGAGCGCACCAGCGAGGACGAGCGGCCCTCGCCCGACTGATCGGGCGTGGCCCGCGTTGCAGCGGGATGGCGGGGGTCGCACCCTCCGCGCGTGAGCCGTCCTCCCGAGGTCCTCGCGCCGGCCGGTGACGAGGCGTGCCTGCGCGCCGCGATCGGCGCGGGCGCGGACGCCGTGTACTTCGGCCTGAGCGGCATGAACGCCCGGGCGCGGGCGACGAACTTCGAGGACGGCGCGCTCGAAGGGGTGATGCGCCTCCTGCACCGCCACGGCGTGAAGGGGTACGTGACGCTCAACACGCTGGCCTTCGACGACGAGCTGCCAGCCGTCGACGAGCGCATCCGCCGCTGCGCCGGCGCCGGGGTCGACGCGGTCATCGTGCAGGATCTCGCGGTGGCACGGCGGGTCGTGCAGCTCGCACCGACGTTGCCGCTGCACGCCTCGACGCAGATGACCTGCACCGACACGGCCTCGGTGCGCCTCGCCGCCTCGCTCGGGGCGCGCCGCGTGGTGCTCGCGCGCGAGCTGTCCGTGCCCGAGATCGCCACGATCCGCCGCGAGCTCGACGCGGCCGGCGAGGCGATCGAGCTCGAGGTCTTCGTGCACGGCGCGCTCTGCGTGGCCTACAGCGGGCAGTGCCTCACGAGCGAGGCCCTCGGCGGACGAAGCGCGAACCGCGGGGCGTGCGCGCAGGCGTGCCGCCTACCCTACGAGCTGGTGCTCGATGGCACCAAGCAGGACCTCGGTGAGCGCGCGTACCTGCTCTCGCCCGAGGACCTCGAGGCAAGCGCGCTCGTCCCCGAGCTGGCCCGCGCCGGCGTGCGCTCTCTCAAGATCGAAGGGCGGCTGAAGGGACCGGAGTACGTGGCGGCGACGACGCGCCTCTACCGCGAGGCCGTCGACGGCGCGGCCTCGGCGGAAAGGATCGTCGAGGCGCTCACGACCTACTCGCGGGGCAGCGGCCCGGGCTTCCTCGCAGGGATCGATCACCAGCGCCTGGTGCCGGCGCTGAGCTGCGATCACCGGGGCCGCGAGATCGGGCGCATCGAGCGGGTGACGTACGAACGGGGCCGGGCGCTCCTCGCCGTCGAGCTCGGCGAACCGGTCCGGCGAGGTCAGGGTCTCGTCGCGCTGCTGCCACCGTCGCTCCCGCCCTTCGGCGGCCGCATCTGGGCGATCTCCGACGCGGGCGGCGAGGAGCTCGACGAGGGGCGAGGCGCCGTCCGGCTGTGGCTCGGGCCCGACGCCGAGCTCGAGGGACGCGAAGGGCAGCTCGCCGCTCGCCGCCTCTTCGTGAACGACGACCCCGCGCTCGACGCGCGCCTCGTCGCCGAGGCCGAGCCCGCGCGGCGGCGCGTGCCGGTGGATCTCGTGCTCGCGGGCGCGCTCGGAGAGGCGCCGATGCTCTCGGGAGCAGGCCACTCGGTGGCGCTCGACGCGGTCCTCGCGCCGGCCCGCTCTCTGGCCACGTCGTCGGCCTCGATCGCGGAGGCGCTCGGCGAGCTCGGCGAGACCTCGCTCGTGCTGCGCTCCTTCGACGTGCGGCTCCCCGAGGGCGCGTTCCTGCCGCTCGGCGCGCTGAAGAAGGCCCGGCGCGCGCTCGTCGCGGCGATCGAGGCGGACCGTCACCGCGCGCACGGGGTCATCGAGCCGGTCGGGGCCGAGGCCGCACCGACTCCGGCGCCTTCGCTGCCGCCCGGTCTCTTCGTCTTGGCGCGAACCGAGGCCCAGGCGCGGGCCGCCCTGCAGGCCGGCGCCGACGGCGTGTACCTCGACTTCCTCGCGCTCACCGGCGCGGGGGCATCCTTTCGCACGCTGAAGGCCGAGGGCGCGGCGTTCGTGGGGCTCGCGCCGCCGCGGATTCGCAAGCCCGGCGAGGAGAAGATCGATCGCTACCTCGAGGGGCTCTGCCCCGACGCGCTCCTCGTACGCTCACTGGGGGCGCTCTTCGAGCTCGGAGGCGACGGCATCCCGCGCGTCGGCGACTTCTCGCTCAACGTGACGAACCACGGCGCGGCACGCGAGGTCCTCGGCCGCGGGCTCTCGGCCTTCACGCCGGCCTTCGATCTCGACGCCGCGCAGCTCGAGCGGCTGCTCGACGCCGAGCTCTCGCCCCACGCCGAGGTGGTCGTGCACCACCCGATGCCGCTGTTTCACATGGAGCACTGCGTGTTCGCGGCGCTGCTCTCGGAGGGCAAGGACCACCGCACCTGCGGCCGGCCGTGCGAGCGGCACCAGCTCGCGCTCGAGGACCGGGCGGGGCACGCCCATCCGGTCGAGGCCGACGTCGGCTGCCGGAACACCGTGTTCCATGCCGTGCCGCAGAGCGCAGCGGGCCTCGTTCCGCGGCTGCTCGGCAGCGGCGTCGGCCGCTTTCGCATCGAGCTCGTGCGCGAGAGCGAGGCGCAGGTCGCGCAGCTCGTGACGGTGTACCGCGCCCTGATCCGCGGCGAGCGCAGCGCGAAGGACGTGTGGCGCGAGCTGAAGACGCCGGGCGGCTACGGCGTCGTGCGCGGCTCGCTGCGGGTGCTCGCGGACTGAGCGGTCCGCCTCACACGACGCGGTAGTGCGACTGCCAGCGCGCGGCGATGGTCTCTCCCTCGAAGAGCCACGGGAACTTGTGCGCGTGCAGGCGCGGCACGGTGACCTGCGCGACCGGGAGGTAGGTACCGAAGACGAGGTCCCAGAAGGGCGAGCTCACGCCGTGGTTCTTCGTGGCGTGACCGAAGTGGTGCGCGAGGTGATGCCGTCGCGCCCAGGTGCCGTAGGCGCCCCGGGGCGGCGCGACGTGGATGCGCCGGTGCAGCACCTCGTAGAAGACCCAGCCCGAGACGGTGCCCACGAGGTAGAGCGCGGCGGGCAGCGCGCCGACGAACGAGGCGCCGAGCGTGAGGAGCGAGAGGATCACCGCGGCGAGCGCGAGCTTCGTCGAGAGCGGCACGAACCAGTCGACCTTCGCGTGGTGCCGCAGATGATCCCGCGCCATCCACGGGCCGAGGCGCTTCTCGTGGAACACGAAGCGGTGCAGCAGGTACTCGAGCAGCGTCCAGGTGACGACGCCGAGGGCGAAGGCGAGGCAGAGCGTGGACATCGGGTTCTCCATCAGGGTCGGAGCGCGCGAGCGAGGGGGCGGGCCAGGACGCCGGGCTCGGCACCCCAGCCGCGGAGCAGCGTCGCGAGGAGGAGTTCGGTGAGCCGCTCGGCGGTGCCGGCGACGCCGAAACGCGTGAGCTTCGAGGCGGCCACGAGGCCGTGCAGGCTCGTCCAGAGCAGCGCGGCCCGCTCGATCGCATCGCCCTCGGCGAGGGCGCCGACCTCGCATGCGGCAGCGAGCGCCGAGGCCACCTCGCGGAGCAGCGCCACACCGTGCACGAAGAGGGGGGCGTCGGGCGCCGGCTCGTGAACCGTCCGCGCCGGCGCGAGGAAATGGGTCATCAGCGCGGTCGTCTCCGGCCGCTCGCGCGACAGTTCGACGTACACCGCGCCGAGGCGGGCGACGTACAGCAGGGCACGCTGGCGGCCGTCGTAGCGCGTACGGCGGGCGACCTCGTCCACCCAGGCCGGCACGAGAGCGACCTTCTCGCGCACCCGCTCCACCGTCCGCGCGAGCAGCGCGCCGAGCAACGCATCCTTGCTCGGCCAGTAGCGGTACAGCGCGGCGACCCGGACGCCGTGCTCCGCGGCGAGGCGGTGCATCGAGAGCGACTCGAGCCCCTCGGCCAGCACGACTTGCTCGGCACGGTCGAGCAGCTCTTCCAGCGTCTCGGCGCGCCGCCGGGCCCGGGGATGGGGCCGGAGGGAGGCACTGCCCATGCTCGCCTCGTGAACCATGTTCGCAATAGTGAACGACGTTCACTTTGCTGTCCAGCGGCTTCTTCGCCTACGTTCCCGCCATGACGTCGATCGAGCTCGCCGACTGCACCTTCGAGGAGGCGCGCGCCGCCTTCGCCGCCGGGCCGGTGGTGGGCCTGCTGCCGACCGGTGCGACCGAGGCCCACGGCCCGCACCTGCCGCTCGCGACCGACGTGATCATCGCGCAGCAGGCCGCGCGGCGCGCGGCGGTCCGCATCGACGCGGCGGGGGCCCGCGCGCTCGTCCTGCCGCCGCTCGCCTACGCGGTGACCGAGTACGCAGGCGGCTTTTCCGGCACCATCTCGCTGCCGCTCGACACGGCGCGCTCGCTCGTGCGCGACGTGATCGTGGGCGCGACGCGCACCGGCTTCGCCGGCGTCGTGCTCTGCAACGCGCACCTCGAGCCCGACAACCTGCGGGCTCTGAACGAGGGGCTCGAGCTCGCGCGCGCAGCCGGCTGCCGCGCGGCGTTCCCCGACGTGACCCGCAAGCCGCACGCGCTGCGGCTCGGCGACGAGTTCAAGAGCGGCGCCTGCCACGCGGGGCGCTACGAGACGAGCCTCGTGCTCGCGGCGGGCGAGGCGATCCGCGCCGAGCGCGCCGCCTCGCTGCCTGCCAATCCGTCGTCGCTCTCGCGCGCGATCCGCGACGGCAAGAAGACCTTCACCGAGGCCGGTGGTCCCGAGGCCTACTTCGGCTGGCCGGCGGACGCGACGCGCGAGGAGGGCGAGCTGCTCTACGCGGAGCTCGCGGACATCTTCGCGACCGCCGCGCTCGACCTGCTCCGCTGAGGCGGCGCGGCTCAGTCGACCCAGGGGTCGAGCACCGGATCGGTGGGCCGAGGCCGGCTCGGTCGGGGCCCGCGCTCGGCGGCGCTGGGCGGCGGGGGGGCCGGCGGCGGCACGGGATGCGTGCGGTGCCGGGCATGGACCTCGGCGGGCGGGGGAGGCGCTGGAGCGGGCGCAGGGCTCGGCGCGGGGGCGGCGGGGATCGGCGTCGCCACGTCCCGGGGCGCCACGACGGGCGCAGCCCAACTCCCCGCATCAGGCAGCGCAGGGGTGGGCGGAGCAAGCAGGGGTGGTTCGCTGGGCGCCGCGTTCTCTGCGCCCGGTCGCTCGAACCAGAGCCCGACCGCGACCCCGAGCGCGATGCTCGGCACCGCGATCGCGACCGCCACGAACAGCCATGCGCGCGGGGAGCGCGGCGCCGCTGCCGCCTCGGCGTGCGGCGCGTCCCGCGGCCGCGCCGGCGCGATGGCGGCCTGCGTCGAGAAGCGCGGTCCGTTCTCGGGCGGCGGCGCAGCAGGCCGCGGCGCAGCCAGCGGAGTCGGGATGCTGGGCGCGCTCACCGAGACCGGGTCCGGCGGTGAGACGAGGGCCAGCCGCTCGGCGACCTCGTGCATGTCCATGGGCCGCTTGGTCGGAGACTTCTCCAGGCAGTTCAGGACGAGGTCGGCGATCTCGGCCGAGAGCCCGGGACGAAACGTTCGCGGATCCGGCGGCGCAGCGACTTGGTGAAGGCGCATCAGCTCGAGGACCGAGGGCGCATCGAACGGGGGCCTGCCCGTCAGCGCCTCGAAGAGCAGCACCCCGAGCGCGTAGAGATCGCTCCGGCCGTCCACGTCCCGGCCCGCGCACTGCTCGGGCGACATGTAGACGGGGGTGCCGAGGACCACGCCCGCCGCCGTGAACCGGCGGCCTCCCGTCGAGTCCATGGTCCCGAGCAGCGAGAGCGCGTCGAGCTCGCCCGGAGGCAGCGAGGGGCTGCGAGCCCCCTCGGGCCAGGTGACCTTCGCGATGCCGAAGTCGATCAGCTTCACGTGGTCGGATCGGCCGTTGCGCTCGATCAAGAACACGTTCTCCGGCTTGAGATCCCGGTGCACGATGCCCTGCTCGTGCGCGGCGCCGAGGGCCTCGGCGATCTGGCGGCCGATGCGCGCGACCCGCTCCTCGGCCATCCCGCTCGGGTGCCGCTCGATCTCGTCGAGCAGGTCGGTCCCGTCGAGGTGCTCCATGACGTAGTAGTTGAGCCCGTTCGGCAGCGCGCCGAAGTCGCGCACCGCGACGATGTTCGGGTGCCCGAGCGCACTCGCGGCCCGGGCTTCCCGTCGAAAGCGCTCCATCGACTCGTCCGCGTGCTCGGAGGGTGGCGGCACGAGGACCTTCACCGCGACGCGCCCGCCGAGCGTGGTGTGGCGCGCGGCGTAGACGACGCCCATGCCGCCCGCGCCGAGCTTGCGTTCGAGCGCGTAGCGGCCGTCGAGCACCTGCCCGACCAGTCCCTCCGCGTCGGTCGGTCCCAGGCCCGAGGGTTCGTAGAGCGTGTCGTGCATGCTGGGCGCCTGACCTCGGCCTGCGCGCCGGGGCCGAGGTGGCGTAGCATGCGGCTGTGCTGACGAGCGCGCTGCTCCGGACCCACGGCTTCGCCCACGCCTTCGCCGACCGGACCGGCGGCATCTCGCAGGCGCCCTTCGACGCGGCGAATTTCGGGCGAAACGTCGGGGACGAGCCGGACCGGGTGGCGGAGAACCACCGGCGGCTGGCCGAGGCGGTGGGCTACGACGGAGCCCGACTCTTCGAGGCCTCGCAGGTGCACGGCGCGGCCGTGATCGAGGCGGGCGGGGATGCTGCGGCGCTGCGGGCGCAGCCGGCCGATGCCCTGGTAGCGCGCGCGCCCGGCGATGCGGTCGGCGTGCGCACCGCGGACTGCGTGCCGCTTCTCGTGGGCGATCGCGAGCGCGGCGCGGTGGCGGCCATCCACGCGGGCTGGCGCGGCGTGGTGCAGGGGGTGGTGCCGGCGGCGCTCGCCGCGCTCGGCGGGCGCGCGCTGCTCGTCGCGATCGGGCCGCACATCCGCGGCCCTGCCTTCGAGGTCGGGCCCGAGGTCGCGGAGGAAATCCGCCGCGCCGCGGGCGTCGAGGTGAGGGTCGGCACGAGCGCCGCGGGCAAGCCCCTGGTGGATCTCGCCGCGGCCATCCGCGCCCAGCTCGCGCGCGCGGGGATCGCGCCCGAGCACATCGACGACGTCGGCGGCTGCACCCTCACCGAGCCCGACCGCTTCTTCTCGTTCCGCCGCGACGGAGCGCGCTCCGGGCGCCACCTCGCGGTGATCGTGGCCCGCGCTCAGTCCTCGGGGCCGTAGGCCCCGCCGGACACGGTGGGCGCCGGACGGGCCGCGGCGCCGAAGGTGTGCTCGGGGCCGGGGAACACGCCGCGCTTCACCTCGTCTGCGTAGCGCTCCGCGGCCTGCTTGGCGACGTCGAACAACTCCGCGTATCGCTTGACGAATTTGGGACGGAGATCGGCCGTGAGCCCGAGCATGTCGTAGGACACGAGGACCTGTCCGTCGCAGGCCTTGCCCGCACCGATGCCGATGGTCGGGATGGCGAGCGCGCCGGTCACCCGCGCGGCGAGCGCCTCGGGGATGCCCTCGAGCACGATGGCGAAGGCGCCGGCGTCCTCGACGGCGCGCGCGTCCGCGAGCACGCGCTCGGCGTCCTCGTCGGTCTTGCCCTGGACCTTGAAGCCGCCCATCGCGTGCACGCTCTGCGGCGTGAGCCCGACGTGGCCCATCACCGGGATGCCGACGTCGACGAGCCGGCGGATCGTCGGGGCCATCGTCACGCCGCCCTCGAGCTTCACCGCGTGCGCCCCGTGCTGGAGGAATTGCCCGGCGTGGCGCAGCGCCTCCTCGGCGCTCACCTGGTAGGTCAGGAAGGGCATGTCACCGACGATCAGCGCGCGCCGCGCGCCGCGGGCCACCGCGCGGGTGTGGTAGAGCATCTCCTCCTGGGTGACGGCGAGCGTGCTCGGTAGGCCCTGAACGACCATGCCGAGCGAGTCCCCGACGAGCAGGACGTCGATGCCCGCCTCGTCGAAGAGCCGGGCGAACGTGGCGTCGTAGGCGGTGAGCACGCTGATGGGCTCGGCGCGCTGCTTGCGCTCGCGCAGGGATGGAACGGTGACGCGCAGGGGCGCGCGCTTCGGATCGGTCATGGGGCCTCGGGGTCGCGGCCCGAGAGAGGGTCCGCGCCGTGGCAGGCAGCGTAGCAGGGGGCAGAGCACGGGACCGGCGGCGCGGCACCGGCGGCGCGGAACGCAGCGCGCGCTCAGGCGCCGCGCGCGGGCTCGAGGCGGCGGAAGCCGACGGCGACGACCTTGCCCGGCGCCTCGTCGCGTTCGACGAGCGCCCCGTAGCGGCACTGCTCGCGCAGCGTGCCGAGCGCCCCGTCGACGCGCACTCGGTCTCCCTCGCGGAGGGCCCAGTAGCGGCGGATGTCGGCCGCGACCGCGCGGAACAGCTCGGCCGGCTCGTCGAGCTCGACCTGCGCGACGCGCGCGATGAGGCCCTCCCCGATCCACACGTCGACCTCGCCCGCGGCGGCGCAGAGCACCACCCCAGGACTCCGGCCGCGCCGGGGCTCGTCGACCGTCGCCCCCGCGCCTTCGCGGCCGTCCGAGCGCGTGCGGCCGCCGAGCGCGCGGCGCGCCTCGTCGAGGGTCGGTGGCGAGGCCGTGCGCCACGAGGCGAGCGCGGGCAGCCGGAGGTGGCTCTTCTGGCCCATGGGCGGGCTATGGGCCGGCAGGACCGGGCCCGCCAGCCGTGCGGGTACGCAGCCGCCCGCGCACCGAGCGAGCCCGCGGATCGTGCATCATGGCGCCCATGGGTCGGAACACGATGGTTCTCCTCGTCGCCGCCGTCGCGGCGGGCTGCAGCTGCACGACGCCGGGCCGGCGCGACGTGGGCCCTTCCGGAGGCGACGGAGGGCCCGCGGGCGAGACCTCGTGCCGCGACGGGCTCGACGACGATCGCGACGGCCTCGTGGACTGCGTGGACCCGGACTGCGCGGGCATGCCTGCGTGCGCGGCGCTCGACGCGGGGCCGCGGCGCGACGCCGGGTTCATGGAGTGCACCGGGGCGACCTTCGACGCGGAGACCACGAACGCGCCGGTCGACATCGTGTGGGTCGTCGACAACTCGGGCTCGATGAGCGAGGAGGCCGACCAGATCCAGCGCCGCCTCAACGACTTCGTCCTCGCGATCGAGACGAGCGGCATCGACGACTACCACGTCGTGATGCTCACGATGGCGGGCTTCGTCGCGGTGCCCGACCCGCTCGGCTCGGATGCCAGCCGCTACCGCTTCGTGGACACGAACGTGCAGTCCACCGATTCCTTCGAGCGGCTCCTCGAGCAGCTGCCCTCGTTCAGCGATTTCCTGCGACCGTCCGCGTCGCTGCACGTGGTCTTCGTCACCGACGACGAGAGCGCCATGCCCTTCGAGACCTTCGATGCGCGCTTCCGGACCGCGATCGGCGGCCGGAACTACTTCGCGCACGCCATCGTCTCGCCGCCCGGCTCGACCCACCGGGAGGTGTTCCTCACCCTGCCCGGCTGCACCGGCCCGGGCGGCGCGGCCGCCGACAACGGCGACGAGTACTGGAGCCTCGCGACGATCACCGGCGGCCTGCACCTGTCGATCTGCGCCGCCGACTGGACCGCGCTCTTCGATCAGCTCCTCGCGCTGGTCGCCATCCCGATGCCCATCCCCTGCCGCTTCGTCCTGCCCGAGCCGCCCGAGGGCATGGAGCTGGACCCGGCCTACGTGAACGTCGTCTACACGCCCGGCGACGGCAGCGGCCCGAGGACGATCCCGCGCTCCTCGGTCGGCGACTGCACCGGGAGCGGCTTCACGTGGGTCTACGACGACCTGACGAACCCGCGCGAGATCCTCCTCTGCTCGGACGCCTGCGGCCAGGTCGTGGGCGACCTCGGCGGCAGCGTTCGGGTGCAATTCGGCTGCCTCGGCGTGCTCGAGTGAGCCGTCCCCGGGCCCGCTGCATCACTCGGTGATGTGCACCCAGGTGCCGGCCCGGCGCGAGGAACTGATGACGCCATGCCAGCCGGGGGGCAGCTCGGGGAGCGTCCAGCCGAAGAGCCAGCGCGCATCGGCGGGGGCGAGGTTGATGCAGCCGTGGCTGCGCGTGCGGCCGAAGTGGTCGTGCCAGAACGCCGCGTGGAGCGCGAAGCTCTCGTGGAAGTACATCGTCCACGGCACGTCCTCGATGGAGTACGCCTCGGTGAGGGACTCGGTGTCGTCCATCGTCGTCGAGACGTGCTTGCTCTCGATGCGGAAGGTGCCCGTCGGCGAGGCGAAGCCCTCGCGGCCGCTCGAGACCAACGTGGTGAAGATCGGCTGCTCGCCCTCGTAGGCGACGAGGGTCTGCTCCGAGAGATCGACGTGGATCCAGCGCTCGTCCTCGGCGATGCCCGAGGGGCGTGCGATGGCGCGGGCGATCCGGAGCGCGCTCTCGCGGGCCACCACCCCGCTGTGCGAGAGGCGGTAGGCGCCGCCGCGGCGCTCGATGCGCTCTTCCTCGAGCACGAGCGCGTCGTGGTAGGTCAGCTCGCCGTCGCTGCGGAGAGTGCCGTCGAGCTCGCGGCGGAGCGCGGTCGCGCCGTGGCGCCACACGAAGCCGATGGGCAGCCTCCACGCGCCGCCGAGCACGACGCCGCGCATCGCGGGGGGCTCGGCCACGACCATCGCGTCGGCCGGCACGTAGCCGCCGCGGATGGTGCGGAAGAAGCGGCTTCCGTCGCGTTCCTCCTCGCCGTCGACGCTCACGTAGAACCCACTCTCCATGCGCATCCGGAGGAAGTCCGGCAGCACCACACCGGCCTCCTCGACCGGGACGAGGGAGACGGCCCCCTCGGCGATCGATCCCGGCGGCGCTTCGAGGCCGACCTCCGGCTCCCCGGACACTTCGGCGGCGATGGGCACTCCAGCGTCCGCGCCGGCCGCGTCGGCGCTCGTGAGGGCAGCGAGCGCGCGCTCTCGGCGACCTCGGAGCTCGCCGAGCACCTCGTCCGCGCGGCGCTCCTCGTCGGGCGTCGGCAGCCTCCAGTACTGCGGCGCCTCGGCGCGGCCGACGCGGGCGTACACGTAGGGGAGCGCGTCCTCGAGCGCCGGCGGGACCGGAAGCGGCTCGAAGCTCGGCGGCGCCTCGCCGATCATCACGCCCTCGCCGCGGCACACCCAGCCCTGACCGGGGACCTCGCTCCAGCCTCGGGCGCAGCCCGGGCCGGCCTGCGGCTCGCGGGAGCGGAAGCGGGCGCCCCGCCGCATGTACCCGACCACGCGGCTTGCCGCGTCGGGGCGCGCGCGCACCTGCACGAGGTAGTGGTAGGCGAGCCCATGCAGCGGCCACGCGGCCTCGAGCTCGGCACGCTCTCGCTCGGCCCGCGCGCGGGCCTCGGCCTCGGGATCGAGGGCGGGCAGCGGCGGAGGCGGAGGTTCGGGGATCGGAGCGGGCGGCGGCGGGAGCGGCGCCGGCGGTGGGCTCGCCTCGACCACCGGCGGCGGAGGTGCGACCGGCGCCTCATCGCACGCGCCGAGCGCGAGGACGATGGCGAGGATCGCGCGACGAGCCGAGCCCATGGGGGGGCGGATCGCACGGCGCGAGCAGAGCCGTCCAGAAACCCGCAGAGGCTGAGGCGGCACCATCGAAAATCGGCCGACGGCGACGCGCGCTGCGGTACCGTCGGAGCCGTGGCTCCGGTCGAACGGCAGATTCCTGCCCTGCTCGGCGCGAAGTACGCCCTCACGGGCGCGCTCGCGGCGCCGCGGCCAGGCGTGCTCCGATTCCTCGGCGAGCACACCGGGATCGGGCGACCGATCGAGGCCCTCGTGCTCGATCCCGAGTTCGAGCTCGGAGGGCCGGAGTCGGCCTGGCTCCTCCGCCTCGCACGCACCCTCGGGGCGGCCTCGCATCCGGGGCTGCAGAGCCTGCTCGACTCAGGCCTCGGCCCGGGCGACCGCCCCTACCTGGTGTTCGAGGCCGCGACCGGGGAGAGCGTCGCCGAGCGGGTGAAGCGGGAGGGACCGCTCTCGATCGAGCGCACCGGGCACACGGTCCTGTTCGTGCTCGAGGCCCTTCGGGCGCTTCACGAGGCAGGCGGCATCGCGCGGACGCTCGGACCGGAGAACTTCACCCTCACGCGGCGGGGCGAGAGCGAAGGGATGAAGATCCGACACCTCTTCGGGGCGGTGTCGCGCGCGGAGCCGGGCGAGCCCTGCACGACGTTCTCGCCGTGGGCCGCGCCCGAGGTGCGGCGCAACGAAGGCGCCGTCGACGTGACCGCCGACCTGTACTCCGTCGGGGCCCTGCTCCGGTTTCTCCTCACTGGGCAGACCGGGACGAAGGCGAGCACGGCCCGCAGTTCGCTGCCGGACGTGGCCCGCCGCGCGTTCGAACGCGCGACGCGCGAGGCGCCCGATCAGCGCTTTCCGACCGCGGAGGTGTTCATGCAGGCGGTCTCGCTGCTCGTGCCGAGCCCCGGCGGGAACCGGAAGGACGCCGCCGCCCCCGACGACCCGCTCGTCGCCGACCTCACCTACCTGCTCCGGCGCCGGAGCACCCGACACGCCAGCCGTCCGAAGGGCGCGTCGCAGGAGGGCACGCTGCAGCTCGTCCCGGTGCTGCTCGCCGTCGAGGCGAGCTACCGGCTGCTCGGTGCGGACCGCTGGGCGCGGCTCGTCGAGGCGACGCCCGAGGTGGAGCGGCTGCTCCCCGCGGCCGGGCACACGCCCCGCTTTCTCGCGACGGGTGTACCGATCCCGACCTTCGAGGGGCTGCTGCACGCCACGGATCGCGTGCTCGGCGTCGGCCTGCTCGGGAGCCTGCCGCAGCTCGCCGACGCGGCCGTGCAGCGGGGGCTCTCGCGCGCATTTCCGCGGCTGCCGGAGCGCCTCAGCGTCGATGCGCTGATCGAGGGCTTTCCCTACCTATGGTCGCAATTCGAGACGCGGGGCACGGGCTCGATCGAGCAGCGCGGGGAGCGCTCGGCGACGCTCGCCGTACGGGGTCAGAGCGCGCCTTCGATCGAGGCGACCGGATTCGTGGCCGCGCTCCTCCGCGCCGCCCTCCGCGCCGCTGGCCACCCCGACGCCGAGGTCTCGGTGAGCGCCTCCGAGGCGCTCGGGGACCGCGCCGACCTCCTGCACGTCCGCTGGTGAGCACGGAACGAGCCCAAGGAGCGGTCCGCTTGCGCTAGGATGTCAGCGGCTCTTGGACATCGTCGGACGCACGCTGCTGGGAAAGTACAAGGTCGAGCGCCTGCTCGGCCAGGGCGGCATGGGCTCGGTGTGGCTCGGCCGGCACGTGATCACCGGTCGGCAGGTCGCGATCAAGGTCCTCGACGACCGCTTCCTCGGGACGCCTGCGGTCGTCGAGCGCTTCGGGCGCGAGGCGCGCTCCGCGAGCGCCGTGCAGCACGAGGGCATCGTCGAGGTCCTCGACCTCGACACGACGGAGGAAGGCGTGCCCTTCCTCGTCATGGAGTTCCTCGAGGGCGAGAGCCTCGCAGGCCGCATCGAGCGCAAGGGAAAGCTCGACGAGGCCGAGCTCATCGACCTCGGCACGCAGCTCTGCGATGCGCTGCACGCCGCGCACGAGGCCGGCGTCATCCACCGCGACCTGAAGCCGGACAACATCTTCGTCGTCCCGCGCGGCCGGCGGGGCGACCGGGCGAAGATCCTCGACTTCGGGATCTCCTCGAAGCTGAACGAGGCGGCGAAGCTGACCATGACGGGCTCGATCCTCGGCACGCCGCACTACATGTCGCCCGAGCAGGCGGCAGGGGATGGCGCGATCGATCGGCGCGCGGATCTCTACGCGCTCGGGGTCGTGCTCTACGAGTGCGCGGTCGGCGACGTGCCCTTCGACGCGCCGAACTACAACCGCCTCCTCCGCATCGTGCTCGAGGGCAAGCCGGTGCGGCCCATCGAGCGCGGGGCGCGGATCTCGCCCGCGGTCGAAGAGGTGATCCTCCGCGCGATGGCGCTCTCGCCCGCACGGCGTCCTGCGTCGGCGAGCGCGCTGAAGGACGAGCTCGTGCGGGCAGAGGGCGCTGGGGCGTCCGCGAACGTCTCCTCCGATCTCGGTGCGGGCGCCGCGAAGGCGGCAGAGCCTCCGGCCTGGGACCTCGACTCTCTCGGCGAGCCGCGCCGATCCGGGGCGCGACCGCGTCCGAACGCCGACCCCTCGGCCTCGCCGGCGGCGCTCGGTGGCCTCGACGACCTCGCCCCCGACGGGCCGGCGGCCGCGAAGGAACCCGCCACCGAAGCGCCGCCGCACGCGGCCGTCTCGGACGCGCTCGATCCCGACGCCGGTGCGGGGACCGGAGGCGTGCCCGAGCTGGAGCTCGTGGCGATCCCTCGGAGCCCACCGCCGCGCCCTCTGCCCGAGCCGGTGGCGCCACCGCCCGTGCCCGAAGGCGTCTTCGATCGCGCACCCACGTGGTGGCGAGGGCTTTCCCCGACGGCCCGTCAGGGGATCCAGGCGAGCGTCGTGGGCCTGCTCGTGTTCGTGGGCCTGGTGGTTGGGCTGCGAACGATCGTGCGCCCCGAAGCCGCGGGTGAAGCGGCGAGCGCGGACGTCCTGGCCGGAGTGGACCCGGAGTCAGCGCGGGACTGGGTCCTCGTCGAGGTGGACCACGTGCCCGAGGACGCCGAGCTGCGCCTCGATGGGCTGCCCGGGGTGCGCCTGCCGCTGCGCATCCGGGCCGGAACGTCCCACACGCTGGAGATCCGGGCGCCGGGGCATCCGCCGCGACGCTTCGAGGTCCGGGGGATCGAAGGGGCACGCCTCGACGTCGCGATGACCCCGCTGCAGTGAGGCGCGAGCCTCAGCTGCGGTAGTCGGCGTTGATCGCGACGTAGCTCTTGCCGAGGTCGCAGGTGAAGTAGTGCGCGCGGCCCTTGCCGCGGCCGAGCGAGACGCGGATGTCGTAGCGCGGGGTGCGCATCACCTCGGCGGCGCGCTTCTCGGCCTCGGCGCCGAGCGGCACGCCCTTCTTCACGATGGGGACCTCGCCGATGGTGATGGCGGCGAGCTTCGGATCGAAGCGGGCGCCGCTCCGGCCCGCAGCGGCGAGGATGCGGCCCCAGTTCGGGTCCTTGCCATGCATCGCCGTCTTCACGAGGGGCGAGGTGGCGATGGTGCGGGCGGCGAGGCGGGCGTCCTCGTCGCTCCGCGCGCCCTCGACCGCGATGCGCGCGACGTGCTCGGCACCCTCCCCGTCCCGGACGATGCTCTCGCCGAGCGCGCCGAGGACCTCGACCAGCGCCGCCTCGAAGAGGCGCTCGGTCTTCGCGGTGAGCGGCCCGGCCCGGCCCGAGGCCATGAGCACGATGGTGTCGTTGGTGCTGGTGTCGCCGTCGACCGAGACGCTGTTGAAGGTCGCGTCGACCGCCCGCTTCAGAAGCTTCTTCAGCACCGCGGGCGAGGCCTTCGCGTCGGTGAAGACGAAGCCCAGCGTGGTCGCCATGTCGGGGTGGATCATCCCTGCGCCCTTCGCGAGCCCGAGCACGGTGGCGGTGCGCTTGGCGCCGAGCTTCACGGTGCTGGCGGCGACCTTCGGCCACTGATCGGTGGTCATGATCGCCCGGGCCACGTCGGCGGCGCGGTCCTCGCGGAGCGAGCTGGCGAGCGCAGGGAGCGCGGCGGTGATCTTGTCGACCGGCAGGTGCGCGCCGATCACCCCGGTCGAGGCGGGCAGAACCTCCTCGGCGCCGCAGCCGAGCAGCTTGGCGAGGGCGGCGGTGGTGGCCTTGGCGGCACGGAGCCCCTGGGCGCCGGTGCAGGCGTTGGCGTTGCCAGCGTTGACGAGCAGCGCGCGGGCCCGGCCCTTCTTCGCCCGCGCCGCGGCGACCTCGACCGGCGCCGCGCGCACGAGGTTGCGGGTGAACACGGCCGCCGTCGGCACCGCCTCGTCGGCGACGACGATCGAGAGGTCGGGCTTGCCGTTCTTCTTGATGCCCGCGGCGAGCGCGGCGAAGCGGAAGCCGGGGACGAGCGGGAGGGTGTCGCGGTCGAGGTCGAGGAGCATGGGGCGCGGCAGCGTACACCAGCCGGAGGGCGGCGGACCGCGTCACGCTGCACGAGCGCGGAAGGGCCGCCGCGGGGGCTGGCGCGTGGTAGTTCCTCGGCCATGCCGCCCCTGCCCGCCCTGCCCCGCATCGTCGTCGACGACGTCATCCGCCGCGCCCTCCTCGAGGACCTCGGCCGCGGCGACGTGACCACCACCGCCTGCGTGCCGCCCGAGCTCACCGGGAGCGCCGAGCTCGTCGCCCGGGTGCCGCTGGTCTGCGCCGGGCTCGACGTCTTCGAGGCGGTCTTCGCCGCGGTCGATCCCCGGGTGCGGGTCGAGCGGCGGGCCCGCGACGGCGAGCGGCTCGAGCGGCGCGCGGTGGCCGCGCTGGTCTCGGGGCCCTCGGCATCGATCCTCGAGGGCGAGCGGGTCGCGCTGAACTTCGTGCAGCGCATGAGCGGCGTGGCCACCAAGACCCGCGCGCTCGTCGACGCGCTGCCCGCCGGCAGCCGCACCCGCATCACCGACACCCGCAAGACGACGCCGGGCCTGCGCGCCCTCGAGCGCTATGCGGTGCGCTGCGGCGGCGGGCACAACCACCGAGACGACCTCTCGAGCGCGGTGCTCATCAAGGACAACCACATCGCGGCGGTCGGCGGGGTGCGGCAGGCCATCGAGCGGGCGCGGGCCTTCGCCCCGCACACCTCGCGGATCGAGTGCGAGGTGAAGACCTTCGCCGAGCTCGACGAGGCGCTCGACGCCCGCGCCGACATCATCATGCTCGACGACTTCGACGACGACGCCTTGGGGCAGGCCGTCGCGAAGATCGGCGGCCGCGCGCTCGTCGAGGTCTCGGGCAGCGTGACGCTCGAGCGCATCCCGAAGATCGCCGCCGCCGGCATCGACGTCATCAGCGTCGGCGGGCTCACGCACTCGGCGCCCGCCGTCGACCTCGCCCTCGACTGGGTGGTGGGTTGACGCTCGTCGCGGCGGAGATCGCGGCGGCGCTGCGGACCGCGCGCTACGGGCGCTCGCTCGAGGTGAAGGCACGCACCGGCTCGACGAACGACGACGCGAAGGCGGCCATCGACGCCGGGGCAGCGAGCGGCCACGTGATCGTCGCCGACGCGCAGGAGCGCGGCCGGGGTGCGCACGGGCGCGCGTGGAGCTCGCCCGGCGGCACCGACCTCTACTTCTCCATCGTCGAGCGGCAGACGCCCTCGCCGGGTGCGCTGCCCTGGCTGACGCTGGCGGTGGGCCTCGGCGTCCGGGAGGCGCTGGGCGCCTACGTCGAGGCGGCGGTGAAGTGGCCGAACGACGTGCTGCTCGGGACGGCGCAGCGCAAGGCCGCCGGCATCCTGGTCGAGTCGAGCTCGCTCGGCGGCAGCCTCGGCGCGATCGTGATCGGCGTGGGCATCGACGTGAACCGGGTGGACTTCGCCCCGGAGCTCGAGGGGCTCGCGACGTCGCTGCGGCGCGAGACCGGGCGGCCGCACGACCGCTCGGCGCTGCTCGCCGCGGTGCTCGGGGCCATCGAGGCCCAGGTGGCCGAGCTGGTCCGTCCCGGCGGGCTGGCCGCGCTCCATGGCCGCCTCAACCGGCACCTCGCCTACCGCGGCGAGCGGGTGCAGGTCGAGGGCGAGATGGGCGAGCTGCTCGGCGTCGCCGAGGACGGCGCGCTGCGGCTCGGCACCGAGCGCGGGGAGCGGCGGCTCCGGAGCGGCACGCTGCGGCGGGCCTGAGCCGGCGCGCCCGGACCGCGTCCGCCCATGGTCGTGGCACGGCCCCGCGGGCTAGACTCGGCCCATGGCTGGTGACGCTGCCCGCAAGACGGCCACCTACGAGGACGTGCTCGCCGCGCCGCCTCACCTGGTCGCCGAGGTGATCCGGGGCTCGCTCTCGCTGATGCCACGGCCGAGGCCGCTGCACGCGCGAACGAGCACGCGCCTCGGCAGCCGCCTCGCCGGCTTCGACGGCGACGACGGACCGGGCGGCTGGGTCCTCCTCGACGAGCCCGAAATTCATCTCGGGGGCGACATCGTCGTGCCCGACCTCGCCGGCTGGCGCCGCGAGCGGATGCCGGAGATCCCGATCGACCTGGCCTACTTCGTCCTCGCGCCCGACTGGGCCTGCGAGGTGCTCTCGCCCTCCACGGTCCGCCTCGACCGCGGCGAGAAGCGGGCGATCTACGCCGAGCACGGGGTCCACCACCTCTGGTTCGTCGATCCCGACGCGCAGACGCTCGAGGTGCTCCGGCTCGACGGCGCTACCTACCGCATCGTCGCGACCTACGCCGGAGACGCCCGGGTGCGCGCCGAGCCGTTCGAGGCGCTGGAGCTCCCGCTCGCGTCGCTCTGGCAGCGCTGAGCCCCGCGGGGCGCCGGATGCGGCGGGGCGCTCTCGACGCTGCGTGCCGCCGCGGTAGGGTCGGCCATGCGCGTCACCGTCTATGCGTACGCCGGCTGCGGCACCTGCAAGAAGGCCTTGAAGTGGCTCGAGGGCCGCGGGATCGCGGCGACCGTCGTGCCGATCGTCGAGCGCCCGCCGAGCGCCGCCGAGCTCGAGGCGCTCATCGCCAAGAGCGGCCTGCCGGCGAGCAAGTGGTGGAACACCAGCGGCGAGGCCTACCGCGCACTCGCCCTCGAGCGGGGCAAGGAGGCCATCGCGGCGCTCGGGACGAAGGACGTCGCAAAGCTCCTCGCCGAGCATGGCAAGCGCATCAAGCGGCCGGTGCTGGTCACCAAGGACGCGGTCCTGGTGGGCTTCCGCGAAGAGGCGTACGCCGCGGTCTTCGGCTGACGGAACGACGCGGGCCGTCCGCTCCCGGAGACGGGAGCAGTCGGCCCGACGGGGAGCCGCCCTCAGCGCCGAAAGCGCCTCAGCGCGCGAGTTCGAAGAGGCCCGCGGCGCCCTGGCCGCCGCCGACGCACATCGTGACGATGCCGTAGCGGCCGCCGCGCTTCTTCAGCTCGTGCAGGACGGTCGCGGTGAGCTTGGCGCCGGTGCAGCCGAGCGGGTGACCGAGGGCGATGGCGCCGCCGTTCACGTTCAGCTTCGCGTCGGGGATCCCGAGCTCCTTCTTGCAGTAGACGGCCTGGCTCGCGAAGGCCTCGTTCATCTCGACGAGGTCGATCTGCTCCATCGTGAGACCGGTCTTCTTCAGGAGCTTCTGCACCGCGGGCAGCGGGCCGATGCCCATGATCGCCGGATCGACGCCGACGGTGACGAAGGCCCGGAAGTAGCCGAGCGGCTTCACGCCGAGCGCCTTCGCCTTGTCCTCGCTGGTGAGCAGCGCCGCCGCCGCGCCGTCGGAGAGCGGCGAGCTGTTGCCCGCGGTGACGCTGCCGGTCGCCGAGAATACCGGCCGCAGCGCAGCGAGGCCCTCGAGGGTCGTGTCGGGACGCGGCATCTCGTCCCGGTCGAAGGTGAAGGGACGGCGCTCGTTGCCCTCGTAGCGGAGGCCGGTGACCGGGACGATCTCGTCGGCGAAGCGCCCTGCCGCAATGGCCGCCGAGGCCTTCTGCTGCGAGGCGAGCGCGAGCTCGTCCTGCTCCGGCCGCGCGATGCCGAAGCGCTTGGCGACGTTCTCGGCGGTGATGCCCATCGGCGTGTAGACGCTGGAGACGCGCGCCATCGCCTCGGGCGAGGCCGAGAGCTTGTTCCCGGTCATCGGCACCATCGACATCGACTCGACGCCGCCGGCGACCACGACCTCCGCGGCGCCGCCGAGGATGGCGTGCGCGGCCTGGGCGACGGCCTGCAGGCCGCTCGCGCAGAAGCGGTTGATGGTGAGCGCGCTCGCTGCCTCGGGCAGGTCGCCGAGCAGGCCCACCACCCGCGCCACGTTCAGCCCCTGCTCGCCCTCGGGCATCGCGCAGCCGAGGACGACGTCCTCGACGAGGCTCGCCGGCACGCCGGGGTTCCGGGCCATGAGCCCGCGGATCACCTCGCCGCCGAGCTCGTCCGGGCGACGGTAGGCGAGCGACCCCTTGAGCGCGCGGCCCACGGCCGAGCGAACTGCATCCACGATCACGACGTTCGTCATAGCTACCTACCTACCCATTTCCCCGAAGAGCCAGCTCCCCGGGACAGATGCGTTTTCCTGTTCCACGTTCACCGAGACGAGGCCGCCGCGCAGAGGACCACGCGAACAAGCAGGCCCGAGGCTCGGGCCCACGAATGCAGCCGCGCGGGCGTCGGGGGCGGGGGTGCCGCGCGCAGTTCCGGCGATTCCGCCCCCGCCGAGCGCCGGCGCCGAGACCCGACGCGGAAGCGACGGCTGTCCGAGCACGGGACCCCCGCCTCCGACGCCCCCACCGCTCGCTGTCCGCTCTTGCCTCAACGCCTTCTCCTCTCGACGCTCGACTCTCGACTCTCGCCGGCGCGGGCGACTAGTTCCGGAGCGGCTTGTTGTTCATCAGCATGAACTGCATGCGCTCCTGGCTCTTCGCCTCACCGCAGAGCGACAGGAACGCCTCGCGCTCGAGGTCCAGCATCTCCGCCTCGGTCACCTCGTGGGTGTGGCCGGCGACGCCGCCGCAGAGCACGTTCGCGAGCTTGCGGGCGATCAACGCGTCGTGCGGGCTCGCCTGGCCGCCCGCGACGAGGGTGTCGACCATCATCCCGAGCGTGGCGATGCCGCTCTCGCCCGGCAGCACGAAAGCCCGCTTCGGCCGCGGGTGGTAGCCGCTCTCGGCGAGGCCGATGGCGAGCTGCTTGGCCTCGTGCACCTGCCGCGCCCGGTCGAAGCTGACCCCGTCGGTGTGGCGGAAGTAGCCGAAGTGCTTGGCCTCGACCGCGCTCGTCGCGACCCGCGCCAGCGCGATGTTCTTGAAGACCTGCGTGACGACCGCGTAGCTGTCGACGGTCATGCCGTCCGGCACGTTCTCGAGCGCCCGGAAGAGCATGTTCATCGTGCCCGCGCCGCCGGGGATGAGGCCGACGCCGACCTCGACGAGCCCGGCGTAGGTCTCGGCCGAGGCCTGCACCGCGTCGCAGCCGAAGCAGAGCTCGAGGCCGCCGCCGAGCGTCATCCCGTAGGGCGCCGCGACGACCGGCACGCGCGCGTACTTGAGCCGCTGCGTCGCGTACTGGTAGCCGCGGATCATCTTGGACAGCTCGTCCCACTGCTGGGCCTGCGCCGCCATCACCACGCCGAAGAGGTTGGCGCCGACGCAGAAGTGCTCGCCGGTGTTCGCGACGAGCAGCGCGCGGAACGACTCCTCGGCCTTCGCCGTGACGTCGTAGAGCGCCTGGATGACGTCGGGGTCGATGCTGTTCGCCTTCGTGGTGAAGGTCAGGCCGAGCACGCCGTCGCCGAGGTCGTGCGCGACCGCGCCGCCGTTCTCGTAGACCGGCGCGCCCTTGCGGGCCTTCTCCACCGGGTACTCCCGCGCGTCGGCCGGCCGCGCGACGTAGGCGCCCTGGGCGAGGTCGTACACCGCGCCATCCGCCCGGTAGAAGCCGCTCGCGCCCGAGGCGCGCATCGCCTCCACGCTCGCCGGCAGCGCGATCCCGTCCTTCTTCATGCGGTCCACGGTCTCGGCGAAGCCGAGCGCGTCCCAGGTCTCGAAGGGGCCGAGCTCCCAGTTGTAGCCCCATTTCATCGCGTCATCGACGGCCGCGACGTCGTCGGTGATCTCGCCGATGCGGCGCGCCGAGTAGGCGAGCGCCTTGCTCAGCACGGTCCAGGCGAAGGCGCCGACCGGCCCCTCGGTCGCGACGAGCTTGCGGACACGCTCCTTGGGGTCCTCGATCTTGCTGAGGCCCTTGGTGACCTTCGCGATGGCCGGGTCTCCGCCCTTGGCGCGGTAGGTCATGGAGGCGAAGTCGAGCGTGTCGACGCCCTCCTTGCCCTTCTTGTAGAAGCCGCCCTTCGTCTTGTCGCCGAGAATCTTCTTCTCGACCATCGTCCGCACGAAGGAGGGCACCTCGAAGACCGCGCGCTCCTCGTCGTTCGGCAGCGACTTCACGCAGTTGTCGGCGACGTGCACGAAGGTGTCGAGGCCGACCATGTCGGCGGTGCGGAACGACGCGCTCTTGGGGTGACCCATCGGCGTGCCGGTGATGTTGTCGACGTCCTCGGGGGTGAGGCCCGCCTTCACCATCTCGTGGATGGTGGTGAGCATGGAGTGCACGCCGATGCGGTTGCCCACGAAGTTCGGCGTGTCCTTGCCGAGCACGATGCCCTTGCCGAGCTGGTCCTTGCCGAACTTCGCGATGCGCGCGACCGTCGCCGCGTCGGTCTCGGGACCCGCGACGAGCTCGAGCAGCTTCATGTAGCGGACCGGGTTGAAGAAGTGCATCACGAGGAAGCGCTCCTTGAAGCCCTTGCTGCGCCCCTCGACCATGTCGTGGATGCGCAGGCCCGAGGTGTTCGAGGCGACGATGGTGTGCGCGCCGAGGATGGCCTCGAGCTTGGCGAACATCGACTGCTTGATGTCGAGCCGCTCGACGATGGCCTCGATGACGAGGTCGCACTCGGCCATCCGCCCGAGGTCGTCGTCGAAGTTGCCGGTCTCGATGTTCTTCGCGTTCGCCGGGGCGAAGAGCAGCGCCGGCCGCGCCTTGAGCAGGCCCGCGAGCGCTGCGTCCGCGGTCTTGTTCCGCGCCGCCTTCGGCGCGCCCTGCGGGGCGTCCTTCGGCGGCATGTCGAGCAGGATCACCTCGAGGCCCGCGTTCGCCATGTGCGCGGCGATGCCGCCGCCCATCACGCCCGAGCCCAGCACACCGACTTTCCGGATCACTTTGGCGGTCATGTTCGCTTGCCGTCCTTTTGCTCGTCACGGCCGGCGCGTCGGTCGGAAGGCGACCGCGCTGCGCCGGACGGATCGGGCATAGCGCAGTCCCGGGCCCGGGCCCATGAAGAAATGAATGGCGGCTCAGTCGGCGGTCAGAGCCCGGCGCGCAGGGCCTCGCCCCGCGCCTCGGCGCGCTCCCACATCCGCAGGTAGCCCTCGGCGGAGCGGAAGAGGGGCTCGAGATCGGCGTCGGTCGCACCGTCGTTGCGGGCGTCCTCGATGAGCTCGGCGACGAGGCCGATGTGGATCATCCCCTCGGTGTCGAAGTCGACCGGTCGCTCGCCGAGCGACGGCTCGGTGAAGGTCACGTCTCCGGCGTACGACTCGAACGGGTAGCGCATCGGGTTCGCTTGCGGCTCGGCGCAGCCCGCCTCCGGGCCGAAGCGCGGACCGGGCGAGCGCGCGAAGCCGTTGAGATCGAAGCCGAAGCCCTCGGCCGGGTAGCCGCCCCGCGCGGTGATCTCGGCGACGCGGTCGCGGAGGTCGTCGACCATCGAGCCCGGACGGGCCGCGACCCCGCAGCGGCCGAAGTTCCATTTGCTCACGCCGCCGAGCTCGTAGAGCAGGCCCCGGTTCGTGTTGCCGTGACTGCCGACCGGCGGGTAGTCGGCCTCGACGAGCATCTCGTAGGCGCGGGCGAAGGATCGGCGCGGCAGGTGATCGACCTCGAGGATCATCCCGCGCTGCATCATCTCCCGGATCAGCGTCTCGCCGAGCGGCGTGAGGCCCGCGTTCTGGCAGTAGTCCCCCTCGAGCGGGCCGGATCGCAGCTCGTCGAGGTAGGGGGAGAGGGCCGCGATGGGACTCCGGGCGAAGTCGCTGAGGTCGTTCGGCGCTGGCGAATCGTAGACCTCGCGCGGCATGTTCAGGCCGGCGAAGACGACGTCACCGCGATCGAAGACGGTCGGCACGTCGGGGCAGTCGAGGACGAAGTTCGACCAGTGCCCGGTGTCGATGAAGCTGCCGATCTGGCCCACGCTGCGATCGCCGTCGCCCGCGGAGAAGGCGTTGTCGAACTTGTGGACCGGGAACAGCGCGCGAACCCCGAGCCCATGGATGCGATCGAGCTCGGCGCGGACGCTCTCCTCGGTGCAGCGCGGGTGCTCGGCGTTCGGGGTGAGCAGGCAATCGAAGAGGTGCGACGTCTCGACGCCGAGGATCACCGCGAGCCGGCCCTCGGCGATGGTCGCCCGGGCCTCGGCCGGCGAGGTCACGATGTGGAAGAACCCGCGCCCCGGCCCGCCCGCCTGGGCGTCGACGTAGCGCTCGAGGGCGTAGGTCTCCTCGATCTCCCGCTCGACGGCGGTCATGTCGGAGCAGTCGTAGCGGGTGTCCTGGACCCGGAGGCCGCGCATCGTCTCGCAGAGCACCGAGTTCGTCGTCGCGTGCTGAACGAAGAGGCGCATCCCCGACATCCAGGCCCGCTCGAGCCAGCGGTAGTACTGGGCCTGGTGGGTCGCGTGGCGGCGCGGGTCGGGCCAGTCGGTGAAGGTCGGGTAGCCGTCGGTGGCGTGGACCGGCTCGGGCGCCATGCGGGAGGTGAACGCCACGATCAGCCGATCGGTGTCGAGCGTGTCGAGACCGCCGAACGCGTAGCCGATGAGATCGCGCCGCCCCTCGCGGCCGTGGAACGGCTCGCAGCTCGGCAGCGCGTGCTCGACGCCGAGGCGGTGGAAGGGCGAGCCGTGGAACATGCCGCCGCCGCCGAAGCCGAAGTTCGTGAAGAGGTGCGAGTGGGTCTCCACGAAGCCGAAGACGTCGCCGTCGGGCCAGGTCCGCGGCTCGACCGCGCCCTCGGCATCCACCGTGAGCTCGGGGAACTCGGCGCAGCCCTCGGCGGGGTAGAAGGCGACGACCGCGGCCGCCGCTTCGTCGTCGCTCAGACCGCCCGTGGTGAGCCACGCGCCGCTCGCGCGGTGACGGACTCGGAAGCGCTCGGGATCCACCGGCGAGACCTCGAGATCCCACTCGGCGGGCGAGCGGTAGCCGTCGTCGAGGAGGAGGTAGTCGGAGAGCAGGTCGTCCTGCCGGGCCAAGCGGCCCTCCTCTCCCACCAGGTAGTGCCCCCCCGCGTCGTAGAAGAGATAGGTCCCGAGATCGGCTGGCCGCATCGTGAAGCGCGCGCCCTCCGCCTCGGCCAGCGCGTTGAAGGCGTAGGTCGTGCCGGTCGGGTCGGCCGCGAGCCAGCGGGTGTTCGTGCTGCCCGGGGGCGTCGCATCGACCGTGTAGCAGCGGTTCGCGAAGCCGTAGATGCCGTCGTGCTCCGGCGGCGGCGGGCGCTCGACGAAAGGGGGCGACGCGCACGCCGCGAGGAGGCCGACCAGCACGAGCCGCCGAGCGAACATGCGGCGACGATACCGGAAGCCCGCGCGCCGTGCGCAGCGTTCGTCCGCCTTCGTGAGGGGGCGGGGTGTGTCTCGAAGACACGAACCGTGTCGTCGAGACACACCGCGCCGCGGCTCAGACGCGCTCGACGATCACCGCCACGGCCTCGCCACCGCCGATGCACAGCGTCGCGAGCCCGCGCTTCAGGCCGCGGTCCTCGAGGGCGTGCACGAGCGTGGTGAGGATCCGGGCGCCGCTCGCGCCGATCGGGTGACCGAGGGCGATGGCGCCGCCGCGGACGTTCAGCTTCTCGTGGGGGATGCCGCACTCCTTGGCCGTGACCATCGCGACGACGGCGAAGGCCTCGTTCACCTCGAAGAGGTCGATGTCGTCGATGCCGAGGCCGGTCTTCTTCAGCGCGGCGTGGATCGCGCCGACCGGGGCGGTGGTGAACCACTCGGGCGCCTGGGCGTGGCCGCCCCAGCCGACGATGCGGGCCTGGGGCTTGAGGCCCTTGGCCTTCACCACGTCGCCGCTCGCGAGGATCGTCGCCGCCGCGCCGTCGTTGATCTTGCTCGCGTTCGCGGCGGTGATCGTCCCGTCCTTCTGGAAGGCGGGCTTGAGGGTCGGGATCTTGTCGAACTTGACCTTCTTCGGCTCCTCGTCGTCGGCGACGGTGACGGTGCCGGCCTTCGTGGTGAGCTCGACGGGCGAGATCTCGCGGGCGAACTCCTTCTTCTCCTGCGCGGCGAGCGCCCGCTGGTAGCTCGCCTTGGCGAACTCGTCCTGGGCCTCGCGGGAGAAGCCCTTCTCCTTGGCGCAGAGCTCGCCGGCGCTGCCCATGTGGAGGTTCTTGTAGGGGTCCCAGAGGCCGTCGTGGATCATCGAGTCGAGCACCTGGCCGTGGCCCATGCGCAGGCCGGCGCGCGCCGCGGGCATCAGGTAGGGCGCGTTCGTCATCGACTCCATGCCGCCCGCGAGCACGACGCCGGCGTCGCCGACGAGGATGGCGCGCGCGCCGAGGATGACCGACTGCAGGCCGGAGCCGCAGACCTTGCCGACGGTCGTGGCGGGCACGGCATCCGGGACGCCCGCGCCCTTGGCCGCCTGCCGGGCCGGGGCCTGGCCGACGCCCGCGCTCAGCACGTTGCCGAGGAAGGTCTCCTCGACGTCGCTCGGGGCGAGGCCGGAGCGGGCGATGGCTGCTGAGATGGCGATGGATCCGAGCTTCGTCGCGGAGAGCTCGCCGAGGCTGCCCTGAAACGAGCCGATGGGGGTGCGTGCGCTGGAGACGAGGAAGACGTCGGGCTTGGACATGCCCGGGTTCTGTCGAGCCGCCCGGACCGGTCAAGTCGGATTCGTGCGGGAGAGCGCGAACCGAACCAGGAGGTCGCGTACACTCCGGCCCATGCGCTCGCTCGTCGCCATCGCCGCCCTACTTCCTCTCGCCGCCTGCAGCCCGAACGGGTCGGGGCCTTCGGGCGAGGTCACCTACTACGAGGACATCCGCCCCATCCTCTCGGCGAACTGCGTGCGCTGCCATCAGGAGGGCAGCATCGCCCCCTTCGGCCTCGAGTCCTACGAGGAGGCGGTGATCGTCTCGGAGCGCATGCGCGACGCGACCCGCGACCGGATCATGCCGCCCTACCTCGTCGATGCGTCGGGCGACTGCAACGACTACCGCGACGCGGCGCGGCTCACGGACGAGGAGATCGCGCTGATCGATGCGTGGCACACGCAGGGCAATCCGATGGGCGACCCGAGCACGGCGCCGCCCGAGGTGCTGCCCTCCCCCACCCTCGACGGCACGGTGGCGACGATTGACCTCGGCGCGAGCTACGAGCCGAACGTCACGGTCGACGACGACTACCGGTGCTTCGTCGTCGATGCGCCTCGGGGAGGCTTCGTGACCGGCTACGAGGTGCGCCCGGACAACGACGCCATCGTCCACCACGTCATCGTGTACGCGCCGGACGACGCGGCGGCGGGCCGTGGAGCGGTGGAGGCGGACGCGGCGGATCCCGGCCCCGGCTACACCTGCTACGGAGGCGCCGGCGTGAACGCGGCCCCGGTCGTGCTCTGGGCCCCGGGCGGCGGGGCGACGAACTTCCCCCGCGGCACGGGCGTCGAGCTCGACCCGACCATCCCGCTCGTGATCCAGGTCCACTACAACCTGCAGGCGGGCGAGGGCCTCGACCGCACCGAGGTCGACCTCGAGTTCGCCGACACGGCCTCCCCTGCGTACATCGTGCCGCTCGCGCACCTCGGCTTCTCGCTGCCGCCGCGCATGGAGAGCGTCTCGAGCACCTACGGCTACTCGCTCTCGGCGGTGGGCCTGCGTTTTCCGGTGCGGGTGCACGGCACCTTCCCCCACATGCACGAGCGCGGCACCGCGCTGCGGGTCGAGCGCGTGCTCGGCGACGGCACCGAGATGTGCATGACCGACGTGCCGCGCTGGGACTTCCAGTGGCAGCTCGCCTACTGGTACGACACGCCGATCCAGGTGCAGCCCGACGAGACGCTCCGGATCACCTGCACCTGGAACACGATGGACGCGAGCGACACCATCACCTGGGGCGAGGGCACGGAGGACGAGATGTGCCTGAACTACTTCTACGTGACCCTCTGACGGGCTGAGTGCGCGGCGCAGCCTCGAGCGCGTGGCGATGGATCGCCGCTCCGCTCGCAGTGGGCGTGCTGCTTCGCGCGCTCGTCGCACTTCTTCCCGTCGAGCCGGCGTGGGATGGCGTCCTCTACCTCCGCGCGGCCGAGCAGCTCGCGGCCGGCGAGGGATACACGCTGCGGATGCTGCGCCCCGACGCGGCGCCGCTGCCGACGGCGTTCTATCCGGTGGGCTATCCCGCGTTCCTCGCGCTGCTCGTGGGCGCGGGCCTCTCGGGGGCCGCGCTGCGGCTCGCGCAGGCGCTGGTCGCGTCGCTGTCGGTGCTCGGAGCGGGCCTCCTCGGCCGGCGCCTCGCGGGGCGGCGCGCGGGGCGAGCCGCCGCGTGGCTCATGGCGCTGCATCCCGGCTCGGTTCTGCTCGCGGCGGGCTACCTCGCGGAGCCCGTCTTCGCGGCGGCGCTCGGCCTCCTGCTCGCCTTCGCGACGTACCGGCGGCGACGCCGCGCGCTCACGCCGCTCGCCCTGCCGCTCGGGGCGCTCGCCCTCGTTCGTCCGGTCTCGGCGATCGTCGCGGTGCTCCTGCCAGCACTCGCGGCGGTGCATCGCCGCTCCCTGCGCGGGGCCGTCGCCGCGGGCCTCGGCGCCGCGGCCCTCGTGACCGTCGCGCTCGCTCCGTGGATGGCCCGAAACGCCGCCGCGCTCGGAAGCCCCGTCGCGATCGCCACGAACGGCGGCTTCAACCTGCTGCTCGGCACGGTCGGACTCGGCGGGTACGGGGAGCTGCCCGCCGAGGTGGACTGCCCCCGCGGGGAGATCGGGCTGGTGTCTGCGGCGCACTTCGAAGCGGCCAAGGACCGCTGCCGAAGCCGGCGGGCCCTCCGGCGCATCGCGGGCGATCCGCTCGGCGCCCTGCTCCGCGGGGCGGTGAAGCTGGGCGACACCTTCGGCCACGAGTCGAGCCCGGCGCGACACCTCGCCGCGGCGCTCGGCGCGCCGGAGGATGGCACGCCGGCGATCGCAGGCTCCGCGCTCTGCACCGTGTTCCTCGTCGTCCTGTATGGGCTCGCGTGGCGCGGCCGACCGCACCACGTCGCGCCCCGCACCCGGCTCCTCCTCCTCGTACCGCTCCTCTCGACCGCCCTCCTTCACGGGCTCGTCCTCGGCGGCGACCGCTACCACCTCGCGGTCGTTCCCTGCCTCGCCGCGCTCGCCGGAGCGGGGCTGCTCGGTGGGAGGCGAGCGCCCGCTCCCCCCTGATCCGCCGGCGAATTGCCCCTGGCGTCACGCCGGTGCCATAGTCCGGCCCGCGCCCGCCCCGGCCGCGCCGCCGGCGGTGGGCACGCTGCACCCATGGACGGATCGCTCGACCTCTCGCCGGCCACCCTCGCGCCGCTCGCGCTCGGCCTGTCGGTCTTCTCGCTAGCGGTCTTCGCGCTCGGCGTGCTAGCGCTCGCCTTCCACGTGCGCCGCCGGGCTGGGCGGCCACGGACGGAGCTGCCGACCGTCTCGATCCTGAAGCCGCTGAAGGGCCTCGAAGAGGGACTCGAGCGCAACCTCGAGAGCTTCTTCGTGCAGCGCTACCCGGGCTCGTTCGAGATCGTCTTCGCCGCGACCGAGGACGACGATCCGGCGCTCGTGGTGGCCCGAGAGGTCGCGGCGCGGCACCCCGCGGTGCCGGTGCGCTTCGCCCGCTCGGACGCGGACTTCGGCCTCAACCCCAAGGTGAGCAACCTGCGCGGCGCGCTGCGGGCCGCGGCGAACGACCTCGTGCTCCAGTCGGACGCGAACGTGATCGCCCAGCCCGACTACCTCGAGCGCGTCGTCACGGAATTCGTCCGCGAGGACGGACACCTGCTCTCGAGCCTCGTCGTCGGCGTGGGCGAGCGCTCCATCGGCGCGTGCATGGAGAACCTCCAGCTCGGCGCGATGATCGTGCCCTCGTGCTGCTTCGCCCTGCACTACTTCGGCGTGCCGTGTGTGATCGGCAAGTCGATGCTCCTGCGTCGGTCCGACCTCGCGAAGGTCGGGGGGCTCGAGGCAGTGCGCGACGTGCTCGCCGAGGATTACCTCCTCGGCCGGGCATTCCAGGCCGCGGGCAAGAAGGTCATCCTGTCTTCGACGGTGGTGCAGAACGTCAACGAGGACGTCAGCGTCGACCGCTTCATGAGCCGGCATGCGCGCTGGCTGAAGATGCGGGCCGTCATCCACGTGCCCGCGTTCGTCGCGGACGCCTTCGCGAACCCGGCGCCGTGGTCGGTGCTCGCCATCGGTCTCGGTCTGGTCTCGGAGCAGCCCGCGATCGCCGGCCTCGCGCTCCTGGTGCTCACCTCGAAGGTCGCGCTCGACGCGCTCGCGCTGCGCCTCGCGCGCGGCACGGCGATGGGCTGGCGGGCGCTCCTCATCGGGCCGCTGAAGGACCTGCTGCTGTTCTCGGTGTGGCCCTACGCCGCCTTCTCGCGCTCGATCGAGTGGCGCGGCGCACGCCTGCGGATGGGATGGGGCTCGAAGCTGCGCAAGGACGAGGGAAACCTGCTGCAGCGCACGCTCCGCCGCGCGCTCGCCTGACCCGTCGCGTGGTACACCGCGGGGGTGCGTCCGATCGACGAGCTCGCGCAGCTGCTGCGGCCTGCAGGCCGCGGGCTGTTCCTCGTATCGACGGGCCGGGCCGAGCAGGCAGCGCTCGCGCAGCGGCTCTATGGGGCCGCGACCGAGGAGCAGGTCGAGCGCGCGTTTCGCGCGCGGCTCGAGCGCATCGCCGAGGCGAAGGTCGTGCTGCTCGGCGTGCCGAGCGACGTCGGCGCGGGCTTTCGCCGGGGCGCGAGCCTCGCGCCGGCCGCGATCCGTGGCGCGATGCTGGAGGCCGATCCGGACTGGCCCACCGAGGCCGAGGCCGCCGGCGTGCTCGATCTCGGCGACGTCTTCGTCGTGCCCCAGTTGCTCCACGACGAGATGCTCTCCGAGGCGCAGCGCCGCCGCAGCCAGGACGCGCTGTATCCCGGCGTACCGGAGGCCGAACGGCGGCTCCTGCCGGTCTCGCCGCTCTCCATCGAGGAGCGGGTCCTCGATCTCGTCTTCGCGCTGAACCCCCGCACCAAGCCCTTCGTGCTGGGCGGCGATCACTCGGTCGCGTGGCCCGTCGCCGCGGCCCTGCACCGTGCGCGGGGCGGCCGGCCCTTCGCCATCGTGCAGCCCGACGCGCACACCGATCTCCTCGAGGAGCGCCTCGGCGTGCCCTACTGCTTTGCGACCTGGAGCCACCACGCCAACGAGCTGATCGGCCGGAGCGGGCGGCTGGTGCAGCTCGGCATCCGGGCCTCGCGCTTCGACCGGGCGCATTGGGAGACGCGCTGCGGCGTGCGGCAGTTCTGGCCCGAGAGCTACCTGTCGCGGCCCGCCGAGGCGGCCGACGAGGTGATGGCGCACCTGCGCTCCTTGCAGCTCGACGGCGTGTACCTGTCCAACGACATCGACGGCACCGACGCCGCGCACGCGCCTTCGACCGGAACGCCCGAGCCGAACGGACTCGATCCCGAATGGCTGCTCGCGCTGATCGACCGCCTCGGCCGCGAGCAGCGCCTCATCGCCGCCGACCTCGTCGAGGTCGCCCCGCCCCTCGGCAGCGCCGACGAGCAGCGCCGCACGCTCGCGCTTTCGGCCCGCTACGTACGCGCGAGCCTCGACGCGATGCTCCGCTCGCCGTGACGCCCGACGTCTCGGTGCTGCTGCCCTTCCGCGACGCGGCGGAGACGCTCGCCGAGGCGCTCGACTCGATCCTCGCCGAGTCCGACGTGCGGCTCGAGGTGCTCGCGGTCGACGACGGATCGACCGACGGATCGGCCGCCATCGCGAGACGCTTCGGCGCGCCCGTACGGGTGCTCGAGGGCGGCGGCCGGGGGATCGCCCACGCGCTCGAGCTCGCGCGAGGACAGGCCCGCGCGCCCTTTCTCGCGCGGATGGACGCCGACGACGTGGGCCTGCCGGGTCGGCTCGCCGCGCAGCTCGACCTCCTGACGCGCGCGCCCGAACTCGCCGTCGTCGGAGGCCGCGTCGAGGCCTTCGGGGAGGGCGTGGGCGAAGGTTGGCTCCGCTACGTCGCCTGGCAGAACGGCCTGCTCACCGCGGCGGAGCACCTTCGTGATCGCTTCGTGGAGGCCACACTCTGCCACCCGTCGACGATGCTGCGGGCCGCCGCGCTCGTCTCGGTCGGGGGCTGGCGCGATGGGGGCTTCGCCGAGGACTGGGACCTCTGGCTGCGCCTGCATGCGGCGGGCTTCGGCCTCGCCAAGGTCGAGCGCACGGTGCTCCGATGGCGGCACCGCGCCGGCCGCGCGACCTTCACCGACGCGCGTTACGGCGAAGAAGCCCACCGCGCCCTGCGCGCCCGGCACCTCGCGCCGGTGCTGCACGCCCAGAGCACGCGGCGCCTGACGATGTGGGGCGCGGGCCCAGTCGCACGGCGCCTGGCGCGGGAGCTCGAGGGGCACGGCCTCCGTTTCGCACGCTTCGTCGACATCGACCCGCGCCGCGTCGGCGGCGTCTGCCGCGGCGCCCCGATCATCGAGCCTGCGGCGCTGTCGGGCGACGACTTCGTGGTCGTGGCGGTCGGCGCCCGGGGCGCACGCGCCGAGATCCGCGCGCATCTTCTCGGGCGGGGCTACCGCGAGCCCCACGACTTCGTCTGCGCCGCCTAGCACCGCCCCGGATGCAACGGAGCGTGCTCAGCGGGTGCCGGTGACCGAGAAGGACCCTCCGTTGCAGGGTCCCGCGAGCGCGGTGTGCTCGGCATCGAGCGAAGCGCGGAGCGCCGCGAGTTGCGCGTCGTCCCACGCCGCATCGCCATGGACGTCGAGCCCGATGACGACCACCTCGCCCGCCGCGCTGCGCCCGAAGCGGAGCGCGCGGACCGGATCGTACTCCATCATGCCGCGGAGCTCGCAGCGCGCGCCCTCGCAGCGCCAGGTCTCCGGCACACCCAGTTCACGCCGCTGCGCGAGGTAGGTCGCGAGCTCGGCCGCGAGCGCGTCGATGGCCGCGGCGCCGCAGCGGTGTCCGCTCGAACGGCGGACCGCCTCGCCGTCGCTCGCGTCCTCGACCCGGACGACGACCACGACGCCCCGGGACGGATCGACGTGCGCCGCCAGATGGGCGGCCGCGACCGACGCGAGTTCCGACGTGACCACGAGCGATGAGGGGCTCGGGGCGAGCTCGGCCGCGCCGCAGCCGCCCAGGAGCAGGGCCAAGGGCAGCGCCGCGCGCCCCATCACAGGTCGAGCGCCGCGGCGTCGGCCTTCGGGGCGTGCTCCATGATGAAGCGGAAGCGGGCGCTCGCGTCCTTGCCCATCAGATCGTTGAGCACGCGATCGGTCTCGAGCTCCTCGTCGATGACGACCTTCACGGCCCTCCGGCGCTTGGGGTCGAGCGTGGTCGACTTGAGCTGATCGGCGTTCATCTCGCCGAGGCCCTTGAAGCGCGTGACCACGGGCCGGACGTTCTTGGGCAGGTCGCGCTCGATGCGCGCGCGCTCCGCGTCATCGAGGGCCCAGTGCGTCTCCTTGCCGGCGGTGATCTTGTAGAGGGGCGGCTGGGCCAGGTACACGTGCCCGCCGCGGATGAGCCCGGGAAGGAGCCGATAGAAGAACGTCAGGAGCAGCGTCGAGATGTGGTGGCCGTCGCTGTCCGCGTCCATGAGCAGGAAGACCTTGCCGTAGCGGAGCTTGCTCGGGTCGAAGTCCTTGCCCATCCCGCAGCCGAGGGCCGAGACGATGTCCTGCAGCTCCTTGTTCTGCCCGACGGTCGCGACGGTCGCCCGCTCCGCGTTCAGCACCTTGCCTCGAAGCGGCAGGATCGCCTGCGTCTTGCGGTCCCGCCCCGCCTTCGCCGAGCCGCCGGCCGAGTCGCCCTCGACGAGGAAGAGTTCGCTCGTGCCCGGCTCGGTGGAGGCGCAGTCGGCGAGCTTGCCCGGCAGGTTGAGCCGGTGGCTCACCGCGGTCTTGCGCGAGACCTGCTGGCTCGCCGCCCGGCTCGCCTCGCGGGCGCGGGCCGCGATGACGATGCGCGCCACGATCGACTCGCCCATCGTGCTGTTCTGGAGCAGCCACTGCTCGAGCGCGGTGCGCACCACGTTCTCGACCTGGGCCGTGACCTCGGGGTTGTTCAGCCGATCCTTCGTCTGCCCCTGGAATTGCGGCTCGCGCACGTAGACGCTGACGAGGGCGACGAGGCCTTCACGGATGTCCTCGGCGGTGATCGTCACCCCCTTGGGCTCGATCTTCTTGGCCGCCATGAACGCGCGCACCGCCTTGCCGAGCGCGCTCTTGAGGCCGTTCTCGTGGGTGCCGCCGCTCCCGGTCGGGATGCCGTTGGCATAGCTGAGGACCTTCTCGTCGGGCGACTCGGTCCAGGCGAGCGCCACCTCGAGCCGCGGGTCCTCGGCCCGGTCGAAGCTGAACGCGCTGGCGTGCACCATCGGCTTGCCCCGCTCGGTGACGAGCTTGCCGAGGTACTCCTGGATGCCGCCCGGGTGGTGGAACTCCCACTTCTCGCCGGTCGCGCCGTCCTCGAGGAGCACGACGAGCCCGCGGTGCAGGTAGCTCTTGGCCTCGAGCCGCGCCTTGATGCGCTCGACGTCGAAGGCCCCCTTCTTGCCGAAGATCTCCGGATCGGGCCGGAACGCGATGGTGGTGCCGTGCTTGCGCGTCGGCCCCACGGCCTTGAGCTTGGCGGTCGGCGCGCCGCGTACGTAGCTCTGGGTGTGCTCGGTGCCCTCGCGGCGCACGGTCGCGGTGAGCGACTCGCTGAGCGCGTTCACCACGCTGGCGCCGACGCCGTGCAGGCCGCCCGAGACCTGGTAGTTCTTGCCCGCGAACTTGCCACCCGCGTGCAGCACGGTGAGCACCAGCTCGAGCGCGGTCTTCTTGTGCTTGGGGTGCACGTCGACCGGGATGCCGCGCCCGTCGTCGGTGACGCTCGCGCCCTTGTGGTCCTTGTCGATCTTCACCTCGATCCGCGAGGCATGGCCGTTGATCGCCTCGTCCACCGAGTTGTCGACGATCTCCCAGAGCAGGTGGTGGTAGCCCGCGACGTCGGTGTCGCCGATGTACATCGCGGGGCGCTTGCGGACCGGCTCGAGCCCCTCGAGGACGTCGATCTGCTGCGCGGTGTAGCCCCCCTTGGGAGGCGTGGACTTCGTGTTCATGCGCCCTCCTTCGCCGGCAGCACCGGCAGCACGGGATCCACGGGCAGCACCCGGGTCGCGACGCCTCGCTTGAAGAGCGGCGTGCCCTTCCCTCCGCGCGCGACGAGGTCCTTCCACACCGTCACCTCGAAGGTCTTGCCGTTCTCGTGCTCGACGACGAGCACGTCGTTCGAGTCGCGCAGCACCCGGACGCCGATGACCGCGTCGTCCTTCTCCTCGATCTTCACGAGCCGCACGCCCTTGCCCGCGCCCGCGAGCACCGGCACCTCGTCGACCTTCGTGAGCAGCGCGTGCCCCTGCACGGTGGCCGCCGCGAGCTTCTCGTCGCCCTTCACCTGCGCGACGTAGATCACCTCGTCGCCGGGCATCTCGGTGAGCCGCGCGTACTTCCGCCCCGCGCGGGTGCTCGGCTCGCGGTGCGGCCGGAGCGAGAAGCGCAGGCACTGCCCCGCCTTCGTGACGGCGAGCGCATGGGGCGGCTCGGGCTCGGCCCCGCCGAGCAGCGGCCCGTCCGTCTCCGAGGGCGGCGGCACCTCGAGCAGGCGGGGATCGAAGGACATCATCCGCACGATGCGCTCGCCGTCGGCGAGCTTGAACAGCGACTGGACGGGGCTCCCGTAGCCGGTCGAGGCCGGCACGTCGACGATGCGGCTCACGTAGCAAGCGCCGAGCGAGCTGAAGAGCGCGACGACCGACTTCGTCGAGCCGGCGGCCACGTCGAGCACGGCGTCGCCCTCTCGCGTGCGGGTCGCAGCGAGGTCTTTCACCGAGCCCTGCCGCTTGATCCACCCCTCGCGGGAGAGGATCACGAAGGCGTCCTCGTCGACGATGAAGGCCTCCTCGGAGAACTCTGGCTCGTCGACGCTCGCGACCTTCGTCGCCCGCTTGTCGGCGTAGCTCACCCTCAGCTCGCCGAGCTCGGCCTTGATGAGCTTCCAGCGCGCGGACTCGCTCTTGAGGAGCTGCGCGAGGCGCGCCGCTTCCTTCTGCTTCTCGGCGAGTTCCTCGCGGATCACGTGGATCTCGAGCTGCGCGAGCCGGTAGAGGCGCAGCTCGAGGATCGCCTCGACCTGCTCCGCGCTCAGCGCGAAGCGGGCCATGAGCTTCTCGGCCGCGTCCTTCTTGCCCTGCGAGCGGCGGATGATGCGGATCGTCTCGTCGAGCGCGTCGAAGATGGTGACGAAGCCCTCGAGGATGTGGATCCGCCGCTGGATCTCCGCGAGATCGTGCTCGGTGCGCCGCACCACCACGCGCATCCGGAAGTCGAGCCACTGCCGCAGCATCCCGTGCAGGGTCAGGCGCTCGGGGACGATCGTCTCGACGCCGCCGCTCTGGATCGGCACGAGGCAGGTCAGGTTCACCTGCACGTTCGTCTGCAGCGGGGTGTTCTTGTAGAGGTAGGCGAGGACGAGCTGCGGGTCGGCGCCCTTCTTGATCTCGAGGACGATGCGGGTCTCGTCGGTCGACTCGTCGCGCACGTCGAGCAGGATCGGGAGCTTCTTCTCGATGATCACCTCGGCGATGCGCTCGACGATGGTCTTGCGCTCGATCGCGTAGGGGATCGACGTGAGGATGATGAGCGGGTTGCCCCCGCGCCCCGAGGACGAGGAGGGCTCCTCGAGCTTGTGCGTGCCGCGCACCTTCAACGAGCCCTGCCCGGTCTCGTAGACCTCGGCGATCTCCGCGCGGGTGCTGACGACCTGACCGCCGGTGGGGAAATCCGGCCCCTTCACGAACTTGAGGAGCTGCTTGGTGGTCGTCGTCGGCTCGTCGATGAGCGCGACGGCGGCGTCGATCACCTCGCCGAGGTTGTGCGGCGGGATCGAGGTGGCCATGCCGACCGCGATGCCGCTCGAGCCGTTCACCAGCAGGTTGGGAAAGCGGGCCGGCAGGACGACCGGCTCTTCCTTCTCGCCGTCGTAGTTGGGCCGGAAGTCGACCGTGCCGCGGTCGAGCTCGGCGAGCAGCTCGCCCGCTGCCTTGCTGAGGCGGCACTCGGTGTAGCGCATCGCTGCCGGGGCATCTCCGTCGGGGGAGCCGAAGTTGCCCTGGCCGTCGACGAGCGGGACCCGCAGCGTGAAGCTCTGCGCCATGCGGGCGAGCGCGTCGTAGATCGCGTTGTCGCCGTGGGGGTGGTACTGACCCATCACGTCGCCGACGACGCGGGCGCACTTCACGTACTTGCCGTCGGAGCGCACCCCGGCGCGCTGCATGCCGTAGAGGATGCGCCGCTGCACCGGCTTGAGGCCGTCGCGCACGTCGGGCAGCGCGCGGGAGCTGACGACCGAGAGCGCGTAGTTGAGGTACCGCTTCTTGGTTTCTTCGGCGAGGGCGACGGAGTTGGGCTGCATGGGCGGGGGGCTCCCGGCGCCGCGGCCCGAGGGCGGCGGCGCAGGCGGAGGGGGACGGACGGGGGACGCGGAGGCGGCGCGGGCGGCCTCGAAGAGGGGGAGCTCGCTCTGGGTCATGGACGCAACTCCTCGAAAAAGCGACACTTTCCGCCGCGAAGCCGACCCGGGCGCAGCACGGTACCGATGTTCAGCGGCGGCAAGCTCGCCGCTCTTAGCAGGCGCGGATCGACTTCGGCAAGTTCTTCGCGAAGCACGCGGCCGCGGGAACCTCGACGGCCCGGCGCTGTCCCCCCTGCCATGCCCGCGTACACTGCCGCCGTCCCCATGGCCAAGCGCAAGGAGCGCCGCGTCGCCGTCGCGGCGCCCTCGGAACGACCTCCGGCGCGGCCCGCGGTGTCGGATGTCGAGCCCGGAGCGCCCTCCGCGCTGCTGCTCTTCTGTCCGTTCTGCCGCGAGGCCTTCGAGGGGCAGGACCGCTGCCCCGACCACGAGCTCGCGCTCGTGCCGTGGGAGGAGCTGCCCGGCAGCGAGAGCGAGGAGCTGCGCGCCGAAGATGCGGTCTCGCCGGTGGACCCCCGCTTCGGTCGCGGCGAGCTCTTCGCGTCGGTGGCGCTCCTCTTCAGCTCGGTCCTGTGCCCGATCTTCACCGTCACCGAGGGCGAGGACGCGCGCGCGTTCTCCCTGCTCGAGGCCGCGACCGACCGGCACCCGAACCTCTGGACGGTGCCCTTCGTGGCCGCGATCGTGCTGAGCGTGACGCTGCGGCGCCGGACGATCCGCGAGATGCTCGGCGCGCGCCTCGCGCTCCTGATCCTGGCGCTCGGACCGCCCGCCTCCCTGGGCTACACGCTCTGGCGCGTGAGCACGAACGCCGACTCCCTCGGCGCCGCGCTGCACCGCTCGATCGGCGTGACGCCCGAGTGGGGGATCGTGCCGGTGCTCGTCGGCGCGGTGCTGCTCGCCGTCGGGAGCGTGCGGCTCGGGGTGCAGACCGCGCGCCCCCGCTAATGCGCGAGGCCGAGGCGTCGAGCTGCGATCAGCGGCCGATCGCCCGGAGGACCGCGTCGAGGTCGCGCGCGAGCTGCCGTCCGCGCGCCGAGAGCGCGAGCAGGGTCGAGACCGCGAGCCCCGAGCCGCCGACGCCGAGCGCGACCGAGAGTGCAGCCGAGGAAAGCCCCTGCTGCGCGATGCGCTGCGGGACCAGATCGAGCAGCCCGTGATCCTGGGAGATCCACGCGAGGTGGAAGAGCGCCCCGCAGAAGCCCAGCGCCGTGCTCGCCGCGCCGAGCACGCGGAGGGCGCGGAGGCCGCGGGCGAGCCGCCGCTGCTGCTCGCGGATCGCCACCTCGAGCGCCATCTCGTCGGGCTCGCTCGCCGCCCGCGCGAGCTCCGCCGCCACCGAGCCTTCCCCCGCGGCGACGAGCGCATCGACGTAGGCCTCGGTGCCAGCCCGCTGGCGCTCGCGCTCGAGCGGGCCGAGCGCGAGGCCGGCCCGGGCGCCGAGGTCCCGCGCTCGGAGCGCGCCGAGGCCCGCGATCACGCCGAGCAGCACGAGCTGCACGAGGTGGTCGGCGCCGACGTTCACGGCGCCCCGAAGCACCGCGCGATGCGATCCCGATCCTCGCGGGTCACGCTCAGGAGCTTGGCGCGCACCGCGAAGCCCTCGCCCTCCTTCTTGCTGCCAATCGTCTTGGCGAGGAGCGCGACCTGCGCGCCCTCGAGGCACGCGCGGATCGTGAGCGGCGCGCCGGGAGCGTAGGCGCGATCGAGCGCGAGCACGACCTGTCCCGACGCCTCGCTGCGCCACTGCCCCTGCGCCGTGCCTGCGCCGCCCTCGACCGTGATCTCGATCATCGGCGCCGCCCCGCGGAGATGGCCGCGCGGGCCTCCTTCATCTCGACGTCGCGCTTCATCTTCTCGCGCTCGTCACCGCCCTTGCGCCCGCGCCCGAGGCCGAGCTCCACCTTCACGTGGCTGCCCTTGAAGTACATGCGGAGCGGCACGATCGTCAGGCCGCGCAGCGTGGTGCGGCCGCGCCACTTCTCGATCTCGCCCTTGTGGAGCAGCAGCTTGCGCGAGCGCTTGGGCTCGTGGCCGAAGACGCCGGCTTGCTCGTAGGGCGCGATGAACGCGTTCTTCAGGAACAGCTCCTCGCCCTCGAAGATGGCGAAGGCGCCCTCGAGGTCGGCGCGGCCGGCACGCAGGCTCTTCACCTCCGAGCCCTTCAGCACGATCCCCGCCTCGAGGCGCTCGTCGATCTCGTAGCGCGTGCTCGCGCGCGCGTTGCGGCAGATGGGCTTCTCCGCCGTCTTGTCGACCGGCTTCTTCGCGTCCTTGGCCACAGGCTCGGGGTGCTGTACCACGGGCCGCCGGAAGAGCCGGCCCCGCCCCGATGGTTCGAGCGAACGTGCACCGCCTGGCCCTCGCCCTGACGCTCGCCGCCTGCGGCGGCCCCGCGCGCGGCCTGCCCGACTACTCGGAGCTCCTGCTCGCCGGGGTCGAGCCGAGCGAGGAGGCCGAGCGGGTCGCGGCCCACCTCGCGCGAGCCGGCTTCGAAGAGGCTGCGCGGGCCGAGGTCGGGGGCGTGATCGCGCTTCTGATGGTGCGCCCGGCCGATGGACTGCACGCCGTCCGGATCGTCACGCCCCGCGGAGTGACCGTCGCGCTCGAGGCTGCTCCCGAGGCGACGGGGCCCGACACGGTGGCGGCGATGCGGGGCACGCTGACGCTCGATCCTCGCTCCGGGGAGGACCTCGACCGCGACGGTCGCAACGACCTCCTCGTGGTGCGGAGCGAGCCCGGGCGCAGCTGCTGGCTGCTGCTCGCGGTGACGGGCGCGCGCGAGGTCGAGGCGCTCGGGGTGGACCCCTCGGACCTCGACGCAGGCCTCTGCCTCGAGGACCTCCGCGACGTGAACGACGACGGGACGATCGAGGCCATCGTGGCGGTACGGGCACCCTCGCTCGCCCGGACCCGCATGCCGCGGGCCGAGCTGCCGCTCGAACGGGATGAGGCTGGGACCTACCGGCGCGTGCCGCCCGCGGTGTCGTTCCTCGCCGGCGAGACCGCGAGGCTCGACGCCGCGCTCGCCCAGGCGCGCGCGGAGGGCGACGCCGAGGCCTGCTACACGCTCGCCATCGAGCGGGCGCTGCTGCTGCGTGCGGCGGGCCGATCGCTCGAGGCCCAGCTCGGTGCGTTCGACGACGCGGTCGCAGAGACGGTGTGGCCCGAGGCGTTCACGTCCGCGCTCGACGCGGCCCGCAGCACCATCGCAGGGGGCCGATGGTGAGCCCGGGCGCAACGTGGCGCGCCCGAGGGCGATGGCCGGCGCCATGCTCGCACCGCTGGTCCGCGGCCTCCTCGATCTGCTCGCTCCACCCGCTTGCCCGGGCTGCGATCTGCCCGCCGAGAGCTCCCACACGTTCTGCGGCGGGTGCAGCCCGCTCCTCGAGCCGACCGACGGGGCCATGCAGACGCGCGGCGCATATGTGTACGGAGGGCCCCTCGCCGACGCGATCCGCCGCTACAAGTACGGCCGCCGCGCCGAGCTGGTCCCGGCGCTCTCTGGCCTCCTCGTGCCGTCCCTCGCGGGGCTCGCGGGTCGCTTCGACGCGATCACGTTCGTCCCGCTCCACCCGCGCCGCCTCGTCGAGCGGGGCTTCGATCAGGCGGGCCTGCTCGCCCACGCGGTCGGACGCCGCCTTGGGGTGCCCGTCCTGCCCCTGCTCCAGCGCACGCGCGCGACGGAGGCCCAGGCCTCGCTCGACCGTGCAGCCCGTGGCCGGAACGTCCGGCGCGCCTTCCGCGCCGCTCCCTGTTCGCGGCCGCTGCTGCTGCTCGACGACGTCCGCACCACCGGCGCGACGCTCGCCGAGGCCTCGTCCGCGCTCACCGAAGCGGGCGCCCGCGTGACGCCCTTCGCGCTCGCGGTGGCCGACGACGGCTGAGCCGTGGTTCAGTTCGCGGCGCCGGGGCTCGGCGTGCAGGTCGTCCAGTCGGTGATCGCCACGTCGGTGTCGGAGCCATTCGGCCGGCGGCACAGCGAGCGCGGCGTGGTGTCGCTGTCGGCGGTGGGGAACGCCGTGCCTTCGACGAGGTTCTCGCTGCGTCCGAAGATCGCGGCGGTGGTGATGGCCCCCTCGTAGGAGAGGCGGTCGAGCACCGTCATGGAGACCGTGTCGACGAGCGCCACGCCGTCGGGGGCTCCGTTCTGCATGCCTCCGCCGGTCATCATCGGCACATCGAAGCGGGCCACGCCGACCGGCAGCGTGAGGGCCTGACCGGTCACCCCGACCACGAGGTACTCGCCCGGCGCGAGCGTGCCCGAGAGGGCCGCCCGCGAGTACTCGGTGTTCGAGCTCCCGTTCACGAGGATCACCGCGATGCCGTCGAGTGGCGCGCTCACGCTGCCTGCGTTGTAGATCTCGATGAACTCGGCGACGTCGGTCATCGGCTGGTCGTAGTCGATCTCGTTGATCACGAGGCGCGCCCCGGGCGGCAGCGGCGCGTCGCGCCCGGCGTCGGAGGGCGCATCGAGCGGCGTGTCGAGCGGCGTGTCGGGCCGCACGTCGAGCGGCGCATCGCGGGGCGCATCGAGCGGCGTGTCCAGCGGCGCATCGGTCGGCGCATCGAGCCCCGCGTCGGTGGGAGCGTCGATGCCCGCATCGAAGGTCGCCACGTCCGGTCCGCCGTCGAAGCCGGCGTCCTCTTCGCCCGCGTCGCTCGGCCCGGCATCGCGTGGGCCGCCATCGACCCCAGCGTCGCCATCGACGCACATCGCGCCGAGGCAGCAGCGCCCGCCCGCGCAGTCGTAGCCGTCCGGACACATCACATCGACGCAGGAGGCGGTCAGCACCACCTGCACCCGGCGGCTCTCGCCGGGGACGAACTCCGCCGCGATCACCCGCCGCACGACGAACGCCCCGTCGCGGAGGCCCGTCACGTCGATGCGCACCCCGCCGATCCCCTCGCTCGGCGGCGGCGTGATGGTGAGCGAGTGCGGCCACGCCGTGCTCACCGGATAGGTCTGCTCGAAGCTCGCGCCGAACGCCGAGATCGCCCGGATGGTGATCGCGTCGACGTCGGTGGGGATCGTGAGGTCGGTCGAGGTCACCTCGACGAGGATCGCGGTCCGGTCGGCGCAGCCCGCGGCGAAGGCGACGAGCGCGAGCACGAGGGCGAGGCGCGAGGACGAGCGGGAACGCATCGCGTCGATGCTACACGGCCCCTCGGCCCGAAGCATCCGCCGCGGGCCCTCAGTCCGAGCGCGCGGGCCGCGCAACCCCGCCGAGAAAGGGCGCGTGGTGGTTGACGGGTCCGTGTCCGTGACCGAGCCCCGGGGCCGTCGCGATCGCGCTCGTGAGCCAGCGCTTGGCCTGGATCACGGCGTCGAGGAGCGGCACGCCGAGCGCGAGCAGCGCGGTGATCGCCGCCGCGTAGGTGCAGCCGGTGCCGTGGGTGTGACGGGTCTCGATGCGGCGCGCCGGCAGCTCGAGGGTCTCGCCCGCGAGCGCGAGGACGTCGATGGCGTCACCTTCCAGGTGCCCGCCCTTCACCAGCGCGGCACGCGCCCCCATCGCGACGAGCAGGTGCGCCGCCTCGCGCGCCTCAGCGAGCGTCTCGACCGGTTGCCCGACGAGCTCCGCCGCCTCGTGGGTGTTCGGGGTGACGAGCGCCGCGACCTTCACGAGCTCGTCCCGCACGGCACGCCGGGCGTCCTCGGCGAGGAGCGGCGCGCCGTGCTTGCTGATCATGACCGGATCGACGACGAGGCGCGGGGCTCCGGGCCGGGCGAAGCGCTCGGCGACGGCGCGCACGTTCGCCTCGCTGCCGAGCGCGCCGGTCTTCGCCGCCCCGACCGGCAGGTCCTCGAGCACCGCCTCGATCTGCGCGAGGACGAGCTCCGGTTCCATCACCTCGACCCGGCTGACCCGCACCGTGTTCTGCACGGTGAGCAGCGTGACCGCGCTCGCGCCGTACACCCCGAGCTGGTGAAACGTCTTCAGATCGGCCTGGATGCCCGCGCCGCCCGAGGGATCCGAGCCGGCGACCGTGAGCGCGACCGCGGCCATCATTCGCCCCGGAAGACCGGCTTGCGCTTGGCCGCGAAGGCCGCGAGGGCCTCGAGCCGGTCCTGGCTGACCAGCGTGCGCTCGTAGCAAGCGCGCTCGAACGAGAGGCCGTCCTCGAGCGCGAGATCGCTCGCGCGATCGACCGCCTCCATCGCCGCGGCGATCGCGATCGGCGCCGCACCGAGCAGCGGATCGGCCAGCTCGAGCGCCGCCTCGAGCGCGCTCTGCCCCTCCTTGGCGACGCGGTTCACGATCCCGAGGCGCTCCGCCTCGAGCGCCGGCAGCCGCCGGGCGAAGACGATCAGCTCCTTGGCCTTCGCCGCGCCGATGGCCCGCACGAGCCGCTGCGTGCCGCCCGCGCCCGGAATGATTCCGAGCGAGGTCTCGGTGAGGCCGAGCTCGACGTGCCGCGCCGCGACCCGGAAATCGCAGGCGAGCGCGAGCTCGAGCCCGCCGCCGAACGCGACACCGTTCAGCGCGGCGATCGTCGGGATGGGCAGCTCGTCGAGATCGCGGAACGAGACCCGGTAGAGCGAGAGGAAGTCGCGCACTTCCTCCTCGTTCATCCCCTGCCGCTCCTTGAGATCGGCCCCGGCACAGAACGCCTGCTCGCCCGCGCCCGTGATCACGATGGCCCGCAACGTGCGGTCGGCCCGCGCCGCGCGGCTGAGCCGGCCGAGCTCGCGGACCACCGCCCGCGACAGCGCGTTGCGCCGATCGGCCCGGTCGATGGTCCAGATCGCGACGGCTCCGCGCCGCTCGACCTTCACACCCACGCTGCCGCCTGCCGCCTCGATCTCGCGTTCCGTCGTCGTCATCCGCTCGCTCACGTTCCTGCCTCCTGTGTGTCCGATGGGCCCGCCGGCAGCGCCCGCGCCCGGGGCATCCCGCGCGTCAGCACCTGCCAGGCAAAGTGCGTCAGCAAGGTCGGGATGCGGTGGAAGAGCCGCCCGTAGGCGTCCTGCCCCGAGGCCGCGAGCTCGCGGAGGCGCTCCATGCCGAAGAGGACCTCGAGCCAGCGCCGAGGATGCCGGCCGTAGAGGCGCTCGGCGAGGTGCCACTGAAACCACAAGTTCCGGCCCTCGGGCGCGTGCACGAACGCGCGATCGACCCCGCGCAGATCCCGTGCGCCGCGGGCCCACGCGCGCACGAGGTGCTCGGCGACGTGCTCGGCGTGCAGCAACGCAGGCGCGATGCCCTCGCCGAGGAGGGGATCGATGCCGAAGGCCTCGCCGACGAGGACCAGCCCGGGGCGGTGGCTGCGGGCGCGCGGGTGGTAGTAGCGCTCGGGGTAGCCGGCGACCTTGTCCTCGACGCAGCGAAAGCCCTCCCGCTCGGCAAAGCGCAGCGTCCAGCGCCGAAGCTCCTCGCCCGGCGTGCGGCCGCGTCCGTCCATCACGCCGAGCTTGAAGAGGGTGCTGCCGCTCGATGGATCCCGGTACGGAAAGACCCACGCGTAGCCGGGGATGCCGTCGAGGATCGGATCGAAGTCGAAGACGAGCTGGTCGTCCCGGCGGGCGCTGCCGCTGCGCTCGAAGACCGCCTCGACGAGCCGGCCGGTGAGGCCGCCAGGAAGCTCGGCGGCACGCCGGCTGATCCCCGTCGCGCCATCGCATCCCGCGACCCACGGCACGACGAGCGCGCTCGCGCCGGTGCGTACCCGCCAGCCCTCGTGGGCCGGCTCGAGGCCGGTGACCGCCGTCTGCTCGCGCACCTCCACGCCGCAGCGCTTCACGCGATCGAGCAGCGCCGCGTCGAGCACCCCGCGGTCGTAGACCCACTGCGCGCCGCGCTCGCGCACCGTGAGCGGCGCGCCCACCTTCGAGGCGAAGAGGAGGTCCTTCGTGACGAGGCCGAGGGAGCAAGCGTCCGCTCCGAGCAGCCGCGCGAGCACCTCGGTCCCGCGGAACGTCACGCCTCCGCCGCAGAGCTTCGGCCGCGGGAAGCGGGCCTTGTCGATCACGAGCAGATCCCCCGGATCGACCCCGCGCCCGAGCAGCGCGAGCGCGAGCGCCGAGCCCGCTGGCCCGGCGCCGAGGATCGCGAGCTTGGGCGAGCGGGCCACGGCGGGCGGGAACCTAGCATCCGCCCGGGGCGCGCCCGGGCCGCCGGTGCGCCGAACGCATGACACGCTGCGTCATTCGTCGGTCTGTCATGGGACCGCGGACCCGCGTACCGTGTCCGTCATGCGCTCGACGTCCCGCGCCCGCTGGGCCGCCCTCGGACTCGCCCTGTTTCTCGGCTCGTCGCCCGGCTGTCAGACCTTCGACGCGACCCGGCGGCCCGCCCCGCGCGGCACGCTGGGTGAGGAGATCGTGCGCGTCTTCTGCGAGCGCATGGCGTCGGAGGCCGAACTGGCGCGGCCCGAGGGCGAGCCCCGCGACGTGAGCGGCGAGCGCTGGAAGCCGGTGTGCCGGGGCGAAGAGCCGCCGCCCGAGGGCGCCCCGGCGCGCCTCGTGGCGCTCATCGCGAACCGCGAGCGGCTCGCCGAGGCGCTCGATCAGGCGCTGCCTGAAGACCTGCACGACGGCCTCGGCAACTTCCTCGGCGAGCTCATGCCGATGTTCGATCCGCCCCGCGAGCGCATCCCCCAGGCGACGCGCCTGCTGTCCGACCTGCTCGCGACGCTCTCGGCCGACGACGCGGCGCTCGAGGCGATGGCCCGCCTCGGCGCGCGCACCGGCTACCGCCCGCTGCGCCTCGGTCTGGGCGTGGTCCGGCCGCTCCTCGCGTACCCGGAGATCGACACGTTCGTCGATCTCGCGCTCCGCACGCTCACCGACCTGCCGAGCGATCCGAGCGACGGTCTCGCCGCGGACGAGTTCCGCGCCGTGCATACCGCCCTCGCGATGGAGATGGCCGGCTTCACGCCCGCCGAGCCGCTGCCCGCGGGCGAGCGCTCGACCCTCTCCCTCACCCGCGAGCTGATGTTCCGCTCCGATCCCCGCTTCGGCACCTCGACCGGACCGCGCTGGGCGCTGGTGCGGGACGAGCGCGGAATCGCGGCGCTGCGCGGCGGGACGGTCTTCGCACCCTTCGTCGACGGCGACGGTGACGGCCTGGCCGACGTCGATGGACTCGGCCGCTTCGTGGGAGCGGGCGGAGGCCTGCTCGACGTGCCCCCGCCCTTCGCGGTGCTCGACGAGATCGGCGTGCCGCGCGACGGCAGCGGGCGCGCGATCGACACGGCCGCGATGCCCTTCTTCGCCTACCTCGATGCCGACGACACGATGGCCGCCGGCGTGGTGCGCGAGGCTGTGCCGTGGTTCGACCGGGACGCGCCGACCCTGCTCCAGCTCGCCCGCGCCCTGCCCGCCCTCCTCGGGACCGACGCGGAGCGCACCGCGACCTACGGCGGCGCGAGCCTCACCTACGAGGGCTGGGACACGGGCCGCAGCTCCGCCATCGACATGGTCTACGCGCTGTCCTCGGTGCTGCCCCGAGCGCGCACCGGCGACCTGCTCGACGTGCTCGCCACGCTGGTCGAGGAGCACGAGAGCGCCGCCGCGGGCGTCGTGCACTCGAGCCACTATCTGCTCACCCGGAGCGACCTCTACCCCGGAGCGTCGCTGCGTCAGCCGAACTCCTTGTGGGACGACATGATCGAGCTCGCGATCCGGATCGATCGCCGGCCCGGGATGTTCGAAGCCGTGCTGCGCTCGTTCGCCGACCCCGACGCGGCGCAACTCGGCGATCTCTACGGGAACATGATGCGCTTTCGGGATCGCATCACCTACGACCCGGCGAACCCGAACGGGGCAGCGATCGGGCTGCCGCTCGATCAGCCGGTGGACCGAACGATGCCCGACGTCGAGGGCAACGAGAGCCTGGTCGAGCGCTCGGTGGCCCTCATCGACGGGCTGAACGGCGTGCGGGTCTGCAACCGCGACGGCGCGCGCCTCGACATCCGCATCCTCGGCCTCGACATCCGCTACCCGCTCTTCGGCACCGCGCGCGAGTGTGAGCTCATCGACATCCCGAACGTCGCCGAGGCCTACGCCCTCGCGATCCTCGGGCGCTACGAGCTCGAGATCCAGGATGGCTTCCTGAACGGACTGCTCGACTTCGCCCGGGTGCTCGGAGTCAACGTCGACGACGTCCTCGAGGAGAGCTCCGGCATCGAGGGCCTGACCACCCGGCCGACGCCGGAGGCATTGAACCGCCTGGTCTTCTGGGCCCTCGACGACGATGGCACGGGCCGCTGCGATCCGGCAGCGACCGGCACCGCGCACTGCAACAGCGCCTTCGCTTCGCAGGTCTTCGACCGGATCCTCGACCGGCACGGCAACGACGTCATCGACACCTACGAGGGGACGATCTTCTCGTGGGAGCAGCCCGGCTTCTACGAGGGCATGACGCCCCTGCTCGAGGTCCTTCAGGACCCGCGCTTCCGCCTCGATGCGGAGGGCAACTACGCCTTCGGCAACATCATCGAGACGATCTGGATCCACTGGCCGACCCGCAACCACTGGCTCCGGCAGTCGGACGACCCGAGCGCGCCGAACTACGTGCCCGGCGACGACGCGCGCAGCTACGAGCCGCTGCTGGCGGACGGCTTCGTCGAAGGCCGCTTCGTGGCGAACCTGCAGAGCGCTGCGGCTGCGCTCGACGGGATCCCGGTCGGCGCGGGCGATGGCCTCGACGTGCTCGCCGAGGTCGCGAGCGATCTCCTGAACCCCGATCGCAGCCCGGGCCTCAGCACCCGCGACGGCCGCGTGACCGTCCCGCGGAACGACGGCGGCGGGACGATGGCGGTCACGCCGATGATCCTCTTCCTCGAGGCCCTCCGGAACGTGGACCGCGACCTCGCCAGGCTCGATCCCGAGATCGTCGATGGGTGGCGGACCGGACGCGACGCGCTCGCGCGGCAGCTCCTCGACACGCGCACCCTCGGGACCGGCTACGGGTTCGCCAACCAGCGCGGCCGCGCCATCGTCCTGGCCCTCCTGCCCTTCCTCGCCGAGCGCTGGCGCGATCACCGCGACCGCGGCGACCTCGCGCCCTGGTCCGCCGCGCTCCCGGACGACACCGCGGACTTCCTCGACGAGCCGCTCGTCGCGGGCCTGATCCGCCTCCTCGACGTCGTGAACGCCGATCCCGAAGCGCGCGGCGCCCTCGTGGATCTCCTCGGCTACCTCGTGGACGAGGGCTCGGATCACGACGCGTTCCTCGCGATGGTCTTCGGGCTGATCGATCTGCTGCAGGTGCTCGAGGACGACCGGAACATCGTTCCCCTGCTCAACGCGCTGAGCGCGGCCCTCGCTCCCAACGCCCGCTCGCTCGTGGCCGGCACCCGGGGCGAGCCCGACGTCGAGAACTCGGTGGGCTACGACGCGCTGACCTTGCTGCGCGAGGTCCGGGGCTTCGACCGCGACCGCACGCTCCGGGATCTGCTCGGCAACCTCGTGCAGCTCCGCAGCGACGAGACGACGCCGCTCGAGGTGATCCTCGACGTGACGAGCGAGGTGAACCGGGCCGAGCCGGGGGCGGCAGGCAGCTACGAGCCGGCCGACTACCGCGCGCTCTACGACCAGATGACCGGCTTCCTCGACGACTCGGAGCGCGGCATGGAGCGGCTCTACGACGTCGTGCAGGCGCGGGAGCTCGACCGATGAGCGCAGGCTTCGTGCGGTCCGCGGCGCTCCTCGGGCTCGCCGCGGCGCTCGGGCTGCTGCCCGCGCGGGCAGCGGCCGGCGGCTTCTACCTGCTCGACCGGCAGCCGCGCGCCCTCGGCCGCGGCGGCGCCTTCATCGCCGGCAACGACGAGCCAGGGGCCCTCTGGTACAACCCCGCGGGTCTCGGCTTCGCGGGCGAGCAGCTGCAGATCGATGCAACGCTCACGTTGCTGAACGTCGACTACACGCGCGTCGACAGCGGGGGCACCACGCTCTCGACGGTCCACGGCAGCAACACCCCGCTGCCGATCCCGACGCTCGCGGGCAGCTTCGATCTCGGCCTCGAGAACGTGACCTTCGGCGTCGGGGTCTTCGCCCCGAACGCCGCGCTGATGGAGTACCCGGAGGAGCTGAACGGCGGCGCCGCACCGCAGCGCTACTCGCTCCTCTCCATGCAGGGCAGCCTCATCGCCGGGCTCGCGGTCGGCGGCGCGTGGCGGCCGATCCCGGAGCTCTCGATCGGCCTCAGCGCGTTCGCGGTGTACGGGGCGTTCGCGGCGCGGACCGCGCTCTCGGCCTGCGACGGCGCCATCTGCACCTTCCCCGAGGACCCCGAGTACGACGGCGTCGCGCAGCTCACGCTGAACCCGGCGTTCAGCGGGGTCGGCGTGCTCGGCGTGACCTGGGATCCGGGTCCGGTCCGCGTCGGCGTCTCGGTCAGCTCGCCCTTCGAGCTCGCCGGACGTGCCTCGATCCAGGTGCGAACGCCGGGGGCGGCAGCCTTCGAGGGCGCCTTCGCCCGCAACCGGGCCGGTGCCTGCGCCGGCATCGACGACGCGACCGTCGCCGCCGATCCGAACCACCCCTGCCGCGCGACCAGCGCGAACGTGGACCTCGATTTCCCGCTCGTCCTGCGGCTCGGCGTGCAGCTCGATCTCGTCGAGAACCTCGCCCTCGAGCTCGCCGTCGTCTACGAGGCGTGGTCGATGCAGCGCGCGGCCGTGATCCAGCCCGATCAGGTCTATCTCAGCGACGCGCTCGGCGGGGCGCTCGACTACGAGATCGGCTCGCTGAACATCCCGCGCAACATGAACGACACGGTCAGCGTGCGGCTCGGTGGCGAGTACACGATCGATCGCTTCCTTCAGCTCCGCCTCGGAGCGTCCTACGAGAACGGCGCGTTCTCGGACTCGTGGCTGCAGGCGCTCACCATCGACAGCGACAAGATCGTCGTGTCCGGCGGCGCGAGCCTGCGCGCCGTCGACGGACTCTGGCTCGACGTGATGGTGGGCTACGCGCACCTGTTCCCGCGGAACGTGACCACGAGCATGGTCCCGCAGGTGAACCCGATCCGTCCGGCCGGCCCCTTCATCCCGATCGGCAACGGACGGTACGAGATGATCGCGCCGTTCTTCGGGGTCGGCCTCCGCTACGACTTCGACTGGGAGCGGCGGGAAGGTCGTGCGCCGAGCGCCGAGGAGCCGGCCGACGACACGGCTCCGGCCGCTGCCCCGCCCGAGCCGACCGAGGCCGTGCCCGCCGAAGCCGCGCCCCCACCGCCCGAGCCCGAGCTCGCCCCCGCGCCGCCGCCCGAGCCCGCGGCCGAGCCCGCTCCCCGCCGTCGCCGCCGTCGGCGCTGAGCGGATCGATGCCCCCGCGACCCCAGCCGCGCTGCATGCGCTCCGGGCGGCCCGCAGCGACGACGTCGGGTGCGGCGCCATGAGCGGCGGCGTTCGAGCGCGGCTCCGCGCGGTGCGCGCGCGCCCCCTCGACCTGAGGCGGGAGCTGCTCGCGGCGCTGCTCGTGCTGATCGCGCTCGAGGTCCCCTTCGGCCTCGCAGCGCTCCTCGGACCGCTGCCTCCGACCGACGCGATGGAGCCCCGGGCAGCGCTGGTCATCGCCCTCGCCACGCTGATCGCGCTCGCGGCGCTGTGGCTCGAAGAAGAATCGCCGCGGGTGCGCCGCGGTCTCTTCGCCTTCGTCTTCGTGCCCGCGCTCCACCTCACCGCGCCGAGCGTGCCCGGGTTCGCCACCGCGAGCGCACTCCTGTTCGTCCTATGCAGCGCCTTCGTCACCGGGCGCGTGGCGATGCGGCTCTTGGCGCGGCACCACGAGAGCGCCGCCCACATGCGCCTCGGCTGGCTCGTGCTCGTCGCTCTCTCGCTGCCCGGGCCGCTCTTCACCACGGCCTGGGGCCTCGCCGCGACGATCGCGATCCCGTCCTTCGCGCGCCTTCTCCACCCGGCCCCTCCCCTCGCGGGCGGCGAGCGTGCTGCGGACTTCGTGAGCCGTGATGGGCTCACGCTGCGCGCTACCTACTGGCCCGGCACGACCGATCGCGCCGTGCTGCTCGTGCACGGCCTGCACGACGGGCGCGATCGAATGCTCGGCTGGGCCCGCACCCTCGCGGCCCAGGGTGCGCACGTGCTCGCGTTCGATCAGCGGGCGCACGGCGCGAGCGACGGCGTGCTCGTCACCTTCGCCGACCGCGAGCCCATCGATCTGCTCGCCGCGGCCGACCACCTGCTCTCCCTCTCCGAGATCCCGGGCGAGCGGCTCTCGATCGTGGGCGTGTCGATGGGCGGCGGCGCGGCGCTCGCGGCGATGCCCGAGCTCGTCGAGCGCGGGATCCGGCGCGCGGTGCTCTTCGCCCCCGCGAGCGACTACGGGGCGCTGGTCGGCCGCCACCTGCCGGGCGGAATGCTCGGGGCCCCGGCCCGCTTCGTCGTGCGGACGGTCTCGCGCGCCCTCGGCCACCGCGAGCCGCTCGCGCTCCGCCCGGCGGATGGCCTCGATGCGGCCCTCGGGGTCGCGCCCGACCTGCGGCTCGTCGTGGTGCACGGCACGGCCGATCGCACCATCCCGCCGGACCTCACACGGGCCCTCGCGGCGGCCCACCCCGACGCCGTCACGGTCCGCTGGCGCGAGGGTGAGCGCCATGCGGGCCTCGAGCTCGCCGCGCTCGACGACGCCGCGCTCTCGGGGCCGCTCACGGCCTTCCTTGTGGGCGCGACCCCGGGCCCATGAGGCGAGGCTGCGCCTCGACGCTCTCCGCGCCGGACGCTACATCCTTCGCCGTCGTGTTCTGGAGGAAGCAAGTGCCCCAGGTCGAGATCATGAGCGCGCAGAGTCTCGAGAAGATGCGCGCATCCTGCGCCCTCGCGGCCGAGTGCCTGGTCCACGTCGGACCGAAGATCCGCGCCGGTCTGTCCACCGACGAGATCGACCGCATCGTCCACGAGTTCATCGTCTCCCGCGATGCGTACCCCTCGCCGCTGAACTACCGGCCGAGCGGGGCCACCCGCCCCTACCCCAAGAGCGTCTGCACGAGCGTCAACGAGGTCGTCTGCCACGGCATCCCCGGCAAGCAGGTCCTTCGCGACGGCGACATCGTCAACGTGGACGTCACGACCTACCACCAGGGCTTCCACGGCGACACCAGCGTGACGTTCTACGTCGGCGAGCCGAGCGACGCGGCCAAACGTCTCGTCGAGACCTCGCGCGAGTGCCTCGAGGCGGCGCTCGCCGAGGTGAAGGATGGTGCCCGGCTCGGCAACATCGGCGCCGCGATCCAGGAGCTCGCCGAAGGCCGCGGCTTCACCGTCGTCGAGGACTACGTCGGCCACGGCGTCGGGCGCGAGTTCCACATGCCGCCCCAGGTGCGCCACTTCGGCAAGCGCGGCGCGGGCGAGCGCATCCACGCCGGGATGGTCTTCACCATCGAGCCGATGATCAACCTCGGCACCAAGGGCACCGAGCTCACCGATGACGACTGGACGGTCGTCACCGAGGACCGCTCGCTCTCCGCGCAGTTCGAGCACACCGTCCTCGTCACGAAGACCGGCTGCGAGGTCCTCACCTCGCGCCCCGCCGTCGTGGTGAACTCGGAGGACAAGCCCTGGAGCAAGCCCGGCCCCCTCGGCAGCCGGAGCGCCTGGGAGCAACGCACCTGAGCAGCGTGCCTACTCGGAGCCCGCGCCGAGCTGCTCGTCGATCCGCGCGATCACCCGGCTGACGGTCTCGAAGGTCGCGCGCTCCACCCCACGGCGGCGCTCTTCGGACTGCACGAGCTCGTCGGCCAGACCCAGGGCCACCACCGCGAGGAGCTGCGCTGGCGTCGCGGTCTTCGTCACCTTCGGGCCGAGCTGCTCGATGCGCTCGTTGATGAGCTCGGCGAGACGAGCGAGGTGCGCCTCGTCCGCGTCCGACGCCATGCGGTAGCGGGCTCCCCCGATGTCCAGCGAGACGGTGCGCTTCACGGGCGCAAAGCTACGGGAGGCCGGGCGCGGAGGTCAACGAGCGCGTGACCGGAAGCGCACCCCGGCCCACGCTCCGCCCGTGGATCCCCTCGTCGTCGCACCGGGCGTCGTGATTCCGTCCCTCGCCCTCTCGTTCACCGCGGCCCGCTCCGGCGGTCCCGGCGGCCAGAACGTCAACAAGGTCGCGAGCAAGGTCGACCTGCGCTTCGACCTCGAGGCGAGCGACGCGCTCGATCCGCGGGTGAAGGCGCGCCTCTACCAGCTCGCGCGCGCACGCATCGACGAGGACGGCGTGCTCCGCGTCGTCAGCCAGCTCACCCGCGACCAGAAGAAGAACCTCGACGATGCGCGGGAGAAGCTCGCCGAGCTCGTCCGGCGGGCCCTCGCGCCGCCGCCCCCGCCGCGCAAGAAGACCAAGCCGAGCCGCGGCTCCCAGCTCCGGCGGCTGAAGGCGAAGGCCATCGACAAGCGCCACAAGCAGAACCGCGCCGTCTCGTTCGACGAAGGCGGCTGAACGCTCAGCGGCCGCTTCGCACGCCGCCGGGCACCGCGCTGAACGAGAGCGGCACCACGAACGACATCGGGCCGCCGGGAGCTGGGAACGACCAGCGGGCCGCCTCCTCCGCGACGCACGCCTCGAGCGAGGGGGGCACCTCGCCCCCCTCGAGGCGCGTCCGGACGATCTCTCCGCGGGCCGACAGGGTCACCCGCAGCCGGAACTGCGCCGGGCCCAGGTCGGGTCGCAGACGAAGGGCGTGGTTGTAGCAGCGGGTGAGCCGCGCCCGATCGATCGCGCCTGCGAGGAGCTCGGGTGAGAGGTAGCCCGTGAACCGCGGGCCGAGCGGCTCGAGCGGCGCCCCCTCCGCGACGAGGCCCGATTCTGAGACGGTCAGCGCGACGGCCATCGGACGCCCGAAGCCGTCGAGACCGACCAGGCGCAGCGGACCGAGGGGCGCGAGGAACGAGAGCGCCGCCCCGACGACCTCGCTCCCATCCGGGAGCTGCCACCGCACGACCCCTGGCCGCTCGACCCGCACGGGCACGCCGGCGGTGTCCCGGCCGACCCCACCGGCCACGGGCGCAGCGACCTCGGGCGCGAGCGGAGTGGGCCGGCCCGGCGGGGCGAAGCGCACCGGCCCCGCGAGCTCCAGCGCCTCCCCGCGACCGCTGACCCGCACCGTGCCCGACTCCACCCTCACCTCGATGGGTGACGGTCCCTCGCGCGGAAACTCCACCCGGAACGCTGCGACCTCGGCCGTGATCGCATAGCCCGCCGCCAGCACCACCACCCGGCCCGCGCTCTCGAAGCCGCCCTCGACGCGCACGTCGATCCCGCCCCGGATCAGCTCGATCTCGGCGCGCGCCGCATCGCTGCGAACCAGGCCGACGAGGCCCTCCGGTCCGATGCCGAGCGCGAGTTCCGACCCCACCGCCAGCCGCACGGCGCCCTGCCCCACTTCGAGCACCGCGGGGGCATCGAGCCGGGTCCCGACGTCGAGGACCGCGTCGCTCCCCCGCACGCTCGCATCGCCCGCCCGGAGGGTCACCTCGGCCGGCACCGCCGCGAGCACCTCGGAGGGGGCCACGGTCGGTTCCGCCCGCCGTGCCATCGCCACCCCTCCCACCGCCCGCTCGAGGGCGAGCGTCAGCATCACCGAAGCTGCCAGCGCCAGCGGCGCGAGGAGGGGCGCCATCGTCCGGGTCGTGCGCTCGGCCGCGGCCCGCCGCCCCTGCCGCTCCGCCTCCCGGGCCAGCACCTGCTCCATCGCCGCGAAGCCGACGGGCACGGTCCGGATCGCCCGCATCCGCGCGCTCTCCCGGGACCAGAGGCGGATCGCCGCGAGCTCCCCACGGCAGATCTCGCACGCCGCCAGGTGCGACGCGACGCGCTCCCGGCCGGCGGACGAGAGGGCGCCGGCGTCGAACGCGGTCAGCGCAGCAGTCTTGGGAGCATGCGGGCGCATCGTCGTTCAGGGCTCGGCGTCTTCTGTGCCCGGCGCGCCAGGCTTGCCATGCAGGTCCGCACGGAGCGACGCGAGCACCGCGGCGAGCGACGGCTCGCTCGCCATCGCCGCGTACAGCTCCTTGCGGGCGTAGAACAGGCGCGTCCGGACGGTGAGGACCGGGACCGCGAGCAGCTCGGCGATGTCCTTGGCCGCGACGCCCTCGAAGTCGTGCAGCACGAGCACCTCGCGCTTCTTGTCGCTGAGCCCGTCCAAGAGCCGGTAGAGCGTCCGCACCCGATCGGCCCGCTCGACCTGCGCGTCCGGCCCCTCGTCGCGCGCCCCCTCCTCGGGCATCTCGGGCACCTCGACGTCGGCAAAGCGCGGACGGGAGCGGGCGCGGCGCAGGTGCATGCGGGTCACGTTGACGGTGAGCCGGTAGAGCCAGGTCGAGAACTTCGCGTCCCCGCGGAACGAGCCGAGCGAGCGGTAGACGTGGAGAAACACATCCTGCACGACGTCGTCGACGTCGGGCGAGGGGCCCAGCATCCGGTACACGAGCCGCGCCACGTCCCCGCGATGCTGGACGAAGATCTCGCGGAACGCGCCGGCGTCCCCGGCGAGGGCACGCTCGATCAGTGCGCGCGACGGGTCCATGCGGCGCGCCGCATCGCGGGCCGTGCTCCGGCCGACGAGCGCATCGAGGGAGACCGCAGGCAGGGTGGCATCGAACGGCATCAGGATAGCTGAGGGGGCGCTCGTCATGAGGGTGCTCGCTGCGTTGTCGGCGCCGGGGCCCACGTTCAGCGGCCGCCCGCTTTATGGACACATTGTCTTACATTGTCGCATCCTTCTCTCCATGGCCCCTCTCCCGAGCTGGATCGCCCGCGCTGGGCTCGGCGCCGCGTCGGTGGCGGCGGGCGCGCTCTCGGCCCACCTCACGTCCACGCCGGGCTCGATCGCCGCTGCGGAGCCGCTCGATGCGCCCGCAGCGACCGAGGCGCCGCCCCTCGAGGCCGAGACCTCCGCCGCGCTCGCGGACCCGTCCCCAGCGCTCGAAGCCGAGGCCTACCCGGCGCCGCCGGCCCCTGGGCCGGCCCGCCTCGATCGCTCCCCGGCGCCGTCCATCGAGCTTGCGGCCAGCCCCCCGAGTCCGGTCCGGCCCGACCTCGGCGGCGGCGCGCTGATCACCGGGGCGAGCCGCCAGCGCATCCTGCTCTTCACCTTCGATGACGGCCCGGACGCCCGCTACACCCGGCGGCTGCTCGACATGCTCGACGTCCGGGGCGTCCGGGCAGTGTTCTTCCTGACCGCCGAGCGCTTCGCCGGCCCCTCGCCGTGGGCCCGGGAGAACCGGACCATCGTCCGCGACATTGCCTCGCGCGGTCATGTCCTGGCCTCGCATGGCTTTCGTCACGTGCAGTTCCCCCTGCTCTCGAACGCCGAGCTGCTGCGGGAACTCGACGCCGCGGACGCCGCGTTCGTCGACGCGATTGGCCTCCGGCCGACGCTCATCCGGCCCCCCGGCGGCGCCCGCTCCGCGCGGACCGACGCCCTGCTCGCGTCGCGGGGCTACACCCCGGTCCTCTGGAACCTCGGCACCGGCGATGCGCACGTACGCACCGCCGACCAGGTCGTCGAGACCTTCCGGCGGGTCCTCGCAGCCCGGGAGGCCGAGTCGGGCTCCCGCGGCGGGATCGTCCTGCTGCACGACATCCATCCGTGGAGCCTCGAGGCGTTTCCCCGCATCCTCGACGACCTCGAGCGGCGCAACTGCTCGCTCTACGCCCGGGGCGAGGAACTCTACGACGTGCTCGACGATCCGGCGCCCTTCGTCGTCCCGCGGGCCCCCGGGGCATCGCCGAGCGAGGCCGCGCCGTGGGCCGAGCTGGCCCCCGCCGAGCACGAGTCGCGGCAGGCGGCACTCCGCGAGCGCACCGCCGCGCGCTGCGAGCGCCTGGCCATGCGCTGAACGCGGCCCTTGCCCGCAGCCGATGGGTTGCGGCTATCATCGAGGCCATGAACGGCCTCGCCGCGCTCATCCTCGCGACCCCACTCTTCGGCTTCTCGCTCACGCCGGTCGATCCGGCGCTGACGCCGCTCTCCCTCCGTGCCGGCGTGGGTCCCTTGCTCGCGTCGATGCCGCTGCCGGCGCTGCTGCAGGTCGACGACGCGGCGGTCGCCGCCGCGCCGGGCGACGCGACGTCGGCGGGCTCGAGCGACGAGGCTGCGCCGGTCGACGAGGGCGAGACCGGGGCGGACGGCCTCACCGACGCCGACCGCCGCTACGCCGAAGAGGTGCGCCTGCGGCGCGAGCTCGGCGGCGTGCACCGCGCGTTTGGCATCGCGACCTGGGGCGCGATGACCCTGACGACCATCCTCGGCTTCATCCAGTACTACAACCTCTACGGCGTCGCCGGGACGCCGCGCGAGGGCACGCCCTGCGTCACTGGGTCGGCCGTGTTCGGCCAGGACCAGTGCTACGGCACCCCCTGGCCCCACCTCGTGGCGGCGCTCGGGACCGCCGCGCTCTACACCGTCACGTTCTCCCTCTCGCTCATCATGCCGGACCCGAACGACGTGAGCTCGGGCCGCGGGGAGTTCGCCGAGCGCATCCGCATTCACGAGGCCCTGCGCTGGGTCCACCTCGTCGGCATGGTCGCGCAGATGTTCATGGGGATCGGGCTCGCGAACAACTGGTTCGGGGATCGCGCCAACGACTACGGGACCCTCGAGGCGGTCGCCGGCGTGCACCAGGCGATCGGCTGGACGACCTGGGGCGTGCTGACGGCGTCGGGCGCGATGATGCTCTTCTGAGCCGGCTTCGAGCGGCGCATGGAAGCCCGCCGGTCGCGCCACCTGGGCGGCCGCGCTTCCCTTGCGCCCGGGACGCCGCCGTGGCTTGGTCCTGATTCGGTGCTTCCCCCAACCCCGCAGGTGCGGCGCGGGTCGGAGCGCCGGTCCCTCGGGTGATCGGAGCACGTGCGGTTCTCGTCCCACAAGAGCCTGGCCTGGACATCGGCGGCGTCGCTCGTCGTGCATGCCGTGTTCGTGGGCACGCTGGCCCTCGTGCCCGTGCCGCCGCCCGTGCCGCTGCGATTGACCTCCGAGGTCCGCCTCGAGGTGGGCGAGATCGCGCTGCCCGAGGAGCTGGAAGAGGAGATCCAGGAGATCGTGGAGGCCGTGCCGCCGATGGCGCCCGAGGTCGCTGCGGCCGCCGAGGCGCGGCGCCTTCGCGATCCCGTGCGCCCTTCGGCGTCGACCGACAGCACGCCCGCGCCGGGGGCGATGGGGACGTTGGTCGCTGCACCCGGCGCCGCGAGCGCGGGCGTCATCGAGGTCGCTCCGGGCACCGAGACGGAGGAGGCTCGCATCGCCCGCCTCCGCGGCGCACGCATCGATCCGCTCTCGGCCGCCGCCCGCTCGGTGCTGCACGACGACCCGGGCCCGATCCTGCCGAGCGGCCCGGCTGGCCTCGGTCCCGCCGGGGAGTCGGTGCGTCCACTCAGCGTGGCCGAGGCCGAGGCGCTCCACGAAGGCCACCTCGGCGCGATCGCCGCGACGAAGACCCACCTGAGCGACTCCCACCCGCCCCTCAGCGGTCCCGACGCCGAGGGCAACTACCACTACCGGGGCCACGCCTTCACGGCGACGATCCACAACGACGGGAGCGTCTCGTACTCCGATCGGGGCGCCGTCGAGTACGACCTCAGCAGCGGCTCCGGCAGCTTCGACCTCGGCGACATGGTCATGGGAGCGGCGGGGGCCGATCCGCGCGCCGCGGAACGCACCTGGTTCGAGGAGGAACACGCCGACCTCATCGAGCGCCTCGAACGCGAGGGCCGCTCACGCGCCCGCGAGACCTCGCTGAGGCGCCTGCGCAGCGAGCTGATGATGGTCTGGGAGAACCGCACCCAGAGCGCCGAGCGGAGGAGGAGGCGCCTCTTCGAGCTGTGGGACGAGCAGAGCGAAGACGAGGCAGACCGCGCCGCGCGGGACCTCATCCTGGGCTTCATCCGCGCCGAGCTGCCGGCCAGCAGCGAGGACGCCTACCCCGACGGCGAGCTGTCGTCGCTCAACGCCGGTCGGGCCAGCTCCGAGCGCTTCGCCCCGTACTGACCCGGCTCGGTTGCCCCGGAGGCCCCGTCCGCTACCTTCGGCCGCCCATGGCGATCCGATTTCCTTCCCCCGAGTGGACCCGCGCCTTCGCGGACGCGGTCAACGCCAACGCGAACTACGCCCAGCACGGCAAGGACTGGACGCACGGCAAGGTCGCCTACGTGATCACCGCCGACGAGCGCCTGGGCCTCGCCTCCGACATGGCGATGGTCCTCGACCTGCACGGCGGCCGCTGCCGAGGCGCCGAGTACGTCCCCGGCCCCGAGGCCGAGACGAAGGCGGACTTCGTGATCGTCGCCGACTACCCACGCTGGCGCGAGGTGCTCTCCGGCGCCGTCGATCCCACGAAGGCGATGATGCAGAACAAGCTCCGGCTCAAGAAGGGGCACCTGCCGACCATCGTGAAGTTCGTGCTGGCCTCGAAGTCGCTCGTCTCGAGCGCGACCGCGATCGACACCGACTACCCTGCGCTGTGAGCGGCTTCTGCATCGAGCTCGCGGACGAGCGCGCGGCGGAGAACGGCCTCTGCACGATGCTCTCGACCCTGATGCGCCAGAACCTCGAGGATCATCCCGAGAGGCTGGCTGCCTTCGGCGCCCTGCAGGGCCGCCTCGCGATCTTCGCCGAGGACGCGGAGGTGTCGATCACGATCACCTGCGATGGGCGCTCCGCGGTCTTCGCCGACGGCATCGTGGGCATCCCCGACCTGACGATCCGCGGCGGTTTCGAACAGATCGGCGACCTGTCGCGGATGGAATCCCTCGGCCGTCTGCCTGACCCGCGCGGACCGGTGAACCAGGCGATGTTCCGCGCCCTCCGGAGCGGCCAGCTCCGCGTGCACGGGTTGCCCCGGGCCCTGCCGCTGCTGCTCGCGTTCGGCGATGTGATGGCGGTCCACTGAGGCCAGCGCCTCAGCCTGGACCGACCGCGATCCAGATCCCCGCCGCGGCCGCGAACAGCAACGCCGCGACGAGGTAGAGCACCGGGGTCGGTACGCTCCGCGGGAAGGGGCCTCGCCGAGCCTGCCGCGGCTCGGCGACGGGCGCGGCCGCCGTCCCCTCGGCCGGGGGCGGGCGGATCGCGGCCGGCAAGGCCGAGGGCCGTTCTGGGGGTGAAGGCGCCGCCGCCGCCGCCCGAAGCTCCGCGCTCGCGCTGTCCGAGATCGCCTCTCGCTCGGCGCCCGAGATGACCTCGGACGACGCGCCGCTCCTCGACCGGGGCTCGCCGCGGTCCGCGGGGACGAGCCGGACCGGGTCGCGCGGCAGGGCGCGGAGCGCGTCGAGCATCGCCTGGGCATCGGGAAACCGCGCCTCGGGGCTCTTCTCGAGCGCACGGCGGATCACCGCCTCGAGCTGCGGGTGCACATCGAGGCCCTCCCGCGCCTCGTGCAGCGCCGGCGGCGCGGCCAGCAGGTGCGCCCGAAGAAGCTCCGAGCGGCGCTCGCTGGCGAACGGACGGCGATCGGCGAGGAGCTCGAAGAGCAGGATGCCGATCGCGTACACGTCGGCCCGGACGTCGAGCGCGACCCCCGTGATCTGCTCCGGAGCCATGTACGCCGGGGTCCCGACGATGCGCCCCTTGCGCGTCAGGGTCCGCTCCTCGCCCTCCGCGCTGGGCTCGTCGCTCAGCAGCTTCGCGAGGCCGAAGTCGAGGAGCTTGACCCGGTCCGTCGGTCGCCCCGGCCCGGCCTCGGAGGGATCGGGCCGAAGCAGAAAGACGTTGGCCGGCTTCAGATCGCGGTGGACGATCCCCGCGCGGTGCGCGACCGCAAGCCCCGCGAGCAGCTCCATCACGACCTCGAGGCCTCGCCGCGGATCGATCGGACCGTCCATGAGCACCTGCTCGAGGGTCCGCCCCTCGAGCAACTCCATGGCGATGTACGTCGACTGCTCGGCGACCCCGAACCCGGCGATGTGCACGATGTTCGGATGGTCGAGCCGGGCGAGCAGCCGGGCCTCGCGCTCGAACCGTCCGCGCAGCGCCCCGATCGTGCCGAGGCTCTCGCTCAGCACCTTCAGCGCCACCGCCCGCCCGGAGCCGGTCTCCTCGGCGCGGAACACGACTCCGGTCGCCCCCGCGCCGAGCCGGTACTGGACCCGGTAGGGCCCGAGCGACTTGCCCAGCAGCTCGTCGCCTCGGCGGTCGGGTCCCGACATGCGGCGCGAGGATACACAACGCCCGCCGTTCGCGACGCGATTCGGCCCCCCTCAGGGCGGCTCGATGGGAGGAGGAGGCGCCTCGGCCGGCGGCGGGGTCCGGCGACGGCCCCGGCTGAAAAAGCCGCGCGCGAGCCCGAGCAGACGACCGAGCTCGTCGTGGGTGATGTCGCCGGCGAGGCGCACCGATGGCCCGGTCACCGTCGCCTCGATCGACGCGAGCGGCCGGCCGAACCCGAGCGCATCCACGAAGGGATTGCGGGCATACCTCGCGACCAGTTCGGTGAGGCAAGACGCCGCTTCGGCTGCCTGGGCCTCATCGTCGAAGCGGGCCTCGAGCACCACATCGACGCCGACCTCGTCCCGCTCGGAGAGCCCTGCACGCAGCGACCGAGGCACGACGCAGGGCGAGGAGCCCTCCACGACGTAGTTGCGCGCCCCCTCGACCTCGAGGGACAGCGCTTCCCGCTCCCTCATCGAGAGCAGCGCGTCGGCCGCCAATTCCTCCTCGCCCTCGCGGCGCACCGCGGCGGTCGCGAGCACCGTGGGCAGGTCCTCGTCGCGGGCGACGACGAAATGCCGCGGCCCCACGAGCGCGAGGGAACGGGGCGTCGCGTCCACGCTCCAAGGGGTCCGCGCGATGCCGTCGCTCTCGGTCCAGCTCAAGCTGGCGCCGCGGCCGGCGGCGAGGCGCTCGGCGAGCTCACGGGGCGGGCCCGCCTCCTCGGCGAGGCGCCCCGCGACGACGAGGTGCGCGCGATCGAAGTCGGGCGTCGCGACCAGCACCCGGCTGAAGTCCCGCACGGGCTCGAGGGCGCCGCTGGCGCCGAGGAGGATCTGCCAGTCGGGCAGCGCGGCGAGGAGCGCCTCGACCTCGGCCCGCACCGGCGAGGCCCGCACACGATCGAGGTCGACCCGCAGCGCGACCTGCGCGCCGGCCGGCAGAAACGCGACCCCGCCCTCGGCTGCCGCCCCGCCCTCCCCGTCTCCGCCGGCGAGCAACGGCTCACCGCCATCCTCGCCGCCGTCTTGCCCAGCATCCCGGCGGCGGCGCCGTCGGGCCGCGTCGGCGGGCACACCTGCGTCGGCGGCAGCGCCCCCGTCGCCCACTGCGCCGTCCTGCCACAGCGCATCGAGAGGCACCCCGGCGTCCATCGGCCCGGCACCGCTGCCCGGGCCGCTCCCCGAACCGGCCGCGGCCTCGGCTGATGTGACGGGAGCGGGGCCACTCGCCTCGGTCGGGTCGGTCATCCCGAGGACCACGTTGACCGGTGTGCGCAGCTCGAAGACGGGCGCAGGCGGCGCCGTGACCGCCACGAGGGTCGTCAGCGCCAGCGCATGCAGCGCCAGCGAGCCGCCCGCTCCGAACAGGCGCGCCCGCGCGAGCAGCCCGTGCGGGTCGTTCGGGCGCGGCATCCGGCCTTCGATAGCTCGGGGCGGCGACCTGCGCCCGCCGCTGGCCGTGGGCGCCGCCCGTGCCACAACTTCGGCCCCATGCGCCGCCCTGATCCGATGCACCTGGCCCTCGCTGCCGCGCTCGCCTCGGGGCTTGGTGTCGTCGCGTGCGGCAGCAGCGAGGGCGCGCCGACCGACGCGGGCGCCCCCGACCTCGGCACGCCCGACACCGGCACCGACGCCGGCCCCCCGATGCCCGAGGGCCCCGCCAAGCGCCTCTTCGCCAAGCGCTTCGTCGTGAAGGTCCACGCGCGCCCCGACCGGGACGCCGAACGCCTCGGCTACCTGCGCGCTGGCGTCGTGATCGACGCGACGACCTCCGGTCCGGTTGCCACCGAGGGCTGCCGCGAGGGCTGGTACGAGCTGAGCTCGGGCGGCGGCTACGTGTGCAACGGCCGCGACGTCACCGCGTTCGACGGACGGCGCCTGCCTGCCCGCCCCCCCGCGCAGCCCGACTTCGACGCGCCCGTCCCCTATGCGTACGGCCGAACGCGGCGGGACCTGACCCCGATGTACCGCCGCCTGCCGACCGACGAGGAAGCAGCGCAGTTCGAGGGCTATCGGATCCCCGGCGTCGAGCCCGTGCCGACCGAAGCCGTGGAAGGCGCGCCGAGCCCGGCCCCCGCTCCCCCGCTCGACGAGGGCGGCGTCGAGCTCGCAGCCTCAGGCCCGGCCCTGAGCGCTGCCACCGAGGGCGACCCCGAGGCTCCGGTCGAGCCGCTCGTGCCCACCCTCGCCTCGCTCGAGGGCGAGCGCGGCTCGGTGCTGATGCGGCGGGTGCTCCGCGGCTTCATCGTCTCGCTCGACCGCGACCTCCGCACCGGCGCGCGCCGCTACTGGCGAACCCTCTCCAACGGCTTCGTCCCGTACTTCGCCATCAGCCAGCCGATCGACGGCTCGGACTTCCGCGGCGTGCTGCTCGATCCACCGGCGGCGGCGGGCGGCGAGGACGCGGGCATCGACGCAGGGCTCGACGCGGGCATCGACGCGGGCCGGCGCCGACGCGCGGCGCCCGCGCCGCCGCCGGCCCTTCGCCTGCCGATCGGCTGGGTCACCTCGTCGAAGACGGCGGGCTACGTCCGCGGCCCGAACGGCCGCCCCCGCCGCGCCCGCGCCCCCGGCTACCACGTGATGTTCCCGGTGGTGTCCGAAGAGATCCACGGGGACGAGCCCTACGTCGTGGCCCACGACGGCGCCCTCTTCCGCCTTCGCGATGTGGCCGTCGCGCGCGCCGCCACCGAGCGCCCCGACGGAGTTCAGGAAGGCGAACGCTGGATCGACGTGAACCTCGCGCAGCAGACCCTCGTGGCCTATGAGGACCTCACCCCGGTCTTCGCTACCCTGATCTCCAGCGGCCGCGTCCGCGACCCGGAGGACCCGCTCGCTACCTTCGCGACGCCGACGGGTCTCTTCCGCATCACGAGCAAGCACGTGACCCACACGATGGACGGAGACCACGCCGTCGACGGGCCCTACTCCATCGAGGACGTGCCCTACGTGATGTACTTCCAGCTCGCCTACGCGCTGCACTCGGCGTTCTGGCACAACGGCTTCGGACACCCCCGCAGCCACGGCTGCGTGAACCTCGCCCCGCTCGACGCGCGCTGGCTCTTCGGATGGGCCACCCCAACCCTTCCAGCCGGCTGGCACGCGATCTTCCCCACCGACGCCGACCCCGGCACCTGGGTCTGGATCCACGGCGAGACCCCGGGCGGCTGACCGCCTCAGGGCCTACGGGAGAGAGCGCGGTCCGCCGGCCCCGGAGCCGCCCCGGCCCACACGATCCCCAGCGCCGCTATCCATCCTGCGCGCCCTCGACCCAGCCGCTCTGGCGCTGCGTCCTGTCGCCGCGAACGGCAGCGCGGTGCCTGCGCCCACCCCGTCGACCTCCGGCAGAGTGGGCGCAGCGCTGGCGTTTCTCAGAGCTCGCTGTAGGTGACCCGCGTCGCCGGGCTCGCCGTCGGGAAGCCCGAGAAGTTCAGGTAGAAGTACCAACCCGGGACGCCTCCGGGCCCCATGTCGAGATCGCTGTTCGTCGTGCTCGAGCCGCACGCTCCGGCCATCGCGCCCGTGGTGCTCGTCGTCCGGAGCAGCCGCGCGAGCGGCTGCCCGTCGACCGCTCCGATGCCGGTCGTGCCCGCCGGGATGATCGTCGCCATCGCGTCCGCGTACGAGATGAACCCGCGGATGAGCCCATCGCGGATCTCGGTCGCCGGCGAGCCGAAGTACTCGCCGCCGATCTGCGCATCCTGCAGGCGGATCGGGATGCCTCCGAGATCGATGGTCACCGTCCCGGCCGCGGCCGCGTAGCACGTGCCACCGGCCGGTGCGGTCGGGAGCACGATCGAGCCATAGCTCGTCCGCACCGTGCCCGGCAGCGTCCCGAGGCACACCGCGCCGCCGCCCTGGTTCATCGCCGAGACGGTCATCGTCCGGTCACCCGCCGCCGGCAGCGTGCACGCCGTACTCGAGAGCGGCGCCGTGCAATCCGGGAAGGTCAGCCGCGACATCGTCGAGCTCCCCGCCGCCTGCACGAGCGGCTGGAAGACCTGCACGATGCTCAGGTCGAGCAGGCCGTCCATGTCGCCATCGGTCTGGAGGTTGGCCTGCAACAGCGGGTTCACCCCGTCGATGCCGAACACCGAGTTCGTGAGGTCGTTGCAGCCGATCACCGACGCGAACACGTGGGGGTCGCGCAGGTCGAGGTCGGTGAGCCGGAACGCGGTCGTGGTCACGGCCTCCGCCGTGCAGGTCGCCGAGCAGCCATCGCCCGACATCGTGTTGCCATCGTCGCAGGTCTCGGGCGCCGTGATGACGCGATCGCCGCAGCGCGCCGCGCAGTCGGTGTCGGTCGCGATCGTCGCGCCCGTCGGGCAGCAGCCATCGGCGGCCGCCGGCGTCGTGATCGGGCTGAACATGCAGGCCGCCGTGCAGGTCCCCATGTTCGCGAGTGTGTCCCGGGTGCAGACCATGCCGTCGCTGCAGCTCGTCGGGCAGGCGCCCGCGCCGCTCGCGATCGACGTGTCGCAGGTCTCGCCGCTCGACACGACCCCGTCCCCGCACCGCGCCGGGCAGTCGCTGTCGGTGCCGATGCTCGCGCCCATCGGGCAGCAGCCGTCACCGTTGGCCGGCGCGGTGATCGGCGCCGCGCTGCACGAGGCCGCACAGGTCCCGGCGCCGGTGAGCACGTCGGCGGTGCAGGCCATCCCGTCGTTGCAGCTCGTCGGGCAGCGCCCACCGCCGCTGGTGATCGCCGTGTCGCAGGCCTCCCCGGGCGACAGGATGCCATCGCCGCAGACGCCTGTGCAGTCGCTGTCGGTCGCCATCGTCGCCCCCGACGGGCAGCAGCCGTCCCCGTTCCTCGGCGCGGTGATCGGGGTCGAGCCGCAGACCGCACTGCAGGTGCCCGCGCCCATCAGCGCATCCGCCGTGCACGCCGCTCCGTCATCGCAGGCCGTCGGGCAGGCCCCCGGTCCGCTCGCGATCCCGGTGTCGCAGGTCTCCCCCGCCGAGAGCACTCCGTCCCCGCACGCCGCCGGGCAGTCCGCGTCCGTGCCAATCGTGGCCCCCGACGGGCAGCATCCATCCCCGCCGACGGCCGCCGTGATCGGCGTCGCGAGGCACACCGCATCGCAGCTGCCGCCGGCGACCAGTTCGTCCGTGGTGCACGCCATCCCATCGTCGCAGGCGGTCGGGCAGGAACCTACGCTGCCTGCTGCGATCGCCGTGTCGCAGAGTTCCGCGCCGGTGCGCAGGCCGTCGCCGCAGGTCCCAGCACAGTCGTTGTCGCTCGAAGCGTCCGCACCGCTCGGACAGCACAGGTCATCGTCTGCCGGCAAAGTGATCGGCGCGTTCCCGCACGAAACGCCGCAGCCCGCGCCGTCGAGGTTGTCGCTGGTACAGCTGTCCCCGTCGTCGCAAGACGTGGGGCAAGCGCCAGCCGCGCCGGCCGCGATCGCCGTGTCACAGACCTCGTCCCCGGTCACCTCACCGTCGCCGCACTCCAGCTGACACTCGGCGGAGCAGCCATCGTCCGGATCGCTGTTGCCATCGTCGCACTCCTCGCCCTCCTCGACCTCGGTGTTCCCGCACTCCGCGGTGCCGGCATCACGTCGCGGCCCCGAGTCGAGCGTCGCGTCCGCCCCACCGTCGCCGGCATCCACCGGCCCGGTATCGCCGGCGCAGTCGCAGCCGGACAGGAACGCGAGAAGCAACACGAAGAGGGGAACGGCACGAGGACGAAACGGCATGGGACCTCCGGGATTCGAAGCC
>Ga0209972_10000107_pt1 | contig 77501 bp, 64 predicted proteins | sample NOAtaG_7_FD_187302 | JGI IMG/M metagenome (GOLD analysis project Ga0209972, IMG submission 187302) | Freshwater lake microbial communities from Lake Erie, under a cyanobacterial bloom - NOAA_Erie_Diel1S_2200h metaG (SPAdes) (version 2) | ecosystem: Environmental > Aquatic > Freshwater > Lake ... | reverse complement strand
CGACGCTGGCCGTGCCTCCGGTCGGGGCTCCGCCCCTCCCTCCGGCCCCGCCAGCGTCATTCCCCACAGCCCCTATCCTCACCCCCAGACTCTCATAGCACCTGGTACAGAAACTGGGGGCAGGTCAACGAGGCGTTCCAGCGTACTGAGCGGAAACTGCCGCGTGTCTTGGACTTGCGCCTTGACCGCCTCCGGGAAATCAAGCGAACACGCCAAGCGATAGACCGCGTCGGCCTGGACGTACTTCTGAAGGTCGGCTTGTGATACTCCATAGGTCTGCACGAGCGTGTCTGGAGTGACGCCCTGTTGCAGGAGTTGCCGGTAAAACCGAGCCTGCATCGGCCGGCTCCACGCCTGTACCGACGTACCGATGTGGCGGCTCAGCAGTATCGGTGTGGCGGCCTGCCGCGACGGGGCGAGCGTGACACTGACCTTCTCTATGCTCTTGGGCGTGATGGCTTCGCTCAGCCGGCGGAACTTCTCAAGGTGCGTTTGCGGAGCGAGCTCCGGATTGATGAGGAGTTTGAGCGCGGCGAGGCGTCGATTGCCCTCGACGATGACAACGTGATCGCCATCCTTTACGCCGAGCAGTATCTCTGTTGGGAAAAACCCCTGTGTACTGATGTCCTTCGCGAGCTCGAAAACGGCATCGTGCGTGACCAGTTCCTCGATCATCTGCTTCTGTGTCGACGTTCCGCCAGACTGCGGAAGTCGCGGATTCTGGGTGTCCAGAAGCAGGCTGGTAACGGCGAATCTCTTTGACGGCCAGGCCGCGTAGTCAAGCATGGCGAGAGGATACCCTATACGCGCCGTGTTTGCCTGATGTTCTCTTCCGTCATCCATGAGACCAAGACGGCCTTGGAGCGATTTTGGGCCTTTGTGATAGGGTCAGGGAAGTTCGACGCGCTCGATGCGTAGATCGTCTTGAATAGCCCATACCGCGATTTTGACCAGAGACTGGAGATGGTGCGCCGTCACTTCTGCCGCGGCTCCACGCTCCACAGCGGATACCAAGGCCTCCATATGGGCACGTTCCGCGGGATCGCAGTAGAGCTTTACGAGTCTTCGCGTGTCGCCTAGCATTTTCCGAATCTCTGGCCTAGAAATCGGCGGCGCGTCGCTTCCGCTATGCTTCTGAAAGTCCAATACAGCATGCAGTGCGATCATGCGGTACTCGAGACGCTTGAGGTGAATATTGTTCCGGCGATTTAGCCAGTCGCTGATTACGAATCCGATTGCTGCGACAAGAATTGAAGCAGCAAGGAGCAGTATTTCGAGACCGCGATAATCGTCTGTCTGTGCGAGGGTGAAGGCGTCCATCAAGCATCCTCCAAGTGGCTCTTGGCGTACGTCATTGTTGAGTTCTGGTTGGGACCAGCAGGCTGATTGTATACACAAATCATCTTGTCTGTCGCAACAACTGTAGCGGGGGGCGTGGCGATCGTACCGTGCCGTCGACACCGCGGGCTTTCGTGGGGAGTCGGTGTCGCTGAGCCATCGAAGCGGAATGCGAGCCCGCAATGATCGAACCCCCAGGCGAGCACGCGCCGACTCGTCGCCATCCCCCAAGCCCGACGAGGCGATGGCACGGCGAGCATTCACGCCGGTGACAGGCATCCGTTGCCGTGCGTCCGCTGCCCCGCCGGGGCAGGACTCAGAGACGGGCCGCTTCCACGGGTTGCGCTCTGCCCGCGGAGCACGGGCTGCGCTACACCCGTGGCGACATCCCGGCGCCCCTGCGGGGCGGCGGTGTGTTGTGCGCTGCTGCCGGGGCTCGCGCTCGCGGACTCTCTTAACCCCCGGCCACGGGCGTGCAGCCCTGCGGGCTGAAGAGGAACGCCGATGGGGGCGGGGGGCGGGGCCGGGGCCGAGCAGCGGCGACTCGGGAGTCGGACATCGCACCAATGCGGCGGTCTTGAGCGACGAATCGGTGCTCGGCAGCCTGGGTTCTCGATCCGCGCGGACACAGTCTTTCCTTCGCTGGTCCGGCAACACCGACTCGTTGCGAGATCTCCACGCGGTCGATGATGCACGGGATGGGCGTGTGGCGCCGATCGCCGATGGAATGCGCTCTACCATTCCTCTCGGCATCTCCGGCGCGGGGCGTGCCATGACGACGGTCATCGAGAGCAAGGAGCAGACCATGACGATCGAGGCGCGGATGGACCGACTTGAGCGTGAACTCGCCGCGGCGCGTCGCCGCGTTCGCCAGATGGTGGGCGTTGTGGCCGTGACGTTCGCCGGCCTTGCGGCGACCATGATGCTCGGAATGAGCAGGCAGGCCACGCAGCCCGCGGAGCAACTGCGGGCCAGGTCGTTCGTCATGGTCGACGACAAGGGCCGGGCCCGCGGAGCACTCGAGATGCTGTCCCCGGGCCCGGCGCTCAGCTTGATGGACCAGAATGGTGTCCCGAGAGTTCGTCTGCTTATGTCGGCGGACGATGGGCCGAGGCTGTCCCTGGCCGACGCGGAGGACAACCCTCGTGTGTCGATCGCCGCTATGGCCGAGGGCCCGGTCTTGACATTCAGCGACGCCAACCACACGCCGCGTGTGGGCATGGCCGCGACCGCGGACGGAGCCGCCGTGAGCGTGATGGACGAGAGAGGCAAGATTCGCGCGCGCATGGTCGCACGATCGCCAGCGACACCCGAAAACAAGCTCAAGGCTCTCCCCGATGGGGCGTTCATGCTGCTCGGCCCCGACGGCAAAGTCGTGTGGCGGTCACCGCGCTAACTCCCAACACCGGAGGCCTTGCCCACGATCGGTGGACGCACGCACGGCACCGGCGATCCGGAGGCTGGCGTGGCGATGAACTCTGCGGCGCATCCGGCGCGGTTTGTCGCTCACTGAGCGGCGCCACGGATCGCGATGGTGTTGCCCTCGCTGTCACGGAACTCGGCGACGAAGCCGTGCTCGCCGATGGATGTGCGCGGGTAGAGCACCGCACCGCCGTTCTGAACGGCACGCGCCAGGGTCGCATCGATGTCCGTCACGCTGAAGTACAGCCGCACGCCCTGCGGGCCGGGCGTGTAACTGCGGCCGTGGGCCAGGGCGCCGGTGATGCCCGGGGCATCGGGTGAAAAGGGGAACAGGGCCATGGGGTGGCCGTCGATCTCGGCGAGCTCGAAGTCCACACCGAGGACGCGCTCGTAGAAGCGGATCGCGCGGTCCATGTCGGTGACGGGGATCTCGAAGTATGTGGCGGGGTTGGCGGGGTTGGCCGGGTTGGCCGGGTTGGCCGAGTTGGGTGGATTGGGCATGGGTGGGGCGGCGGATGGTGTGCGGGTGTCGTGTCGTGGCGTGGCGTGTCGTGCAGGGCCGCTGGTGAGCCGCGGCCGAGGGATCGTACGACCGGGCGTGCGCATGAAAAAGGGTCGGCGTTCGCGGCCGACCCTTGGGGGGCGAAGAAACGGGAAGACAAGAGAAGACAAGGAGTCGGCACGGAGTGCCAACCTACCCGGTCCACCTCCATGGTTACTTGGCCAGCGCCGCGTCGATCGCGGCCTTGATGTCGGCCTCGGTGATCGTGCCCTCGAGGAACGCCGAGACGTTGCCCGCCGCGTCGATGACGGCGACGCTGGGGAAGCCGCGGACGTTGAGGGTGTTGAGCATGCGGTCATCGCCCATGAGGGATTTGAACGTCAGGCCGAAGGACTTGTGGAACTCGCGCACGCCGTTCTCGGCTTCCTCGCTGGACTCGCCGTTGGTCTGCGTGCGGCTGGCGACGCCCCAGATGGCCACGCCCTTGTCGGCGTACTGGCGCTGGAGGCTCTCCATCGCGGCGACGACGCGGGCCGAGGCGGGGAAGGTCGGGCCCCAGAAGCCCAGGACCGCAACCTTGCCCTTGAGGCTGGTGCTCTCGACGGTCTGCGCCGGGACGCCGGGCTCGCTGACGGGCTTGGCGCTCCAGGCCGGCATGGGCGAGCCGACGCTCAGGCCGCCGGCGGCGACGCCGCCCGGCGCGGCCGGGTTGTTCATCGCGGGGTTGGCGGGGTTGGCGGGCTTGGCACCGGGAGCCGCGGCGGGCTCGGCGGCCTTGGCACGCTTGAAGCCCTCGGGCGTGGCGATCTCGAACGACGCGTCGGTCAATGCCGGGGCGGCGTCGACCTTGCTCAGTTCCCAGTAGCGCACCATGCGCTTGCCGCCTTCCAGACGGACCTGCTCGTAGCGGCGGAGGATCTTGTCCTTGCTGCCGATGAAGACGGTGCGCTCGAGCTTGCCCTCATCCATGATCACGCGGATGACATCGCACGGCTCGCCGTCGATCGGCTTGCTCTCGAGCAGTTCGAAACGCTGGCCGGCCAGTTCGCGACGGAAGGGCTCGGCCTCGGTCAGCGGCTCGGGGAAGAGCATGTTGCGGGTGTTGGTGATCACGCGGCTGGCCTCGGAGCGCGGAACGCTCGTGCCCTCCCAGACGGTCTTGGCGTCCTTGTCGACCCAGACCACGGGAAGCGTCTTGCCCGCGGCATCGGACGCGTAGCCGATGGCGACATGGAAGTCGCGCTTGCCCTGCGTGGGCATCTCGGTCTGACCCTGCATGAGCGTGCGGGTCTTGCCGTCGTCGGCGCGCTGCCAGAGAACGGTTCCCTCGCCGCCATAGACCAGCCCGCCGAAGCCCTCCGTGCCGGCCTTGAGCGTGAACGACAGGGCCTTTGCGCCCTTGATCGTCGCGGCGGCCTCGGTCAGCAACTGCTTGGCCTCATCGTTGCTCGTGTTGAGGTTCGCGGCGGCCATGACGGCGTTCGCGGGGAAGAACAGACCGGCGGAAGGCCCGGCCAAACCGGCCAGAGCCACGAGACCGACAAGACCAATGCTGCGCATGCGTCGCTCCTGTGTGCGAAAAGGGGGAATCATTGGGTGTACCGCCGAGCCGGGCCCGGGCGGCAGTGTCATGATCAGGGTCAATAGTACGGAGGGGACAGGACTCTTTCGCCCCAACGGATCACGCGGATTCAGACGGGTTTGGGCCGAGATCCGCGGGATTGGCGGGCCGTTGACACGGGGACATTTTGCCGACCAAAGCCCGCACGGGCGGGCCGGGACGGCGCGCACCGCCCGAACGCCGGAGAGAACTCCGGAGCCGGGGCGATCGCGCCGCAGTGCTGCTATCGGCCAACGATGAGGCTCTCTGATGCTGAACCTCGATTTGAGCACGGCGATGACGGTTCTCGCGCAAACCCTGCCGACGGCGGGGGCCGAGGCCAGCGCCGGAGGGAATGGCGGGGCGGGCGGCTCGGTCGATGTGCTCTCGCTGGCGCTGCAGGGCGGCTTGCTGCTTCTGGCGATCGTGGCGGCGTGGATGCTCTGGAGGCGCGATGTCCTGCGTCCGGGGTCGTTCACCCGGCTGGGCCGCGACGAGCGGCGCGCGGCGCTCATGCCCGGCGATGAACTCCTGTGGTTGGGGCTTGCCGGAGGTGTGTTCATCTGCGGCATGGTGCTCGCGTTGGCTTCGCAGGCCGTCGTACCGATGCTGCGGCCGGCGGATGACCTGCAAGGACTGGTGATGCGTTTGGGGCTGAGCACCGCGCCGCTGGCCGCGGGTGTGCTGACGCTGTGGGTGATGTTCGCGCCGCGGGCCGGCTGCGGATCGCGGGGCCAGACGGCGGGCTCGACATCGAACGCCGCGCGCAACGCGCTGCGAGGTATCGGCCTGTTCGCGATGACGGTGCCGATACTGCTGGTTCTCGGCGCGGCGGCGTCGTGGATGGTCAGCGTCGCGACGGGGCAGGCCCCGCCGGGGATCGCGCACGCGACACTGTCGATGATCGTGACGCGGCGTGATGATCCGTGGGTCTGGGCGCTGGTGGCGATGGTGGTCATCGCGGTGCCCGTGATGGAGGAGGTGCTCTATCGCGGGCTGCTGCAGACGGCGCTGGTGCAACTGACGGGCTCGACGTGGATGGGCATCGGGATCACCAGCGTGGCGTTCGTGGCCGTGCACTTCGGCTCGGTTCCGCCGGCGCAGTTCGCCTTCGCGATCGTGCCGCTGGGTGTGCTGAGCGTGGCGATGGGCATCGCGCTGGAGCGGACGCGGAGCCTGGCCGTGCCGATCGTGATGCACGTGCTGTTCAACGCGTCGAACGTGCTGGTGGCGATGCTGTCGGCGTGAGCGGGCGCTAAACTCCGCCCCATGACCACCACCAAGCCGCGCATCCTCACCGGCGACACCCCGACGAGCACGGGCCTGCACCTCGGTCACTTTGTCGGCTCGATCGAGAACCGCCTGGCGCTGCAGGACCAGTACGAGTGCTACTTCCTCATTGCCAACGTTCACGCGTTCACGACGCTGGCAGATAAGCCGTCGGACATCCGCGCCAACACGATGGGGATCGTCAAGGACTGGCTGGCGGTCGGGCTCGACCCGTCGCGGAGCACGTTCGTGCTGCAGAGCGAGATCCCCGCGATCGCGGAACTCACGTTCCTGCTGGCGATGCTGATTCCGTTCAACAAGGTCATGCGCAACCCGACGCTCAAGACCGAGATGACCACCAAGGACATGGGCGAGACGTACCCGTTCGGCTTCCCGATGTACGCCGTGGGCCAGTGCGCGGACATTCTTGCGTTCCGCCCGGAACTCGTGCCCGTGGGTGAGGATCAGGAAGCGCACATCGAGATGTGCCGCGATGTGGCGCTGAAGTTCAATCAGCTCTACTGCGGCGTGAACAACCGCACGCCCCCGAGCGAGCACCACAAGGCCGGCGGCGTGTTCCCCATTCCCAGCGCCAAGATCGGCCGCGTCGGTCGGCTCATCGGTCTGGACGGCGTCCAGAAGATGAGCAAGAGCCTCGGCAACGCCATCTTCCTGTACGACTCGCCCAAGGACGTGCAGAAGAAGCTCAACCGGATCACCACCGGCCGCCAGAGTCCGACCGAACCGGGCGATGCGAACAACGTGCTGATGCAGTATGTCGACGCGTTCATCGCCGGCAAGGACCCGGCGCGTGCCGCGGAGATCAAGCGTCGATACACGACGGGCGACAATCTTGGCGACGGCCACGTCAAGCAGGAACTCGGCGAGGTCATCAACGCCCTGATCGATCCCATGAGAGCTCGCCGAGCTGAGCTGGAGACCCCCGCAGGCGAGGAGCGCGTGCTCGGCGTCATCCGCGACGGCATCCGCAAGGCCAACATCATCGCCGAGGAAACGCTCCACCTGGCCAAGAAGGCGATGGGCCTGGACTTCGGTCGGCGGACGGTGGGGTGATCAACCGAGGAATCTCCGCCCGGAGATCCGCTCGGACTAACATCCCATATGGTGGCTGTAGCGTCGGGCGACGCCAATCGACGATTCGAGGAACTTCTTCGCCGGGTTGAAGCGGGCGAGGAGGTTGTGATTACTCGGAACGGTCACCCGATCGCTCGGCTCATTCCTTCCGGCCCCGCGGCATCGCACGATGATCGGCGGGACGTCATCGAGCGATGGCTCAGCGAGCATTCGCACGTACGGCTCAACGGCCTGCGCATCGAAGATCTGATCGCCGAGGGACGACGAGGATGACTCGCTGCGTACTGGATTGCTCTCTGACGATGTGCTGGTGCTTTGCCGACGAAGCCACTCCGGACCGTACAGAGTTGCTCCGGGTGCTGAGCGCCGGCGCGATTCTGGTCCCCAAACTCTGGCGCATCGAAGTGGCCAACGTCCTGTGCGTAGCCGAACGCCGCGGCCGTATAGACCGACGCGACGCCGCCGCGTTTCTTGAGATGCTGACGGTTCTTCCGATCGAAGATGATGCGAGTGACGCCGCCGCGGTCAACAGAGCCCTTGAGTTGGCACGCATTGCCCAGCTCAGTGTTTACGACGCGATGTATCTGGAGTTGGCGGTTCGCTCTGGAACACCACTCGCGACGGCTGATCGAAGACTGGCGGCTGCCGCCGCGTCGCTCGGGTGCGCCATCCTCCCCAACACTGGCACGACCTGAGCCGTCCCGATCGGCACGACCACTCGGCGCGGTCAGTCCTTCCCCAGCGGGTTCGGCCCCAGCATCTCGATCCCGAACTTCGGCGCCTCGCGACCGATCCGTTCCGCAAACTCCGCCGGCCCCGGCGGCGATCCATCGGGTTTCGGCGCGTTGATCACGCCATAGAACCTCGAGAAGTTCCCCGGCGGCGTGACCATCAGCAGCATCCGCAGGCGATCGCGGCCAAGGTTCGCGAAGGTGTGAGCCACACCGCGCGGCGCAAAGACCGTGGACCCCGCCGGCGAGCGGAGCACCTTCCCGCCAACGTGGAACGTCGCCTCGCCCTGCAGGATGTAGAACACCTCATCTTCGTGCGTGTGTCTGTGCAGCGGCGGGCCGAGCCCCGGGTCCATGGAGTAGTCATCCATGCTTATCGCGTCGCCCGTCTGCGCTGCGCCGAGAATCTGCAGCACCTCGCCGCCCGCCGCGCGGCTGATCAGCCGCCCTTCGCCCGCGAGCATGAGCAACGGCTCAAGCGACACTACCGAACCCGACCGGCGCTCTTCCATCGTCAAGCCCTCCGAACTCCCGCGTTCTTCGCCAGCGCGATAGCCCGAGCGTATTGCGCATCGAGGCCATCGACCATCGCTCCGACACTGAACTGCCGTGCACACATCTCGCGGCCGCGCTCCGCCAGCAAAGCCCGCTCCGCCGGATTGTCGAAGCACCAGCGGATCGCCGAGCGCAGCCCCGAGCGATCGCCCGCCCGCACAAGCCGCCCCGTCCGCATCTCGATGCACGCCTCGCCCGTGCCGTCAACGTCGTACGCCACCGGGCACACGCCGCAGAGCAGCGCCTGCGGCACGGTCCGCGGCAAGCCCTCGCGCACGCTCGGGTGCGCGAGCACATCCATCGCGCGGATCATCGCGCCGACGCGCTCCGGCGGGACCAGCCCCGTCGTGATCACGCGATCGCTCACGCCCATGAGCCGAACGCGCTCGAGCAGCCGCTCGCGCCACCAGCCATCGCCCACCCACAGCAGCCGCCAGTCGGCGTTCGCTCGCAGATCCTCGCCGAGGGCATCGAGCAGGTCATCGTGCCCCTTGTGCTGAGCCAGGCGCGCCACGGTTCCGACGACAAAGTGCCGGTCGTTCAGGCCCAGCGCCGCGCGAACGCTCGCGCGGTCCTCGCCCGGCGCGGGCGTCAGAAATCGCTCAGCCTCCATGCCCGAACGCACCGTCGCGTACAGGCTCGGCGTGCCGATGCCGCGGGCGAGAAACTGATTCGTCATCGCGTCGGCCACGCTGATGATCGCGTGGCACCTTCGCGCGGCGAATCGTTCGGCGAGCGTGTAGATCGCGTTGTTCACGCGGACCTTCAGCCGGGAGATCGCCGAGCCCTCGCTGGGCATGAACGGCGGCCCGTGGATCGTGTGAACGACGCCGGGCAGCCCGTCGGGCGACGATCTCGCCACGGAAAAGGCCGCGGCGCGTCCGAGGATTCCCGCCTTGCTCGAATGCGTGTGCACGATGTCCGGACGGAGTCGGCGGATCAGTTCGCGCGTCTGCCGCAGCGCGCGCCAGTCCCGCAGCGGCGCGATCTCACGCACCATGTGTGGGATGACGTGCGTGGCGATCCTCGCGCCGCCCGGCGCGGAGAACCGCTCCACACGCTCGAGCAGAGAGCCCTCGGGGCCGTAGATGGGGCCGAAGGCCAGATGCACCTCGTGCCCGCGCCGCGCCTGCTCCTCGCACGAGAGCACGGTGTTCTCCTGCGAGCCGCCGAGGATCAGCCGGGTTGAGATGTGCAGGATGCGCATCGTGGTGGTCTTGCCGGGGCGAGTGTACCGCCGCTCATTGGTGCGCCGAGCGATAGCGAATCCACTCCAGGCACAGCCCCTCCGGACGCAGCGTCGGTCCTGCGCGGGCTCGCTCGCGTGACGCCAGTGTCGCGGCGACATCCTCGACGCTGCGCTGGCCCAGCCCGACCTGCATCAGCGTGCCCGCGATGATCCGCACCATGTTCCACAGAAAACCGCTGCCGCTGATCGAGAGCACGATACGCTCCGCCTGCGCGCCGTCGCCCCCCCCCGCCAAGCCCCCCGCCGCCAAGCCCCCCACCACCGCCGCTCCTTCCGCCCGGGTGAACCCGCCGGAACTACCCGTCCCGGCCAACGGCTCCACGGCCCGGACGCGCAGCTCGTGAATCGTTCGCACCGTGCTCAGCCTGCCGTGCCCCGCCGCGGCGAAGGCCGCGAAGTCGTGCTCGCCCACGAGCGCCTGCGCCGCGCGGTCCATAGCGCCAACATCCAGCCCTCGCGGGTGCCAGATGTGGTGCACAAAGCGCCGGTCCCACAGCGGCCGCGAACGCGAGACGTGGAACGCGTACGAGTAGCCCTTGCTGATTACATCGCCGATGGGGTCGAACTCGGGATGCACGACCTCGCACGCGAGCACGACGATGTCATCGGGCAATCGCGAGTTGATCGCCAGCAGCAGCCGATCGGCCCCGCGCTCGACCGGCCAGCCCGCGCCCGGCAGCACGCCCGGGCGCGCCGCCCGCTCCTCCGCCATCACGCCCTCATACGGCCCGCACGTGAACGCGGCCACCTGCCCGCGCGCGTGCACACCGCTGTCGGTCCGGCTGGCGCCGACGAGTTCCACCGGCTCTCGCACCGTCTCGCTGACCGCCCGCTCCACGACACCCTGGACGCTCCGCAGCGCCACGCGCCCGGGACGCGTCGACTCGATCATCGGCGTCTGGCTCGTGTACGCGGTCACGCCGGGCACGATCGCGTTCTGCGCGTCCAGCGGCTCCTGCTTCTGCCACCCGACAAAGTCGGTGCCGTCATAGGCGATGGTGAGTTTGTAGCGCGGCATGCGTGCGATCGCTCACGGGTGCGCGGTGGCGACGATGATCGTGCGGTCGTCGTTGGGCGGGGTTTCGCCGGTGAACCGGGCGACGTCATCAAGGAGCGCCTTCAGCAGCGCCTGCGCATCGGCGTGCCCGTGGGCGAGGATCGCGTCCATGCGCTCCGTGCCGTACATCTCGCGCCGCGCGTTGAAGGCCTCGGTGATTCCATCGGTGTAGAAGACGATCGCGTCGCCCGCATCCAGTTCCACGCGGAAGTCCTCGTATGTCCACCCGCCCACGACCCCAAGCGGAAGGCCCCGCGCCTGGTCGAGATTCAGCACCGGCCCGCGCGTTCCGGCGAAGCCGACGCGCAGCCGCGGCGGGTTGTGCCCGGCGCTGGCGAATCGCAGACTCCGGCCGCGCGGGTCGTACACGCCGTAAAACGCGGTGACGAACATCCCGCCGATGCTCTCGCTGGCGGTGTATCGCGAGGTGAGTTCATCGTTGATCGATGAGAGCATCTTCCCCGGCTCACCCGGCTCGTTGCGACCGACATGCGCGATCGCGTGCATGATCGCCATGAGCACCGCGGCGGGCGTGCCGTGTCCCGACACATCGGCGATCAGCAGCCCGACGCGTCCGTCGGGCAGGTCGAAGAAGTCGAAGTAATCGCCGCCGGCGTTCTTGCTGGTCTGGTAGTACGTCGCAAAGCGAAGGCCCGGAACATCGGGCACCTTGGCCGGCAGCAGCGCCCGCTGAATGTCCGCGACGACCCTGGCCTCACGGTCCAGAGCGTCGTGCGCCTCGCTGACCTGGCGCGCCAGCACGAGCGACTTGACGCTTCGTCCGAACAGATTGCTCATCCAGACGAACTCCGGGAACTTCTCCGGGTCCATCGTGTGGGGCTCGTGACGGAAGGACACGACCATGTTCAGCCCGACGCCGCCGTCGTAATGCGGGATCGCCGCGATCGCACGCGCCTTGCTGAGGAACTCGTACGCGGGATCATCCGGCGGGCAGCGAAAGTCGTTGATCAGTGTCGGCCGGTCCGCGTAGAGCAAGTCGACCAGTACGCCGCCTGTGATCACCGGCTGGCGGTCGCGCTCCTTCCACGGGTCGGGAGCCGTGTCCCACCCGCTGAAGCGTGTGATCCTCAGCGTTCCCGGCGGCATGTCGCGACGGCTGATCGAGACCAGCCCGTCGTTCTGGAACAACGTCCGCGCACGCGCGCCGTACCGCTCGACGACAATCTTGGGATCCGTCGACGCGGACATGTCGCGCATCAGATCAACAACATCATGCAGACGCTGGCGTGCCGCGGGCGAGCCGAGGTCCTCGGGCATTGCGGACAACGACGGGCGCAGACGGGCATCGAGGGTCATGGCGGAATCGTTGGCACGCGCAGGGGCCCGCGCTCGGGCCCGCGGCGATTGATCTGAGGGGCCGCGACCGGCCGCTCAGAGCTCGACGACTTCCATGTCCGCGTTCTGCTCGACGCTCACGCTGGGCGTGCGAACGTCGCTGACCAGCGGCGAGAGTTCGGGAAGGCTGCCGGCCGCGTGGCGACGCGTATCGGCCGCGTTGAACAGCGCGGGAACATCGGCGCGCCCGTCCGCACGCAGCAGGTCCAGCGCGATCTGCGCCTCGGGGCGAGCGCCCTCGTGAACGGGGGTCGCCGCTTCGAAGGCCTGGAGCATGCCGCGCCAGTTCTCGAACGTGCCGGCCTTCTCGCACCAGGTGGCGCTGGGCAGCAGCACATCGGCCCGCGTGGCCAGTTCGCTCGTGAGCGTGTCGAGCACGACGACGAACTTGCCCGACAGAGCATCCATGAGTTCGCGCGTCGCCCATGCCGTCGGGTAGTTGCCCGTGATGATCACGCCGCCGATCTCGCCCGACCGCAACTGCGCGATGAGCTGCTCGAAACTCGCGACGTAGCCGTTGTGGGCGCTGGCCTTGCTCAGTGCGCCGAGCACACGCCGGACCCCGCGCGCATTGGGCGCCTTCTCGGCGCTGACGACAAACGCCTTGGCGTCGTCGGCCTTGGCGCCCGGGGGGAAGACCTTGTCGGTGCCCTGCGTCGGCACCGGCCCCACGGCCAGGAACGCCTTGGGGTCGATCGCCTGCGCCGCGCGCCCGAGCCAGTACGCATCCTCGCACGAGAGCATGGGGCTGACCATCACCGCGATGCGCTTGCCCGCGGCGACGACATGCCGAAGACCGCTGTGCGCCTCGCTGATCGCCCGGGGCCACTCGGCCAGCACCGCGGTGCCGAACTGCTTGCGCGTCGGCCCGCTGAGGCGCTGATCGCTGTGCACGAAGCGCCAGCCGAAGCGCACCTCGTCGGTGATCCACCACTTGTTGACGCTCATGTTCGTCCGCGGCTTGAAGCGGTAGATCTTGCCGTCGTTGTGATGAATCGAGATGTTGTCGCCGCTGGCGGTAAGACCGTCGATGCTCGGCGTTTCCTTCAGGAACCAGACACGCTGCGCAAAGAGAAAGTCCTTGTCCAGCAGGGCGCCGACGGGGCAGAGATCCACCACGTTGCCCGCCAGCTCGTTATCCAGCGCAAGACCCGGGAAGACGTCGATCTCCTCGCGGTTGCCGCGGCCAGACACGCACAACTCCCCCGAGCCGCTGACCTCTCGCGTGAAGCGCACGCAGCGCGTGCACATGATGCAACGGTCCGAGTACAGATAAATGTTCGGACCGACATCCTTCTTGGGATTCTTGACCTTGGTCTCTTCGAATCGGCTCTGCCCGCGCCCGTACTCGTACGAGTAGTCCTGCAAGTAGCACTCGCCCGCCTGATCGCAAACCGGGCAGTCCAGCGGGTGATTGATGAGCAGATACTCCATCACCGCCTTCTGGTTCGCCACGGCCTTGGGGCTGTCGGTGTACACGACCATGCCATCCATGCACGCGGTCTGGCAGGTGGGCATGAGCTTGCCGCCCATGTACGGAGCAAGCTTGCCGGACTTGGGATCGGGCATCCAAACCTCGGCCAGGCAGATGCGGCACGAGGCCACGACCGACAGCCCGTCGTGGTAGCAGTACTGCGGCACATCGATCGTCGCCTCGTTGGCCACCTGAAGAATCAGTTGGCCCGGCTTGAACTCACAGACGCGACCGTTGATGGTGATCTTGGGCATGGAAACCGATGGTAGCCACAGGTCGGGCGATCATCGGCGTGGTTTCGGACACGCCGCGTCTTGACCCTCTCGACGGCGATCGATCGGCGATGGGTCGGCAATGGGTCGATCTCCGCCCGGGGACGGGTGAGCCCCTTGCCGCCAAGTTGCCCAGTCTTCCAACTCGCGCGTCACACTCCCCCCTGAAAGCCGGGGATTTTTCGGCCAAATAGGCGGGTTTTCTCGATCTTTTGAAGTTCTCGGATACCGTGTCGGCGTGCTCGAAGGGGCGCGCACGGAGGGAGAGAGAGATCCTCCGGCCAACTTCACCATTCGTCCTCGCTCGATCCATCGGATCGATCGTCGGCGATCGTCGCTGTTCACGCTTTCACCGCCACGGCTCGTGGATGGGCGGGGGTGCGGGGTGGGTGCGACGTTGCAGGAGAGATTGCCCAATGTCCCGTTTCTTGACTATCGGTCTGTTTTCTGTTGCCGGCCTGGCCCTGTCCTCGACCTCGGCGATGGCGCTGACCCAGTCGGCGCAGTTCAACAGCGTCGGCCCCAAGCAGGACGTCACCATCACCCTCAACGCCGGCGCGAACACCCAGAATGTCGCCGCGGGTCTCATGAACTGGACCAGCACCGGCGGCGGGATCAAGGGCGGCGCCGAGCAGTTCAAGACCTTCTGCATCGAAGTCGACCAAAACATCGGCGGCGGCAACATCGTCACGTTCAACGTCGTCGCGCCGGAGCTTGCCCCGAACACCGCCCCGGCGGGCGTGATCAAGGCCGCCCTGCTCAGCGAGCTGTACGGCCGCTTCTTCGCCGGGCTCGTCTCCGGGAACAACCAGCAGCACGCCGCGTTCCAGTTGGCCGTCTGGGAGATCGTTTACGACAACGGCGTGAGCCTGTCGGCCGACTCGTTCCAGGTCACCAGCGCGCCCACCGGCACCGCGGCCCTGGCCCAGTCGTGGCTCGATGCCCTCAACGGCACCGGCCCGATGATCGTGCTCTCCGCCCTGACGCACCCGACCCGTCAGGATCAGCTCGTGCCGTTCAGCGTGATCCCGACGCCGGGCGCGATGGCCGTGCTGGGTCTGGGTGGGCTGGTTGCCACCCGTCGCCGCCGCTGAGCCGCGACGATCAACATCTCAACTCCCCCTGCGCGGGTCGGCGGTCTTCGCCGGCCCGCGTCTTCATTTGGACTCACGCGGCCGACCGCCCGCACCAGAGTCGTATCGGGTCTGTACCATCGAACGTTCATGCCAGATCCCGGTGCACAGCCTGGGCCAGATGATGCGCTCGATGCGCAACTGGTCACACGCATCCGCAACGGCGACCAGCAGGCATGGACCGAACTGCTCACGCGCTATCAGGACCGCCTCTTCGGCGTCTGCCTGCGCATGATCGGCACCGGCCCGCAAGCCCGCCAAACCGCCAGCGACCTCTGCCAGGAGTCGATGGTCAAGGTCATTCAGGGGCTCCACACGTTCGATAACCAGGCCAAACTCAGCACCTGGATGATCCGGGTGACGATGAACGTCTGCCTGAGCCACCTGCGAAGCCAAAAACTCCGGCGGCACGCGAGTTTGGACTCGCCCCGCTCCGGAACCCCCCAACAACCGGGTGGTGCAGGCTCGGCAAAGGCATCTCGTTCGGGTTCCACTCTGTACTTTCAGCCCCTGGCTCAGGAACCCGACAGCGACTTGCGCATCCAACACGATGAAGATGTCTCGCGCGTCGCTCGGGCACTGTCGAAACTCGACAGCGACCAGCGGGCGATTCTGGTCCTTCGCGATGTTCGCGGCCTGGACTACGAGCACATCGCCCAGGTGCTCTCGTTGCAACTGGGCACGGTCAAGTCCCGCATCTTCCGCGCCCGAATGGCGCTGAAGGCCATTCTCGAAGCCGAGCAGCGCAAAGGCCCATGAACACCGAGCCGACAGACATCCCGAATCACGATCTGCCCAGCGATGATCTGCTGGCACTGATCGAGGATGCGCCGATGTCCGCATCGGCCCGGCTCGCGGCCGAGGCCTCGCTGGCGAACGATCCGGCTTTGCGCCGGCTGGTCGACGAACTGCGCTCGCAGCGGCGCGAACTGGCGGCGCTCGGCGCGGTCCGGGCCCCGGCGGGATTGATCGAGCGGGCGATGGCCACCGCGGAGCGCGAGGCCCTGCTGGATCTTGCCGCGTTGGAAGCGAGCGACACGGAGCCGACGGCGATTCCGGTGTCGCGTCTGCAGCCTCGTGGAATGGGATTGTCGGGCGTGTTGGCGATGATCGGCTCGCGCCGGCTGGTGATGCCGATGGCCGCCGCGGCGGGGGTTGCGATCGCGGTCGGCGCGGTCTGGCTGACGCTCGCGCCGATCGCGCGGAGCCTGAAACTCTCGGGTGCGACCTCGCCGGTTGCGACAACGAACGACACGGACCCCGCTGCATCAGGTGCGGGCCGCGATCAGAACTCTGCCGGGGCCGCGGGGCCCGGGCTCGCCGGCAACACCGGCGGCACCGCCACCGACTCGGGCAAGCCCACGCCCGAGGCGGCGACGGCTGCGTCGGGTGCGGGCGCTGAATCTTCGGATGGCACGGCGTCCGTCGAGCCGTGGCAGGCGCGGCTGGCGACGATGGCCATGGAGGCGCGGAGCGAGCGGTCGCTGTTCGATCGCGCGATGGCCGCGGCGCGCGAGGGACGGCTGATGCTGGTCGTTCGCCCGCGGACGGACGACGATCTTGTGCGGGCGCGGGAGCGGCTGGCGATGCTCTCGACACGCGCGCCCGAGACGAGCGCCTCCTGGCGCTGGTCGGCGGTGCCGCCGATGGAGACTTCGCTGGCGATCGCGGCGATGACGCCGACGTCCGGCGATCGCGGAGCGGTGGCGTTCGCGAGTGTTGATCCGGCGCAGATGCCCTTGTCGCCCTCGGCGTCTCCGGGGCTGCCGATGCTCGCATCGGGCTCGACCGCGATGGCGACGCTCGCACCGATCGAGCCGATTTTGGTCACGACGCCCGTGCTCCCCACACCCATGGCTAACCCGCTGAATCTGCCGACGGCTCCGGCTTTGCCGCAGTTCGATCCGGCGATGTACAGCGTGCAGTTTGCGCTCAGCGAACCTTCGCTGCGGTCGCTGCTGAGGCAGGCCGCGCCGGATGGGCGGAGCGGAACGCAGGTGGAGTTGGTGATCCTGCCGGCGGCGCTGCCCGCGCTGAGCGCGCCGGGAACGGACGCCGCGTCGGTGCTGTGGTGGACTCAGCCCGAGAGCACGTGGGGCTCGCGCGTTCGCGTCGGGCTGATCGTGCGGACGAACTGACCGACTGCGCCGACGGGCTCGGCCCGATCAGCAGGGTTTCTTGATCAGGTACGCCAGTTCGCTGACCATGCGTTCCAGACGCGCGGCAAAGGCCGTGTTGCCGTCGGGGAGTTTGCGGGCCAGCGCGACGAGAAGATCCACCAGGCCCAGATAGTCCGCGGTGTGGATGAACTCGCGGGCGGCGCGGGGAGGACCGAACTTCGACTGGTCGTAGGTGCCGGCCTGCAGTTCGGCCAGGTGCGGCATGTTGTGATAGTTGCCCAGCGGCAGGCAGAGGCACGTCGCGTCGTAGCCGAACGTACAGAACACGCTCGCCTCGCACGCGCCGCCGGCCATGAGTTTGCGCTGCCACGCGCGGCTGTTGTGCGAGCCGGCACGCTGCGAGGCGACGGGGGCCGACGGCCCGCCGAAAATCTCCTCCGCACGCTGGGCGCATGCGCCGGTGAGCCAGGGCGTAAAGACGCTCAGGCGGTCGCCCACGCGGACAATCGGCCCGCCACCGACGGGGCTCTCGCTGAACGCGCGGCTGTTCTCAAGCGCGATGATGCGCGAGCCCCTGGGCATGGTCTGGTGCTTGCACGCGGCGATCGCGCCGACAAAGCCGACCTCCTCGGCCCGCGTGAAGAGCAGTCGAACATCGCCGATCTGCTCGCCGCCGCGTCGGGCGGCGACGAGATCATCCATCGCCGCCAGTGCCGCGGCCAGCGCCGCCAGATCGTCGCAAGCGGGCGTGTGCAGCACGCCCTGAGCGTCGACCTCGGCCGGATCCAGCAGCCATGTGGCCACATCACCGACGTTGAGGTCCTTCATCGCGACCGCGCCGGGCTCGTCATCAAGGTGGACATCGGCGAGGTAGTGCTTGCCCGCGGCCGAGCGCGTGTTGCACTCGCCGGTGAGCGTGGCGTGGGCGATCCGGTTGTCGCGGGTGTAGATGGTGATCGGGGCGTTCTGGAAGAAGATATCCATCACCCCGCCGCGGAAGGACAGCTCGACCACACCCGGCGCGACGATGCGCTCGATCACGAACGCGGGGTGGTCCATGTGGGCGGTGATGAACAGCGGCTGGCTGGCGCACGCACCGGTGAAGGCGACGACGAGGTTGCCCGCAGGGTCCGTCGTGAGCGAAAGTTCCGGTCGGCGCGCGACCCAATCGCGGATGTACGCGACGACACGGTGCTCGCAGCCCGCGGCGGTGGGGATGCTTGTCACGTCGATGAGCGTGCGGATGTGCGCGGAGCGATCGCTCTGGCCCGCAGCGGTGCCCGAGGCGTTGGCGGCGCTGGCGTAAGTCTGGGTCATGTCGGTCCTTGGGCGGTGTGCGGGCGTGGTCACGGGGCCGTGGGCGGCGCGGTGTTGGGCGTACTGCCGGGCGTGGCGTCCGTCGCCGGGGTCGCGCCGGGGTTGGCTGCCGCGTCGCGCATCGAGCGGTGGGTCTTCATCTTGCCGAACATGCGCTTGGCGGGAACCTTGGACGGGACGATGCCGCCGGGGAACTTGGTGGTGTCGACCTTGGCGACCGGCGGCACGGTGGGCGCGACGGTGGCGGCGATACGGCTGACGGCGGGCTGTGCGGGCTTGCTCGGGCCGGGGCCGCCGGGCCCACCGGGGCCGCCGCGACCGGGCGGGGGCGGGCTGGGGACGAAGTCCGGATACTCCAGCCGCGGAACTTCCATGTTGATGAGCAGTTCGATCTTGGTCAGCAATTCGCCCTGATCGGGCATGACGAAGGACCACGCGACGCCGTCACGGCCGATTCGGGCCGTTCGCCCGATGCGGTGGACATAGACCTCGGGATCTTCGGGCAGGTCGTAGTTGACCACGTGCGTGATGCCGTCGACATCGAGCCCGCGGGAGGCCAGGTCGCTTGCGACCAGCACGCCCAGGGTTCCGGCATGAAGGCGCTCGATGACCTTGTTGCGCTTGGTCTGGTACATGTCGCCGTGCATGGCGTGGACATCGATGCCCTTGTCGTGCAGGTACCGGGCCAGTTCGTCGACCGTGCGCTTGGTGCGGCAGAAGACGACGGTCAGCGCGGGTTCCTCGTGCGTGAGCAGGTGGAGCAGGAGTTTGCGCCGGTCCCACGGCTGCACGGGCAGATAGAACTGGCGGACGAGCGATGTGGTCAGGGCGCCACTGGTGACGGCGACGACCTTCTCGGCGTCGAGGCTCTGGCTGCGGGCGAGTTTTTCGACATCCGGCGGCAGCGTGGCGCTGACGAAGATGCTCTGACGCTGGCCCGGGGGCGGGCACTTGCCCAGGATCTTTCGGATGTCATCGCGGAAGCCGATGTCGAGCATGCGGTCGACCTCATCGAGCACCGCGAACTTGACGTTGTTGAGCGTGACGTGGCCGCGCTCGACCATGTCCATCAGACGGCCGGGGGTGCTGACGATGATCTGCGAGCCCATGCTCAGGCTCTTGAGCTGCTCGTTGATGCGCTGGCCGCCGATGACCGCGACGGCGCGGATGGGCGTGTGGCGGCCCAGTTCGTTGATCTCGCGGGCGACCTGCAGCGCCAGTTCGCGCGTGGGCACGAGCACCAGAGCCTGGCAGGACGTGGACTTGTCGCACTTGTGCAGGATGGGCAGGGCAAACGCGGCGGTCTTGCCCGTGCCGGTCTTGGCCTGACCGAGCACGTCCTTGCCCTCGAGGATCTTGGGGATGAGCATCGCCTGGATGCGTGTCGGCTTGGTGTAGCTCTGCTCCTCCAGTGCCTTCAGGACGCTGCTGCGCAGGCCCAGGCTGGCGAAGGAGAGCTCGGACATGAACACGTCCTCGGCGACCTTGCCCATTTCGCCGGTGATGGCCCCCGGTGCGTGGCGCGGTGCGTCGCCCGCGCCCGATCCACTTGAAGGAGCGGGCGAGTGCGGAACGGTGTCGTGAGTTCTGGACATGGGATGCTCGTCGCGGACAGAAACGGGGCTATGGGCCGGTCGGCCCGCCCGGAAAGGTGTGGCGAAGGAAACGCTCGGCCCGACCGCAGACCCAAAGGGGCCGCGATGCCGGCCCGGACCGCTCCCAGGGGACGCACGGTCGGGGCCGTGCGAGGGCTCCGCCGACGGAGCCGACCCGAGTTCGCCCGAGTTTGATCGTAGAGAGGCGGCTTTGCCGATACCACCCTCATGGGCGCGGTTTGTGCGGTCGGCCGATTGCGGCCCGCCCCCCACTTCCGCGGTCATGCCCTTGCGCCCGTTGGCCGCGTCTGTCCGCCCGCTTGTTCTTCGGAGCCACGCTGTGACCACTTCGCGTCTGGAGATCAACCTTTCGGCCATCGACCGGAACGTGCGCCTCGTCCGCGAGGTGCTCGTGGACCATCGCGCGGCCGATGACCGATCCGCCCGCCGACGGCTGGGGATCTGCGCCGTCATCAAGCAGGACGCGTACGGCATGGGCGCGGCTCGTATCGCCAAACGGCTGGAATCCGCCGGGGTGGACATGCTCAGCGTCTACTGCCTGGACGAAGCGCGGGCGCTGGTCGAGGAACCGCTGCGGGCGCCGATCCTCGTGCTCATGCCGGTCGACAACTTCGACCGGGCCGATCCGCTGTACCGCCTCGCATCCTGCGGCAGGCTGCACCTGACGCTCCATAGCGAGCAGCAGGCGATGGCGCTCTCGAGCGTCGCCGCACGCATCGGCGTGACGTTCCCGGTGCACGTGCAGGTGGACACGGGTCTGTCTCGCGGCGGGTGCCTGCCCGATGAGGCCGCGCGGGTGGTCGAGTTTGTGGCCTCGTCCAACCGCTTCCGTCTGGCCGGGGTCATGACGCACTTCTCAAGCCCCGGGCACGACGACGCGTTCACACGCGAGCAGGCCAGGCTCTTCCGGGTGTGGCTGGATCGCGTCAGCCCGATGTTCCGCGACGCCGCGGGCGGCGCGGGGGCCAGGCCCGAGCCCGTCTGGGTTCACGCGGCCAATACCGCGGCGACATTCCGCAGCGACAAGTTCCACGCCCTGATGGTCAGGCTCGGGCAGGGACTGCTCGGGTACGGTGCCGATGCTTTGGCTCCGAAGCACGCCGAGGAAGAGCACGACACCGTGCAGTTCCGCGAGCAGTCACAGCGGCTCTCGCCGAGCATTCGTTGGCTGAGCCGGATCGTCCACGTGCAGGAGGTTCCCGAGGGCTGGCCTGTCGGCTACAACCGGCTTTGGCACGCGCCGCGGCCGAGCAGGATCGGCATTGTGCCCGTGGGGTACGCCGACGGGTTCCCGATCACGCTCAGCGGCGCGGACAACGACACGCGAGCCGTGGTGCGGCTGACCGGGCGGGCGTTCGACCGCACCCGGACTGTCGGCCCACGCGAGAGCACGAGCGAACTCGGGCAGCGCGGCGGCGGAATGTTCGTGCCGGTGGTCGGTCGCGTGAGCATGGACCAGATCACCGTGGACCTGACCGATGCGCCGGAGGATCTGAGCTGGATCGGTGCGGAGGTTGAGGTCATCGGCGATGATCCCGCCGCGCCGAACGCGATGGCGGAGGTCGCGCGTCGCGCCGGGACGATCACGCACCAGTTGCTGTGCGCGGTGTCGCCCACGCTCGAACGCGTGTACGTGGCGGATGTCGCCGACGAAACGGGCCCGGCGGGGCAGACCGGCGGCGGCGGTGTGAGCCGCCTGGCGGCGCACGCGGCGGGCTGATCGCGCCGGGGCGTCAGTTGCAGGGGCTGAAGAACGAGCCGAAGAAGAGCGTGAAGTCGCCGTTATCGACGCTGCCATCAGCACCCGGGTCGGCATCGCTGTTGGCGATATCGGCAAAGGCGCGAATCGGGTCGCCCGGTGTCGCAAAGAAGGCGGTGAAGAAGAGCGTGAAGTCGCCGTTGTCGATGGTGCCGTCGGACCCTGGGTCCGCGTCGCTGTTGGCGATGTCGGCCGGGCAGATCACGGGCGGCGCGTTGACGGTGAAGGCGTTGGCCAGAACGAAGCCGGGGGCACCGAGACCGTCGGGGTTGGTGATAGTCAGCGTTCGCGGGCCGGGTGTGGCGTTGGCGGCGACGTTGAACGAAACGCCGGTGACAGCGGTGCCGCGGGGCGTGCGAACGGGCGTGCCGGTGATGGTGACGCCGGTACCGGAGAGCGTCAGTTGCGAGGCGCTGGTGACGCCCAGAAGATTGGAGCCGACGATGGTGAATGGGATGACGGAACCCTGATCGCCGGTGTTGGGCGAGAGCGACGTGACGTTCGTCGTGGCGCCGAAGACGGTGACGTTGATGGTGTCGGTATCGGTCGAGCCGCGCGAGTCGGTCACGCGAAGCGTGACGGGGTACACGCCGTTGGAGACGTACACCGTCGTCGGGCGCGAGCCGGTCAGGTCGAAGACGCCGTCGTTGTCAGAGTCCCACGCGTAACTGGACAGCGTGACGCCGGGCATGGTGGCCGAGGAGTTCACATCGCCGATGAAGTAGCAGGTGGTGTTCGCGGCGACGCGTTTGTTCAGTCCGGCGATCGCGTCGGGCGCGGCGTTCCCGGCCGTGCCGGTCGGCGTGAAGGCCGTGCCGCCGACGAACATCGTCAGGTCGTACAACTGGATCGTCTGGTTGGCGTTGGGCCCGACATCCACGACACGAATCGTGTACGTGCCGGCGGCGAGGTTCACGGAGGTGAGTGTTTCAACCGCACCCGCGGCGGCCGACGCCGCCGAGGACACGACGCTCGCGCCGGTGCTGTTTCGCAGTTCGATGTTCAGGTTTCCGGCCGCGCTGGCGTCGATTGTGGGCGGGGCGGTCGGGTTGCAGCCGCTGGTCTGCTGGCCATTTGCGTATACGCCACCGGTGGGCGTGACGACGATGCTGACGGTCGTCGCGGCGGTGAGCGTGAAGCGGAACCAATCTTCATCGGAGTTGTTGAAGCCGGCGGTGCCGTTGGTCGAGAGATGCTGGAGCACGATCGAGCGATTGGGGCCGTTGACGGTGCCGAAGTTCACGGCGTTGGTCGCGGAGTTGTTGCCCGAGAAGCGGTCGCCGTAGTTCGCACCCGCGCCGCGGCGTTCATCGATCTGCACGACATCGAAGTCCGTCGAGAGCGAGGGCTCCATGAGCTTCGTATTGTTGCACGGCGTGGCGTGGAAGAAGCCAAGACCGTGACCGTGCTCGTGGGCAACGGTGTTGCGGAAGAAGCGGAAGTTGCTGGCGGTGGCGTTGAACGAGCTGGTGGCGAAGTCATCGGCGTCGATGACCATGTCGCCGCCGCTGCTCGGAAAAAAGTTGTACGCCAGGACGTTGAACACGCCGTCCTGAGAGATCGCGCCGATGCGGATGTCGCCGCGGCTGAGGACGCGCCCAGTGTCGAAGTTCATCGTCGCGTTGTCGTCGGCGACCTCGGTGTAGTCCAGACCGCCGTAGCGCCGCCAGGTGGCCAGGCTCTGGCGGATCCACTCGCGGCCGCGATCAATGTTGCCGAAGCTCGTCAGCAGGCGAGCGTTCAGGACGTTCGGACCGCTGGGGCCGCTGCCCCACGTGACGTTGTCGGCGGGGAACGAGTAGGTCAGGCTCGCGCGGGTGGCTCGTCCGCCGGTGGCGGTCCCGCCGGTTCCCCACACCGTGTTGCTGTCGAAGAAGTCGTTGCCGTTGACCTTGAGTTCCGAGACCGGGCGGAGAAGGGTCTCGCGCACGAGCCGCTCGACATCGGCCTGATTGTCCGGCAGCTTGTAGCAGCGCTCGCTGGCGCGGATGTTCGCGAGGATGTTGAGTTTGGCACGCACCGGGTCGGCTTCGCCCGCGGCGACGGTGTCGATCGCCCGCGCCAGGCTCACCGGGCCGGGTCGCAGCATCGCCGCCTCCAGCGAGCAGCCCGCGCCGCAGGCATGGGCCGAGCCGCTCATGCGGGCCAGAAGCGACGGCCTGCGAGTGGCGGAGTCAAGCCCGCTCAGCAGGCCGGCCATCGGCACCTCGGCGTCACGATCGACCTCCGCCTGGATCGCCAGAACCTGCCCGCGAGCCGAGCCGCTCAGCAGAGCCGCCGCGCACGCACCGATCAACGACGAAACCACAATCCCGCTCGGCTGACGCATGATCTTGACCCCAGTCATTCATCTCAAGGGAGCGAGCAGCTACACGGACCTACTGGCCCGAATAGACGCCCCGCGCATGACGCGCCCGGCCCGCCCGACGCTCGGCGAGCCACAATGCCATTTGACGCACACACTCGCGTGCGGATCCCAAACTTGCTCGGGATTTATCCCCCGTCAAGATTTCGCCCTGTTTCGGTCATATGACTGCCCGCTCAAGTGACGGAAGGACCGAGAGCATCTACGGACTTTCCCGCTTCCACCCGGTCGATACGCCGGGCCGACACGAGGCGGACACACTCCAGCGCCAGCCACCCCATGGCCAAAGGGAGCAACCACGCATGCCATGGGCGAAGGGCCTCGATGGCCCGTTGCAGCGCGTTCCAGCCCGTGCCCTTGTAGAGGGCCTTGCCGAGGCCGACGAGCAGGTGCGGTCGGGCGAGTGTCGGCGCGAGTCTGGGCAGGAGCGACAAGCCGCGCGGCCCGGCCCGAGCGGAGGTGAGCATTCCGGCCTCGACGGCGCGGAGTTGCTCGGGGCCGCCGCGTGCGGCCGTGCGGAGCAGGTCCATGCCCGGCTCCCCGGCGTGACGCAACGCCACCGCGGCGCGAGCGCCGCCGCGCCCGATGAAACTGCGCAGGAGCGACAGGTCCTCGACGCTCTGCGCCAGCGAGAGCGTCCGCATCGCGGGCCCCGGCCCGATGGCACGGGCCATGCCGCCGGCTTCCTCGGCGATCCGCGCCACAGCCCGAGCATCGCCGGCCCGCCCCGCGGCGAGGATGGCCTGGCCGAGTTCTCTGGACATGGTTCCGGATCGCCGCGCGAGTTTGAGCAGCGAAGGCGCCCAGTCGACTTCCGGCGCGAGCGTTGTGACCACGCCAACGGTCGAGAGCGCGACGATCACCGGATCCGCAGCGGCGGGGCCGTCGATGATGGCCTTGCCACCCTGGACGATCAGGTCGCGAATGTCGCCGACGATGAACAGATCGGTGATCACCGCGCCCGCGAGAGCCTCGAGCGATGCGTTGGCCGGATTGCTGCCGCCGGTGATCGCGCCGCGCGCAAAGTCCGATGCTCGGCGGAGCACGCCGCTGCGCTCCCGCTCGATCTGCTGGCGGATCGCCCGGAGTTCTTCGAGTCGGCGCATCGGGTCGGTCTTCGCCGCTGCGCTGCGGTCCGGAGCCGATGTCGCCGTCTCGCCGGCGAGTTCGGCCGCGGCGAACTCGATGCCCGCCTCGACGGTGAGCAGCGCATCGGCGTATCGCGCACGGCCGAGCAGTTCGCGGGCCTCCGCCGCATGATCGTGCGTCGGGAGCGAGGCCATGAGCATGACCGCCATGCGCTGCGAGGTGTCGCCCAGAAGCGTCAGCACGAGCACCGCCGCGATGCACAATCGCGCCAGGTTCCATCGGCGTGACCAGAGCCACCTCACGGCTCGCGCTCCGGCTCGGCGGGCTCGAACACGATGTCGACATCGATCTGCGCCGCGCGGGCCGCGTCGCCCCTGGACACAAGCGCCAGCGCGAGCGTGCGGACACGCTGGGCGGTCTCATCCCGCACGCGCGCGGCATCCTGATCGCTGATGGTCAGCCGCCCCACGACACCGGGAAGATCCTGCCGCGCACGGCCGAGGTAGTACTCGCCGGCGCGCGTGCGCGTTCGGGCCCAACCAACATCAACGCTCGAGGTCTCGGGCAATCCGCGCGGGTTGATCTCCGATGCGATGCGCCGCGGCTCGGGCAACGTGATGATCACGCGCTCGCCCACCGCACGCGTGACGGCATCGATCCCCGCGCTGGCGAGCCCCGCTCGCTCGACCCGAGCCCGGGCGAGGTCCACTCCGTAGAGCAACCTCACCGACACGCTGACGGTGGCCTCGACACTGCCGCGCCAGGAGTCGTCGCTGGCCTTGGCGGTGGCGGTGGTCTCCAGCGCGATGGTGATCAGTTCCATCCGCCGCACGGCCAGTTCGATGCTGGCAAGGTCCGCGCGCTCGGGTTGGCCGGCGTCCACCGCCGCGGCCGAGAGCATCGAGCGCTCGACGGACCGCAGCACGAGCGCGCAGGCGAGCACCACCGTCATGCCGACGATGATCGGGACCGCCGCGCTGCGCCATGTGCCAGTGCTCACCATGCTGCTATCGGCATCCGCACGCGATTCGCGGTAGATGCAGCGGAGGCGAGCAGATCGCACACGCGACGAGAATGCGGCGGTCAGTAAGTGCTCACTTCGCGTCCGGCTTCACGGATTCGGGTGCGGGGGCCGGTGCAGGTGCCGCTGCTTGGACCGGCGCGGCCGCATCGCCCGCGCTGTTGTTGCGCTGCTCCGCGGGACGCACGACAATCTCCGCGCCATCAAGCCCCCACAGCGGCCCGAAGAACCCCGCGGCTCGAGTCCCCGCAAAGCCCCGCTGGAGAAAGTCGTCGCCGAGAATCGTCACGTCGGCGTACCCGACGCCGCTGGCAAAGATCGGCAGCAGCGCCATCGCACGCAGCACGTCCGCATTGGTCGCGATGATCGCGGCGCGGGCGTTCGGGCCGGGGTGCGTGAGCATCGCGGCGTGCCGCCCGGTGAACGTGTGCTCCCCGATGGCCGCGCCCGAAGCGGACATACGCAGCGGTGCTTCCGGCATCCACGCGATCGCCGCGGGCTCGCCATCTTTCGCCGTCGCGACGCCGACCACCAGAACGCGACGCTCGCGCGGCGGCATCGGCTCGCGCACGAATCTGGCAAAGCCGTTGCCCTGATACCACCAGCGCTCGGCCAGATACCGCGCCGTCGCGATCGCCGCGGCATCGTCCGCATCACCGCCACGCTCGCTGGCGAGCATCGCGAAGCCGTCCGTCAGCGCATACTTGAACAGCCCCGCATCGCGCCCCCACTTGTGCACGCCGGGACCGGAGTCCGAAGCGCCGGGGTGCTCGCCATCTGCGACCGTCCACGACGCGGGCACATCCGCACCGGCGGCGGATGCAACGAGGTGCGTGCCGCCGATGAGCGTCAGGCCTGTGCCGTCGATCGTCGTCGCGCCGGTGCGGGCGATCGACAGCGCGCGGAGATTCGTCGTGCTGATCGCACCATCTCGTGCGGTGATGAGTTCGGATCGCTCACCCGGCCGCTGCTGCTGCGCGGCCATCACGCCGGCATGAACTCCTGCCGGTGCGAGTCCCGCTGGCAGCGCGAGCATCGACGGGTGCATGAACCGCACGCTCGTCGGCGCGCTCAGCCGCGTGCTGCGGAAGACTTCGAACATCGCGGGCCAGTCGACGCAGTCGGCACCGGGGGTCTGCGGATCGTCCCACCAATGGCCGCCGCCGGCGCGGACCTGCAGCACGCTTGGAACCCCCGCGGCGTCGAGCCGGTCGCGCATCTGTCGCACCAGCGCGATGGGCACGTTGTCGTCGGCGTCGCCGTGCAGAATGAAGACCGGCGTGCCGCGAAGATTCTCGACCAAAGCGGGCGTGTCGCTGGTCGATGCACTGCGGCGGAAGATGTCCAGCAACGGATCGCGTCGGGCCTCATCGGCGCTCGGGCGTCGTCCGCCGTAGTCATCGAACCATCCCCAGCCTGCGCTGGGCGCGATCGCCGCGAAGAGGCCCGGATGCGTGACGCCCAGGTGCCACGTTCCGTGACCGCCCATGCTGTGACCCGTCAGGTAACGCTGCGCCGGGTCGGTTCGCCAGAGCGCCTCGGCGTGAGCGAGCACCTCCAGCGCGTCGATGCGGCCCCAGTCCTCCCAGTCAAATCCGAACGGTCGGCGGTTGGTCGGACAGATCACCACACACCAGTCGCGCTGGCGATACGACGCCGCCTGGCTCGTCGCCTCGACGCTCGCGCCGTGCAGCGAGAGCACCAGCGCCTCGGGCATTCCGCCGCGCTCGAACGCCTCGCGCGGCGGCGGAACCACGGCGTAGTACTGCACGCTGCCGTCGACCGCGCTGATGAACGTGCGCGTGTGGCGATCCCAGACATCGCGAACCGGGAGCGACACCGGAGTACGCAACTGTGCGGTCGTGCCGTCGTCGGTCTCCGCGTTCAGCGCGACCTCGATCGTCACACGCTCGCCGGACATGTCCAGCGACAGCCGACGCGACCACGGCACCTTCACCACGCCCGTGGGCGGGAGCAGCACCGGGACATCCAGCCCCGGCCCGCTCAGCGTGACCCACGCGGGCGATGTGTTGAGCATCGTCAGACCAAGGTGAACCTCTCGCTCGTTGCCCGCGGGCGCGAGGCCCTCGATCGGTGCAGCGCTCGCGGGCGGGCGGATGACATCGGGCTTCGTCATGTCGGCGGCGTTGACCTCGACCAATCCGGTCGGCTCGACCAGTCGAGCCCGGAAAGCACCGCGCCCGGCCATGCGGAACAGCAGCGTGTTCTCACCCTCCTTCAGCAGCACGGGCACGCGCACATAGCCGTGGCCGTACGGATCGCCGACCCGCGGCTCGCCGTTGACAAAGACCAGTGCGTGCCCCGCGGCCTCGAGCACACGCACGCCCTGGCGATCACTGTTGACACGGAAGAGGGCATATCCGCCGCGGGCCGCGGGGCCGAGACGATCGGGCGTCAGCACCCCGGCGTCATCCGCGACGACGGCGGTCCACGTGCGGGTCGCGCCATCGGGCAGCGTGAGCGTGTCGCCTTCGCTCAACGCGCCCACGCGCCACGGCGCGGCCGCGGAACCCAGAGCGCCCGAGGACAGCGCGTGCGCGATGTGGTCGACGGGCATGGGCGTTCGCCCGCCCGCGGTCACCCCGGGAATGACCAGCGCCTCGCGGAGGACGATGGGCTCTTCAGCACGAGCCGCCGCGCCCGTCAGTCCTGTTGCGAAGATTCCGATCGCGATGCACGACCGCGCGAGCGACAGGGTCGGATGAAACATGAGCGAGTCTCCGTGGCGGGCGTAGGCCCGTGCTGCGGAGCATACAGGCAACTCGACTCCGGCCTCACGGCCCGATGGCCGCCGGTCCCGTTTCGCCCGTGCGGATGCGGATCACGTCGTCCAGCGGCATGACGAAGATCTTGCCGTCGCCCACATCGCCCGCGCCGGCGCTGCGGGCCCCGCGGATGATGGCCTCGATCGTCGCGTCGACGAAGTTGTCGTTGACCGCGATCTCGACCTTGAGCTTGGGGATCATGCGCTCCTCGAGCTCCTGACCGCGGTAGACCTCAACGACGCCGCGCTGCTTGCCGAAGCCGCTGGCCTCGCTGACGGTCATGAGGTACACATCGGTCTCGGCCAGCGCACGCCGAACGTCCTCGAGTTTCTCCGGACGGATGATGGCGACGATGAGTTTCATGGTGAGGCTCTGGTGGGGTACGGGAATCGGGAAAGGTCGCACATCGCACATCGCACATCGCCCATCGCACGGGGCACGGGGCACGGGGCTTCGGTCGCACACCTGTCGCGGCGTGGCCGGCCCGTCTCAGGTCTCGACTCGCGCCCTTGCGCCGAGGTCGGAGAACAGCGACTCGAGTTGTGCCCGCACGCTCTCGGGCGTGTGGGCGCCGTCGGTACGGAAGCGGAAGCGCGTGCCGCGGACCGTGACCGGGTGCGGGTGGAGCGTGAGCGTGCTGACCGCCGCGTCGTCGACGCTGATTCTTCGGCAGAGTTCGCGCCAGCGGCGCTCGACCTGCTGCTCGGTCACGTTGTCGAGCACGATCGTGAAGCGCTGGACCGACACGGGCGGCGCATCGGCCGCACGCGGCTCGGCCATGACCGCCGCGGCGGCCGCGACAGCCTCTCCGCCCGAAAGCACATACGCCCGCTCGCGGTGCTGGCTAAGGTCCATGCCCAGCGTTTCCTCATTCAGCGAAGCCCTGATCGGCCAGATCAGGTTCACCACGATCAGGATGCCGAGCGTGGCCACTCCGACGAAAACGATCGTCACGCCGACCGCCGCGATCTGCTGCCAGACGAGTTTCCAATGCCCGTCAACCGCGCCGCCGGGGGTGCCCAGGGCCAGGTCCTTGATCAGCGGGTTGACGCTGGCGGTGGCGAAGACCCCCGTGAGCACCGCGCCGATGGTGCCGCCGACAAAGTGCACGCCGACGACATCGAGCGCATCGTCGTACTTGAACCTGGGCTTGAGCGAAACGGCGATGTAGCAGATCGCACCGGCGATAAGGCCGATGATCGCCGCGCCCATGGGCGTGACGAAGCCGGCCGCGGGCGTCACGCCGACAAGCCCGGCGACCGCGCCTGAAGCGACGCCGAGCACCGTCGCGTGCCGCGAGCGGATCATTTCCACGAGCATCCAGCCGATGCCCGCCGTCGCCGCGGCGAGGTGCGTGTTGAGCATCGCGGTGCTCGCCAGCGAGCCCGAAGAGAGCGCGCTGCCGGCGTTGAACCCGAACCAGCCGACCCACAACATGCCCGCGCCGATGACCGTGAACGGCAGATTGTGCGGCGGCATGGGCTCGTGTCCGTAGCCGTGGCGCTTGCCCAGATACACCGCGCAGACCAGCGCGGAGACTCCCGATGAGATGTGCACGACTGTGCCGCCGGCAAAGTCCAGCGCGCCGAAGGTCGTCGCGATCCACCCGCCGCCCCAGACCCAGTGCGCCAGCGGCGCGTAGACGATCAGCGACCACAACGCCGTGAAGGCCGCGAACGGTGCGAAGCGGAACCGCTCGGCGAACGCGCCGCTGATGAGCGCGGGCGTGATGATCGCGAAGGTGAGTTGGTACATCACGAACAGCGCGTGCGGGATCGTGGGCGCCAGCCCCGCCGGCTGCGACAGGTCCCGCAGGAACATCAGCGACAGCCCGCCCCACAGCCCGCCCTGCGTCGGGCCGAAGGCGATGGAGTACCCCGCGACAAACCAGAGCACGCTGACGATGATCGCACAGAAGAACGAGTGCATCAGCGTCGAGAGGATGTTCTTGCTGCGCACCAGACCGCCATAGAACAACGCCAGGCCCGGGATCGTCATGAACAGCACGAGCGCCGTGCTCGTGAGCATCCAGGCGGTGTCGCCCGAGTTCGGCACGGTCGCCGCGGCGGCCTCGGCCTGCGCCGCGGCCTGCTCGACCGGCGCGGGCGCTGCATCGCCGCTTTGGGCCATCGCCGTCGGCACCGCCGAGATGAATGCGAGCACCGCGCACACCGCGAGCACCGCGAGCATGCCCGGGTGTCCCGCGGCATGTCGGGCCCTTGCGCCCGCCCGTGCTGCTGTGGCCTTGGTCATCGCCGCGATCGCCGGGAACACGCTCATGTCGCTTCTCCACGCCCGCCGGAGCGGTGCCCGATCGCCGGCTCGTACATAGAGCGTCTGGGGATCAGGCGGGGGAGTATGGCACACTCGCCGCGGGTGTGCAAGCAATCGCCGCAAGGCTGCCCAATCCGGGGAGCACGGTGCGAGCACGGGCCATGGAACCATCGAGGCGCGGCGGGCAGATGCAGACCTTCAGGCACCCATATCGGCGGTGCGAACCGCGACGCGCATGCGCGGGACCGGCCGCTCGGCCAGATATACTCGATGCGATGTCCGTCCCGCTCCGCGACAAGCCGCAGCCGAACCGCGGGTCCTGCGATGCGCGGCGGGCCGTGCCGAGCAAGGTGCAAGGCCATGTCCCGGCATGACCCGGCCGACGATGTTCTGGCCGTGCTGGAGTCCTGCGGGCGAATCTCGCGTGCGACGGCAGGGGTGACGCGTGAGCAGTTCTTCGACGACGAACTCCGCCAGGATGCGGTGGAGCGACGACTGATCATCATCGGCGACGCCGCGATTCGCCTGCGGGCGAGCGCACCTGACGTGGCGCGGGAACTCGGCAGCATGCCATCGATCATCGCGCTGCGCGACGGACTGCTGAGCGAGACACCGCACGCCGATCCGCTGGTGCTGTGGGATGTCGTCCGAAACGATGTGCCGACGCTGCGAAGCCTCGCCGATGCGTGCCTGAAGCGGCTGCGTCCGCCGAGCCTGCCGATCCGATCCTCACCCCACAGCGATGTTCCGACCCGCTTCGGACAAGGAGGCCTTTTCGATGAGTGACTACGACACCTACACATCGCCTTTGGCCACTCGCAACGCCAGCAAGCAGATGCTGACGCTGTGGTCGCCCCGGCACAAGTTCAACACGTGGCGGCGGATCTGGCTGGCCGTGGCCGAGGCGCAGCACGAGATGGGCCTGCCGGTGAGCAAAGAGCAGGTGGAGGAACTGCGGGCGGTGGTGAACCGGCCGGGGGGCATCACCGATGCGGAGATGAAGGCGGCGGAGAAGCACGAGCGTGAGTTGCGGCACGATGTGATGGCCCACGTGCACGCGCTGGGTGACAGTTGCCCGAGGGCCAAGGGGATCATCCATCTGGGGATGACGAGTCAGGATGTGGTGTGCAATGCGGATTTGCAGATTCTGTATGACGCTCAGCGTCTGATTGAGTTGAAGTTGCTTCGCCTAGTTTGCGATCTCGCTGATTTCGCATGGACGCATCGCTCCCTTCCAACGCTGGGATTCACGCACTATCAGCCCGCTCAACCCGTGACGGTTGGCCGACGCTCTGCGCTCTGGGCTCACGACGCGTGGCTTTGCTTTGATCTGATTGGAGGAACCTGCGTATCGATGCGCATGCGGGGGTTCAAGGGGGCTACTGGCACCCAAGCTTCTTTTCTCGCGTTGTGCGACGGCGATGGTTCGCGAGTCGACCGTCTCGACGGAACAGCCTTCGTGAACTTTGTTTCTGACAAGCTACTTGATCGAGACTTTGAGATTGTCGGGCAAACATACCCACGCGTTCAAGATACCGTCATCTTGGCCAATCTCGCATCGACGGCCTCCGTCCTCCACAAAATCGCCACCGATGTCCGTCTGCTCTGCAACCGCAAGGAGATCGAAGAGCCCTTCGAGGACAAGCAGATCGGCTCCAGCGCCATGCCGTACAAGCGCAACCCGATGCGGTGCGAGCGGATCTGCGGGCTGACGCGGTTTGTGATGAACCTGGTGGGCAACGCGTATGACACCGCCGCGACGCAGTGGCTGGAGCGCACGCTGGATGACAGCAGCAATCGCCGCCTCTCGCTGCCCGAGGCCTTCCTCGCGCTCGATGGCGCGCTGGACCTGATGCACAACGTCGCATCTGGCCTGGTCGTCCACGAGGCGATGGTGCGTAAGAACCTCATGGCCGAGTTGCCATTCATGGCCACCGAGAACATTCTCATGGCCTGCGTGAAACTCGGCGGCGACCGCCAGGAGTACCACGAGCACATCCGCGCCCATGCCCAGGCCGCGGGCCTGCGCGTCAAGCAGGAGGGCCACGACAACGACCTGCTGGAACGCCTCAAGGCCGACAAGCACTTCTGGAGCGCAGCCCGCGGCGGGCCGCTGTCCGCCGAACTGGACTGGGACGGCGTGCTGGACCCGATGAAGTACATCGGCCGAAGCGTCGAGCAGACCGAGCGGTTCGTGCGGGAGGTCGTCGAGCCGCTGCGTGAGCAATATGCCGAGGCGCTCAAGGGGCTGGGGGGCAGTGAGGTCAGGGTGTGATGGGTGCGGATACGGGACCCGGTGTGCCCATCAGGCCGCCGCGACGTGCGGAATCTTCAACTCGCTTCGAAGGACGCTGACCGGCCCGCCGTCGTGACGCCGCCCCTACCCCACCACCCGCCTCACCTCTTCCACCAACTCCTCCGCCTCGGGCATTCGCCCCGGCCCGACCGTCCTGCAAGCCTGCCAGCCCTCGGCCGGCTCGATGATCCGGAAGCCGTCGGCCCTGAGCGTCGCGATGTTGCGCTGGGTCGCCGGCTGATGCCACATCACGCTGTTCATGCTCGGCGAAAGCAGCACCGGCGTCCGCGTGCGGTCGACTGCTGAGAGGATCAGGCTCACCACATCGTCGGCCATTCCCGCCGCGAGTTTGGCCAGAAAGTCCATGCTCGCCGGCGCGACCAGCACCAGATCGGCCCCGCGCGCGAGGGCGATGTGCTGCGGGTCCTGATTCTCGATGTGCTCCCACATCGATGTGTAAACCGGATTGCCGGTCAGCGCCTGAAAGGTCAGGGGCGTGATGAACCGCGTGGCCGACTCGGTCATGCACACGCGCACCTCGTGCCCATCCTGACTCAGGCGCGACGCGACCGACGCGACCTTGTACGCCGCGATCCCGCCCGTCACCCCGAGCACGATCCGCTTGCTCTTGAGCGTGGTCATGGCTCACCCCAACCCGCTTGCCCGCCCCGCTCGACCGGCCGCGGGCCGATCAGTTCTTCGACGCCAACTGCGGCAGGGCCGCGCGCGTCTCGACATCGGTCTCATCGAACACCGGCGCGATCTTGTCCTGCAGGATCTCGTCGATGACCACCTCAAGGTCCGAGCGGCCGTTGCGCTCGACCATCGGGCGGGCCCCGTCCATCAACTGCAGCAGGCGACGCTGGATCAGAGCGCAGAGCTTGAAGCGCCCGCCGACCTTGTTGATGATGGCGTCGCTGGTCAGGGCCTCGATCATCGTGTCATCCTTTCCTGTGGCAGCGTCAGGCGTTGCGCTCTGACGGGTGCCGGTGTGTCGTCGGGCTGGTCGGCTCGCCGCGCCAATCAGCACGCGGCGGCTCATCAATCTATAGACCTCGTGCCGGCCACTGGTCTCCGGCGGTCAACTTTGCGGCAGGTCCGATATCCTTCACGCGTGGCGGACTGTTCAGCCGGGTCTTTAACTTATCCCCATCACTGGCCGACTTGCGTGTCTGCCTTGCGTCGGGGGGTATACTAGACATGCCGGGGGATGGGGTCGAACCGTCAGCACCCCGGGCTGGTCTGTCAGCCCGGAACCGTCGACAAAGGCATCGGGCCGCGGGGCCTTTGCATTTGTTCGCGGCGCTCCCGAAGGGTCAATGTGCATCGGTCGTGTTCTCCGCCTCAATGGCTCTGAACAGGGCATGGTGGCCATCACTGATCTGCCGCGGCGGCTGGCGTTGGCGGTTTGCGAGCATGGTTCAGGCGTGCGTGTCTCGTGCAGCAGCACGGGAAGTGGCTTTGCCTCAACTGCGATCTCGGGCTGGCTCACGCATTGGAGTTTCGACTTTGGGGGCGGGGTCGTGCCGCGGCGACCTCGGCTGGTGTTTCCCGACACGGGGTAAGTGACCGGACATCAGGCCGATGACTCAGTTCAGGGGTTCGTACATCGTGCTTTCGCAGTGCGCCCGGGCGTGTTGCCCCTTTGGGCGGTGCATCTCCAGCCGAAGGAACCGCCGGCCACGCGTTGGCGGCGACCACGAGCCGAGTGATCGGGGCCAGTTGCCCACGCTCGGAATCCGGCGCTGATCCCGGTGCACATCGGGACTTGTCAGGAAGACTCTCATGCTGCTTAAACAATGGACCTTTGGCGACCGCGTCGTACACCTAGACCGACCCGAGTGGGGTGTCGGCGTGATCAGCGGTGCGGTGAACGAGCCATACGAGGGCAAACCCGCGCAGCGGCTGACCATCCGCTTCGACCGCGCCGGGGTCAAGACCATCACCAGCGCACTGGCGAACCTTGTTCCCGCCGATGAGGCCCCGAGGATTCAGGCCGAGCCGCCGCCGGCGGACGATCCGCTGATGCAGCACATGGCCGGGAACGTCAAAGAGGTCATGCTCCGCCTGCCCGATGCGTGCACGGACCCGTTCTCCGGGCCGGTTCAGCGGCTCAAGGCCACGCTCCTGCTCTTCCGCTACAGCGAGCACGGCGGGGCGCTGCTCGACTGGGCCGCGGTGCAGACCGGCCTGCGTGACCCGATGACCCGCTTCAGCCGCCACGAGCTGGAGGATCTGTATCGCCGCTTTGTCTTCGTCCGCGATGAGCACCTCAAGAAGCTCATCATGGAAGTGAAGAAGAACGACCCGCTGGCCCTTCGCGAACTGACCCGAACGGCTCCCAAGAACGCGCAACAGGTGTTGAGGCGCTTCGACAGCGCGCGTTGACCGCAGGCAACAGACCGCACAACCCGTCGCATCCCGGAAACGTCCGGGAGCCCCATGCCCACGCCGGATGCTCGATCTTCGAGCCTGGCGGGCGATATTCTCGGATCTCCGTCCTCTGGCACGCCGGCGCGGCACGCGCGGCCCGGTGGTTGTTCTCTGTCTCCATGCACCCGCCAACGCGGTTGCAAGCCCCCTCCTCCCGGAGCGGGAAAGAGAGCACATACCGCCAACGGGCCTGTTTGACCCCGCGGCACAGAAACCCCAGACACGGAGAGACGCCTATGAACGAGCAGGACTTTCAGAAGAAGCTTGGTGACCTCCTCGAGCAGATCGGTTCCCTGCCCGCCGACGACAAAGCGCGGCTGACGAAGCTGGCCGATGAGGCCAAGGACCGTCATACCCGGATGAAGAAGACGGTCGCGGAACTCCAGGACTCGCTGGACTACCTGCGCCTGAGCGTCAAGTACATCATGTTCGATCTGGAAGCGACCCGCCGCGAGAACCAGTACCTGCGCAAGCTGCTGGAGAAGCAGAGCCAGGGTCCGGCCGACGATTCGCACGACGAGCAGGCCTGAGCAAGCGACGAAGAAACTGAGCGACGCAGAGACCAACAGCGTTGAATGCGACGATCTCACACGACGCTTGACGGGTGCCCGGGCACACAGGCATGGATGAGCGGATCAGAGACCACTCTCTCAGCCCGTCAAGGTCGAAACGAATCGGTGTCTCCTGTGTGCCTGGTTGTGGCGCGGGCGGGTCCCAAAGGGGATCCGCCCGCGTTTTCTTTGCTTCCGGACGCCGGATCTGAGGAGTCTTCGACGAAGATCCGGATCGCGACCGCATCCGGCAAATCATCACTTCCCGTAGATGGTCCTGAGCCGCTCGCTGATCGGAGCGGGACTCGTCGCTACAAGTTCACCGAACAGCGGCTCGCTTGCAGGAGCACCTGCAGCCGTATTGCCCATTCGATGAAGTCCTCTCGTAGTGAATCCGTGCGTCGAAGGTGATCGGGGAACAGCGTCACTTCGACGCCTGGCGAGCCGTCGGCCTGACGATCGATGAACACCTGTACATGCTCAAGCAACCCGAGTCCCTCATGGAAACTCACATGCGCGTAGCCCCGATGCGCCGCGGCAATCGCAGCGTCATGAATAGGGGGAGCCAGTGCCTCGCCATCCGCTGCGCTCGCCTTGACGCGCGGGAACTCCCGCGCCAGCGCCAAAAGCAACGCGCGGACTCCATCCCAGCTTGGCGCAAAGAAAACCAGGTCGCGGCACGAGCCATCCCACTCAAGAAACTCTGGCGTGATGCTCTGTATATCCACGAGCAGATAGACCCTCAAACATCGACCATCGAGCGTCCCCAGTGTTCCTCCACCCTCTACCCGAGCGACCGCGACACCGTCGCCTTATCCCAGCATCATCAGATCATTCCGATGGATCGCCTCTTCGCTGTAGCACGACCCAAGAATGCCCTGGATCTGGCTTGAACGCTTGCCGCGGATGAGCGTGAGGTCGGCGCTGGAGTAGCTCGTCACGCCGCGGGCCAGGGTGGTGCCGGCGCGGTCACGGACCTCGACCGGTGCGCCCGCATCGAAGTCGCCCTCGACCTTGACGATGCCGCCGGGGAGCAGGCTCGCGTTGCGCTGGGTGATCGCCCGCGCGGCACCGTCGTCGACGATGATCACGCCCGCGGCACGTGCCGCCGCGTGCAGCCATCGCTTCTTCGCCGCGGTGCGGCGCGGGCGAGCCTCAAAGAGCGTGCCCACGACCTCGCCCGCGAGCACGCGCGACACAACGTCATCAATCGCCCCGCCCGCGACGATCGTCGGGATGCCCCACGAGCTTGCATATCCCGCGGCGGAGAGTTTCGTCGTCATGCCGCCGACACCGGTGGCGCTCTTCTCCGGGCGGATGTGCCGCTCGGCCTCGATCAGCTCCCGCGCTGACACGCTGGGGATCACCTCGCTGCGCGTGCCCGCACGATACAGCCCGTGCGCCGTCGAGAGGATCAGCAGCAGGTCGGCGGCCACAAGGTCCGCCGTCAGGGCCGAGAGCCGGTCGTTGTCGCCCAGTTTGATCTCATCGAAACTCGTCGTGTCGTTCTCGTTGACGATCGGGATCACGCGCCGGTCGAGCAGTTCCGCCAGCGTGCGCCGGGTGTTGAGGAAGCGGTGGCGCGACTGCAGATCCTCGCCGGTGTACAGCGCCTGGGCCGTGGCGATGTCGTGGCGTGCGAACGCCTCCTGCCACGCGGCCATCAGCCGCGGCTGCCCCACCGCCGCGGCGGCCTGCTTCTGCGCGATGGCCTTGGGCGGCGACTCGAGCCCCAGCGCGCGGAAGCCGCTGGCCACCGCGCCCGAAGAGACGATCGTGATCTGCACGCCCGTTGCGTGCACGCGCGCGAGCTCATCCGCGAGCCGACGAACGTTCGCCCGCTCGAGCTGCCCATCGGGCGCGAGCACGGCGCTGCCGATCTTGACAACCAGCCGATGAACCCGCGGCAGAACCCGGCTCATGACGCGTTGCCCGCTGGCGATGCCCCTCGCTGATCGGCCTTCGGCCGCGTGAGCAGGATCGCGATGAACGCGACGAAACTCAGCACGCTGAGGGCCATGAGCGTGTTGCGAAGGTACGAGCGGTCGTGATCAGGGATCGCGTTCGCCCGCTCCCACGACCTGCGGGCGGCGGGATCGGCATCGCTGGCGGTGCCCGCGGCGAGGGCTGCGCGGAAGGCCTCATCGTTGCGCATCCGAATGAACGACTCGGCGCTGTCGGTGCCCTCGGGGAGCGTGCCGGCGGCGCGGAGCTTCTCAAACTCCGCCGAGGCGGCGCGATAGCGATCCACACTCGCCGCTGCCGCGAAACTCTGCCGCGTGAGCACGGCGCCGACGAGCAGGGGCACGACGATTCCGACGTGAATGCCGATCATGCCGAGAATTCGGCTGCGGTTGATCATCGCGCTCATGATCGCCAGCACGAGCATCACGCCGCAGACTGTGCCGGTGATGATCACCGCGGTAAGAGCGCGCGAGGGGTCGGGCGCCTGCGAGAAGGCGTAACCGCCGCCGGCGAGCATCAGCAGGCCGTAGCAGACCATGAACATGGGCGATTTGAGCTTCATCCGCATACTCCGAGGGAAGTTTGGTGGACCCGGTAGGATATGTGTCCAAGTCGGGGACTTGGAACGTTCTCGGACGGGTCGGCTGATGATGGTCCGAGCGAGCGTGAATCTGTGCCCGCCGACGCGCTCTGGGCAACACGCCCGGTGACATGAACGAGCACGCGAGCGTGTCGATTCCCGCTCGGCGGGCCGACGATACCGATCGCGGCTCGTGGGGCTTGTCCTGCGCGCCGGCACACTTCCGGAGCACCTCTCATGTCGCGTCGCACGCACAACACCACCCCCACCGATCACACCTCCCTCAACACGCCGACGGGCTCACTCCCCGAGCCGCTGAACGGCGCGCATGTGCAACTGGTCCGCACACACCTCTCGGCATCCTCAGCAGCTCTGCAGAACTTCGCGGAGCACTTCCTGCGCGCACTCGCCCGCCGCGTGCCGGGGCTCAGGGCCCAACTGCCCGACCCCGCGCTCCGCGGCACCCAACGTCACGTCGCGTATCACGTCGCGATGCTCACGCGGTACCTCGGCACCGATCGCTCGCTCGCCCACGCGCAGGATCTTGGCCGGCTGCTCAACCTTTCACCGGCCCAGAGCGAGGTTCGCGAGCCGCTGCGTCAGGCGTTCCTTGAGGCCTGGAGCACGCAGACGCCCGAGGCGTGGACGCCCGCGCTGAGCCAGGCATGGTCGAGCACGATCGAACACGTCGCGCAGGCGATGGGCCTGCCGCAGACGCACACGCACGAGGCGGACACGACGATCCGGCGCAGCGACACGCAGCCCCTGCGTCGCGCGGCGTGATCCGCCGCGGGAATGTGTACAAGGCGAAATGAACAGGGCCCGCGTCAAACGACGCGGGCCCTGCTGCATTTGCGTGGGTTGACAACCCTGGCGTTACGGGCAGCCCTGGAAGAAGACGCTGAAGAACAGCGAGAAGTCGCCGTTGTCGATGACGCCATCGAGAGGCAACTCGCCATCGGTGTTGGCGATGTCGGCGGAAGTGCGGATCGGGTCGCTGATGTCGGCGAAGAAGGCGTTGAAGAAGAGCGTGAAGTCGCCGTTGTCGACCGCGCCGTCGGCCCCGGGCTCGCCGTCGGTGTTGGCGATGTCCGCCGGGCAGACGCTCGGCTGGAACGGGATGGTCCAGAAGCCGCCGACGACGGTGAACCCACCGCCGACGGCCCGCTGGTCGACATCACCCTGGCCGACGGTGCCGAAAACGACGATGTCACCGGCGCCGACCTGCTCGCCGCCGCCATCGACGGAGTACCAGGTCAGGTCGAAGTCGCCGCCGGACTGGGCGCGGGCGTCCATTCCGCAGAGCGCGGCGACGAGGATGAGCGCCGGCATGATGGAGTTGATGGTGCTGAGCATGGATCGGATCACGGGGTCTCCTTTCGATCGTGAGGAAGGTGCCGACGATTACATGTCGGCATTGTAATCGAAGGAGACACCGACGATGTACAGATTGCCCTGGTTGCTGTCGGTCGTGTCACGAGAGATGGTCAGGACGATGACATCGCCCGGATTCCACGTGGGCGAGCCTGTGAAGGTGGCAACCGTCGTGGTGATGATCGCACCCTGCGCCGGCGAGCCGGTGAAGGTGGCACGCTGCGTGGTGACCGATGTCGGCGAGGTGATGAGCGAGCCGGAGAAGGCGTCGAAGCGGACATCGAGGCTGCCGACGCGGCCGGCGGCACCTTCATCGGTGCCCCAGTAGATGGTCAGCGTCGGGACCGAGCCGGAGATGAAGTCGCGCGGCACGGTGATCATGGTGGAGGCGACGTTGTTCGAGCCGTCATCGAGGCGGGCCCCGATGACACGTCCGCGAGCAGCGCTGAAGTTCACCGCGCCGTAACCCGAAGCCGCGGCGAACGCGCCGCCGGGAATCATGATCGAGCGCGTGCGATCGGCGATCTGGGCGTTGGTGATGCCATTGGCCTGAATGGAGACGGTCTGCGTGCCGCCGTCATACGCCAGCGGAGCAGTCGCCGCGATGACGCCCGACGGACCCTGCGGACCGGCGGGGCCCTGCGGGCCGGCCGGGCCGGGGTTGCCGTTGAGCGCGTACAGCGCGCAGGGCGTCGGACGCAGTGCCGTGCGCGGGTTCAGCGTGATGTACGAGCCCACACCGGCGGGAGTACGCACCGAGATCTCGAGGTACCGACCGCTGCCATCGAACGCGTTCACGCCGAAGTCGAGCGACGCCGCGAAACGGCCGTTGCTCGGCGTGAGATTCAGCGTCTGCAGCGTCGGTCCAATCTGGTTCCCGCCCGTGAGCGCATCGAACAGACGGAACTCAACATCCGCGGCACTGAACAGCGGCAGACCCTGGAAACGGATCTCACCCTGATACGTAAACGCGGTGCCCGGGTTGGCCAGTACCGGCGATGCCGAGCCGGCGGCCATGACGATCGCGAGCAGACCAACCGCCAGATTCTTCGAGTTCATCACGAGCGAATCTCCATCAAAAGGGAACGACTTGATCGAGCACTGATGGATGCCAAAGGCATGGATTCAGTTCCACCAGTTAGGGGAGCCTCGACGAAACCCCCAATATGCGGCGTTAGCCATGAAATCGGAGCGGCAGATTGCCAAAATTATCAGCCATTCAGGCTCATAATCTCGACACGCTTCACAATCACCCATCTTGATGAACGCGCTGAAGCCACCAGCCGGTCGGTCGCGGCTCGGCCTCCTCGCCCCCATGATCAAGGCCCCGGACACATCGTGGCGATGAGCCCGCCGCGGTCGCGCGGCGATGACGGCGGGCAAGCCCGGTACGTCTGAAGGTATAGTCTGCTCGTGAGCGAGCACATGAGTTCCAACGCGGACGCGGCACCTGCCGCGGGCGGGGTCGAGGGGCGGACGCCGACGGTCCGCATCCGCGGGCTGGTCAAGCGGTTCGACGGGCGGACGGTGCTCAACGGGGTGGACCTGGACATTTTTCCCGGTGAGACACTCGTGGTCATGGGCGGCTCGGGCTGCGGCAAGAGCACGCTGCTGCGCTGCCTCATCGGTTCACTGACGATTGATGAGGGCACGGTCGAGCTTTTCGGCCGCAACCTCTCCCTGCTCGATGAGCAGGGCATGGATGAGGTCCGCAAGAAGTTCGGCATCCTCTTTCAGAGCGGCGCGCTGTACAACTCGATGACCATCGCCGAGAACGTGGCCCTTCCGCTGGAGGAGCACACGGATCTTGGGCGCGAGATCATCGACATCACTGTGAAGATGAAACTCGAGCAGGTCGGGCTGCGCGAGCACGCGGAGAAGTTTCCGTCGCAGATCTCGGGCGGCATGAAGAAGCGCGCCGGTCTGGCGCGGGCGATGGCCCTTGATCCTCAGATCATCTTCTACGACGAGCCGAGCGCGGGGCTGGACCCGGTCACCAGCGCGGAAATCGACCAGTTGATCCTCAACACCACGCGCGGCCTCGGCGTGACGAGCGTGGTCGTCACACACGAGATGGACAGCGCCTTCACGATCGCCGATCGGATGGTGATGCTCGACAAGGGGCGGGTTCTGAAGATCGCAGACCGGGCGTGGTTCGATGGGCTGCGCAAGACCGAGGGCGCGGCGGTGCAGAGCCTGAGCACCGATGAGCGGATCATCAGGCAGTTTCTGCGGGGGGATGCCGAGGGCCCGATCACGCAGCGTCGTGATGCGACGAACTATGCTGATGATCTCCTGGGCGGAGGACCGGCGATGAGCTCGGTCCCGACGGTTCAGGCGACGCGGCGGCGCGACTAGTCGATCGTTCACACGGGCCCGAGCCGGGTCTGATGTGGGCCGGAGCGAGTCACACCGAGCACGCCGCGGCAGGAGCGGCGGCGAGAGCCAGCAGGGAGCACGATGAGCGCACGCAGCAGCAGAAACGCACTGGTTGCCGGATTGCTCGTGACCTTCGGGCTGGTGCTGATCGTCGGCTCCGTGCTCATCCTCGCGGGCGTGACCGAGAACCTCAAGTACTCCTCGCGGTACGTGGTGGAGTTCAGCATCGGCGATGGTGCCGAGGGCCTGGAGGCGGGTTCGATCGTCAAGGTCGGCGGACGCCGCGTCGGGCGCGTGGTGGGGCTGCGGTTCCTGCCGGAGGACTCGCCCCGCAAGACCGGCATCGCGGTGGACATCGTGATGACCCCCGAGGTCACGCTGTACCGCAACGCCCGCCCGTTCCTGCAGTTGCCGCTGCTGGGCTCGGCCGGTTCGATCAACATTCCCAACGTCGGCGATCCGTCGCTGCTGACGCTGGGGCCCGGCGATGATGGCGTGCTGCGTCAGGGCGAGCGACTTGCCGGCAAGCTCGCGCCGCCTTCGTTCCTGACCCAGGCGGGGTACGAGCAGGAGCAGGCCGACCAGCTCCGGCTGATCCTTCGTCGCGGGGCGGAGATCGCCGACCGTATGGCGCGGGCGACAGAGAAGGTCGAACCCATCATGCACAACGTCGAGGTCTTCACCGACGACGCCAAGGCGATCTCGGGCGAGATCCGCTCCGGCGTTCGGCGCTGGACGCCCAGGATCGACAGGACCATGTCGAACGTCGAGACCGCGACGGATGAGCTGTCCAAGGGTGCGACCGATGCGCGCGGCGTGCTCGCCGCGGCTCTGCGGCTGATCGACGCCAACCGCCCGCGCATCGATTCGATCTTCGAGTCGGCCAGCCAGCTCGCCGAGAAGATGAACAAGGACCTGTACAACCGCGTCGCGGCGAGCGTCACCGAGGCGCAGGGAGCGCTCGCGGAGTTCAACGAGGTGGGCCAGCGCACCAACGCGCTGCTGGCCGAACTCTCGCCGGAACTCCGCATCATGCTGGCCAACGCCCGGCTGAGCAGCGACCAGTTGCTGCTGACCATGACCGAGGTTCGGCGCAACCCGTGGCGGCTGCTGTACACGCCGAGCCGACGTGAGATGGAGCAGGAACTGGTCTTCGAAGCGGCGCGGGCCTTTGCGCAGTCGGCGAGCGACCTGCGCGCGGCCAGCGCTTCGGTCGAGAGCGTGCTCGCGGCGATGGAAGCCGGGCAGACACCGGCGGATGCCGAGTCGCTCCGCGCGGTGCAGGCAAGGCTGGCCGAGGCCTTTGAGAAGTACGCCAAGAGCGAGAAGAAGTTCCTCGACCGCGTCGTGCAGGAGAGCAAGTGATCAGGCGGGCGCGGGCGGACGGTCGAGCACGATCGTGATCGGGCCGTCGTTCTCGAGGGACACGAGCATTTCGGCACGGAACACGCCGCGTTGAGTCGGCACCCCCGCCGCGGCGATCGCGTCGGCCATGGCGTTGAACATCGGCTCGGCGTGCTCGGGACGCATGGCACGATCGAAACTCGGGCGCCGGCCCTTGTGCGCATCGCCCGCGAGCGTGAAGTTGGGCACCAGCAGCACGCCGCCGGTGACATCGAGGACCGAGCGATTCATCTTGCCCTGCTGGTCCTCGAAGATCCGCAGGTTCGCGACCTTGTCGGCACCCCAGGCGATGCAATCGCGGGCATCATCGACATCGAACCCGACGAGAACGAGCAGGCCGACGCCGATGCGAGCGCGGACCTCTCCGGCGACGGTGACAGATGCGGAACGGACGCGCTGGATGACAAGACGCACTGTGTTAGACTCCGATCAGCATGTCTTCCGCGGAACCCAAGCCAGCTGATCAGCCCCAGCAGACCGAGAACGCACGGCTGATCTTCGAGCAGACGATGATGCTCTGGAGTGATCAGGTCGACTACGCAAGCACGCTCCGCGACAAGAGAAGAACATACGCCGCGGGCCTTGCCCTGCTCGCGGGCTTCGGTGTCTTTCGCATCAGCTTCAATGAGCCCGCGGGAGAGATCACCACCATGGTGCCTTGGGCGTCGGTCGTACTTCGCATCATTGTGATTCTCGCGGGCATCGCCTTCCTTGTCGCCACCATCTATCTGTTCACAGAACGGGGGCTCTTTGCGCGAGGTCAGAAAGCATCGGAGAATTTGGGTGCTGGAGAGCGTGCGATCTCACTCGCCTCCATCCCGCGATCGGCCGTGGACCGCGTGCTTGCTGCCGAAACGACGCTGGTCTGGCGATACCGGGATGCGAAGCTCCGGGCAGCAATACTCGCGCTGTCCACTCGGAATCGAAGGGTCTCACGAAGGATCGACTTGGGGGTTTTCTGGATGATCGCCGGCTACAGCTTGGTCCTCTTCGCGTTCATGTGGTACACTCTATTTGCGTGATTCGCTATGTCACCGGAGTTCGAGCATGTCTCAACCCAACACGTCTCCCAAGCGGGCCGTGCCGACCAAGGGCCTGACGCTGGATGAGATCACCAGAAATCTCTATCGCCGCATCGCCAAGGCCGAGCGTCGCGAGAAGCTGGAGGCCGAGCGCATCAACCGAGGGTTCTTTGCCAGACTTGTGCGCAACATCGCGTCGTAACTGACGCTGAGCTCAGCTCGCCTTGACGCTCACGGGGCGGGGTGTTCCTAGATCCGCTTCAGCGCATCAACCAGCGCATCGATGTGACCCATCGTATGCGCCGCCGAAATCTGGCACCGCAGCCGGGCGTGGCCCTCGGGCACCACCGGGTATCCAAAGCCGATGACGAACACGCCCAGTTCGAGCAGCCGCTTGCTCATGGCGATGGCCTTGGCCGTGTCGTGAACGATGATCGGGCAGATGGCGGTCGGGCTGGGCAGCACATCAAAGCCCGCGGCCTTGAGCTTGGTGCGCGCGTACTGGACGTTATCGCGCAGGCGCTGCACGCGCTGAGGCTCGCGGCGGAGCACCTCGATCGCCTTGGTCGCCGAGCACGCGACAGTGACGGGCAGCGCATTGGAGAACAGCGTGGGCCTGCCGCGCTGGATGATCAGGTCGATCGCCCGCCTGCTGCCGGCCACGAAGCCGCCCGCGCCGCCGCCCAGGGCCTTGCCGAGCGTGCCGGTGAAGAGGTCGACACGGCCGCTCCGTGCGCCCCCGTCGATCATCCCCCAGTGCTCGTGGGTGCCGCGGCCGAGCGTGCCCATGACGCCGTGACCGTGGGAGTCATCAACCACGAGCATCGCGTTGTACTCATCGCACATGGCCCGCATCGCCGGCAGGTCGGCGATAGAACCCTCCATGCTGAACACGCCGTCGGTCACGACCCAGATCTGCCCGGTGACGTCCTTGTTCGCGCGTGCGGCCTGCAGCGCGGCACGCAGGCTCTTCTCGCCCTCGAGCGTGTTGTTGCGGTACACGCTCTTGTGCACGCCCTTCTTGATCGTTGTCGCAAGCCGGATGCTGTCGATGATGCACGCGTGGTTGAGTTCATCGGAAATGATCATGTCACCCGGCTCGCACAGCGTCGGGAAGACCGCTTCGTTGGCCGTCCACGCGCTGACGAACGTGTACGACGCCTCGGTGCCCATGTACTGCGCGATCGCGTGCTCGAGCGTCTCGTGCGGCGTGAATGTGCCGCAGATGAAGCGCACGCTCGCGGTGCCCGCGCCGTACTTCTTCAGCCCCTCGATGCCCGCGTCGATGACCTCGGGGTGATTCGCCAAGCCCAGATAGTTGTTGCTGCAGAAGCACAGCACATCGCGGAACGACCCGTCTTCACGCCGCATGCGAACGGAAGCATCCATCGGCGAGTCGAGCATCTGAAGGTGCTTCCAGAGTCCGTCACGCCGGAGCTGATCGAACAAGGCGTCGGTTCGGGTATCGAACGGCGTGCGAGTCATGGCGGCGGTTCCCGGCGATGTCGAGAGGGTGGTCATGGGTTGAGGATATTGCCGACACCCCGCCGCGTGGGGTTCTCGGGCCGGGGCAACGGGCAATGTCGCCCGGATTCGGATAAGGGGCAATGCCGCCGACACGGGGTCGTTGTGCTGCGGTCCATCCGCCCAACCTCATTCCGGAGGCCACCATGCCCCCTTCGATGCTCCCGATCATCGCAACGCTTGTGCTGACGCTGGTTTCCGGCTGGCTGTCGAATCAGGCAAGGGCGCAGCATGCCGCGCCGGCCACCACCCCAGCCACCACTCCAGCCACCACCCCCGCCACCACCCCCGCCAGCACCTCGGCCAGCACCTCGGCTGCGATTCCCGCGGACGCGACCAAGGCCTTCGCACAAGCCGCGGCGTATTCCGAGCAGTTCTCGGGCCGGGCGGCGCTGATCATGGTCAACGGCGCGATCGTTCACGAGGCGTACGCCAACGGTTGGAACGCCGGCCGCGCTCACCCGCTGGCCAGCGGCACCAAGAGCTTCACCGGCGTGACCGCGATCGCCGCGATTCAAGATGGTCTGATCTCATCGCTGGACGAGGTTGTCAGCGACACGATCACCGAATGGAAAAACGACCCGCGCAAGAGCAAGATCACCGTGCGCCATCTGCTCACGCTCTCCAGCGGCCTCGACCCCGCTGAGGCAACACTCGGTAGCCGCGGTGCGCCGGGCGGCGGCGTTCTTGGCAAGGGCCGGAACACGAAGATGGACCAGATCCGCGGCAGCGAGTCGGTTGACGACAAGTTCGCCCATGTCATCACCGTGCCCAGCAAGCACGCCCCCGGCGAGCGCTTCGAATACGGCTCATCACACTTCTACGCCTTCGGCGAGTTTCTTCAGCGCACACTCGAGAAGAGCGACCGCCCGGAGAAGACCACGCTCTCGTACATGAACGCCCGGATCTTCGAGCCGTGCGGCCTGCCGTCGGGCCGGCTGAACATCGGGCAGGATCGTGCGGGCAATCCGAACCTCCCCGGCGGATTCCGCTTCACCGCACGAGAGTGGGCAGCCTTCGGCGAGTTCGTCCGGCTTGGCGGGGCGATCCGCAAGCCCGACGGCACGCTCGACCAGCATCTCGACCCCGCGCTTCTCCGCGAGTGCTTCACGCCGAGCTCGACCAACCCGAACTACGGCCTGACGTGGTGGCTGCTCCGCGACCCCAGCGCCGGGCAGGAAGGCGACGAGGGCGGCCGCCGATCCGTCGGTCCGCGCGAGCGACTGCGAAACCAGGCGAATCAGACGGGGCCGCTCATCGGGCCTGATGGCAAGCCTGTGGACGTGTACATGGCCGCGGGGCTCGGCAAGCAGCGACTGCTGATCGTGCCAGCGTACAACCTCGTGGTCGTGCGGTTCGCGGAGAACACGCCGCAGGGCGCGGGCTTTGCCAACGACGCGTTTCTGAAGCCGATTCTCGAGGGCGTGCGGGCGATGAACCCCGATGCCGCCAACGGCGAGCCGCCGGCCAAGCCCGAGGGCACTCGCTGATCGCCGTGAAATCGCGTGCCGCCCGGCGGATTCACGCGGTAGCATTAGCCCTATGACCTACACCGTGCTCGCGAGGCGCTACCGGTCCCGGACCTTCCAGGAACTGGTGGGCCAGAACGCCATCGCCCAGACGCTTCAGTCCGCCATCACGCAGAACCGCGTTGCGCACGCGTACCTGTTCACCGGCACCCGCGGCGTGGGCAAGACCAGCACCGCGCGCATCTTCGCCAACGCGCTGAACAACCCCGACAACGACCCCGCCATCGCCCGCGCGGTCATGATGGGCCAGGACACCGACACGATCGAGATCGACGCCGCGAGCAACAACTCCGTCGACAACGCCCGCGAACTCATCGCCAACGCCAGCTACCGCCCGCTGCGCGGCCGCAAGAAGGTCTACATCGTCGACGAGGTTCACATGCTGTCGAACGCGGCGTTCAACGCGCTGCTCAAGACCATGGAAGAGCCGCCGGATCACGTCGTGTTCATCCTCTGCACGACCGAGACGCACAAAGTTCCCGCGACGATCCAGAGCCGCTGCCAGCGGTTCGACTTCCGCTCGATCTCCGCCGGCGAGATCGCCGGGCACCTCCGCGAAGTGCTCACCCAGGAGAGCATCCGAGTCGATGATGAAGTGCTGCTCATGATCGCGCGCCTGGCCAACGGATCGATGCGCGATGCGCTGAGCCTGACCGAGCGCCTGCTGGCCTCCGGCGAGAAGCACCTGACCGTCGCGCTGCTCGAGGGGCTGCTCGGGCTGGCCGACCGGACGCTGATGGTCGAGTTCGTCGATGCGCTGGCCGAGGCGAACCCTCGCGGAGCGCTGGAAACCGCGGACAAACTCTTCCGCAAAGGCACCGGCATCGATCTGTTCTGCTCCACGCTGGCCGAGCGCTTGCGGGACCTGATGGTGCTGCGGACCTGCGGCACCGACACGCCGATGGTCGAACTCGCGGGCGAGGGGCGCGAGGTCGCAATCCAGCAGGCCGCACGCTTCGACGCGGCGGGGCTGAGCTACATGATCGCGCTGGTCGAGAACATCTCCAAGTCGGCGAAGAACTCCGGCGTGCCCAGGGCGCTCATCGACGCGATGATCGTGCGTCTGGCCTTTGCGGAGAAGTTCGCCGATGTCACGGCGATGCTCGCGGGGCGCGTCGCCGCGCCGGGCGCGCCGACGGGCGGGCCGTCGCAGGTGCAGATCCCGCCCCGCCCGGGCATGAGCCCCGCCGGAGCCGCGGCAAAAAAACGCTGACCGGAGATCGCACGGGCGGCAGCGACACGGCCGATCGACCGGTCGTCGCCACGATCCCGCCCCCGCGTTCTCCGGAGCCAGCACCATCGCCGCGAGTTCCTGTTCAGACCGCCAGCACCATTGCGCCGACGGTCGCCGCGCAGGCGGTCACTGTTCCGTCGCCCGCGCCCGCTTCGGGCGACAACGCGACGCTGTGGGCGCGGTTCCTCAAGGAGAGCGAGTCGTTGCCCGGCGCGAGCGCGTTGCTGACCCAGTGTCGGCTCGCCGATGCGAGCCCGGGAAAGATCATTATCGCCTGCGCCGCGAGCACCGAACGGCTGCTCTCCGGCCTCGCCGCGCGCCTCGGCACCGCCGCCACGCGCGCCGCGGGCCAGGGCACGGCGGTGGAACTCCGCCGCGATGATTCGCTGGCCTCATCGCTGCCGAGACTTGTCCCAACCGGCGAGGCCGCCGCGGCGGGCCCGTCCATCCCGCAGCGCCCCGCGGCGCCAGCGTCCGGCGCCCGCGCGCCCGCCGGCCCGAACCCCGCGGAAGTCGCGATCGTTCGAGAGCACCCGCTGGTCAAGCAGGCCATGACGATCTTCGCCGGCCGCATCAAGGACGCGAAGATCGAAGTGCCGGCCGAAAGCCCGGAATCGCCGCCGCCGGACGAAGGGTGAGCGAACGGATCAGGACCCGATGACCGCGCTCAGCCCAGAACGCGGTCGAGTTCGGCCTGCGTGGTCATGTTCAGCCGGACCTTCATCTGACCGTCATCCATGAGCGTGCGCATGCCGCCGGCCCTGGCGGTGTCGCCCAGTTCCATCGCATCGGCGCGTCGGCTTGCCAGTCGGCGGAGCGGATCGGTCATGGTCATGAGCTCGAACACACCGAGCCGCCCGTAGAAGCCCGACCCGCCGCAACGCTCGCAGCGGTGCTCGCCGACAACATCGGGTGCCCTGCCGGTGCCGTTGCACGTGGTGCAGGTGCGACGCACGAGTCGCTGGGCCAGCACGCCCAGCAGCGTGGAGGTGACCAGGTACGGCTCGATGCCGATGTCGATCAGACGGGTGATGGCGCTGGGCGCATCGTTGGTGTGCAGCGTCGCGAGCACGAGGTGGCCGGTGAGCGATGCCTGCGTGGCCAGGTCGGCTGTTTCCTTGTCGCGGATTTCGCCGACGAGGATCACGTCGGGGTCCTGACGCAGCAACGCCCGCAGCCCCGCGGCGAAGGTCACGCCCCGCTTGGCGTTGACCTGCGTCTGGCTGATGCCGTCCAGGTGGTACTCGACGGGGTCTTCAACGGTCATCACGTTGCGGCTGCCGCGGTCGATGGTGCCGAGCGCACCGTAGAGCGTGGTGGTCTTTCCCGAGCCGGTGGGTCCGGTGACAAGGACGATGCCGGTCGGTCGAGCGATGAGCGCGGTGAACGTGTCGCGCATGTCCGCGAGCATGCCGACCTGCTCGAGGGAGAGCTGAGTCTGGCTCTGGTCCAGCAGTCGCAGAACGATGCGCTCGCCGTAGACATTCGGCAGCACCGACAGGCGGATGTCGATCTTGCGTGAGCCGATCCGCACGTTCGTGTGCCCGTCCTGCGGGCTGTGGCGATTCGCGATGTCCAGTTCGGTCATGACCTTCAATCGCGAACTGATCGCCGGCGCGAGGCTCAGCGGCGGCACAAAGGCCTCGCTGAGCATGCCGTCGATGCGGAAGCGGATCGACAGCCTGTTCTCCATGGGGTGGATGTGGATGTCGCTGGCCCGACGGCGCAGGGCTTCGAAGAGGATCATGTTCACCAGACGGATCACGGGCGTCTGGCGGGCCAGTTGCAGCAGGTCGTTGCTGGCCCGGATGCTTCCCGCGGCGCTGGCGATGGCCTGCTCGTCCAGCGGCATCTCTTCGACGATCTCGGTGACCAGATCCTGCTTCTGCTCGTAGCCGCGGTTGATGAGGTTCGTGACCGCCGCGCGCGGCGCGAGCACCAGCCGCACCGGCATGTCGAGCATGTCCTCCAGCAGCGAGAAGATCGCCGGCTGCATGGGCTGGCTGGTGGCGATGAGCATCACACCGCCATCGCTGGAGAGTCCGGCGACCTGATGCTCGCGCGCGAGCGAGCCGGGGATCACCTCGTAGAAGCGAGCCGCCGACTCCTGGAGTTTCGGCTCCATCGACAGCGCAAGGCCGGTGCGCTCGCTGAGTTTCTTCAGTGCCGCGTGCTCATCGATCGCCAGCATCGACAGCAGCACGTCCCACGGCTCGGTGTCGGAGCCGGGCAGATCGGGGAACGACTTGAGTTGATCGGCCTTGAGTGTCAGCGGGCCGAAGAGCTGGGCCACGCGATTCCAGTCTCGCTCGGGCGCACGCTCGATCGCCCCCGCCGCGCCGTTCGCATCGGCGATGACGATCGCGCCGGCGCCCCGCGCCTGCTCGTCGGCCTTTGCTCTGCCGTTGTCCGCCTTGCCCACGCGTGAACACTCCGATGCGAAAGCGATCGAACCTCACTCGCCGTCCGGACGACCCGTCGACACCGGAGCCGCCGGCACCACCGGCATGCTCTGCGGGTCCATCGGCTCGGGGGCTTGGCCCGGTGCCGGAGCCTGGCCCGCGGGCGAGAACCCGCGCCCGATCTCGATCGTCACCGGCTCGACCGGCGGCAGCCGCTCGGGGATCTTCACCGCGATCAGCGGGCCCTTGGTCAGCAGGCGAGCATCGTCGAAGGTCGCATCACGCATGATCCGCGGCGTGATGAACACATAAATCGTCCGCTTGCGGTTGGCGCGGCTCGTGTCGCTGAACAGCAGGCCGACCAGCGGAATATCCCCGATCAGCGGAATCCTCGCACGCGTGTCGCTCACATCCTCGACCGTCAGACCGCCGACGACGATCGTCGAATCGCTGGGCACCGTCACGCTCTTGCTCTGGAAGTTCGTCACGCTCCGGGGCGGCGGAAGGTTGCCCGTTCCCTCGCCGATGAAGCTCGAAAGCTCGAGCTCGTACTCCAGTCGCAGGTAGTCGCCGGAGGAAATCTGCGGCTTGACCTTCAGGACCGAACCCGCATCCTCGAAACCGCCGAAGCCCGTGAGCGTCGTGCCCGCGCTGCCGCTCTGGCTCTGGGTCTGCGTCGGCACCTGGCGGATGGCGCTGAGTTCCGCCTGCTCGTTGTCGTCGACCAGCAGCTTGGGCGTTGCGATGATCCGCGTGTCGGTCTTGACCGCCAGCGCGTTGATGATGATCGGCACCTCGTCGCTCTTGATCAGCGCCGCCGTGATGCCCCGGCCCACATTCGCCGCGGCGGGGGTCTGAAGGCTCGTCGCCGCGGCCGGCGTTGTCCAGATCGACCTCGCCGCGATCGTCTGCCCGCCGACGCGGATGAGCTGGCTCTCGACAGAAAGATCCAGCGTGTCGTCGTCGTCCACCGTCACGATCATCGCCTCGATGTACACCTGCGGGCGACGCTGATCCAGCCGATCGATCAACCGGCGGAACTGCGGCTGCAACCGCTTGGCGGCCTTGACGATGACCTGATTGTTCGGCTCATCGGCCAGCACGAAAACATCGGCGCTCGCAAAGTCGCCGATCTCGCTGCCGCTCACCGCCGTCGGCCCGGTCGCCTGACGCGCGGGATCGAGCGGGTTGTTCGCCCCCGGCGGCGGGTTGATGCGCCGCGGCTGGTTGCCCGCGCGATTGCTCGACAGACCCGGCAGCAGCCCGGTCCCGCCGCCGGAAGGCAGCGAGTTGGTCACCAGCGAGCGGACGATCTCCGAAACCTCTTCGCTCTTGGCGTTCCGCAGCTTGTAGAACTCGTAGACGATCGCCTCGGCCTCGGTCAGAGGCTCGAGCGTCTTGATCATCGTCTCGAGATGCTCGTGCTGGGAAGCCGTCCCCACGAACAGGAACCCGCGGCTCTGACTATCGATGACGAACACCGGCCCGCCGCCCTCACCCTGCCCGCCGATGCCACCCTGCCCGGCGAACGCGGCGTTGATCCCGCCGCCGGGAACAGCCTCGCCCACGCCGAAGGCACGGTTGTTCAGCCCACCGCTCGAGGTCGCGTCGCCCTCGCTGACGATCACATCCCCGAGCCCGCTCCGCCGCGCAAAGGTCACGATCTGGCGTGCCGCACCGCCCACCGGGTAGAACTTCGCCACCAGTGTGCTGGTCACATCGACAACCCTGATCGTCCGCGACAGCAGGTCGATCTCGTCCTCGCGCCCGCGGAAAATCAGTGCATTACCCGCGGGGTCCGTCGTCAGCCGCTCGGCGAGATTCGTAATCGAACCGACCGCACCGCCGATCTGCTGCTGCTGGGCCGCGATCGCCGCGGCGTTCGGATCGGCCGCGCCGGACCGCTGCGGCACGCGCCCGATGAGCTCCAGGATCCGCTGACGGGCCACGCTCGCCGAGATGTGCGACAGCTCGAATCGCCGGAACTCCTGCTTGGCCATTTCCTTGGCAAGCTGCTCGATCAGCCCCTCGACCACCGCGATGCGGTTCGGCGTGTCCGAGACGATGATCACGCCCAGATCATCCATGTACGTGATCGGCCCCGCGACACCCGGCTGCCCGGGCTGCCCGCCGCCGCCACGAAGAATGTTCGTCAGCGGCTGCTGCAGGAGCGACGGCTTGATGCCCTTGGTCTGGATGATCCGCGTTGCGCTGAACGGGTCGTTGTCCGGGGCCTGCGGCGGGATCTGATCCTTCGTCCGCAGGATGAAGAGCCCCACCGGGTCCTTGATCAACACGAGATTGTGCTGGTCCAGCAGGCTGTTCAGAAACGCCAGCAGCTTCTCCCGAGGCAACGCCACCTGCTGCGGCAAAAAGACCTTCTTCTCCGGGAACTGCGTGTCCATCCCCACCACCTGAATCCCCAGGGTGTCCGTCAGCGCCTGAATGAGCAACTTCAGGTCGGCACCTTCGGGAAACGGCCCCCACCGGAACATGCCATCATCGCTGTCAACAACCGTCGGCTGACGCACCGTGCCCTGCCCCGTCGCCGCATCGGTCGCGCGGACCTCACGCTTGCCGCCCGGAAGAGCGGCGCCGGACTGAACGCCCTGATTCACCCCCGGGCGGGCGGAAGGGGTCGTCGCCGTGCCGCCGCCGCGAGCCGCCGCGGCACGCCGGGCCCGTTCCTCCATGTCTCGCCGCATGCGCTCTTCGAGTTCATTCGCCGCGTTCGCGCCCGCGGGCTGGCCTGCCTGTCCGGCGGGCTGAGCCGGGGCGGCATTGACCGTGTTCCGGGCGTTCGGACTCGGCGGCGTAACCGTCGCGGGCGGCGCGGGCTTGCCCGCTTCTTCCTGCGCCGCCGATGCGCTCATCACCGCGTCCGCCGCGGCCTTTGCCTGCACCAGCGCCGCCTCTCGTGCCGCCTCCGCGGACTTGCTGCCCCCGTCGGTCTCCGGTGGCGTTGCGCCGCTGGGCTCCGTCGTAGGACCGGTCGCGGGACCAGACGCGGGACCAGCGCCCGGCTCGTTCGCGGGCGCCACGGGGCCCTGGTTCGCCTCTCGCCCCTCGGACCCCTGCCCCAAACCCTTCCCGGTCACCAGACCCGGCTTCAGGCCCGCGATCGCCAGTCCCGCACTGGCCACAAGCACCGCCGCCAGCCCCACCGCGCCCACCATCGGCGGGCCAAAACCGCCCGGGGTACCGCCGGTCGAGGCCGATCGGGCCCCCGCCTGTTTGGATCGCCCGGCGTCGTTCGTGCTCACGTGGTCTTGACGGCTCATCATCGCTGGCTCCTGTCGCGGCAAACCTTATACCGTTGCCATCGGCTCCCGCCGCGACCCCGCCGCACATTGCCGCCAATTCCCCGCTCCGCCCGCCCCGCAGCGGCGAGCGAATCACCCAGTTTGCCCTCCTTGCCCCCGGCCACGCTCACATCCCGACCACTCCCGAGTTGATCCTTCACACGCCCACCCGCCAAAGGAACCCATTGCTCCGCATCGCCAGCCTCGTCCCCAGTGCAACCGAAACCCTGTTCGCCATCGGCGCGGGGCACATGCTCGTGGCCCGAAGTCACGAGTGCGACCATCCGCCGGCGGCACTCGCCGCGCCGATTCTGACCGCGTCGAGCCCGGGGATGCCGACGGCGCTGCCAATGACCCACGCCGACTCCAACGCGGATAACGACACCCTCAGCGCGCGCATCGACACCGCGGTGCGCGAGCACATGGCCCAGCAGCAACCGCTCTACACCCTCGACGAGCCGCTGCTCGCGAGCCTCGCGCCGGATCTGATCCTGACGCAGGACCTTTGCCACGTCTGCTCGATCGATGTGGCCAGTGTGCGCGCGGTCGCACAGCGTCTGCCACGCCCGCCCGGAGCAGCGCCGGTGCGTGTTCTGAACCTCAATCCGCAGAGCCTCGAGGATGTGCTCGATGACCTGCTGCGTCTCGGCGAGACGATCGATGAGCTCCTCGCCGCCCGCGGCCACGACCACGGCGACGCGCCGACTTACGCCGCCCGTGCGCTCGACCGTGTCAGCAGCCTGCGCGAGCGGCTCTACACCGCGCAGGATCACGTGAACTTCTTCTCCCAGTCCCCGGTCGTCGCGCTGCTGGAATGGACCGATCCGCTCTTCGTGGCCGGTCACTGGACGCCGCAGCTCATCGAGCGTGCCGGCGGGCAACACCCGCTCAACCCCACGCGCCCCATCGCGCACGCCGGTGCCGCGGCGGGGCCGATCGGCGACACGCAACGCCGCGCGGGCAAGGCCCTGCAGTTGCCCCACGAACTTCTCGTCGCGTGCAATCCCGATGTGCTCATCATCGCGCCCTGCGGCTTGCCTCTGGCACCGACCCGGCGCGCTCTGAACGCACTCGCTCGCGAGCCCTGGTACGCGGACCTGAAGGCCGTGCGCTCGGGCAGGGTTGCACTGGTCGACGGCAACCAGTTCTTCAGCCGCCCCGGCCCGCGACTGGTCGATGCCTACGAGTGGCTGGTGAGTTATCTCAACGACCGTCCGGAACTCTGCCCGCCCAACTTCGCGTGGGAACCCGCCGGGGCTTGAGTAAGCCGTGCCGCGACGTGATCGCGCCGACTCCGCCGCGGCGCAGCCGGTGCTCCGCTAACGTCAATAGTCCTTCCCCACGCTCCGCACGCTCCCGACATCCGCGAGATTCAGCGTCGACGTATCTACGCCCATGGCGCGCAGGATCTCGCCAAGATCATCGGCGACCTTGACCGGCGGATTGGCATACTCGCCATGCGGCCGTTGCGTGGGCAGCGGCTGCTTGGCGCTCTTGGCGTCAAGCCCCGTGTGATAGCCAACGGTCACATCCGGATCCTTGAGAATGTGCCCGGTCAGGATGCACACCACGCGGTCGCCCGGACGGATCACGCCCTCTCGGAGCAGCCGGTGCGCTCCGGCGACGCTCGCGGCGCTCGCCGGCTCGCAGCCAAAGCCGTAGCGCCCGACCAGCGCCTTGTACTCCTTGATCGTCTCATCACTGACTGCGCGGACCACGCCTTCGTGACCGTCCTTCCAGCCTCCGGCGCGGGTCGAGCCGTTCATGACTTCGAGCGCACGCAGAGCCTTGGGCAGGTTCACGGGCCGGTTGATCTCGATGGCGGTGGCGATCGTGTGCGCCCGCTCACCCGCCTCGTCCATCCGCTGGTACTCGCGATCGACCCTGGCCTTCCCGCCATCATTGAAGTACGCGCCGCCGTTCCACCGCACACCCAGATCATTGTAAATGCGATGCAATGTGCTGGAGCCCTCGGCGTTGATCACCGCCAGCCTCGGCACGCGGTCGATCAGCCCCAGGGCCTTGAGCTCCATGAACGCCTTGCCGAAGGCCGAACAGTTGCCCAGATTGCCGCCGGGCACGACGATCCAGTCGGGGACGTTGAAGTCCAGCCCCTCGAGCACGCGGTACATGACGGCCTTCTGGCCCTCGAGGCGGAAAGGGTTCACCGAGTTCATCAGGTACACGCCGGCCTGCGGGATCTTCTCGGCGATGTACCGCACGCGCGCCAGACACGCGTCAAAGTCGCCGGCGACCTGCAGCGTCAGCGCGCCGTAGTCCAGCGCCTGGCTGAGTTTGCCGTAGGCGATCTTGCCATCGCCAATGAAAATCACGGCCTTCATCCCCGCGTGCGGCGCGTACACGGCCATGCTTGCCGATGTATTGCCCGTGCTGGCGCACGCGACGACCTTCGCGCCGACCATCCGCGCGTGCGTGAACGCCGCGGTCATCCCGTTGTCCTTGAACGAGCCTGATGGATTCTGGCCCTCGTACTGCAGGAACAGGCCGCCCTGGGTAGGCCGGCGCTCCGTGCCCACTTCCGCGGGCGCGGGGGTTCGGGGGCACTGCCCGCACGCGTAGCCGCAGGTCGACTCGGCTCCGGGTGCCGATCTCATCATCGGGCAGAAGCCCAGATGCTTGCACAGCAAGTCCGCCCGCTGAAGGATCGTCCGCCCCTCGCTGATCGAGCAGATGCGATCCTCGCAATCAAAGAACGGCATGAGTTCGCGGAACCGCCACACGCCGCTGGCATCCAGCGATGACGACACGCCGGCCTTGGCCCGATGCCGCGCAAACTCCCACGATCGCGGCGCATCATCGCCCCACGCGTACGACACATCCAGCCCCGCGCCGCACGCCGGGCACGAGACCAGCACCTGATCCACCGGGAACTGCTTGGCGCACGCGGGGTTGATGCACGTCTGGCTCGCGGCGGTGCGGGCACCACGCGCGGCATGCTGGGGTCGGCCTTCGGCGTCGTGTATGCTCATCGAGCCATGATAAGCGATGAGACCCCCGAGCACGCCCCCGGCTGGCCCAAGTGGTGGCTCCTGACAGGCTTCTGGGTTGTGCAGGCGCTGGCGATGCTCACGATCTGGGGCGTGGCAGTAGCACCGGGCTGGCTCGATGGCGACGATTGGCTGCAGGACTTTTCGCGCGGCCTGATGGAACCGGAATTCCTGATCCTGGCGCTCCCGACGATCGCCGCGGTCACCCTCATGCAGGCGATCTTCGTCTGGCCCGTCCGCCGCCCCATGCCGGGCCGTGGTGGCATCTCCGCCCGCGCAAGCCTCGCGATCGCCGGTCTCTGCGCGGCGCTCCTGGCGACCGCGTTGATCATGGCCCTGCGCGAGATCCCGTGGCTGATACAGACATACGCCCCGCAGCCGCCGGGCGGCACGAAGGTGAGCGACTCCCAGGCCGCCTGGCCCATGCCCCTTTCCCTGCCATTCTTCGCGATGGTCGGCCTGACCTGGATCATCGTCACGCCGCTGCTGATCGCGTTCGTTCGCGGCCCGATGTTCGAGCGTCGCCTTGGCCGCCTCGCCGCGATCCTGTTCACCGGCACCATCGTCGAGGTCGCCGCCATCATCCCCATCGACGTGCTCGTGCGCAAGAAGTCCGGTTGCTACTGCGAACAGGGCTCCATGTGGGCCCTGACGATCTGCGGCGGGGTCGGCACCGTCTTCCTCGGTCCGGCCATCTGGCTCCCGCTGCTGGCCAAGCGACGCAAACGCTGGTACGCCGGGCACTGCGACGCCTGCGGGTACGACATGCGCGGGTGCATGAAAGCCGAGCGCTGCCCCGAGTGCGGCTGCGGCTGGAAGCCCGCGGCCTGACTCCCCGCCACTTCACGCCGGGCGGATGCCCATGGCCAGTTGCCGAAGCCGCTCGATCTGCTCCTTGCGAACACGCTCGATCACGCTGCGCGGAATCCGGTACAGCGTCGAGTCGCTCGTGCCGAAGCCCGTGACCTCCGCGCAATGCTCGGCGATGCAGCGGTAGATGAACTTGAACGCGTCCCGCGGCTGCCGCATGGCCTCGAGCGCCTCCACAAGCGCCGCGCGGGGCACATCGTCTCCGAACAGATCGCTCAACGTCGTGGCCATCGCCGGCGGACGCTGCGCCGGCGGCAGCGACTCGGGGTCCGGATGTCGGCAGGCCATCATCCGAACATCGCACAGGTCGTAGAGCATCGCACCGGTCCAGCCGAGTTGCTCGACCATGTTCTGCTTGTCCATGCGCGCGTTCTGGAAGAACGCCGCCGACTCGCGGAAGAGCATGTGCCGCAGTTCAATCGGCAGCAGCAGCTTCAGGCCCACGCCCTCCTGCTGAAGGATCGCGTTGTTCAGCAGCGGCCACACCACCGCCTTCATCCGCTCGGCGTCACCGGCGATGATGCTCGGCTCATCGACGCGATCGACGATCACGATGATGCCCGAGTACCCATAGGCACGCAGCACGCTGCGCAGACGCTGAACGAGCGTCAACCGCGTGCCCTCGCTGTCGCTCAGCGGCAGCACGCCGCCGCCGCGCCAACTGGCCGGGATCTGCTTGAGCGAGAGCAGATAGCTCTGCTCGCTGCGCCCCGTGACGCGCAATTGGCGGAAGAGCCTCGCCGCGACGCGGCGGAAAATGAAGCGATCCACCCACACGAGCTTGAGCAGGAACAGCAGCCACACGCCCATGGTGATGAAGAACGCCGTGGTCCACACGGCCGTTGTGCTGTCGGCCTTGGCCGTCAGCCCGAACCACTGGGGCACCGACGCGAGGAACGACACGACGCGGTCGAACGCGCCGGGCTCGGCGCCGGGCGCCGGTGCCGCGGGGGCCGCTCCCGGCGTGACCGTCTGCCAGAGCATCAGCAGCACCAGCGCGGGCATGCTCCATCCGCCGAGGGCCAGGATCCACTGCACACGCTCGCGCCAGGACGATCGGACCCCCAGTGCGCGGCGAAGCGCTCGCGTGCGATCCGCCGCGCCGCCCGTGCCGCCCTCCGGCCGGTCATAGCAGGCCTGGAGAATCAGCAGGTCCCGCTTGGTTCGCCTGTCGAGCCGCTTGAGCGACTTGCGAGCATCCGGCCCGAGGTCGGCCACCAGCCCGGCGGCCCCGCCCGCCATGGTCGTGGGCGAGACCGACCCGATCGGCGCGGCCTCGGCGCCTGCTCGCGATGCGATCGACCCCGATGGATCTTCCCCCGCGGCCCTCGCCTCGGATGCGACGGCCGCCGGAGCGAGCGTCGCCGGCGCGGGCGAGGCGCCGTCCTCAAGGGCCGCGTCGATCAGTCGCGGCACCGCCGCGTGCAGAATCGCGTCCAGATGGTCAACGCTGCGAACCAGCTTGAGCGAGTCCAGCACCGGCGACTCGCCCTTGCGGCTCACGCGACGCAGGCGCGTGTGCAGCCGCTCGAGCACGGGCTGAAAGTCGTCGTACGGAATCAGCAGGATTCGCCCGTCTCCGGCGCTGCTCTCGCGCAGCCCCGGTGCGGGCTGCCGCGCGTTGTGCAGCGACACCTGCTGAGCGATCTGGATGCGCAGGGTGGTCTTGCCCGAGCCCTTTTCGCCGAAGACCACGGCGCTGCTCGGCCGCATCGGGTCGCCGGCGATCTTCTCAAAGTCGCCGTGTTGAGCGCGCATGGCGTGCAGGCCGCCGCCGACCGAGCTCCGGGCGATCAGACGCGCAAGCACGGAGTCATGGCGGGCCTCCTCCGCGCGGAAGGGGTTGTCGATCAGGCCCCAGTGCTCGAGAAAATTCGCGGGGGTCATGGGTCTATCGCCTCGGCCTTGATCGCATCATGCACCGGGATCGTCAGCCGAAGCGTCGTGCCCGGCGCGGGCAGTCTGCCCTGCGGCAGAGCGCTGAGCGGCAACTCGACGCGCGAACGCTGAGCCGGATCGTTGATCGCCTCGACACGCAGCACCGCCGCGTTCCGTGCCCCGGCCGCCTCCACCACACGCACCTCGCTGGTCGTGGTGATGGGCATCGCATCCGGCGCTCGCAGCAGCGTCGTCTGGAGCATCATGATCGCGCACGAGAAGTAGATCACAATCCCCGTCACGTCGACGAGTGTGGCCACGAACGGCGTGCTGCTCGTCGCCGGGTCCAGCCCCGCCCGCTTGAGTATGAACGGCAGCATCGCGCCCATGATGCTGCCCCACAGCACGACGCACAGCAGCGTCACGCCGATGGTGACCGAAAGAACCTCGTAGTGCCGCTGAACGTCCGCATCCGGGAACCAGCCCAGCCAGCCGAACAGGTTGATGCGGAAAATCCCGATCAGCCCGATGATCAGTCCCAGAAGCAGGCCGCAGGCCAGCTCGCGCGTCAGCACGCGCAGCCAGTCGCTCAGCGCGATCTCCTTCAGGCCCAGCGCCCGGATGACCAGCGTGCTGGCCTGCGATCCCGAATTGCCGCCGGAGGAGATGATCGCCGGAATGAACGCGGCCAGAATCGCGGCACGCTGGATCTCGTCCTCGAAGAACGCGATGGCGTTGCTCGTCAGCAGTTCGCTCATGAACAGCAGCGCCAGCCACGGAATGCGCTTCTTGAACAGCCCCAGCACGCTCGTCTGCATGTACGGCTCTTCGAGAGCCTGCATGCCGCCGAGCTTCTGCATGTCCTCCGTCGCCTCTGCCTGCGCAACGTCGGCCACGTCGTCGTGCGTGACGATCCCGATCAGGTGCCCCTGCGTATCGACCACCGGCAGCGCCACGCGGTCGTACTTGAGCAGCATCTCGACCGCGTCCTCCTGAGGCTGGTCGGCCCGCAGCGTGACGAACTGGTTGTTCATCAGGCTCTCGACGCTCTGGTCCGGCTCGGCCATGATGATCTGCCGCAGCCGGATGTCGTCGATCAGCACCCCGCTCCCGTCGATCACGTACACGACATTGATCGTCTCGGCGTCGCGCCCGTACTTGCGGATGTGCTCCAGCGCCCGCGCCGCCGACCACTCCGGCCGCACACGCACATAGTCCGGCGTCATCAGCCGCCCGACCGACCGGGGCGGGTAGCCCAGAATGGCCTGCGTGCTCCGGCGTTCCTCCGGAGAAAGGCTCGCGACGATGCGCTGCGCCACCGCGGCGGGAAGTTCATCCAGCAGTCGAACGCGGTCGTCGGGCTGCATCGCCTCGATGATCGCCACCACCGCGCCCTCGCCCGAGGTGCTCAATCGCTTGATCAGTTCTTCCTGCCGCTCGCCGGGCAGATACGCGAAGACCTGGCCCGCATCATCCCTTGGCAGAACCCGGAACGCGATCGCCGCCTCATCCGGCGCGATGTCCGAAAGAATGTCCGCAACATCCGCGTGCGCCAGGCCGTGCAACACCTCGCGAAGTTCCGCGAAGGACTTGGAACGGATCAGTTCCTCGACCTCGGGCTCGATGAGTGCGGCGGTGGGGTTCACGATCGGTGTCCGATTGAAAGATGCGCAACCAGTCGCGGAGTCCCTGAGCCTATTCGCATCACCCGCCGGACGCTACGAACCCTCATCGCACATTCCGCGCTGCCAGCGCGCGCCCGAGCCGAAAATTCACCCCACGCCCAGCAATCCACCCAGCGAGGTCAGCCCCAGCGGCTCGGGGGTGAAGAACGGCTCGGCATACCGGCTGCCGATCCGTGACCCCCAATACGCGCTGTAGGACAGCAGCCGATCCGGGAACGCCTCGTTGACCAGCAGGCCCGTGTTCACCTCTCCGGCCTTGGCGTCGCCTCGGGCAAAGTTCGCATGGCCCGCGGGCGTAGGCGGGAACGGGCCGAACTGGCTCGCATACGTACTCACCGACGCGAGTTTCTGCTGCTCGTACCCCGTGATGTCGATCAGGAAGTCCGGCTTGGCGACGCGGCGGAGGTGCGAAACGTCGTAGTAGAAAAGCCACTTGGCGTAGATCGGCGGACCGATGGTCGAACGCCCGGGCGGGATCGGCATCTCGACCTTGGTCAGTTTCGCATCAAAGCGTGCGTCCTCGACGCTTCGGGTCACGGCACGATGGTCCGGGTGGGCGTCCGTCGGCTCGGGGGTGAAGATAATCGTCGCCTGGTGCGCGCGGATGACGCCGGCAAGGGCGTGCCGCGTCGCCAGGTTGTGCTCGACGCGGCGATTGGGCAGATCCAGCAGCAGCCGCTCGATTCGCGGCGAGCCTGCCGGGGGTTGAAGGTGCTCCAGCGCGGCTCGGGCCTCGACCAGTCGGCTCGCGCGGTCGCCGCGGGGCGTCGGGCTGCCATCGGTCACATCGCAGAGCAGGATGTTGTGGCCCTGATGGGCCAGGCGGGCGATGGTGCCGCCCATGCCGATTTCCTGATCGTCGGGGTGAGGACCGACGACGAGAATGTTGGCCATGATGATGGTCCCGAAGATGCGCATCTCCATGTGGCGTCGCCACATGGCACAGAAACGCGGGTCATTCAGTGGTGTTGCCGACAATGATCAGCCCGACAAGTTCGCCCGCGGGCGGGGTGCCGGAGAGCGCATCGGCGGCCCGGCCGACCTCGAACTGGGCCTGGCGGAGTGGGTCGGAGCGTTCGGTCGAGAAAAACCCGCCAGCGCGATACGGCTCGCCGTAAAGGTTGACGAACTCCTTGAGCGCGAGCGTGCGCGTCTCGCCCGGAGCCATCGGGGCAAAGTCCCGACCGAAGAACCGGTTCAGCCACAGCCGGCCGGCGGGGATGGTGTTGGCCGTGGTGTTGGTCAGCGTGATCTTCGTGCCATCGCGGCGGACCTGGACATCAAGCACGCGCGATTGGGGGAGGATCGACTCGTCGGCCAGAGCGGGGAACGTCGGACGATCCTCGATCGGCGTCAGGCCGCAGGCCGGCAGCAGGGCGAACGCTCCGGCCAGCGCCGCCATCACGGCCAGGGTGCCGGGAGCGGAGAATCGCGGCGAGTTGGTGAGCGGTCGGCGGGATGCGGTGCGCATGGCTCTATAGTCCTTGAACGTGCCCAGCGACGGCAACAACGCGACCCCACCCAGCCCGGCCATCGCTCCGGGAGTGGAGCATATCGACCCCGCGTCGGCGGCGCGCGAGGTCGCCCGACGCGGGATGGACCCGCGGATCACCCGCTGGGTGCCCGACTTCGATGCGCCGTTCTTTCAGGCCGGGCTGGCCGGCTACTCCGACGCGGCGATGCGCCTGGTGGCCCGTCGCCACGGGTGCCCGTTCTGCGTGACCGAGGCGCTGCTGGACCGGATGCTCCTTGGCGGCGGGCGCGGCTTCGACAAGGCCGACCTGAAACTCATCGAAGAGAATCTGCCCGCAGGCAAGGACGACCAGCCGCTGGCCGGGCAGATCATCGGCAGCGACCCGGATGAAATGGCCGCGGCGGCACTGAAGATGATCGAGCAGGGGCGGCGGCACGACCGCGAGTACCGCGCGATGGCCTACGGCGACGGCCCGCTGCCCACCAGCACCGATCCCCGATGGGCGATGCCAGGAGCGTCCGTCCTGGCTTGCGGCGATGACGAAGAGTCCGACCCGAGCCTCGGCGAGGACGCATCGTGCAACGTGGACCTGAGCGCGCTCGGCCGCGCGGACTCCGACGAGCGCGATCGCGCGGCCGCGGCACCGGTCGCGTCCAATCTGGCCGGCTCGCCCGCCGGCGGCCCGTCGGCGTTCGCGACGATCGATGTCAATCTTGCCTGTCCGGTCAAAAAGATCGACCGCAAGAGCCGAGGCGGACACTGGCTCAGCGAACCCGGTGGCGCGATCGACATTATCCGGGCCGTGCGGGCGGCGGTTCCGGCCGAGATCGCGTGCACCGTCAAGCTGCGCCGCGCGTATGACGACACGCCGGAAATGGCCCGGAACTTCGAGAAGATCTTCGAGGCCTGTTACGAACTGGGCTATGCGTGGACCACCGTGCACGCGCGGACCGTCGAGCAGCGGTACGTCGGGCCCAGCCGATGGACGTTTCTCAAGGACCTGGTCTCGCGGCACCCGGACAAGCCGGTATTCGGCTCGGGTGATGTGTGGGGCGTGGCGGACATCTTCACGATGATCGCATACACGGGGGTCAGCGGCGTGAGCGTCGCGCGGGGATGCATCGGCAATCCGTGGATCTTCCGCCAGGCGCGCGAGATGATGGCCGGACGCGACCTCTCGCCGCCGACGCTCGGCGAGCAGCGGGCGGTGCTGCTGGAGCACTTCCGGCTCTCTCTGGCCGTCAACGAGGCAAGCGTCCGGCGCGGGCACGCCGAGCGTGTCACCGGACGCATGATGCGCAAGTTCGGGATCAAGTTCGCCCAGCATCACCCCAGGCCGGAACTGGTCAAGCAGGCGATGGTGCGTGTCGACTCGCTGGAAGACTGGCTCGCGGTGCTCAACGAGTTGTACCCGACGGACGCGCCGGATCGGACATCCGACGCCGCGGCGAGCGGTGCGTCATCAGGCGGAGGTCACGCCTAGCCATGCCCGTATCGCGCGTGAAGTTCGAGCCCGAGCCGGCGCAGTGGCGCACATGGCTGGAGCGCCGACGCGCGGGCGGCCCGACCGGCGATGCGCGGCGATTTCGCCAGCAGATCGGCGTTGGCGGCACCGACGGCACGGCTCCGGTCATCATGAGCGGCCACCAGGCCACGCTCTGGCACCCGGGGATCGCGGCGAAGTTCATGGCGACGGTCTCGCTGGCGCGTCGGCTCGGCGCGACACCATCGTGGATCGTCGTCGATCAGGATCCGCAGGACTGCACGGTGATCCGCGCACCGATCGTGATGGGCACCAACGGCGGCGAGCCGACCACCCTTGGCGTGGACCGCGTGCGCATCGGCTCGGAGAAGCTCGCGCAGGATCTGGCGAGCGATCACGTGCCCATGGCGCTCCGGGCGATGCGCATCGAGGCCGATGCGATAGTCCTGTCGCCGGGCCAAACTCCCGCAACGCGCGGCGCCTCGTGGGCGGCCGCATCGGTGCCGCGGGGCCTGGCCCGTGCGGCCGAGGCGCTCTCGCGGAACGTTCGGCACGCCGGGCACGACGCGGTCGCTGGGGCGCAGGCCGGTGCGCGGGAGTGCAGCCTCGCCGAACAACATTGGAACGCCGCTCGCGATCTGCTCACCTCGGCGGTGCCGGGCCTGGCCGAACCCACGATGGTCGCGGTGTACGCATCGCGCTTGAGCGACACGGACCTGTTCAACACGCTGCTCGATCGGATGGTGCGCGACCCGCTGGCGTGCGCAAACGCGTACAACGCCGCGCTGGCGCGATGTCCCGGCACGGGCATGACGCCCATGATCGTGCGACCGGAGCGCGACCGCATCGAACTTCCGCTCTGGCGTGTGGACCCGGCGACGGGCATGCGATCGCGCGTGTACGTGACCACAACCGGCGGCGGCATGCCGATCCCGACACAAGTCGCGCCCAGGGCCCTGATGATGTCGGGCCTGATTCGGCTGGCCGGATGCGATCTCTTCATCCACGGCATGGGCGGAGGGGCCTCCGGCCAGGACCACGGCTCTGGCGGCTATGACCGCGCGGCGGAGGTCTGGTTCAAGGAGTGGCTGGGGCAGGAACTCGCGCCGAGTGTCATGGCCACGGCGGATGTGACGCTGGATATGGGCGCGTTCTCGCCCGAGCCGCTCCGGCCCGGCGAAGTCGAACACGCCCGCTGGAAGGTCCACGCGGCGCTGCACCAGCCCGCGCTGCTGGGCCACCGCTCCGGCCAGGGCCTGAAGCGCGCCATGCTCGCGCTCATCGCGGCCAAGCCGGCGGGCTCAAGCGAGCGCCGCGCGCTGTACCTGCACATGCACGAAACGCTCGAACGCCTTCGCGAGGAGCGCGGCGAGCGACTGGCCGCGGTGCGTCGCCAGGCGATCGATGCCCGCACGCGCGCCGACCTTGCCCGCGTCGCGCTGGCGCGGGACTGGTCGATCGCTCTCTATCCGGACGAGGATCTGGCCGAGCTGGCGGCGAAGATCGATCGCGCCTTCGATGACGCGGGTGCGGCGTGACCGCGCGGCGTTGGCACGTACGGCGTTCGGTGCTGCGCTCGGGCTCGCTGTGGCTCGCGGCGCTGGGCGCAATGATGATCGTCGCCGCGACCGCTGCCTGCCGGCGCGCCGGGCCGGCGGCCAGCGAGCCCCCGTCGAGCGCACCCGGCCCGCGCCTGGCGGTGCTCGCGCCGGGTCTGGCGTCGACGATTCGGTACCTGGGCAGAGCCGACACGATGGTCGCGCGACACGGCTTTGACGCGTGGAGCCCGTCGAGCATCGCCGTGGGCGGCGATCAGGCCGGGATCGATTACGAAGTGCTGCTCCGCGTCGCGCCGACGCACGTTCTGCTCCAGTGGGGCGAGCGGGCCCTGCCCGAGCGCCTGGTGGAACTGGCCGCGAGTCAGGGGTGGCAGGTGCGGTCGTTTCCGCTGCTGACACTCGACCAGGTCGCCAAAGCGGCCGACGAGGTCCGCGACTCGGTGTTGGCTCCGAGCATGAGCGTCGAATCGGCGGCGAAGATGCCGCGGCTGAGCGAGGAACTCGCGGCGGCGCTCACGCCGCGGCCGGAGCGGGCCGCCGCCGGTCGCGTGCTGCTGCTGGCGGCGGTGTCGCCCCCGGCGGCGCTGGGGCCGGGGTCGTATCACCACGACATGCTCCTGAGGCTCGGCGGCACGAGCGCGGCGGCGGACCTTGGTGCGTACGCGAGCCTCGATGTCGAAGATGTGATCGCTCGCGCACCCGGCGCGATCGTGCTGATCCTGCCGCGTGCGGCGGGCGGAGAGGCCTCGGAGACGCCGAGCGATCGTCGCGCGAAGGAGGCGCTGGGACCGCTGGCGCTGGAAACGATTCCCGCGGTGCGCGCCGGGCGCGTCGTGCTGATCAACGACAGCGAGGGGCTGGTGCCCGGGCCGGGGCTGCTGCGCGTGGCCCGAGAACTATCGGCGGCGCTGGATGCGTGGAGCACAACCGCGCCCGAGGGTGCACCGAGGTAGATCGAACCACGCCGGTGTTGTACGCTGGAGCGCTATGGGCACGTCAAAGCGAAGTTCGTCATCCAAGAGTCGATCAAAGCGCACCGATGCCGCCGCGGGGGTCGCTGCGTCGAAGGCCGGCACGAAGCGCACGGGAGGCGCGCCGGGCGTGAGCGCGGCGGATCTGCCCGCGCTGCGGCAAGGCATCGACGCGCTGGACGCGAAGATCATCGAGCTGCTCAACGAGCGGTCGAAACTGGTCGTGAAGGTCGGGGAGTACAAGCGGGCCAACTCGATACCGATCTACGCGCCGCACCGCGAGGCCGAGGTGCTCTCGCGCGTGCTCGGACGCAACCAGGGCCCGCTGCCGGCACGCACGATCGAGGCGATTTATCGCGAACTCATGAGCGGATCGTTCGCGCTGGAGCAGCCGCTGAAGATCGGCTATCTCGGCCCGCAGGGGAGTTTCTCGCACGTGGCCGCGACGCGGCACTTCGGCTCCTCGGTCGCGTTCCACGACCTGCACGAGATCGCCGGCGTCTTCAACGAGGTGGTGCGCGGGCATGTCGATTACGGCCTGGTGCCGATCGAGAACTCGATCCACGGCGGCGTGACCGAGACGCTCGACGCCTTCATCGCCAGCGCGGGCAGGGTGCATGTGTACGCCGAGGTGCAACTGGCGATCCATCACGCGTTGATGGCCAACTGCCGACCGGGTCGCATCGAGAAGATCTACTCCAAACCGGAGGTCTTCAGCCAGTGCCGCACGTGGCTGGCCACGCAGTACCCGCGCGCGGAACTCGTGCCGGTCGCGAGCAGCAGCCGGGGTGTGCAGATGGTGGCCGAGGCCACCGGCGGCGGCGGCGGAACCGCCAAGCGCGGCGGCAAGGGCGCGGATTCCGACGAACGCGAGGGCCCGCCCATCGCGGCGATCGGCAACGAACTGGCCGGCGAGCTCTACGGCGTGAACATCCTCTTTCCCAAGATCGAGGACAACCCGGACAACCTCACACGCTTCGCGGTGATCTCACGCACGCAGGCGCAGCGCTCCGGCGATGACAAGACCTCGATCCTTTTCACCACGCTCAACAAGCCCGGCTCGCTCGTCAGCGTGCTCTCGTGCTTCGAACGGGCGAAGGTGAACCTCACGCACATCGACAAGCGCCCCAGCGGCCGAACGAACTGGACGTACTCGTTCTTCATCGATGCCCAGGGACACATCGGTGATAGCGCAATGACCAAGGCCCTGACCAGCGCGCGCAAGCACTGCAAGGAACTGACGGTGCTGGGGAGTTATCCGCGCAGCAAACGCGTGCTCTGAACCGGGCGGACGTTCTCAGCGGCGGCGACGCGACGCGAGCAGGCCCATCGCGCCGAACATCGCCGCGACGCCCGGCGCGGGCACAAACTCCACACGGAAGTTGTCGTACAGACCCGACGTGGTGTACCCGAAGCCCCCCGCGCTGCTGTTGGCGCTGGCAAAGCCAAAGCGCAGCGGTGCGCCCGCGGCGGACAGATCGGGCAGCAACGGAGCGCCGGTGGACAGCGGAGCGATGCTCGCGCTCGTGACGTTGGTGATGCTGTACGTCGTCCACGACGACGTGTTGGTCCAATACGCGACGCGCCAGACGTGGCTGCCCTGTTCGATGATGAAACTGAGCGCCTGCAGCCGGTCGATGAAGCGACTGTCGATCGAGAACGAGAGGTTCGTAATCGCGCCGGCGTTGGCGGGCGTGTAAGTAAACGGCGAATAGACCAACACGTTCCACGAGCCGCTGAAGTTGCTGCCGCAGGAGTTGTTGACCTGCATCGCCGAGCCGGGAAGGCCGCTGGCCGACTGGGTCACATTGCCGGTGCCGCCGTTAGGCCCGAACTGGAAGACGGTCAGCGACCAGTTGGACAGGGTCATGGCACTGTCCGTAACCAGCCACTGAGCGCTCGCGACTGACGGCAGAACCACGGGCAATGCGGCCATCGCGGCCATGGCAACGGGCGCGAGGATGCGCGAACAAACACAATGATGCATGCGATATCTCTCCTTCTTCCGACCGACGGCTTCGGGGCCACAACCTCGGCGGTGGTGCCGAAAGACCCGTTCCCGCACAGCCATTCAAGAGCAAGGGCGTACTGCAACGCGAGGAAAGTGCCAACGCTCGCGGGAAAGTGCGCCACCCGCGGTGCCGCCGGGGCGGCCTCACAGCGAGGCCGACCCCGACAGCGCACGGCTCGCGGGTCGTGTGAGGCTCGGTGCCACGCATAAGGCCCTGCACATCGATCCGCCGAATCGATCACTTCGAAGGCGATCGAAGCGTCTGCCCGCACATGACCCGGACCTAACCCGCACTCCATGCAGCCCGGGTGACTTGGACCCGACCTCACCGCTCGCGATTGCGGTCGAGCATGTCGCGCAGCCGCCGCCGCTCGGCCTGGGGCGCGGTCGCGGGATTGGCCAGATCCTTCGGCAGATCCACGCCCAGCAGCGGCGCGAGGAACTGGGCGTTGCTGAAGTCGCGCCCGCCAGGACCGAATCGCGCCAGGCGCACCACCACCATGTTCCACTGCGGGATCACGTACAGGCGTTGCTTGCCCGCGCCCGCGGCCATGTACACCTCGATCGGCTTGCCGTCGGGACCGGTCAGCCCGGGCGCGGTCGCCTCGGCCGAGGAGAGCCGATCCGCCACCGCTGCGGGTTCGGTGCCGGATTGCAGCAGCCACCACGTCAGGCCGTACGCCGGGTTGGCGCGTGATGGCACAAAGCACGCGGCGAGCAGGTCGGCGTCGATGATCTGCGTTCGGGCACCATCCGCCGCGGCGATGCTGCCTCTGTCCAGCACGAACTGCCCGAATCGCGCCCAGTCGCGGGCGTTCATGCGAGCGCCGCCGGGAAGATCGGGATTGCCCGCCGCGTCAACGCGGAAGGCGCTGGCCTTGAGGCCAAGGTGATCGAACAGTCGGGCCTGCAGGTACTCGTTGAAGGTCTTCGTCGGCAGCGTTGAAGCCCTGAGTTTCCGCGTGAGGAACTCGCCGAAGGCGAAGTAGTGGCTCGGGCCGTAGGCGAAGCGCTCGCCAGGGTCGGCGGCGGCGCGGACATCCACGGCGATGCGAAAGGTGTCGCGCTTGGCGCGATCGGCGGTCGGGTCTTCGGCATCCTGTTCACTGCGGGCTGGCCCATCGCGGCCAGGGCCATCCGTCGGGCGCGCGCGGAGCAACCCGCCGGGGGCCAGCTCGCGCGTCGTCGGCGCCAGCCCGCTGGAAAGGTCGAGCAACTGGCGGACGGTGATGTTCTTCTTCCGATCGTCGCTGCGCCACTCGGTGATCGTGTCGCTGACACGCTCATCGAGCGTGATCAGGCCGTCCTGCACCGCCGCCATCGCCAGCACGCCCACGAAACTCTTACTCCCGCTGTACAGCGGCAGGGCGCTCTGGGCGGTGGTGCCCGGTTCGTACTGCTCGAAGACGACCTTGCCATCGATCATCACGAGCATCGCCAACCCGGCCGAATCGGCGTGATGCCTCGCGGCGGCGGCGAAGTCCGGCGCGCGATGCGACGCGCGATCCCCCGGACGATCCGCCGCGACGGGGGCGGCGGAGCCGCTCGCCGGGCCTCCCGCGGCCGCCGCGGCACCGCTCTGCGCAGCGCACGCGACGGCCAACGCCACCACCGCCATCGCGCCGGCAAAGGCCCGGGCCGTAGATTGTCCGGTCGCTCGGCTGTTCTTCACGGTGCGCTCCTTGTCCAGCATCATCGGCTCAACGACCGCGGGGGACGATCGATTGCCGCCCTCGCCCACCGCCACCACCCATCACCACGCCTAGCACCTAGCCCAACACCAGGCCCAACACCAGGCCCACCCAACCACACCCCCCCACCGCCCACCGCCACCGCCCGAACCGAGCATGGCGGGGGATCGGCGGTGTACCATCTCCGCTCGGATCATCGAACGACCGCGGACCCCATCGGAGTTGCCCATGTTCTCACGTGTGCTGATTGCCAATCGAGGCGAGATCGCCCTGCGGATCATCCGCGCCTGCCGCGAACTGGGCATCGAGTCGGTAAGCGTCTTCTCGGAGGCCGACAAGGATGCGCCGTACGTCAAGCTTGCCGATCAGGCCATCTGCATCGGGCCGGGGCCGGCCAAGGAAAGTTACCTGAACATCTCGCGGATCATCGCCGCGGCGGAGGTCTGCGATGCCGATGCGATCCACCCGGGGTACGGCTTCCTGAGCGAGCGGGCCGAGTTTGCGCAGGCCTGCCGCGACTGCAAGATCGAGTTCATCGGCCCGACGCCCGAAGCGATGGCCCGGCTGGGCGACAAGGTCGCGTGCAAGAAGGCGGCCAAGGAGGCGGGGGTGCCGGTGTTCCCCGGCTCGCCGGACGCGATCGAGGAGGAGGCCGAGGCGGTGAAGATCGCCGCGCAGATCGGCTACCCGGTGATCATCAAGGCCAGCGCCGGCGGCGGCGGTCGCGGCATGCGCATCTGCCGCAACGAGACCGAGCTGCTGGCCAACCTCAAGGCCGCCAGCACCGAGGCCCTGGCGGCCTTCGGCAACGGCGCGGTGTTCATCGAGAAGTACCTCGAGCACGCCCAGCACGTGGAGATCCAGGTCATCGGCGACAAGTTCGGCAACGCGATCCACCTGTGGGAGCGCAACTGCTCGATCCAGCGCCGGCACCAGAAGCTCATCGAGGAGGCGCCGAGCCCGGGCCTGAGCCGCGAGAAGATCCGCCCGGTGGCCGAGGCGGCGGTGAACCTGATCAAGCTGGCCAAGTACCACGGGGCCGCCACGTGCGAGTTCCTGATGGACGAGAAGAAGAACTTCTACATGCTCGAGGTCAACACGCGGGTGCAGGTCGAGCACCCGGTGACGGAGATGATCACGGGCGTGGACATCGTCAAGACGATGATCCGCGTGGCGGCGGGGGAGAAGCTGCCGTACACGCAGGACCAGATCGGCGTGCACGGCCACGCGATCGAATGCCGCATCAACGCGGAGGACCCGAGCAAGGGCTTCATGCCGCAGCCGGGCCCGGTGAACGTCTGGCAGCCGCCGGGCGGCCCTGGCGTGCGGATGGACACGCACGTGGTGCAGGGGTACGTCGTGCCCAAGTGGTACGACTCGATGATCGCCAAACTGATCGTGCACGATGTCGACCGCGACCACTGCATGACGCGCACGGCCCGTGCGCTGCGCGAGTTCAAGGTCGAACCGATCAAGACGACGATCCCGCTGCACCTGCAACTGATGAACGACCCCGAGGTCCGCAAGGGCGGGGTGGACATCCACTGGCTCGAGCGCAAGCTCAAGGGTTGAGCGCGGCCGAGTGGCCGAGTGACCAAATGGTCAAATCCGAAAGATCCTCCCCCGCTCGGCGGGGGAGGTGCGGGGGGGGCGAGTCCTCGAGGCGGAGGGGGCGGCGGGGGGAGTGGCACAGTGGCACAGTGGCACAGTGGCACAGTGGCAGAGTGATTCAGTCCCAAAGCTCCTCCCCCGTTTCCCAACGGGGGAGGTGGCGAGTCTTCGAGCCGGAGGGAGTTCTTCCGCCCCCTCCGCGCCCCGTCTCACCCCCGTCCCGCCCCCTCCCCGCCCCACGTCCGCGCCCCGTTCTCTTCGTCGTTTCCCCTGAACCGCCGCACCCCCGCCGAATCCGCGGCCAGTTCAGCCGCCTTTTCACCCCCGCGCGGGCCTTTCCGAAGCCCCAAACGAAGGCCGATTCACCCATCTGAGCCTTCCGGCAGGCCAGCCGGAGTCCAAAGTCGCACGACTTTGCTCTCCGGGCGATGAGCCGGAGCCTCCGGCAGGCCTGCCGAGGACCAAAGACGTACGACTTTGCTCTCCGGCTGATGAGCCGGAGCCTCCGGAAGCGCTGCCGAGGACCAAAGACGCACGACTTTGCTCTCCGGCTGATGAGCCGGAGACTCCGGCAGCCCTGCCGAGGACCAAAGTCGCGCGACTTTGCTCTCCGGGCGATGAGCCGGAAGCTCCGGCAGCGCTGCCGGGTACCAAAGTCGCGCGACTCTTCTCTCCGGCTGATGAGCCGGAGACTTCGGCAGATCCGCCGGAACCTCCGGCTGCCGCCCCGGACCCCGCGGCCGCGATGCCGCGGCCCACCGCCACGCATCCGCGCACCCTCGCACACCGCGTCTTCCTCGCCCCCGCCGCAAAGATCCGCCAATCCGCCCGCCCCACCGCCGCCAAGCCGCCGGAATCCTGTAGACTCTCCTCGAAGCCCCTCATAGATCCTCCCCCGTTTCCAACGGGGGAGGTGCGGGGGGGCGAGTCTTCGAGGCGGAGGGGGCGGTGGGGGACGCGTTGAGCCCCACGGCGAACCCAAATCCGCGAACAAGGACCCGTACCCGTGTTGATCGAACCCTCAAGCAAGAAAGCACCGGCTCGTCACCACCCGCCAAGTCCGACGAACGGATGGCAGGTCAAAGAGGGAAACTGGTCTCACGCCCCCGAGCGGCGAGATGATCAGCCGGGGAACGTCTTTGAGTGAAGCCATGTCAACAGTGGATGCAATCGGATGGCTGCTGCTCGCTGTCGGAGCCGCCGCGTTGGTTGCCGCTTTGGTGGCGTATCGATTCGCAGCGAAAGCGCTCAGGCGACGCGCGCCGGTGTCGGTCGGGCCCCACACGGCCGGGACGGACCCGGGCAGCGCCGATGGGGATGCTGGAAGAGTCAGCGCTCGACCGCTGCGTTTCTTGGTGTGCGCGGTGGCGACACTCTTTCTTGGGGGCGTTGGTGTTGCCAGTCTGGCACTGGCTGCGGTGCTCTTTGATGTTGGCTCGCCGCGCTCGTGGGCCCCGCCAGCCGTAATGCGGGCGATCGTTCTGGCTGAGTTGCGGCTCGATCACTCGCCGGGGCGTGTATTCGGCTCTGTGTTTCGTGATGACGAGACGTGGCATCGTGTTGCTTCCAATGGCTCCTATCTCTGGCAGGACGCCGAGATCGCGCGCATCGTCACCGAGATCGCGATCGCTGATGCGGCTGGAAGCACGCACATTGATCGCTTCGTTCTGCGTGCGATGCGAGCAGGAACAATCAGCGATGAAATTGCGTGTCGGTTTCTTGAGAGTCGTGTAACGTCAGCGTCCACGCATCTTGGCAATGACATGTTTGGGTCTAGAATGCCTGTTGTTGCCCACCCATTTTTTAGTGCGACGGTGTACATCGACGTGACGGGTATCGGGCGGGGATTGGTGGAATCAACGGAACGTGATGAAGTTCTACGTGGTACGTTCGGGCACTTCGTTCTGTACGAGATGTGGATTGCGGGGCCGAAGGGCAGAGTCCAGGTTACCACGATCGGTGACCTCCTCGCGAATTCACTTGTTTCTCGCATGTTCCGTTTGAACAGATCGCTCGTGTACCCTCCCGGTGAGGTGGCCGATGCTGATGGATCTTTGGCCGGGTATTCCGTCGAGTTGACCTTCGGGTACACCCGGTCCATGCTCGATCATCCCGCGTACGTCGCGCGAGTTGTCGTGCCTGCGAGTCTGATCGTGCCAAGCCTGACACCGCAGTCGATTCCGATCAGCGTTCAGTTCGGAACCGCGGAGGATCTGGTCCTGACCCGAGGCGGCAAGGGATATACGGTCTGCTGGGCGGAGATGCTCACGGGCGTCAGCATCTTCCCGGAAAGGGAGAAGTCACTGAAGTAGGGAGCGTGTCGCCGGAACCGTGCCAGCGACTCCACGAGCTTGAGGGGGGTTGCATGGAGTCGGTGCGGCTGGACCCGCGAACAAGGAACCGAGCCCGTGTTGATCGAATGCCCAGGCGAGAAAGCACCGGTTCGTCGCCACCCCCCAAGCCCGACGAACCGGCGGCACGGCAGATGAGTCAACCGGTGCCACGCTTCCCGGCTGTTTGCTCGTGGTCCGTCGAGCATGTATGCTCTTGCCATGAGCATCGACAAGACAATGCTGACGAAGGACGAGCGGAGCATCGTGCGCAGCATGTGGATGATCGGCCTGCTCTGGATGATTCTCTCCGGGTTCATCTGGCTCGGGTGGATCGCGCACGCCGTCGGCGATGTGAACGAAGATGAGCGGTTTCTGCCGGCGGAGTTGATCGGGATGTTCTTCGTGCTGCTCGTGTTCTCTCTCGCGGCGTTCAGGCTGATGTGGCCGACGCGCGGCTGGTCGTGGCCGGTGTATGTGGTGGCGGGGTTCCAGTTGCTCGCGATCCCGATCGGCACGCTCATCGGGTACTACGTTCTGTCGAGATACGGACGGTACGTGGCCATTGTCCGGGCCCAGCGCCCCGGTGCAGTCGGGGACGCGGCGTCGGCTTCAGCGCTCAGCAACGCCGACGGCGGCGAGCGGTGACGACGGGCCGTTGAGGGGGAGCGTAACGCCGGTCCCGTGCGCACCGACTCCACGAGCTTGTGGGGGGGTGGCGGGGAGTCGGTGCCGCTGGACCGGCGAACAAGGAACCGGGCCCGTGTTGATCGAATGCCGAAGCGAGAAAGCACCGGTTCATCGCCAAAGCCCGACGAGCCGGTGGCACGTCAAGGCGGCCAACCGGTGCAACGCACCCGATGCCGAAGCGGGTCTCTTTGCCTTCGTAGCCGCCAGAGGGGGGTGAGTAGACTTCGCCATGCGTCGCATGCTGCTCCTGAGCGCCGGGTTGTCGCTTGCGGGAATCGCCGTTGTGCTCTTTGCTGTCGTTGTTGGTGTCGCAATCGGTGGCATTCCTTATCCCGACGGGCCCAACGCTGGCTTCACCTCGCAACCCGGCATCGGAAGGTGGATCGAAACCAGCGGCGTTCTTGATTGGAGCTTCGGTATCGGGGCTCTGTTCGTGATCGTTGGCGGGATCGCCTGCGCAGCTTGCGGCGGCGCGTGGGTCATTCGACGGCTTCGCACTCGCCCAACGAGAGTTCAGTAGCGCTTCGTCGACAGAAGGATTGGGAGCGTGGCACCAGTCCCCTGCCACCGACTCCCCGAGCTTTGGCGGGGAGTTGGTGCCGCTGGACATCCGAATATGGAATCGAGCCCGTGTGGATCGAACGCCTCATTGAGAGAGCACCGATTCGTCGCCAAAACCCGACAAAGTGGCGTCGCGGCAGATGAGACCACGTTGCTAATACGGATCACCTCTCCAAGTCGTGCGTGATGTAGTCGCAGGCACAGACGGAGCGGAGCAGTTCGGGGGTGAGCTGCTGCCAAGCCTCGGCGCCGGCGTCCAGCAGGTGTTGGTAGTCGTCGAAGAC
>Ga0209972_10000104_pt1 | contig 78477 bp, 135 predicted proteins | sample NOAtaG_7_FD_187302 | JGI IMG/M metagenome (GOLD analysis project Ga0209972, IMG submission 187302) | Freshwater lake microbial communities from Lake Erie, under a cyanobacterial bloom - NOAA_Erie_Diel1S_2200h metaG (SPAdes) (version 2) | ecosystem: Environmental > Aquatic > Freshwater > Lake ... | reverse complement strand
TGTTTTGAATCCAAAAATCTAATTTGTTGTCAGTCATAAATAGTCGTGTTAATTTATGACGTTGATATTACACTATAATAAAACACAGTCAATTATTATATCGACTGTGTTGTTATTTATATTTGTTCGGTATTTAATTTTTTGATAATGATCTGATTTTTGTAGAATATATGATTGACAAAATTCACCGTTAAAATTCCGTTGCACCGTACAAATCATAAGAATATTGCAAATACTTGAAATACATTTCTCTAGCTTCTCGTTTACCCCAAACACCCCACTCAGCACCCTTTTTATGTTTGCCGTGCCAAGTTTTATGATCGTACTTTTTACTATTCGGATATTTTTCCCAAATAGTATACGGTATCTCAATTTTTTCTGAATCGGACGCATACATAATCAACATAGGTCCATCAGGATTATTTGCCCAATTAAACAGAAATTTTTCACCATTAATACTTATTTTAGCAAACCCTTTACGAGATTTCATGATTTTATTTTTTTGTAATTACAATATTTTCTAACTTTTTTAATACAGGGGATGAAAATATATCCCATCATAAACACAATAGTCACAAGAGGAAAGAAAAAAACATATTCTAATATGCGATATATTCCTTTTGTTTTGTGATCGTTATGAGGATTGTATTCAGTTGTTAATAACAACACCGCATTGAGAACGATCCATACAATCAATATTATTGATAAAATTAACATATTATTTTATTCATATGTTATATATCAGTTCGGGATTTAATTTACGATAATACTCTTCTTTTGTTAGTTTTTCACCACATAGCCACCATTCCTTTGATCCATTTGCATATTCCACAGCAGGCCCGCGTGAACAATGCAATACGTTTTGATACCAATACTTGGTTTTATGTTTGTCAATAAATACAAAATATTCAGAAGTTCCGGGTTCACTATTTTCAATGACTTCTCCGCTGTCTAATATGTAATTTCTATATCCAGCCCGTTCTTCGGATGGAGGGTCTTTGTAAAGTATTTTATATCTGAAACTTCCATTATTATCATATTTACTATCACACCATTCTATGCTGCCGTCTGATGAAATAAGCACAAAATAATGCTCTTCATACAATCCTAGTTTTTTACCATATTTCAACGTGAATTCATACTCGCTGATACAACCGTCTCGTATCCAATACTCTTTTTTACCATTTGGGCGAATTCTTGCCGGGCCGGCTTCGTTGTGCCATTCTCCTTTGGAATTGTAATAAATTGTGCCCAAACCAACAAGACTTTTTACAATTGGAGCTTCTTTGTTTTTCATATTAATTTAATAATTCTGGATTCTCAAAAATATTGCCGATCACTTGATAAGTTCCATATCTAACAAGTCTAAATTCTTGAATTAAATTTATATTATTAATTGAGTGTTTTAGTATATTTAGGTGTTCTTTAATTTCATCTTTATATTTGTAAGCTAAAGAGAATCCGATTTCTTCATATTTACTCCAAACAACAACTGCCGGACTGCAATATTCTTCATCCGTAGTTTTATTGATTAATATATCACCTTCGTAAATTTCTTTACCATTTATATCATTCAACCCTGTATATTGCATCAATTCATAACCGGGATAATCTACAAAGTCTTGCCATAAATCATGTGATTGAGCATTATATAACATGTTCTGAGTAGACATTCCTTTAGTTTCTCGTTTATCCCATACTCTAAATTTTATTTCACGATTCATATCGTTCTCCAGTTATCCAATTGTAAATCTTTTTAATGTGATCCATTGATATATCTCCGTCCAGATGATCACAATAAAGAAAATGATATGGATTATATCTAGTTCCATTATGACAGATTTTTAATTCTCCATTCTCTTCAACAACTTCAGCCAAATTATTATGCATAACGAAGTTTCCATCTTCGTCTTTCCCGGCACATTGAAAAGAAAATCCATCTCCAAGAACCAATTCAATTTCGGCGGAATATAATGGTTTGAATTTAATTATTTTATTCATATAATTTTATCAAATCTACATTTTCAAAAATATTGCCAAGACAAATTCCACATCTAACAATAGACGCGACATCTACAACATCTTTATCATGAAATAAACCACGGCCAATATACTTTGCGTTATCTTTGCTATATTCAATAACATATCGGTTTTTCATGGTATTTATAATATCACCTTCATATACTTCATGACCACTATCCAAATTTAAACCAATATACTGAAGAGCAACGCAGTGGTTCAAATCTTGTATCGATACGTTTTGCATGAACGCGCCAAGCAAAATTGTTTCTCCAAATAAATTTACTTCATATCGTGGTCCATGAATCCATTCTTTACTTCGGGTGTTGTATACTCTAAATTTTATTTCACGATTCATATTAAATTTCCTTTACCATCAAATATTCATCAAGCTTTTGTAAAAGCATTTCTTGATCTTGTTTAGTTGCCTTGACAATTGTTATATGATGTTCATCGGAAAAATGTATTTTAACATTGAAGTCCGCACTGTAAGTGCCATTTGTATAACTGCTCTTCATATAAAAGGTTATTCTACTAGTATTGATTCGCCGTCCGTCGATTATGATAAATGTGTTCATGTTAATTATAATAATTTGTGTATTCTACATATCCAGATAATCTCAATACTTCTTTTGGATCGATATTTTTATGAGTGAAAATAAATTTGTTTTCCATTGGTTGTGAAAACATATCCGGCGCATATTTGTCTAAACACATCTTTGTGTCATGATACATATCTAAGAATGTTTTTGTCTTCGCATTTATGATTCCAAAAATATAATATGCCTCTGATTCTTCGTCTTCGCGTTCTATATAATATGCTAATTGATGTTTACATTTTATAGAAGTAATATTCTTTTCCAACGCGAATAGGTCTTTATTTTCCATTTTATTTCCTACAAGTTTTAAATGTTTAACTGAATTAATATAAGGCGGCAAGAACCATATGGGACCAAATAAACCAATACCATGTTTATCATCAATCACTTCATAATTTCTATTATTGTATCGAATGATATCACCCTGATAAATAGGTTTACCATTCATGTCTGTCATTTCGAGTTTTTGTTGAAATATCAATTTTGGATGATTAACCAAGTCTGCAAAGGAAAAAATATTGGCTTCCATCAATTTTAGAAAGCTAATATCATAGTACAAGGATTCACCGTCCCATAAACGTCCATCAAGTATAGTATTCATATATGTATTATTTTACAAGGAATTTCCATATTGTCATTGTGATGATAAACGGCGCATAGTCGATGATATCCATCTGCAATGATGACTCGTCTATTTACGCTGTCTCTAATAAGCAAAATTGGCGAAAGTTTTTCACCGTCCTTGATGCGCTTTAAATTATGATCAATTTGATGTTGAGAAATACCCAAAAGTGGTAATCCGCTTGCGCGAAAAATATCTCGCGCTTTGAATTTGATTATTTGTTTATTAACTTTAAGATAATCAACAAGAACTTTAACTTTATCGGGTTCTATAATCAATGATAAATAAGATTCCGCAGATGGATAATTATGCTCGGCTGGCTCATCAAGCCATTTTATTTCTTTATTATTCCGTTTTTTATGTTTACTCATAATTTATGATGTTCTATTCCACGTTCATTTAATATGGCATATTCTCCATCTCGTAGTGCTCCAATACCGATTAATTTTCGTTTGTGCCCGGCAAATGATTTATTAAAAGACTTATGTAAGTGTCCAATCAACACTGCTTCATGAAAATCAATCATACCATAGATTTTACAAAAATCATCAAGCGATAATTGATCTGGATCAGATAAACTCCAAAAATCATTAGGACGATAATGATATAATTTATATTCTTTACCATCCTCGGTTTCTATATTTAGAGTGATCGGTAAATTGACCAAATATTTGACGGCAGCATCATCCAATTGATACGTTATGCGATTAATACCAACAAATTCATCATGATTGCCTTTAAGACAAATAATTTTACTCTTGATAAAGTAATTTACAGTATCTGCATTTGCTGATGTCTTGGCTTCATCCCATAAATTGGTAATATCACCCAAACAAATTACTGTGTGATTTGTGTGTTTGTTTAGTACACGTCGTAAATTAAACAAATTCGTATGAATATCAGTTATCAATAAAATTGGATAATTAATCTTCATATTTTGGAATCATATTTAACAATTTACCTTCATCCTTGGTAAATACCCATGCACCACGGGCAACCCAACGAGTTCTTTCCGATACGAACAATTCTGTGGTTCCAGCAACTGCAAATTTTTCATTGAATGTTTCTTTCATAATTACACGACCATTTTTCTCACCATCGGTATAATCAGTCGCCCAATTTATACCTTTAGCATAAAGCATATCGTGCATATCACGCTGACTCTTTCCTTGCAACTCGTTGTGGGTAAAATTGCTCTGTGCAACCATACTAACACTATTTCTAATGCAATCTTGTTGTCTCCAACGAAAATAGTTCATTACTTCCGTTCGATCAGGAATTGTAAATACACGACAATCAAAATATGCAGGAACAAAGTCAGATGGAAACACAGATGGCTTATTTGATAACCAGTTGGATTCATTTCTCAAAAAACGAAGTTTATTGAATTCGCCAGTGATAATACTTGCGGCAACACTTGTCATTTTTTGAAGATTGCCGTCAAACCATGCACTGGTTGACTCTTTTTCAAAATCAGTCAACAATACACTAATTTCATCACTCTGTGTATATGCAAATACAACGCCTTGAATTTCTCCAAGCATTGCAATAATCGCATTATCAATATCATTAGATAATCCACGATCAAATGGTTTATTCAAACCCTTAGTATAGGTGTGAAATGCTTTACCATCCAATCGAAGAATACTATAAGTACGACGAGGAAGTAAATAACGAGTACGATTCTCGTATTGTTCCTTCATTCTGTTTCCAAGTTCATCATTCATATACAATTATTTTCTTTTCTACAGGAAATACTTCTGTAAAGTTTGGATTTGTGTATTCATATGCACGTTCCTCCTGACTTTCAGTCGCAGCAACACGATATTTGTCTTTGAAATATTTTCCATCGCTTTTGCGTTGAACAACAATTTCATAAACTGTGCTCCAACGTGACGTTCCTACGACTTTATTACTTATTTCAGTAAAATCATCGGTTTCGCCCCAAACAATATCTCGGGCTTGTTCATTTGTCAAGTTTAACTTTTCTCTATTCATAATTACTCGCTTTTCACTAGTTCAAATTTATTAGTTTCTTGTGGTGTATTATTGTTATTTTGATTTACATCAACAAAATAACACACCATGCAAATATCATACTTTGCATTTCGATCAGAAAATTCAATACACTTGTTTATATTGCAAATCTTGCACAACACTTCATTTGAATTGCTCATAAATTTTAGTTTGTAACTTCTACAAATTCCAATAGATTGTCGGCAATCAATTGATTGTAAATACTATTAAGATCGTTTTTATCACACCGATAATAGTTACTAGAATTATAAGGTGTGCCTTGGTTTACAACCGTATTAATGTTATAATCATGTCGTCTCAAAAATGCCTTGAATGCGTTTTTTGCACTGCCTATTTTATCCCATTCACTTTTGGTTTTGAGACGAATAAACTTGCCATTAAACTTGATTCTATATGTTTTAGTTGGCATTTCACTCAGAGTGTACGCACCATTTAATATTGATGCGAATTGATGTGAATGAATTACTGTATTATTGATAATCATAAATATTTAATGTTTTAACATTGAATTCATTACAAGTCCAATTATTTCTTTTTCACAAAGCTCAAATTTATTCAATAATAAGTTTAAAATAATCCATTTTACTTGAGGCGATAGCTCAGTTTTTGTAAACAATTTTTCGGCAAAAACATATGCAGTTGTTTTCGTGTTATATTCACCCCATTCACGAATAGATTTTTTTACAGATAATATTGTTTCTTCCACCATTTCGTCAGAATCTAACATTTTTTGTTTATATTCATTATAATTCCAGTTACATAAAGAAGCTCCTTCGAATCCAAAACTTTCTACGATATCTGGAAAAGATTCAATTAATTTTTCACACTTTTCCTGCAATTTTTTATTTTCTTCTGTGAGTTTTAAATTATGCTCGGAAAGCTCATCTATTTGTTTTTTTATATCATCTATTGTCATGTCATTCTCCGTCTGTATATGGAACGTATTCAATGATATTATTCTTCTCCAAATATTCAATAATTTGAACCATATCCTTGCGATTAGAATAATAGGGTGACACTGCCGCATCTCTGTTTGCGGCATCGTTTACACGCAGTCTTTTAAGCCAATTATTTAGTTCATTAGAAGTATTCAGATGATTGCGAACTGCATTTTTAGCTGCACCAATACTAGGCCAAACAGTCTTTTCACTCTCGGTAATAATATATTTGCCGTTGCATTTTACACGATGTGGCTGTTTCTTTCTTCTATTAAGACGATCATCGGCATTGGCAAATGTTGAAGCAACAACACTTGTCAATTCGTGTTGTCCAATATGTTGATTAAATAGTACGATCATAATTTTTATTTATTGATATCGTGAAGCATTCTCAAATGTGCCGTCAAAATTCCACTGGCAGTGCCAACATTCAAGCTACGAACACTGCCATCGCTAGGAATAGTAACGATACCATCGCACTGTGTCAACACTTCATCACTCAAACCACTTTGCTCTTCGCCAAACAACAATACAGTTCGATTTGGATAATCATATTTGTAATAAATGTGACAAGTATAATTCACATTGTTTTCCACAGCAATAGGACTGTAAATGCCTTTACTGGCGGCAAAGAACTCTTCGACTGTCTTATAATACTCCATTGGTGTATACAAATGAGTACCAACAGTGCTGCGACGATCATATTGCTTGCCACCACCAATATAATAAACTCTTTCAAATCCAAAGAAATTGGCATTTCGCACAAGAGTTCCCAAGTTGAAATCGCCATTAATATGCATCATTGCCAATGCATGAGGAATGGTTCTTCGCTGACAATAATCTTTAATATCAGCAACATCCAACGTCTGGAGAAAATCGTGGACGTTTTTGTATTGAATTCTCATTTGATTTTTAGTGGAATATCCAATTTAACTGCTGTTTCAATATCACGCTTGCTAACCCCGGCAACTTTTGCAAGATAACGCATAAAATCATACATTCCCTTATCATCGGGATGACATGTCCATGCACGAACGTCTTTTACGTTGGGTGTAATCTTCAATCCCATTCGCGTTTCATCAACACCACATTTCATGTGTTTTTGTGCCCAATACACAACCTGCATGAATTGCTTATTAGTATGTGCCATTTTATTAGCGTAGGTTATAGCCTCCAGTCTTCTTTGTCAAGTCGAAGTTGCGTTCAATGAAATCGATCACCTCTTGAGGGTCAACGTTTCGATTGAATACAATATTTGGACCATGATTGTCAAGCATCACTGCTTTCAAATTTCCAAATTGCTTCAAATTATCACTTGTGTTTTTTCCACATTGATGACTTCCGCATTCAACTTCACGCTGGCTAACAACAGGAACATTGTCGGTATGATTATCCTTGAAAGGACTATGAAAATGAACAATACAATCCATACCAGCATGGTCATTAAATACAATACGCTGGCTTTGACCACCAACACTAGGCTTGGCACCATATGCCAAAACAGTATCAGGTCCATCAGTTTTTACATAAACCATTCCATTTTTATCCAAGTCATTGAAATTACTCTTTCGGATGCTTGTCAAAAACTCATTATCACTGAGTTTAATGGCAAAATGTCCAACTGTTGAACCATTAAACACTTTGTAAGCATTGCCATTGATACAATGATTAACAACCGTGCGAATACTGTTAGGAATTCTTGCGTCGTTCCATGAAACGGGATTGCCCTCAACAACAGTGGATTGAGTGAACGTCAAATGACTGCGATGCCACGCCATATCTACCAAATTACGCAACACTTGCTCTCTGTCAGTTGTTTCATGATATGCAGCCTCTTCGGGTGTCACAATAATGTTCCAATGAGTTTTGGTATCATTTACCAAAACAAGATTAACACTACCAGTCTTGCAAAGACGCAAGCCTTTTTCATACATTTCCTGTTTGGATGCGCCACAAGTGGTCTTGAATCCAACTAAGAAAATGTCCTTTCGGCCTTTACGGATATTTGGAATAATTTTATCGGATGCCTGAAATCCAACATCTATGTTAGGATTTCTAGTTGTATCAAACCGAAGCTCATATTTACCGATATCAAATGTATTCGATTTATCAACTACAAATGCATCACCTTCATCTCTGCGATATGTTCTGTAAAAACTAGGGGCATAGTCAACCAAAGCACAATTAAAGAAAATGATCTTGGTACGAGAATCAGCCTTCAATTCTTCAATACGATTGGAAACATCTTCGTTGGTTTCAAGATTGCCACCGGCCATTTTGGTCAATTCCATATTGACCCGCATATTGTCAAATCGTTTGTCATATTCCATGATATGGCGCAACGTTTTGGCAGTTGTGCCATATGCAGGCGCACAAACAGCAAAATGATTGGCAATGTGAGCAACAGTTCCTCCTCCAAAAATATAAACTTGTTTGATTTTCATAATTCAATAAAAAACGCCTAACACGATTAGATGTTAGACGTTGTCTCTGATATAGTCAACTCTTTTAGTTCAGATTCTTTAGCAACAAGTGGTTTACAATATTCTTATATTGATTCTTGCTCAACTGATAAAGTGATTCAACAAGATCGGCTGTAAAGAATCGAAGAATACTCCAAGGCCAGTGAAAAATCCAATTATACAGAGTCGCCTTGTTCTCGTTTGGAGTAATGCTATACTTAATATCACGCAACTGCTTATAATCGTCACTTAATTCCTTATGACGTTGGAAATATGCTTCATCACGCTGATGACGATCTACAAGATCCAAATTATTAATTTGTTTGCCAATCTTATCAATATTTGATTCAATGCTATTCAAATCAGTAATCGCGAGCTTCTTTAGCAAATTGCTATATTTAGCAATTGTATTATTGACGTTATTAAACCATCGAATAAACGAGTAGACAATACCAATAGCAAAATAACTGATAACAACAACAGAAAGTTGTGTTCCGCTTAGAGTTTTGACACTAGGCCAAAACAATGTTACAATACCAGCAAGCAAACACAGCTTGGTAAAATGACAATCGCGATCATTGAGAACGGTAAGAGTGAAAACAATAGTCGCCAGTGTAATCCAAAATAGAATTCCACCAATTGCGAATAACTCAAGAAATGTAGTAATCATATATTTGTTTATTTATTTGTTTTTACTTGTAATCAGAGATATTGTGTTGAGTAATTTCGAGATAACTATCATAGTTATCACCAAAAATACGTTCGTATAAATCAGAGACATCATATTTTTCAAAAAGATCATATACGGCTTTCACCAGCGGGTGAGAACGATTGCGATCAGGATCACTAGATCCATAATCGTTTCTTTCGACTGTATTAGATTCAGTGTCTGTGATTTCTACATCTTCATAATAAAGACTAAAATTCGTTGGGCTGCCATCATTAAATTCATGATTATTGATCAGAATTTTAATTTTTTGCAAAGTTGGATTGTCAGTAAACAATTGCTTTAGATTTGCAAAAAATTCTTCTTTTGCTTCATCCTTTAGCTTGCTTACGATTGCGGTTTGCTCAGTCAGTTTATTGATAATATCATTATTCATATATGTTAAAAATAGATAATTAATGTTGGTATTTTGTCTAATTTTGCTAATTCTAGTGAGTTTTTTGTACCGTTACTTACTCCGTCCCAAAATGCGATAACAAAATCGCTGTTGTCAATTATTTCTTGATTGCGAATAAAGCCAGCACGTTTGCCATATTTATTCCAATCAGCAGGAAATTCAATATAATTGAGTTTTCTTTCAATTGCATATTGCTTTCCAAGAATATCTGCACCGCTTGCAGCGCCACTAACAATAGTATCAGTTTCTCTTACGAGTCTATTACAGACTATTTTTAGCATTTCATAGTTTTGAAATGTTCGACTGCCAATAATCGCATAATTCATTACGTTTTTGTATTAAATGATTCAATCGCCAACCGTGTTGCTTCGTCTACAATTGCACGTTTGTTGCAAGAATACAATCCACAACTATTGAAACTGTTGAATTCCATCAACCAGAAATTACCGTCATTGTCCATACAAACATCAGCGGCAAACATTTTAGCAGGATAGTATCCTACGTCAAGAACCTTTTCGACCAGTTCTGTTGCTCCAATTGGAGCACTTGGAATACTGGTTATCTTACCTTGATATCTATAACAACTCTTGGCAATAATTTTCTTTTCGCTGGTAACAATATATCGCCATTCACCAATTACATTTTTTGGTGTACTAACAACTACGATATCAGTGTCATTGGCATTACAAACAATATTATTGGAAAAGAATCTATCAAAATCCTGTAAATCAAGCAATTGACCCGCAAAACTCTTTTCGCCGCCGCTAGGGCGAATGAAAATCATTGCTTCTTTGGCATATGTTTGATAAACCTCCCATTTGTTGGCTTTCAATGATTCCACCGTCAGAAACTCATAATTGTCATTGAACAACAAATGTTTGAATTTGGGATAATAAGCAGTGCATTCAAACTTGACATTATCATCCCAGATAATAGGATAACATCCCCGATTCTTCAAATGATTATTTACCAATTTTGCCATTTGGATGCTGCCGTGAAACAATATACATTCATCGTCGAACGCAATATGTTTGTATTCAAACCCATTCTTTCGACCAATAATGGTCAATGGTTGCTCGGCATCCTTCACAGCTTGAATCATCAGAAACATGTCTTCTGCTTCTGTGAAGTTTTCAATGATCCAATGGCACTTGGTTTTCATTTTTAATCACATCCACAACTACCACCGGAATCAGAAGATCCACAATCAGATGAAGATCCATAATCAGATGAAGATCCATAATCACTGGAACTATCCGACATTGCTGATACTATTCCAATAATAGAATTAGAATCATTCAAACTACTATTCATATAGGAATCATTGTTGCTACGGCGATTGTTCGTGTCCTTTTTATTTTTGTTTTTGTCGTTGTTGTTCATAATTTTATATTTGTTAGAAATACAGTTGATGCTTATTGTTGGTACGCTTTGGCTTTTTGTTCCATTTGGCATCGTCTTTGCATCCGGTAGCCATGACAATAATCAACAGGGTAGCAATAATTTTCATGTGCATAGACTAGCTACTGTGACGCACGATGTCAACAAAAAAGCCTCCCTTTTTCAGGGAGGCTTTGCTTACCCATGCTTCAGAAAAACCACCCAACGGTTTCCACTTCGCTGTTATTGATGCAATAACCCTCCAATGGAATCACAAGTCCACCGGTTGGCACCTTGTTGCCATCAGGATCAATACCACCAAGCTCCAAAATTACAATTTCTGGATTTGGAACCTGCGATACGGCATTGTATTCGACTACGGTCGCAAAACTAACATCAATTCCAGTGGTCTTTGGACGCTCAGTTGCTTCACCATAAGAAATGAACTTCTTATTAAAGCCAACATCCTTTCCATCAATGTGAAATTCAAAACTTTCGGTCCATTCAAGATCGGCAGGAACCCAATTTTCAGACTGAGGAGCCTGAAAAAGGCGATTATTTCCCTCATTCAGCAAACGACCACGATCACCAACTCCCAACCAATGAATTTCATTGAAAATGCGAACATCAACATTTTCATCAACAATACGTGCAAATAAATAAAATTCACCATTTGCCTCACGCATCTTGAGCAATACAAACGTGGCAAGATTGTTGCTTTCCTTTACCTGAAGACTGTTGATAATTTCAACCTTTTCTCCACGAATCTTCACCTTGTCACCATTCTTGACACTAAGCCAATTCTTAATTTTCATAATTATATTTTAACTGTTGTTTTATTTGTGATTAATCAGTCTTTGCAGCAATAGCCCATGCAATCAAAAAGATCACAAACATAGTTGCAAGAACCATCATAAATCCCCAAAAGAATCCAATGCCACTGCTGGTAGTATGCACTACGGTAGTGCCGCCACCACCAACATAAGGTGCCGAAGGATAATGATAGTTATGATGATGCATCAGACTATTCATCATCATAGCATCAGACATAATATCATACGCAATCCATGCACCAAGTGTATTGTAATATCCATATCCACCAAATCCACTATTATAAACAATATTATATGTACTACCGCCATTGCTATAGGTGCGAGGAATATAATCGGGACGCACAGTAGGTTCAGAATTAAACTTGGTAGGATACTTATCTGCATATTTGGTCTTGAAGTCGCTCATTGCGGCATCCTTGGTCTTATATGCAGTTCCACTCTGGATAGCCTTGCGCTCCAATGCAATGTCACCCTTGCTAGGTGCCTTGTAACTGGTAGAACCACTAGAATCAGTCAATTTCTGACTATTTCCCCAAGTGGAACTAGAAGAAGTTCCCCATCCACTTGACTTCTTTTCAACGGACTTAGAGGAATCACTTGAAGACCATCCGCTAGACTTGCTCTTATTATCAGACGATCCACCGCTAAAACTGCTAGAATTCTTGCTGCTGCTTCCCCATCCACTAGAACTAGATGACGAAGATGGCGCAGGTGCCTTTGGAGATGAAGACTTGCTACTTCCCCACCCACTGCTTCCAGAACTCTTGGTACTGGAAGAACTAGAGCGACTAGAACTACCGCTACTAAAACTGCGGCTGGAACTAGAGCCACTACTGCGGCTGGAACTAGAACTAGAACCATTTCCCCGGCTACTAAATGGACGCGCCATAAGAGGCTCGGTAGCCATTGCAATTCCCAAAACGGTGATAATAAACAGATTTTTAAACTTCATAATTATATTACATACGGTGTTTTACTTTCGACGCCAACCACTCTACGGAGAATTCAGTACCAAGTCAACAGCTTTCTTTGTGACGAGCGAGTTTTTTGCAGTGCCACTCGTTTCTCTACCGAGACGAACCTACGCAGCATCATAATTATTTTTTAATCGCTGCTATCACTTCCACTGTCACTACTATCACTGCTACTCCAATCGCAATCAAAATCAGTGATGTCACCACTACCGCAAGACGGACATTTACGAAGAATATAAATGACCAAAATTACAACTAAAGTGATAATTGCGATAACGAGCAAGATTTCAAAGGGAGTTAGCATAAAATTTATTTTGACATTGTTTACAGAGTAGAACTGTTACATTATCTATTAATGTCCATTTTGCAACATGAATGTGTGTTGGTACGTTACAAACATCACATTTATCCCATTCCATTTCGCCGGGAATATTAAATGAGTTTAATGTTTTTTCCACCCATTCAATTGACCATGGTTCATTCACTGTCAGTGGGTTTGAACATATGCAGTGGCACATACGAAACCAAAATATGGAAAATTACAATAATACTGATAACTTGTAAAAGATCCAATCTGGAAATATTGGTGTTTTCTGCAACACCATAATTCCATACAACCCAAAACAAAAGTGGGCGAATTGACATAAAAGCAATATCGACCATTACACCAAAGAAATCAAGCCAAGTAATTCTAAATTTGTTCATATTCAATGGGTCAATCATAGAGCAACATCGCACAATGTCAAGACACTTGTCATTCAATTTCATCTGGAGTAAAATCATTTGTAACAACTAATTCCGTAATGTTTACAGTACCCAAACTTGTTATATTTATTCTATTACTATATATTCCGTCGTTGCTGATTATATCAATATATGCTTCGTCACTTGTTCCATCTGGTTGAAAAACAATATTAGTAAATGAACAATCTATTATTTTTATATCGTCCTTAAAATCAATTAACCACGTTATTTCATTGTCTATAGGTGAATTAATTATATTTTGTTGCGCATCAATTGTTATTTTATTAACATTCTGATTGTTCAGTGATTTGTATTTGTTATACATCAAATATGATTTCAACTGCTGTTTGGCTTCATCATATTGTATTTTATCTGTATTGTTATTGAATGTATAAACAATTGCCGCAGAAAATAACATTAGTATAATTACGGTCAATAATAACTCTACCAATGTAAATGCACATTTTGTTTTATTCATGCATATAAATAGAAAGGGACTCGTTGTGCGAGTCCCTTTTTCATTTTAATTTGTTTTTTCTGCGTTTATAGTCGATTCGTTTTTTTATTTTGTTTTGATCGAATCGTTCTTTTAACTTATCCAGCCAACAATAAACGTCAGCAATTTCTTCCTCAATTTTTTCTGTATGATTACGATAGCGTTTATTTCGCTGTTGTATCATTACAGCAGCTAATTCAACCAATTCTTCAATGGTTTTATTGTAAACTCTATCGTAGCGCATCAATGTATCATATTAAGGATGTTGCCACGGCCAACCTTTGATTTTTTCTACAGCATTGTTGTATGCTCCATAGTCAGTTGACCGTTCAGAAAACCAAATTTCCGAAATATCAACGGTGTATTTTGCAGAGTCTCCATCAGAACGAACCACTGCATTTGTTTTATTTGACTCCAGTACATTTAGAGTCTGTCCAAAATTCAGCTTTGGATGTTGCCGGGTAATTACCACTGCGCGTTTATAATTAGTATTCATTGTTCTTTTTAAATGTTGGAATTGGAACCATCTTATGCTTGTTTTGAATATTGAATTTATTGTAAATCTTCAATACTTCCAGTTCACGGGCGGTGCATTCTTCAATTTTATATCCGTGAGTCTGCAATAGTTCATTAAACTCCATCGCCCATTCAAGCTCTTCATACGAAGCACCAATTTGGTCTTCGTCGCTACGATTATCTTCCCAAAGACCATCAGTAGGCACAGCATTGACAATTTCATCAATAATTCCAAGTTCTTTTGCAAGATTTCGCACTTCACTCTTGGTCAAATCAGCAATTGGACTAATATCAACACCACCATCACCATATTTGGTATAAAATCCAACACCAAAATCTTCAACTTTATTGCCAGTTCCAACAACCAACCCGTTTCTATAACTAGCAATCTGATAAAGAGTTACCATGCGAAGGCGGCTCTTGCTATTAGCCAAGCCAAGCGCATTAGTGAAATCTTTTGGATATGTCATCGCGTCTTTAAAGACATCATAAGTTTGCGACAAATTAATTTCGAAAGTTTGAACATTGGCAAAATTATTATCAAGCCAATTACAATGATTGCGAGCACGTTTCAATTGATTTGATTCCTGATCGATTGGCATACTTACTGCAATTGTTCGCAATCCAGTTCGGGCACACAGTGTGCTAACCAATCCACTGTCCACACCACCACTTACACCAATTACCAATGACTTGATATTGGCATTAATGGCATAATTATTAATCCACTCAACAATATCGTTTCCTAGTTTAGTATAGTTCATAAATTTTACGTCGTTTAATCTACCATGACCGTTTTCTCAAGTCAACACCTTTCTACTACGGAATTTTAGTAAAATCAAGACGATCACAATCGTTCATTCTGGCACTAATTCCATCGCAAAGATGCAATAACCATGCCGCTTTGGTTTTTGGCATTACGGGACTTCCCCATTCACGGCGACCGTGATGTGCCAGAATATTGTGCAATACAGCATCATGATATTTATCATGAATTTGTGGAACAATGGTAGATGCATCGTGCCAAATTAAACCACTACGGCTAATATGATGAATCAGTCGTTTGTGTGGTGCAGATGCAAAATGTATATTATCCACTGTTATATAATCATATAATTTACCGCTGTCATGAAACAATATTGACAAATACAATTCAATAGGATCAATATCCAATTTAAGATCGTATTTGGCATTAAATGCAAGCACCATTACTTCATGTGTATGAATAGTTAGTCCATTTGTACCATAATGGTGTTGTTCGGGTTTACTGCTACCCGACCATATATCAAATCGCGTATCCTCAAGCAATTCAACGGCAACCTTGTAAACATCAGTGCCGAGTGCCATTGCTTGATCAATTAGTTTCAACGTACTTGTGTGCATAATCTATATTAATATTAACTGTATATACAATAAGTCCAATTTGAATCAATACATTTTTCCATTCTTTTTTACAATCGTCATCATCACACAAACTGGTTGGAAAATGTAGTTTAATGCCAACGAAAAGTCCGCCACCATTACGTGCATTAAGACGCCATTCAAAGTTAATGTTCATAATTTTACCAATGATGAATAATACTTGAAATTACAAATACGCCAACAATAAAATTAAACATTACCAGTATAAATCGAATGAAAAAACTGGCAAGTGCATATTTGATGGGTAACGCAGGAATATCAGGTTTACAATCATCTGTGGTTCCGACACGATGATCTATTGTTCTAGCTAGTGTTAGAAAAAATTTATTTGTAATCATTGATTAGTTTTAGTTTTTCTTTTCTAGTGTATTGTTTGATTTGCCACTCACGTTTCATGGCCTCGCTTTTATTGTCAAAAACTTCACTATATACCAATTTAACAGGCAATCGTGTTTTTGTATATTTGGCGCCTTTGCCCTTGTTGTGCGCGGCAATTCTTTTGTTTAGATTGTTTGTATATCCACAATACAACGTATTGTCACTGCATACAAGCAAATAACAATAGTGTGTCACACTTTCTCCATCTTCCAATCAGGAATTTCACAATTGGTGAACCAAAAGAAATCTTCATCAAAACTATAATAGAAATTCATGTTTGTAGCTTGATTGATTGCTTCTATTACAGTTCTATTCTTTATGGATCGTGGTTTGCCACGAAATTCCATATTAGGATATTTGTTTCTTATTTCTTCAGCTACGTGTATGTTCATTCATTCGCATATCCCAATACAACACAATCATCAATTGTATATGCATGTGAATCTTTAATTGTGTACTTCCATGTCTTTTCTCGTTCGTTAAATACACGACAAGTTACATATCCACGATATGTAATTGAACCACCTTTTAGGTAATATTTCACATAATCACCGATCTTATATTGCGGAGGATAATCAATCAATAGTTGCAAAAAATGACCATGATTGTCAACCTTTGGCTTCTGAACTTGTGGATTCGGATTCATGTATAGGTTCAATTCTTACATTTGGAATTTCTTTAATACTACGCATACATTCAAAAATGAACGGACAAACGTATTCAGCTTCATCGCATTCGTTTTCTTTATCGTATGGTAGCAATGCTATACACTTATAGCACTCGTCATAGTTGCCGTCAAGAAAAAGTTGAAAAATATGCAATTGTCTATGAAGAACATCGTCTTCAAAACAACTATTTAATCTTTCTCGCTCTTTCTCAACGTCAAAATTGACAAATTGAGTTATGGCGTAAATCATAATTTATTCTTCGTTGGGTTAGTCTCTATTGAAAATAATAGCACAACACTGTACTACCATTTTCGTTACTACCAACACAATCAAAAATGTCAAAATTGGATGTATAGATGCAAATTTATAAAATTCATTCATATTAATTGGGTAATTTACCTTCGTGTTTTAACTTACGATATTCTTCGCTTTCAATCAAACCGTCTCTTCCTAAAGAAGTTCTATAATACCAATTTTGGTGTTTTCCAAATGTAAAAAACAAACTGGTAACAGGACCATTTTCGATTCTATGAATACGATGAAAATATTTACGGCCACCAAAACCAATACTAAATGGTCTCTTGGTTCGATAAGCACTGCTTAAACTGATACCAATAGGCCAAAAAATATTGCCAATTGAGGATTTCTTCAAGTATTCTTCAACATATGATCCTTTGATGATAATTCCGAAAAATGCCCATGGATGACTGTGCATGTGCAAATCTTTGTCGTGTTGATAGATTTTATGCCAATACACAGAGAAATATGAAGTTTCAACTATGGCGAATCGCTTAAAATGCAATACGCCATTTTTACTACGAATTTCTTTTACCCATTTAAACAATTTCATCGCCATTCTCCAATTTAGCAATTTTTTCCATACGTTTTTTATTTTCGATAAATTGCTCAATCGCTTTAATATCAGTTTCAATACTGTGTCCATTGGCTACAATAACTATTGGACCACTGTAATCACTATTGTAGACAAACGTAGTTTTTCCGTATGAAGAAGAATGCATAAATTAATTGTTATTTTTTTCTAACACAACGCCATATCGAAATTCATAATCTTCATGCTCTCCAATACCACAGATTTGAAAAGTACCAACCACAACAGTCCATCCTGCTGAAAGGTGTGTATTTACACTATCTTGGAATTCGTGACAACTAGTTTGAATGATCATTTTTTGAATTTTCATAATTTTATCGATCAGCTTTGAAACAATTATCGGGATCAATACGGGCATAATTTGGAGTTCCCAAACCAGTCAAGCCCATATACAAAAAGGTAACAGTCTTGCCAATCCATTTATTTTTATTTTTAAGAATTGCAGCACGAACTTCATAGCTACCCTTGAAAACAGCATCAAATGTAATATCTTTCCATTTGAGCGTAACATTTGTTGCGGCACCCTTCCAATTGCCATCACCATCTGTAATATCAAGAATTACAGCTTCATCATCGTCTTCAGCTTTTACTTTTACAAGATTCTTGCTGCGCTTGTGTTCATAGCCACTGTCCATCTTGCGAAGCATGCCGCCTTCCTGTTGATCCGATAGAAGAGTTTTAAACAGTTCGTTCATATGCTCTTCGGATTTGACGATGTGCGTCGTCACTTTCACAAAATAATCAGAATGCGGAATTACATTACCATCAATAAATGCTTTACGAACATTATAAGGAGCGGTTTCACTAAAATCATAGGTGGACGACGTAAATCCATATCCATCGTAAATATAGAATTTTACAAGCTTTTCACTCTGCTCCAAATCACAGGCTTGAATATGCTTGGTCTTGCGAATCAGCTTGCTAATTTCATTTAGCTGCTGACGAAGCTCGTTATTAAACAATTCACCATCAAGCACAGCATCAGGGTGCTTGTCAAAAAATGGCTTAAGTGCGTTTTCAATGTGTGGCACACTTGCATACTTTTCACCTTTGCGGGTGAATAATCCATTCTTGGTAGCAACACAACGATTGCCGTTATATTTACATTGCATACCCCAAGTTTCTTTTTGGAAATTTGGCTTTTTGCTCAAATCCTTCAAAGGCTTTGCCAACATCGGCTCAACATAATTGGTGCCAGATGCAGCATCAGCTTCATCTTCATGATAGCCAGTCTTTAATTGCTTTTTATACTTCGCTTCAATTTCGGCAGTGGCTTGTTCACTTGCACTTGTTGCATTTTTCTTGCCTACGTTTTTGGCTTCGGCAGTGCTCCACTCGCTAGTTACAATTTGTCCATTTTTGACTCCACTGTGAGTTCGATACAAACGGCCCGTTTGTTCCATGTACCAAATACGGGTATTGTTGTTGCTGTCTTTTGCGTAAAGAGTAGGAAAAGTCTTGTTCATATACGTGTCTATGTTAGCAGTTTATGGGTTGTAGTCAAGTACCTACTTCATCTTTTCAAAAGTGCCGCCATCGGTGCTATACCAAACTTCACCAATATTAAATTGATGAATTATTCCCTGACATCCAATACAAGGTTTACTGTTTTTAATATCGTTATTACGACCGATTCGAACAACAATTAATTTATATTTATTTAGATTTTCTTTGCCGCTTTTAAGACACGCATTCACTTCAGCGTGAATACCTGTATGTTGATAATCTTTGTAATTGTGGCCCTTTGTAATCGGATGACTCTTTGCAAGATTGATTCCAATATGTACAATTTTGCCTTTCTTTACCAAGAACGCGACGTGACTTGTCCTCCTTTCAATATTAAGAGGACACATCGCTTTTGCTAAATCAATAGTTCGCCTTTCCAGATGTTTATTCATCTGGAAAGACGTTATCATGGTTCTATCGAAAGTCAATAACTTTCTTTATTCGGCGGCATCGCTGCTGTTGCGTCCATGATGGTCGCTATACAATGAATTGGATGGAAGCAATGGCTTATTATTCATGATTTTAACCAAATCATCAAAACTATAGGGTTTATAGTCGTTTCCATCAACTCCCACATCCAACAATTTACCAAGTTCTTTGCTATCAGTTCTGGAAACTGGCAAATTATAATGTGTATGTCCACAAAGCATCCAACTACCATGATGCTTTTTGTTCCACACAACCATCGGATAATGCGACATTACAATAAATTGTCCATTTACTGTGGTTTCACAATATCCATAGTGATAATTGTAAAATCTATGTTTATTGCGTCTGGCAAGCTTGTCGTGATTGCCTTCAATAAACACAATGTATCCATTCAATCTATTAATTACACTTTCAAATAGATAATCGTCACGACCAAAGCTGAAGTCGCCCAAATGATAAATTAGATCGTCCGGCTGAACAACTGCATTCCAGTTTTCAATTAGTTTATTGTTCATTTCGACACTATCTCGAAATGGACGATTACTATAACGAATTATATTCGCGTGGTGGAAATGCGTATCGCTAGTAAAGAACGTATTACTCATATATTTACTTAGCTTTCAGATATGCACACAATTCATCATTCAACAGAATGTCAATAAACGAATCGTCATCCACAACCTTATCAAGGTCCAATACATTTACAAATCCAGTGTTTGAAAACTGGTCGGCAAGCACTGTTAGAAATTCAAAGTTGCCACTACCAATACCAATAAACTGAAAATAAATATTTACATTGTTCTCTTGACAATTTTTAATTAGTTCCAGAGTATCTGCTTTATCAGAGTTTTCACCATCTGTAAAGAAAAATACAATTACAGGATATCCGCTCTCACTTGTAGAATGTAGCTTGGTTTCAGTTTTGGTGCTGTTGAAAAGACCAAAAAAGCTCTTTTTAGTGGACGTGGATTCACGAATAAACTTGAATTCATCAAGATTCGATTTCAATACAGGAGCGTAATCGGTTCCACCCCACTTTTTAACGGCACCATTATTCAATATATACTTGCGAATATAATCGCTATAATTGTCTTTGGTGGCATTTGGTGTAATATGATCGTGTGATTCACCATCATTAAACGTAAACGTATCAACCTCTTGGTTGTCGTCAAATAGAATGCCAATAGGCAACACTTGCTGAAATGCCTTTTGAAACAATCCACGACTATACATGTCTTTTGTTGATCCGCTTACATCCAGATCAATCACAATATGTGCCTTGATATTCTTTACCTGCTTTTTATCAAGTACGAATCGTGTCTTTTCCACTGCCTTTTCAAGTACGAATTTGCTCATAGTTTAATTTTATTTAGAATTTCTTGTTTCTTATTCTCGCTGATATTTACGAAAGTTTTATTGTTATACCACGTAGGCACTTCTACAGAAAGTGTATCCTGAATGATACTAATCATTTTAATGATAGTTTCATCTAACAATTCAAGTTGCTTTTTACTCAACTTGAATTGTGTATTCAATGATTCCAAGCTGATAATACGTGAAGTAAATGTATCTTTATACTGATTTGGAATAAAATCCATTATGAAATTACCGGCAATTACATTTACTAGTATTTCGTGCTCTAACGCAATGGTATTCTGCATACAATTCTTGATAACTTCAAGAAGATTATGCAGCATAATTGTATTTTTCTTCAGCAATTCATTTTTGACTACAATCTTGCGATAAATCGCTTCTGTATTGTTTTTATTGAATAGCTTTTTGATTATTCCATTGGTTTTTGTGTCGAGTTCAATCAACTCTCCAATTTCATTGATCAATTGTTTGGTCGCCGACAGCAACACACTGCCATTGATATTTGCAATATTTTCAACCAAATCTGTATATTTTTCTTGGGCACTATATCCCCAATTGATAATATCAGTTTGATTAATTTGTTCGCAATTGGTAGTTAAAATCAATTCTACAGCTTTGTTAAGAACAGCATCATTGATTTTAGGATATTTATCTTTCAAATCAACTACACTAACTTTGATCCTATTGCGAACAATTGCTGTTTTTCCAAAAATTTGAGAAGGCTCTGATTTGGACACCTTCTCGGTCTTGGTAATAACATTCCCCGAAAACAATACGGAAGGCGTAACCTTTGTAGAAGAAGGTTCATCCGTCTTTTTAATAGACGCATTTCCAAATATTGTTTTCGGGGTCATGTTTATACTAGTTTAATTTTAGGACAACTTACCAAGAATGTCGCCCAAATCTTCATTATTGCTACCAGCACCAACTGCGCTAAATGACCAACTACCAGTGTCGGTATCCTTAATCAGACTACCAACCTGAATACTGATAGCATTATCAAACTCCTTCTGCAAGTCATAACGGCACAATTCGTTGTTGGTCTCCATATCCACTACACGAATATATGCACCGCTGATGGAACCAAACTTCTGAATGCGCTTCTTTGCCTCGTAAATGGTAATAAAGAAGCTAACTTCAGTGATGTCGCTCGGCAAATCACTCAACTTGACAACACTCTGCTCGGCGTCAGTATTTGTACCATTTGCACCAATACGATTGTCGCCAGTGTGTGCAATGCTGCCATCTTCGGTAAGCAAACTCTTATTTGCACCCTTCTTTAGGTCAGAATTTGCATAGCAAACAGCATGCGAACCCTGATTGTAAAAGGTAGGATTACCAGCAACATCACGAACACAACCAAACACACTCAAATCAATATCAAAAGCAGAACCATTGGAAGAATTAATCTTCCATCCAGTTCCAACAAGAACATTACGAATGCCCTTGTCGATATTGAACTTATTACCCTTCTTCAGATTAAACGTAGCCATATATTTATTTTTTACAGTTTAGTGACAATAGCCTTGGCTTCTACCAACTTGGTACGAGCTTCGGCAAAACGTAGTTGATTGTTTTTGTTTTCTTCCTCAACCTTGGTATAGATTGTATCGATTCTCTTGGCAATGTCAAGCAACTGTTCAGCATCTTCCAATCGATGAATACCCTTGCTCTTTTCAGCATTGACAGCCACATCTTCCAGCAAATCGTTGCTATGACTCTGCAATGCCTTGCGAAGTTCACGACGTTCCTGATTCATAATTTGAACCGTCTGAATTTGATGAATAACACTCAATTTGATAAGAGTGCTCTTGATATCATTAAATTCCTCCAGCACAGTATTTGCAGTTTCACCAAGTGTGGTCAAACTTGCGCCTTCACCAAGTCGAATATATTCCATTTCAACAGGACTCTTGGCGTATGCGGTTTCAAGTACAACAACACGGGCTTGAAACATGTCAAGTGCCTGTTTGAATCGCTTGCACGATTCAGCCTTAACTGGATCTTGACTGTTCTTAGCTTCTTCCAATTGCTTGTTATATTCGATCAAAGCCTGATTATAAATCGCACGACCAGCTTCGACATAAATACCAACTTCCTCAATATTGTCACGATAGCTGTCGCCCAACTGATGCAATCGACTGGTGCTCTCAATTAGCTTATTGGCTTCGTTTTGAATTGACAATTCCATTTCTCCAATCAACTCACGTAGAGTGGTGGCTTTCTTGGTGATTAGTTCATTGATCTTGGCATTTGCCTTTTGCATGCGCCCGGCAACGCTGCTCAGACCAACACTTTCAAGAATATTGGTAAAGAATCCCTTGTTGATGCTTTTACGAATTTCCGCTTCGATTTCACCAATATTTGCTGTATTGATACCCTTCTTAAGTTGCCGAAACAACTCAAAAAGAACAGGACTGTTGCCCTTGGTAATTTCCTGCAACATCACGTCCATCTTTTCAGAAAGACCCTTTTGCAGATGATGACCAAACAGAACAACCTGCTTTTCGTCCATCGACGTGAAAGGCATGCTATTTGCAATTTGCATTGCCTGTTGCTTGGCAGTATCACTCAACACAATGTTCAAATTGGCTGACTTTGCAGCAACTGCCATATTAGATTTGTTCGTGGCACCAAACAATACAGTAGGATTGTCGTCCACGGTAATAGTAGTAGTATTACTCATATATTTTTATATTTAATTTGTTAATTCTTGACCTTCTTGAATGCGGTATCCTTGAGCAACGAGAATCCAAGAATAATCGCCACACCAATGATTTCACCAATTTCACCAATTTCAACCTTCATATGTTCAATTTTGTCATGATGCTTATGAATCAGATTGCCAGCCCAAATAAGAAATTCACTGGTATGAGCCAACAACATACTGACACCGAGAAATCCAAGAATAATATATGCTGCATCCTGAATGCTAGGAAACCGCTTCATCAACCATGACGTAACCTTGGTGGCAACGGCCAACATGGCAATACTCATGGCAACACCAATGAAAATAACCGTAAGATTCTTGGTCATGGACGTAATCGCCACAACATTATCCAAAGAAAGACTCAAATCAAGAATTCCGATTGCGGCAAGTGTAGCGAAAAATCCCTTTTGCTTGTGTGCAAATCCTTCCATTTCCTCTTCCTCTTCACGGAAATGCGACCAGCACAGATGAACCAGATACAATGCACCAAGAATCTGCACCCACGGATTATTGATAATAAACGCAGTGAAAAACAATGCAATAAATCGAAACAATGCGGCAAGAACCATACCGAGATAAATTGCCTTTTGACGCAAATTATCTGAAAGATGCTTGGTCATGGCGGTGATTGCAATACTGTTGTCACCGCTCAATGCGGCGTCCATGACAATAATAGATGCAAGAATACCAACTTCCTTGGCACCAATAGGCTGAAACTGATTAAGAATATTAGCGAACATGTTATTTTTTGTTTTTTAGATGTTTTGTGTTACCGACTTTCTACGCTGATGATCCTAGCAGGTTTCTATACTTCGTCAACAAAAAAGCTCCATCTTTCGATGGAGCTTTTTTTGTATTTGATTTTTTTAGAAATCCTTGCTGTCCGCCTTGACATTCAAGGTTGCGGCAACCTTCTTGGCACTGTCATCAAGAGTGTAACCAAAGCACTTGACGTTAATTACCAAATCAGTCATTGCAGCGAAACTGAAGTTTTTGGTAACACCGACCCACTTCTTAACTTCATTCGGACCAATCTTGAGCTTGTTAATAAAGTATTGCTCACGAATCTTGGCATCAGGAAAGCCAATCTTAACAATACGATCAAAACGACGTGGGCGATTGATAATACGCTTATCCAACTCTTCAGGATAATTGGTGGTTGCAATGTTGAGCACATGGTCAACCTGATTCTCACCATCCAAGCAACTGAGCAAATCGCTCTCACCGTAACGGTCAATGATGCTATCAATGTCTTCAAACAAACAAACAATTGGACGATCCGGCTCATATCGACGGAACCAAGAAAGTCCCTCTGCAAAATCTTCTGGATCATTGCGACACATGAACGCTACACCACCATTGCGGATGGTAGCAGAAACAATCTGCTCGGTAATTGCAGTTTTGCCACTACCCGGAGGTCCATAAAACATATATCCACGACGCTGCAAAAATCCATATTGCTTGAACTTATCAGCGTTGTTCCAGAAATTCTCGATTTCAGCAAGAATTTCAGCAGCCATACTATTCTTGAACGAAATCAATTCGTCAGTCTTAACAGTCTGGCGATAATAGCTATATGTACCGTCCTGATTTTGTGCAATTGTATAAAATGCAGACGGCAAAACCTTAGTATTGCGTCCTACAACAAAACAATTGCCCTTGTTTCCCTCGGCCCAACTAAACTCATTCAACTCAACATTTGCGACATTTACATTCATTTATTTATCTTGTTTGTATTTTTTTGTTAATTTGTTACTTACTACGATTTACTACTCTACAGAAAAAACCACGATAGTCAAGAGGGAATTCTCGTTTCGCTTACTCTTCCCCTATAATTTGCATCATTCCTCGTATGTTTACAGGTAATAGACCTTTATTAATTCTTATTACGTCAGATCAGCTATGACTATCGTGTTTAAATTAAATTTTGATATACAGATCAGGAATGCTATCCGCCAAAGGAATCACAATATCTTCAATTTGTTCCATTGATTCATAACCATATTTTCCCATGCCGGGAATAGAAAGTTCCGACCACTTTTGACGGCATTCCTTTGCAGTCTCTTTCAATGGAGGTAATTCATTACCATCTTTATTGTAAGCAATTACATACGACAATCGATTGTCATAGGTGTTATCATTGAATTCGCTATTAATAGCGAGCACAAGTGAAGTGGCTTCCTTGGGATAATATTTACGAGCAAATGCAATATGCTCTTTATACTTGTCCGTTGGAAACACAAAGCCAAGGGCTTCAAGCTCTTGTCTCGTAACTTTGCGATAAATTTCTTTATTAGACATATTTTTTACTGAATCCTTTGTTAAAGGAGTAAAAGTTGAATTTTTCATTTAGTACGTTGCAATATCACTGGATTCAAGTGTAATACCAAGACGATCAATCTTCAATCCAAAATAATTGCCATAGAGAGTCAATAAAATTGAATCATCAATTTGATCAAAAATAGCAGACGCTTCACTAGCTAAATTTGCATGTTGCTCTCTGGTTAGACCAGTGTTTTCTACACATTCATCATCGTCCCAATCTTCATTGTCAATATCCATGTAAGTGTATGCATTGATTTGGATGCTATCGCTATCCTTATAAACATAATCTGAATAATTGTTATCATCGTAGCTTTGCTGGGCATTGATCTTTACAAAGTTTGCCGATGGATTCTTTTCAAAGAATTCCTTGAATTGGGTATTCAGATAATTGGTAATTGCATTCTGCAATTCCTTCTTTTGCTTCGCGTACAATGCGTTAATTTCAGTCTTAAATGAAGTCATAATATTTAATTGATTAATTGTTAATAGCCACAGTCGTAATCTTCAACAGTTACACCTTCGCGGGTAGCGACCACGCGAAAATTGCTTCCAAAATGTGACTGATAAAACTCTTCCGGAAGAATGTTTAGATATTCAGTCACAATATCACTAAGTTGACTATTAACATCGTTGGAATAATCATCACTTTCATCTTCATTGATTTCTGGATAATCAGTGCCAAGTGTAAAAGTACACTCTTCACCATCATTATAGCCCGGTACATATCCGGTAAATGCAAACTTCTTGAGTTCGGGATACGCTTCAAACATATTGTTTACAATCAATTGAAAAATAAGTTCATTGATTTGATGAACTTGCTCGGTGAGCTTTTCAACCGATTCCGACAATTCCTTAATTTTATTAATATCAGGTTTATTGAGTTTCATATTGTTTTAATCTCCAAAATCTGCTTTATGTGTTGCCACGTTATCATCTGTGGTACGGTGTGTCAAAGCAATTCTACGAGCAACTTTTGCGTTTTCCATTCGCTCAAAACTAGGAGGCACACCTTTACCATTTTGCATCCATCCCTTGTAATTCATGCGATTAAAGAAAAACGAACAATTGATATTGTAGTTTTTCACTTCCATCTTAATATGGGGATAAATACGCGGCAAAATAATACCTATAAACCAGCTATTGTGCGTGGCAAATAGTCCTTTGACCTTGCCAGTAAGATGTAATGGTGCCATCATGGTACGATAAACATCTGTATGTTCTTGAAAAAATGCAGCATTGTCGCTCTGAAAATCTTTAATGATACTTTCATCATCTGCGTGATCTTCAATTTCATCAGTGAAATCGGTCAAAGTAGGAATAAACTTGCCACCATAATCGGCAACAATATGATCCTGTTCAAGCATATCCTTCATATTTACAGGTTTGCCACCTTTGATATGAATGCTATTTCCAAAAATAGGAATCATAGCTTCCTTGACGAAAAACATCGTATGAGTAAGAAATCGATGTTTATTTGTAGCTTCAACTTCTTTGCTACAATCAATAAAGTCGTGGATACCATAGTAATCACTAATTTCTCCACCTCTCCGTTTAACGCTCAACTCTGCATGGATCGTTGCATTCATAATGTATTTACAAGTTCAGGGTTTTCAAACACATTGCCGATCACTTCATATTGATGATTTTTACCAAGGCTGATACCAAATCCACAGTGTTGTTGATTGTATTTTACTTCAAACGACACAAATCCATTGGTATTGTTGTTTTGCCAATATTTTCTTACAATATCACCTTCGTAAATTTTACGTCCGTTTTTATCACGCAATCCTGTGAATTGAGTAATTACGCAATTTGTATCGTTTTCACTTTCGTTTAGAAAATTCTCAACATTTCCGTTTCCAGTGATTCTAAAATATTCATTATCAATGAATTCTTTGTTGATTGTATCCCATACACGGAATTTAAATCTGTTCATATGCTGTTTAAGAATAATATAGACCGTAACCAAATTGAACATTTAGATTCTTATCCCAATAACCATTGATATATGGAGTTTCATCGTTCACATTAACTTTCTCCAAAATTGTATTCTCGGGAAGACTCAATTTAACGAACCAAATCCAAATTTCAGTGAACGTGTCAGAATCATATTCTATGTCCTCACCTACTTTCAAGTCGTTCTTCCATCCATCAAAATCATATTTTTTATTGTCAAGAAATGCCTCTTGAAATCCGTGTTTTATAAGCTCCGTAAGTGCTTTTGCTGGTATTCCGGAACGTTCATATTCGGTCGCAATTTGATATTCATCACGCTCTTTCCAATTTCGATTAAGACCAGTGTAATCTTCATTATGATGGAAAGAAACGCCGGTCAACTTGCAACTATCCTTGTATGCCTGCTGGATAGTTTTTACGTTAACATTACTTTGTAGTAATACTTCTTCAGATTTTCCGTGGCCGTCGCCGGACCAATCACCTAAAACTAAGTACATTTTATTCATATATTTATTCAGTTAGAAACAACAGACCTTGTGAGTATTTGCGAATTTGTTTGTTGGTGGGACTGTCCGCGAGATTGCTCAACATATCCGCAATTTTGACTTCTCTGGCAAGTCCATTTAATTTAACTAGTTTGAGATATTCATCATAACTGCGACTGGGATGCTTTGTGAGAAGTTGGACAGCAACAACAATATCCTCTTCAATTCCCATTGTCAATAGATCGTGTGCGGTTACTTTAGTGTCTTCCAGTACATCATGCAGCAATGCTACGCAAACATATTTTTCACCCAAATGTGCGACACGCTTGGCGACAGCGTAAGGATGTTCAATATAAGAAGTTTTTCCGTCCCGTCTAAATTGACCAGAATGTGCCGAGATAGCAATTAAACGGGCTTTATCTACTTGTGAATTGATCTGTTGTTGTACTTCATCGTTCATTCACACGACTCTACAGAAGTTTTTTTCGATGTCAATGATTTTTATAGCCGGAACTCAGAACCCTAACGCTTCTTTTTCTTTGTCATTCAATTTACTGAGGGCAATTTTAATCAAATTTTGTTTTTCCGATTCCTTACGTTGTGCTTCTTCACGAATTAAACGCAATTCATCCCATTTTTTATGTTCAGTCCACCACGCCTCCAATCCTTCAATTTCATCAATATAATCGTCAGGCAAAGATGGATGTGAATAAAATTGCCCAGCCGATTTCATATTAATATCATGTTCCATTTCAAGGCGACGTAGTGTTGCACACAATAATTGTGTCACTTTGTCGAGTTCTTGTTTCAATTCATTTTTTTGTTTTGAAGATTGAATTTCTTCATCACTAGGATAATCATTATAGCAAGGCATAAATTATAGAAAATTGTAAGCGTAAATGCTGTTTTGGGTTTTGAACGTATTATCGGTAACTTCGGTTATTTTGCTTGTTTGAAAATAACCGTTGGCAGCTATACCATTTCGTTTAGTTCTAGCGACAAAAACTACATTGCCAACTTCAAGTGGATGCAATAAATTACCTTCAATTGAATATTCAATAGGTAAACTTTTGTTTTCGGAAATGTTATTTGCTGTACCGGGAACATACTTGTCTTTTTCCATAGGAGCAAGACCACCACCCACAGCAGCAATTTTCTTAATTTGAATAATTTTATTGAACTGTGACATAATTTAATTGAATTAGATTTATTTGAAAAATATTTGCCATTTGCTCCACATACTCAGGATTATATTGTGGACTACGAATGCTGTAATATACAGTGTTAATTTCTTTCTGCTTGATAACTTTGAGACATTCTATACATGGAATGTGGGTAACTGCAAGCAATTCCGCTTCGCCCGGCAAAATTCTGTTGAGAACATTACTTTCTGCATGAAATACCCATTTGCGTCGTTCGTCTCTGTTGCTCCAATCCATTGTCATTCCTTTTGGGGCACCATTGTATCCAAGAATGATACTTTTATCTTTCTTGATAATACAGGCGCCAACTTTAACATATGGATCTTCACTGCGATATTTGGCAATATCAAATGCCAAATTCATAGCTGTTTGTTCCCAAGTCAAACGCATTTTATTCTCCTTTTTTGAGACTTTGAACGGTTTCAACCAACAATTTATTCAAATCAGACAAGAAAATTTGTTCGCTATGACTCTCAGCATGAGGCATGCGATCAAATATTTTGTTGATCGATTTCTTCAAATTTCTCATAGTGACGGTTGGTTTGGTTCGTTCAAATTCGCTAATGTTAGTCATGATATTTTCCTTTTCTAATACGTTCAGTTAGTGTCAATACAAATACGTCATAGTTATCGAAACAACGTACATCATACCCGTATTTTTGTGGTCCTTCAATTCTCATTTTTTTAATCTTATCCTGTAAATGTGGCGTGTAATGTCCCTCACCAAACAATTTATAATTTATTTCCTGACTATTAACAAATGAATCTTGTGCAAGTTTGGTTTGAAACTCAACGTCAAATTTACGTTGATAATCTGACTCGCAGTAAATGTAAATTGATTGATAAGGACTAAATAGATTAGACATTAAACGCGCACCAAGCTCAAAAAGTGTAATTGGACAAAGGGTTTCGCTACTAAAGTAAAAAACAACAATATCAGAATCACTCAAATATCTGTGTTCCCAACGAATTTGGATTTCACTTTGGTTAGGGTCTTTAAGATCAAAAGATTTTCTGCGTGGATTATAAACAATACAATTTAAATCACGTAGGTCTTCAACAAGATCAAATTGCCAATCTTTACAATTGGTGATGCCACCGCCTAAAAATACTTTTGGCAAATCTTTATTGTTATCGTGTTCGTGATTTGGTGCTTCAATGTAAATCATATAACCTTTATTATTTATTCAACAGCAATGTCCGTGTTTCTTTGCCATTGCTTCGTATGTACCGTTTTTTCGTCCATCGCGCAATGCATAAATTTCTGCGTAGGTAGATTGTGTAAGAGAATCTATTGCCTTTACAATCTTTGCGATATTTTGATTTGTATCAATGTTTTTCAACATTGCACAGTGGTTTTCAAGAATAGTTTCAATTTGTTCACTCATGGTTACAAATAAATATTATTTCTTCTTTTTAGATAAGGATTTTTTTACTTCCGTTACACGCTTGTTTATATTTTTTAGAACCTGATCGGATTTCTTTTCAGAATACCCATAAAAAGTAATTTCCCAAAGAATTTCTGCAACCAATTGTTCATTTGTAATATTGGCATCAAGTGCAGATTGATCGACTATTACAGTGGAATTAACCAATTGCGTCCAATTGTTGCCAACAACAGCAAAAAACTTGTTGTATTTATTGAGGTTACAGTTATAATAACCTTCAGGATGATTGCTGCCGCCCCAAGGTTTGCAATCTTTTGGCGGTTCTACATATTTCAAATTCAAAAAAGAAACAAAATAATAACTTTCATCATTTCCTTCAATTGTGTTTATCTGATAGGAAACATACAATGGCATAGCCGATTTTGACTTTTTAATCGGCTTCAACATCATTTGAACAATAACATTTTTGAATACAGTCGTATATTCTTCAAATGAAGGACTATCTTTTTGGAGTGCATGCATGAAAGCCGTGTGTTTGTGATACAAAATTGTATACACTGACATCAGATTACAACTCACAAAAAGTTCTCGCAAGGTGGACAACGTTTTCATTGTTTGTAATGTAGCAGCACCCTTTTGAAGTGTCAATCTTATTTTTTGAAGACTGTTAATACACCAGTGAAAAAATCGTCCTTGTGTTTATATTTTTTTATCAATCTTTTCCATACACGTTGAGCAAGATTACTTGCCAAATGATAATTGGTACTTAAACTGCCTAATTTATTAATTGCATGTTCGTATAACATGCTACCACATCCTTTACCTCTGTAATTTACAATTACACTGGCAACTTTTACAAAATTGTATTTTCCTTTTTTTTGAATTGTGATATATCCTATATCTACATATTGTATTTTTCCGGGTAATTTTAATGTTAGTATGTATTCTACTTCTTTACTGGAGTATCGTTTTTCTACAATGTTTAAATAGCACCGCCAGTTTCTAGGAAGTTTCATGTGTTTGGATTTTATTAGATCGTATGCAAACATTTGTGCTTTTACAGAATATAAATATCTATTTATAATCAAAGATGCCGTGTTTTTGTGTTGACACATAAACTAAATCTGGTTAACCTAATTCATATGAATAAACAAGAGTCTGATGTTATCGAAGGAGTATTTTTTAAAATACGTGTAACCGTGACACAACAAAAATTAATTCGTATATTCAATGATCAAAATATTCCTTTTTATGACTTCAAACCCACATGTGATAAAATTGGCAAGTATTTAATAGATGAGGGATTTGTTGTTACAAAAACACCACGTATAGAAGTGAAAATGCCGTGAATAAATAATTTATGCAAAATTTGTTACATATATCAATTGGAGAGCAATTTCCAAATACAATCAATAGTATTATAGAAATTCCAAAAGATACAAATGCCAAATATGAATATGATGTCAATTTGGGATTATTAAAATTGGATAGATGTTTAATTAGCTCTATGCGTTATCCAGCAAGTTATGGATTTGTGCCACAAACCATAAGTGATGACGGCGATCCATTAGATATAATGGTTTACAGCAACGTTCCAATTCAAAGTTTGGTTCTTGTAGAAGTGCGTCCTATTGGCGCATTGCATATGATTGACGATGGTATTGATGATTATAAAGTGTTAGGAATTCCTACTTTTAATCAAAATAATCTAAATGATCTAAGTAATTTAGATCCACTGTTATTGGAAGTTATTGAAGACTTTTTTGAACATTATAAGAATAATGATAAAAAGAAAAAGAAAACTGTAAAAATTAATGGATGGATCGATACTGCCGAAACACTTTCATTGATTCGCAAAAGCCATAACACTTATCTGAATCGTTACGGTAAAGTTATACTTAAAACAGATGGATCGGGAAATAATAAATTGGTTTTAGGTTAATTAGCTACGTCACCCCAAATATTTAAATCAGAATTTGCATAGCCGAATTTCTTTATAAGAGATCCTGCAATTGCATTTGCTCTATTTTCGATATCATTTGCTTCGATGCTTTTTTCGGCATCGTTATTGTAAACACCAACATCTGGATTTTGTTGCTTTTGTGCTAATCCAGTTTGATGATCGTAATGATGTACCAATTCATGAGCAATACTACGCATTACATCAGGCAGTGAACGATTTTTAATATATACTGCAATCACTTGATCGTTTGGATTGTAATATGCAAATGTCTTGAATCCGCTACGGTCTTCGCTTGTTCTTATTTTGAAAGGCACAGTGATGCCCAATTCGTCTTTCACAAATTTCACAAACTTGTATATTGCGTATTTATCACTCTTTGTCATGTAGATAAATATCTATATAAACGACAAAACCCATCAAATAAATGATGGGTTTTTGAAATTGGAGCGAGCAGCGGGAATCGAACCCGCACACCAACCTTGGCAAGGTCGAACGCTACCACTACATCATGCTCGCATTAATCATAACTATATACGCTTTTAACAAAACGTCAAAATTTTTAAAAATGGTGGTTAAAAGTTTAAAATCTAACCACCATTTAGGGGCATAGCCAATTATGGCACCCTCCACCATCCAGTTTAGTAACTGGCAAAATTAACTCTTGCGTTTATTTCTATAAACGGTGAACGCAACTGCCACTGTCACAAATCCAATAGCCGCATACGTAGATGGTTCAGGAACAACAGTTACAACTTCATCATCGTCATCACGGCCACGACCACGACCACGACCACGATCTTCATCATCGTCGGACGCTCTGGCAACTGTTAGACACAATCCAAAAAATATTGCAAATAATAGTTTTTTCATAAATCAGTTAAAAATCTTTTTCATAATCAAATATACAATTATAAAAATAAAACTGTATAATCCAACAATTACTAGCCATTGTTTTCTCGTTTCGTTGAGAAAGTAGATCATCGTTTTAAATTTATATTTAAACATGTATTTGATGATAAATTGGTAGCTACGGTAGGAGTCGAACCTACCTCGTTCATCTTATGAGGATGATGCATAAACCGATCTGCCACGTAGCCATTAATAATAATAAGTATTACGGAACTAGCTTATTCGTCTTTAATTCTGCTGGAACAAACTCGTCGTTTACGTGCCCACACTTTACACAATGAAAGGCTACGTTGTCAATAGGTAAGTAGCTTGGTTTACCAGTTCCACTCAACAATGGGCTTACTTTTCGCAAGTATAGTCCCATATTGAATACATTGTGCTGACATTTGTCACAAACAACTTCAGTGGTATCTTTGATACCAATCTTTGGTTGTGGACGTTGTGGTTGGGGCGCCGAGGAGTTTCCTTCATGAAAATATGCCATATATTATTTATTTTTAAGATAACTATACAATATCAGTTCTAATAATGTTTGTCAACTACTTTTTAGAATTGAACGTAATTTATTGATTGTATCTCTGCTTTTGAGAGAGATATTTCATTTTGAATTTGTGGCTCAAAGAACAATACGCTTCGATCTTTTAAGATGACTGCATTAATTGCATGATAAATTCCAGTTGAATCTTGTTTGTAAAATATTGTTCCTACTGCAATACTCGCACCATCTATTCTTGTTTTAGTATTACGATGCCATGCTTTTGCATACCAAGTAGCACCCATCGCATAATCGCCGCAATCAAATACTCCTTTTGAGTACCAATCCAATACTTTATTATCAAGGTAAAATCCACGTAATCCAATTAAATATGTATTTAAATCTTTTTTATCAACCAACTGATACACAGGATGGTTGTTGTTCATTCGTAAAAAGTTAGTAACACCAATTGGTGCAAATACACGGGGGATTTCTTCAACAAATATTATATTATTTTTTTGTGATTCAAATTGCTTTTTTTCTTTTTCACGCTGATTGGACAATTCCATCATTTTTTCTAATTCTTTGAAACTTTCTTGTGTTTGTTTATCCAAATTAGATGATGATTCTTCTTTTTTACAACCTGCAATTATACCGATTGTGAATAATAATAATGATGCGGCAACAATTGATATGAGTTTTATATGTTTTTTCATACATATAAATATCAATATTTTGAAAAAGAACATTCAAAAATGGTGTCTCCTGTTCAAAACGAAAACTAATTTTCTAATGCATATCGAAGACTAAGACGGTTTCGACTTTGTTTAATGTGAGTTTGCCACCGACAAATATCTGACTTCTCACCTACACATGCATGTTGCTGTTCATAAACAATATGCTTTCATTGAACATCCACTTTGAATGTTTAAATCTGATAATCCATCTGATGTAATTCAGGATCTAAAAAGAACCATTGATCCATATATTTTCTATTGTTCCATGCATTTATTGCATTTTTGGTTCCAAGAAAAATTGGAGTAATTAAAGTACAATCATTACAACTAACATCACCATCAAAATCATCACCAGATTCTTCTACATTTGTAGAATTACAATTTGGACACGGCGCAATTGTAAGTTCTGGATGATATTTTGATTTTGTCATTTATTGATATCGCTTTGTATATATTAGATTATTTTTTGTATACAATATACGATTTGTTTTTGGTGTTTTTAATTTCTTTTGGCCGTTTTCAAATCCAACAAAAACAAACACGGCAGCTTTATTCCATCCTTCAACATGAACATATGCATTGTAACCTTTGTTCAATACATCAGTTGGAATAATATTCATATAAAATATAGAGTATACAGTGGGATTAGTTGACCCACAAAGACACTTCGTTACGTTTTTCGTATATTACCTATAGATAATATCTTTGTCCTCACGTCTTGTCTTATGACTACAGGACTCGTCGCCATACAATTTTCATTCTGTTCATGTATACTCAAAAAACAAGATACATTTTTTGCGTACTGCTGTCCTAAATGTTAGACGATCCCTCTATAAATACTCTGTTAAAATTGGCAGAGGGAACAGGATTTTCACGCTGTATATGCAGTTTGGATTGCTTTATTTGTTGCTGTATGTATCTTTTAAAGAGTTTTATTTCTGTGACCCGCAATCAATAGATTTGTAATATCAACCCAAATTCAAAAACTCATTTGTTTGTTCAGTCTGATATCCCCGTAGGTATTAGTATTACTAATTATTACGATTTTACTCATAATATACTGTTGTCAGTCATTACCAAATAGCAATACCGTTTATCTATACACAGAATTAAAAATTGGTAGCTAGGGTCGGATTTGAACCGACACTGGACCGATTTTGAGTCGGATGTCTCCTGCCGTTGGACTACCTAGCCATTAAAGTATCAATGTTGTTGTCGAACAGTTCACAAAACTTTAAAAACACGACAACTCCGACAAAATATGATTGGTTTTGTTTTGGTAAGATGACTAGTCTCAACATTGATATGTTGTCAAAGATTGAATTGAAAGTGTACCGTGGATGGGAATCAAACCCACAACTAATTGTATGTTGGTCAGACGCAATTAGCACCGAACGTTGGACATAGTATGATACATTACCATCTGAAACCACTCAGTGGTATATCTGCTTTATGCTACCCATTATTCGTGTATCACAAAAATACCACACGGTAAAATTTGGTAGCCTCGCCCGGATTCGAACCGAGACCGTGCTCTAATCTGGAGCTTATCAACGTTATAAGCGTTGCGTTCTACCATTAAACTACGAGGCCATGAACTAGACACGTTCTCTTTTGTTTCCTATTGGAATATAAAGTTGCTGTGTGTGTCTATAATATTGATTGTTACAGTCTTCGCCTTCAGTAGGACTGCTATCTCTCACCGTTCATCCCGTTTTAACACGGGCACATCCATTGATGTTTTTTAAATAACGGACTGCCGTTGAACAACCAACATATTAGATTATATCCTTTGACCGAGGGGATGTGTAGTTATCTTAGAACAAACATACTCGTTGTCCTTCTGTTTGTCAAGCGGCTCCTTAAATATACTCTCTGTGTATTACAACTTCCACAGATTTCTACGATAACTCCAACTCTAATCTAAAATCAAAAACAAGACACCGTTTGGTTTTTTTCAATAAAAAATATGTTTGCTGCAAGTGTCTTAAAAATTAAACATTCGGTAATAGACGACGAATGATTGAATAAATATATGAAATAAACGTTTACAACAAACTCCGTTTCTCATACTAAAACCTAAAACCAACCTCTATTTGGTCATTGCGTCTGCAATTTTTTTATAGTCACTGAATGTTAAAACTGGAGGTACGGGTAGGAGTTGAACCTACATGATGGAATTCTGCAAATTCCTGCATAGCCATTTCTGCCACCGCACCATTGTAAAAATACGAGATACGTTTTTATTTGACAGCCGCCTGAACCGCTCGGCTACTTGCCCGTCTAGTGGGCAAGGTGGGATTCGAACACCACGTATAGCTGTTTATTATTTATTTGTATTGCTGAATGTATCTCTAAAATTTGGTGGCAAGGGATGGAATTGAACCACCGTCCTCGGCTGTGCCGACGCTCTTTCTCTGAGCTACCTCGCCATTTTAAAATGTGCCACAATCTTACTAGATAAATTTGTGGCTGATTCTCAGTTGTTTCACTTTAACATGAAACATTCTAGCACGTAAAGGAGAATCTATTGGAACTCACTATAGCGGAGTTCTTTTGCTTAGGGCATCTTTTATGTTAAGATGCAACAATCACTTTTAAGATGTAGTGATAACATCGCCTTTTTTCTACAAAAAAGGGCAAATGCCATATTTTTATTAAGGGATATGGAACCCATCAACTGAGACTAGCAGTTGTTACTAGAGTAGTTTTATTGTTGACCAAACTACCAAACAAAATGATTTGCCGCAGCCTTGCTGATTCAATCCACGGCAGATTATCATCTATATTTTGTCTAAACATCAATATTGCTATTGAGGATAATACGAATGCCTTTTAGTTATTCGGCAGTGATTTTACTAAACAAAATTAATCAGAGCTTTATAGGATAATCCAAAATTAGCGGGGGCAGGGATTGAACCTGCGACCTCTACGTTATGAGCGTAGCGAGCTACCACTGCTCCACCCCGCAAATCTATATAAAACTTTAAACTATGTCAATGAACTAAATCAAAATAGCGGAGGTGTGAGTCGAACACACCATAGCTTTCGCCTACGTTATGAGCGTAGTCAGCGTCCCACGGCTTGTCCCCGCAAATTCATAAAAAAAGAACTATTTAAAATAACCCGGATGTTTACTATTGATTCCGATGTCCACCCGGTAACATCAGCACCATTTAAGCCCCGCAACCATACAACGTTTAAAGAGCGTTGTCAACTCTGTGGATTGCTCATCCCACACCATGCTGTTTTTGATTAGGCAAACAACCAAACCTTAAATTGGTATAGGAAGGGGGATTTGAACCCACCATGTCTTCTCAGTGAAAGTGAGAGATGTTAGCCAATTACACCATTCCTACATTAAATCATATATAGTATCAGAGAACAAAATTTATTAATTTTTTTTCTAAAAAAGCGGTCGATGTTTGAATTTGGATTGCCAATTCAAATCCTGCATATAATGCTACGGAACAGTTGCTATCTGTCATCCTTGCAAAAAGTGTGGGGAAGGACTAATGATTACCTTCAAGTTTCAACAACTGCTATGTTATTCATCCACAGTCCATATGATTAATTACTTCATATGTTAATGACTGAAAGGGATTTCACCTTCATTTCGTCGGTATGTCATTATTTTGAGCTACGACGAATATACGCTTATCATTGGGTTGATCGACCCGTTGACTCCATAGATTTACACATCAATTGTTTACTCCAACCAATATCAATTCTTCATTGATATTGTGCGTTACAACCATACATTTGTTTGTTCCGCCACCCGAAAATTTTGTAAAGAACATCGAAGATTACCATCTTCATCGTTGCGAACATCTTAGCGTTTTCTTCGCCAATGTCAACAACTTTTTAAAAGTGTGACCATTGTGGATTCGCACCACAGCTTAAAGTATAGGTCAGATACTTATTTATCTATTCAGAAGCATCGAAATAGTCATTAGCTTCACGCTGGTTTCCAACTTGACTATTGATGTTGGTCCGACCTACGTATTTGAACAGATAAAAATTGGTAGGCATAGCTGGACTCGAACCAGCACTCCTTACGGAATTCGATTTTAAGTCGAACGCGGCTGCCTTTACGCCATATGCCCATCATAAATTATTTTATAACTTTTCCATTTGATGACTTTAATACATAATCACCTTTACGTCTTTTATATCCATGTGTTATGGAATGACAATTTGGACATAAAACTTGTAAATTATTTGGATTGTTATTTTTTCTATCACAATCTATGTGATGTATTTCCAATGTAATTTTTTTACCACACCATTCAGAATTATTACAGTTCTCGCACTTTTCTCCTCGTTCAAGTATTAAATGATGACGAGCATATTTATAATGCTTATAATCAGCATACTCTTTGAGTTTTTTATCTTTATTCCATTTTTGGAAATGGAAGTGTGATAAATCACATTGCAAATTATTTATCTCATGTTTGATGTTTTTTTGAGTTCCGCCAGCTTGTTTAAGCCCAAGTTTTTTTATAACTTGTGCATAACTCTTACTAGTTTTGACTGCTAATATCAACTGTTCTTCTGTGTATGTTTTTTTACGCATACACATAAGTATTGTTACGGCAGACTAAACATCAAAAAAACTTTGCGACTGCCTATTTAGATTCATATATAAAAGAACAAAAAGTAAAGTGTAATCGGGACAAGTTTCGTCGAGTTCAAATGCGTCCATTTGAACCTAGCAGGTATAAGCTGCATTTGTCACTATTGTATCCACTTCTTCGGCTTCGTTAGCTGTGGACCCGATTAATTTCGTATAAGGGTTACGCTCCCCTGATACTATATTTTAAAAATAGTATCGTATCTATGACCTACGAAAAATGTTTAAAGAACAAAAATTAAATTATGTGGTTTTGTTGGTTTTAACACCACAAGGTTATACTGCACCAACCCTTCAGTCAATCATTATCTTCGCCGTTCGTCAGATTGACAATTGAGAACGTGCCAGCAGCATCTTTTTTATATGGCGGTGACGCTACCAACTCCGCAAAAACTTTGCCGATTTTAATTGAACTTCCCTTATATAGTGTCAAAGGCAATCGGCAAGTGCCTGAAATTTAACGAGACGCAACATTAATATATGCTTAGTTTTATTTACAGTTAAACTTCTGATCGTGTTTTTTCATGGACTATCGACAAGTCTACCTTCATTTAATGTCCGAAGGAGAAGACGGCATTTTTTTGTTTGCTGTGTGCATCTCAAAACTCATTGTGTTGAACAGCTTAGTGAACCATTTCGTTGTTGTCAACACTGTTTTTTGTCTTGTTGTCGGCTTTGTTTAGGCCGTCAACATTTCAAAGATCATGCTCACAATCTACTACCACTTCGCTACACTGTCAACAATCTTTTGAAAGAACATGTGGTTGTTTAAGTTTTAGAGATGCTGCGGTCAACCACGACCTTCATCTTTCAACAGCTTACTTTGTGTCCGGCTGTTTGTCAACAGCTTTTTCAGTTGGCTTTTCATCGAAAATTCCAATATCATTCAAATTGGAATTTTCACAAAGTGCCAAACATTTTGCGGCACGAATGTAAACTTCATTATATTTTTTCCACTCTTTTAGAGCGTTTGATTTATCCAAAAAACTTTTTTCACGTTGTTCTTCAGAATCTCTGTATAAAACAACATTTTGCTTTACAATATCGCGAAATGGATCGGCTTGGCTCATTTGGATTTTAAAGTAAAACTGTTTTTAGGAACTTCAAGCAGGACATCACCATCATCCAGCACTAGATTTACATTGGTATCGCTAATCTCCTCGATTTTATTGATATTAAAAACATCATTGCGTGAAAGATATTTCGGCCATACTTCACGTAGTCGAGTCTTATCAATGTCAATGTCAACATTTTTAATCATTACGATTTTCATAGCTTTTTTATAATCTGTATCCTACTGATTGTCAAGTGCTACTTTTAGAATAAAAAATCCGAATGTGGAGGTCATTCGGATCATCAAGTTCGATACTGTTTTTAACGCAAAAATTTATGCGGGTATCTCCTTATGATCCATCATTTTTTCACATTCAATTGTTTGTATGTTTTTCATTTGGTGTACTGTATAGTAGTGTTACTTGAGTGTCAATAAATATTTAAGTTTTTCTAAAGTGCCCAACATTTCATCTCTTATATTAAGCAAATTAGTATCTTCTTCTTGTAAAACCGATGGTAATTGTTTACTTAAAAAGTCAATAGCTGTATTAATTACATTATTAATGTCACTTTCATCAATGTTTTTTAAATTAATATTAAATCCTTTGTCACTACGAATTTTACCATATTTACCCATGAATTCTTCAATAAAACTATCAATAGATTCATTAAGGTCTTCATAAGCATCACCCAATGCTTTGTGGGCAGAATAACTATCAGTTTGCCAATGATAAATTCTTAATTGATTCTGTAATTCTAATAATATTGATAGAAAATTCATCTTATGTATATATAGTTATAAAGTTTAAAAATAAATAAATTTATTATTTAATATTTTTCTTTATTTAGTTTTTCTATCAATAGTTCCACATCTTTATAGTTATTTTGTTTAACTATTTCTATATTCTGGAGATGTACATTACATATTATAATTTGATTGTCAAGTTCTTTAGTTTTTTTAATCAACGCTTGATATACAGGATCTTTTTCTATTTCTTCTCTTTCTTTAAAATACTGCATTTTTTTCATCTTGACAATGTTCTCAAGTTGATCTAGTTGTTTGACTGCCGGATTTGACAACAAATTAATCTGATTTTTCAATTCTGTGATTTGTTTATTCGAAGTGGTTTTGTATTGCTCCATTTCGTTTCTATAAGAAGAGCGAGTAAAAATGAATGTTCCAAATACAGGAACTGTAATCGCTATAATTATAATTACAAATAATTTAATTTTCTCATTGATAGAAAACCGAGATTCTTCTTTGGGGGAAGGTTTCGGAATTGAAGACATATCTGAAGAATTTTTGTTGTTTAGATTTGGTGGTAGTGTAAGTTGGCCCATAAAACATTTGTATAACAACTATAAATAGTATTAACTTACAAATGAATTAATATTTTTCTACCGTCTGCACCACTATATTTGAAATGTTTAATTGGAACACTAATATTTAGTTTTTCTTTGATGTGACCAAAAGAATTTGGTCTTACATACGCCAAAGTCATGTGCGGCTTGTATTCTGGAAATTTATCTTTATTTGGAAATTTGTCTGCTCTAGCTCTCAATTCTCTTAATACGGGACTTTCCGCATCAAACTTAACAACATCAAATTCACTGTTGTTAAACTGTGTCAATGCATGCAAAACAATATTAAAAGGTTTTATACCTCGTAAAATCGTTGCCAAATCTTGCTTATTCAAATCGGGCGCATATCCAAATTTTACAGTTACATGCGGTTCGTTATCATAGCCATAACTGTCATCGTCTGGCTTTGTGTATAATAAACTTTGAGGTATTACAGTTTTACCAAATTTAACAATATGTGGACCGTGAGTTGGAGGCACGATTGCCATGAGGCAACCATATTCATTTTTATGATTCATATATTAAAGAGACTTTGAAGCGTTTTTGTATAACAATGCAGCATTGGTTTTCATTCTACGTTTTACTTGGTCTGGACCTGACTTTGCATTAGAGTGATTCAAATACTCTGCTGCTGCCTTTTTCCAATCCTTGGCATTTATTAACTTGATAGTTTTTTGTCCTAAATCACCACGATACAATGCGTTAACAATTGCATTCTTAGTATTTTTATCAAAGCTATTGTAGTCTGGAATCAGCTTGGATGCTAGTTTTTCTTTTATCTTTACATCAACGTTGAATAGTTTTTCAACTTGATCTTTGGTCAATGTTTGTGATCCTTTCAGCAAAGAATCATAATCAACAGATCCACCAAAAATCGTCTTAATAATATTTCTGTCAGTTTCACTGCCATCCAAATAATGACCTATTCCAATTGTAGGATTTCCGACATGATCTTTATATACCTTTGTTTTTAAGCCTTCCCACTGGCTAATATAATCAAACATTGAGCTGGTTGATATATTTGAAGGTTTAACTTCTTTGCTTGTTGACGGTGTAACAGTCGGCGTACTTTTTGGTTTTGTAGATTGGAGATCGGCAGCAACAGAGTGTTTTACAGTAGAAACATTTACAGGTTTTGCTTGTGTAGGATTAAATGCCAATGCTGCTGCCAAACCACCAACAGATGCAAGTCTAGGAACATTACCAAACCATCCTTCTGTAAGAAGAATCTGTTCAAGTTCCGCGTCAATGTTGTAATTATTAGATTGCATCTATAATAAATATTATATTAGAACTTTACAGTCCATTTTTTTTGGTGGTCTGCTGCTTGAGCTTGTTGTGCTTGATGTTGCGCTGCTAATTTAGCTGCCAGTGCGTCAACTTGAGCTTGTTTTGCTGCTTCACGTTGCGCTGCTTGTGCTTGTTGTTGTGCAAAATTAGGATTGTTACTAACAATACCTATTGGTTTTTGTGTTACGATTCCACCTGCGACTATCATAATTTTATTCCTTTATATTAATGTTTCCATTATCGATAAATATGTAGAATTTTTCTGTTTGCCACGGGCAACGCTTTCAATTCTTGCATCTTTATCTTTAACATTTGTTTTTATCAAATCAATAATAACTTTTTCAGCTTGTTCATTGCCCACGTTAATTGTAGATAACTTGGTTCTGGTTCCATATTTTATCTCACATGTTTCCTTGCCACATTTGTATTTTATAATAAATCCATTTGTGGCATGCAATGATCCCATTCTGCCCATTTCAAATTCAAATTTGTCGGTTTCAAATATCATATAATTTTTCCATGTTTTTTAAAAACGTATTGTTTGTGTGTTCTTGCAAATATATCAATTAAGTCTTTTTCTGATTCGTAGCGTTTGAGTTTTTCATTTAATTGTTTAATTTCTTCTTTTAATTTCCAAAACGCTCTTGTATATTTATCAGATTTATTAAACAATTCAGTATTTGCATGTCGATGCAATTCCTGTAAACGTCGAGTTAATATTTTGAGACGTTTCTTTTCTTCTTTGAGGTTGAAGTTTGCAAATTCACTTAAAAAATTATCAATTTGCTGTTGTTGTGTTTCAATAACAGCTTCAACAATAAGTTGCTTTAATTGGTTCTTTGTCACTTGTATAAATAGTTTTTTAAACCATGAAAACAATGAATTGTTTGTATTGCATTTCTTGCAATTTTCTCACGCTATATGACTTTATTATATTTGCTAATTGATCATATCCATATTTTATTAGCAATTCAATAATGGCGTCAATATCATATTTTTTAAACTTTTCTTTTGTTTGTGGAAAGTTTGGTAATTGCAATTGGTTTGCTTGATTTATCGCAAGCGCATATTTTTCAACACAATCATTTAAAGCGTTTGTTATTTCATAATCCGAGTCAAGCCGGTTAAAGTTTGATGTGCCGATATTGTTTTCAATTATATTTAATAACATATCTACTCCTAGAACTTTATTAACGTAACTTACCAATGCATAATTGAAAAAATTGGCGTTACTTGGTGAATCTCTGTATAAAAAATTATCAAACTCTTGCAAACTTCTTATATGCATATCTTGCCACCCATATTCACCAATAGCCGAAGAAGCTATGTGCCGGCACATTTGTTTTACTATTTCTTCGCCAACAAATTCATCAATAAATTCTAATAAATCACCCCGACTGAATTTTTCTGCATATTTGGGATATTTTACTCTTATTAGTCGAATATATTTCGCTAGAATATCATCAACTACTTCACGTTGCATATATTCTTCTATTTCTTTTTCTTCTTTTTCTTGAGTATAAGTGTCTCTACGATCTGCACCATCATGATTGTTATACAAATAATCATTTATTTTATCTACCACATATTCTGGGACATAAGAATAAAAACTGCTGTTGCGAACACTTGTTCCATAATCTTTAACATCATACATATACGCATAATCCAAATCACTTTCTCCCGGTTGAACAGTTAAACAAAGTTTCCAATCTAAGCTACTTGATGTTTTCTTTCTATTTTTAAGCATGATGATGGCTTCACCATCCTCATTGTAATGTTTATCCCAGTGAGATTCTGAACTTGTACTAATACACCAACGAGTGCTTCCACCAAAAAACATACTTGCATCATGTGTTTTAGGAGCCACAACCAACCAATTTTTATCATTTACAATTATATCTGCGCCTTGAAGTATTTTTTGTCTTGATGAAGGTTCTGTTTGTTTGTGTACCAATGATTGCAATTGATCAAATGATTTGAGAGAGTATATATCAACGCCTTTGATATTTTTGTGAAACAATGCAATGTCTTTCATCATTTCTTCTGGAGATATATAATCGTCATCTTCATCTGCTGCCACAAGAGATTTACCTATCCAATCTAAATATTTCTGATTTTTACTAGGATCATTGGCAATAATATAATTAACAGTCGCAGGTGCCAATTTGTAGGCATACTTTTTCTTAAAATCTGATATTCTACCTTCTAGTATCAAGTGGTCTGTTGGTATAGGCATATCAATAAATATACTGTCTCTCAGTAAAATTAGAAAAAAACCCCGTCGTTTTTGACGGGGTTTTGTTATTAAACTGTATTTTCTGCAATATATTGACTTGTATCACTAATCAATTGATTTTCGTCAATATTGTCTAGTTGATCGCCATATCGTTTCAACCAATACAACTGAATTTTACCAATGATTGGTCCCGGTTTGATTGCCGGAAACTTTTGCATCAGCCAATTACCATTGTATTTGCTCTTGGGAGGAATATAATCTTCAATAGCTTTGCATTTTGCCAAATACTCAGCGTACTTGTCAGGAAACAACAATTTGAAATAATAGTCATCGTCCATCTGACTGCGCTTCTTATTTAGGTCAACCAATTTACCTTTAAGATCACGGGCACTTGGGCGACCTGCTCGCATACGTTTACGATCACCACGATTCAAATCGCTTCCAATCAAATAGCTGCTATCAAACAAATCACTGTATCCAATAAACTTGGAAATATCTTCATTGTTTTGAATATGATAATAGGTGTGAATAATGTTTCCATACCCCATCATCTTCAATCCATCAACCAAGTTGTGAGTCAATAGAATATAATGATATTGCCCCTTTTTGTCCACATAGATTTTAAACATTCCTTTGTTGCCGTAGTTAAACTTTAGCTTTCGAGTAACTACACCCAAAATACCACTAAAGTCGTTGTAGGCCAAATACATCAGAGTAGAATCATATTCTGCTGGACTTGCAAAAATGAAATCCACATGAACTTGTTTATTTATAGCCGAGCTATGAAACAAACAATGCATAATAGGGCCGTTATTAACCGTTTCAACTAGGTAATTTTTAAAGTGATCTGAATATACAAGATATGATCGAATATACTCTTTCAAGTCCGTGCCCGGTGAAGTTTCCACCACAATGTCAATATCACCATGATCTTCTTTACTAGGCAATGGTTTGCTCAAATCCATGCGACTAATGTATGTGCTACCAGCAAAAATGCCGCGAATTTCGTTAAACACAGCATTCATTTCTGCCGTGGTTACACGGGCGGCACGTTCACCAAATAGTTTCGTTTTTGGCTTTGGCACATCAAATACATCTTCGTTGTTCATATGGCAACAATACCTAGAAAAATGAAAAAGTCAAGGTTTTTATAATAGTTGCTTCATATATATGTATATATGAGTAACAATAATTATGCATTGAGTGTTTTTGAGAAGAATCCTGATTTTGCTTTTAGATTAAAAGAGCAAGTAGCTGAGATCAAAAAATCACACAAAAATTTAAGTGAAGCTGCTACCAATTATACTGTTAAGTACAACGAGGAAGTAAAAGAGGGTACAAAAAAAATGCAATTATTGATTGCCGAGGGTAAAAAACAGGGTTTTACAGAACAAGAAATTCTTGAAACACAAACCAATTTTTGTCCAACAGTACGAACTCCAATATTAAATATGCTTTATTTTCTATTGCGTGAACATCCAGATGCCAACAACATTAATTTCAACAGATTGGTTGAAGACTTGGATAAGAATCCAGAATTGTTGTTAAATGAACAAAATACCAAATTTGGTAGCTGGCAACATGATGAGGCAACTGAAAAAACTGCTGAACATGCACCCGCAATGGATGAATTTATTTATGGTGAAATGACACACTCAACTTATCAAACAATCAAGAAGTTGAAACGTCTTTCACAAAGTCCAAATAAAGCAGAAGCATTTGCGGCGTATAGCAAATGTCTTGAGATGTGCAAGAAGTATAACCTTGAATTCGATAAAGTAAAAGTTTAATTTATCTTACTTTGGTGTCTTAAAGAAAAACTTAGCTACAACCTCAGTAAATCCTTTGATATTCAAGTGTGGCACTGTTGTACCATGAATAACTTGTTTGAATGCACCGGATGTATATAAATACTCAACTACATAATAAAAATATTCTGGCAATAATATATTTTTATCTGTAATTACAGCATAATAATTGCCCTTTTCTGGTTTTACTTTAAACGGTTTGCCAGCATTGTTACCATCCATTTGAATATAAAAATCACCAACACCACTGCTTCTAACATCAAAAGGCAATATAATCATTGCTTCTTTTAAGATTGATTTTAACGATATTTTATTTTTCATACAGGTACTAATTTTTTATTTGTAGGAATTGGCGCTACCGGTTCAGGTTCATCAGGAGCATTATCATCTCCGCCCAATTTATCTATCAATTGTTTTGCTTTGATCATTAAATTTCTTATATTATTTGAATTAACGATTCCGATATGAATGTCTTTAACATCTTCCATGTCATCTATACCGATAATGTCTTTGGTGTATGTAACTGGTTTATACGTTAAAACAGCACTTAACATAACTTGAATATTTGGAGAACGCAATATATCTTCCGGCGTTTCAATTTTGGGTATAGATTCAGAAGATTGAACCATATCCATAAATTGATTGGTTGTTAAATGTTTCAATTCGCTTTTCGAAAATTTCAAGTGATAAAAATGAACTGTCATTTCTAAAGGAATATTACGATACTTAAAAATTAAAACAGCACTAAAATGCGAATTTGCAAATTTTGGACCTTTTGAAAAATTTGTTTTTTGTATGTTTACATCGTCAACATCAAAAATAGTCTCAATTGCCGCTTTGATTTTACGACCAAACGAATCGTGGGTTAAGTTACTTTCAACCAATAATTTTGCGTATCTAGATAAATGCATATTTTATATATATTATTATCTATACCAATTGTTTCCTAATTCTTTACTAAAGAATTCATCTGGCTGTAATTGTTTAATAATTTTAATTTTGTTAACATCCAACATAGGTTCTCCGTCACTACCCAAATCATTCAATTCTTGACCTTGAATCAAATAAACAGGTCGTCCTTCTCCTATAGTTATATCATATATCAAACTATGAAGTGCTGAAAATTCTTCCAATTGATCTTCAATTATTTCCCATTTATTTTTTTCTATATTCCATTTAACAGGATAAGAACTAATTCCTATTTCCATTTCGTTGGTGGCATAGTTTTTCGATTTGCCGCCTTTTGGCAAATCACCAAAACGAATATAATACTTATCTGCTGTAAATTTTGATTTATAAGAATCTGGATGTTCATCACCAATCCGACCAAAAATGGATGGTTTACTCAAAGCGCGTGATCCTGCTATGAGTTTTTCCATTGTTGATTTGTGATGATTCCAGACATAAGTTAATTTTTCTTCACGATTTTTGCCGGGAGCTTTTTCAATTAAAGACTCAATATATTTTTGAATGAATTCATATCTACGTTCGTATTCTTTTTTATTAACTTTTTGTTCAAAAAATGGAAAATCATCGCCATATGATGCCTTATAGTCTGGTTCTTTTGGTTTGTAATTAATTTTACGAACCTGCTTTCTCTTTGGTAATTCTCCACCTTTTAACATAGGAGAAGCAATATATTCGTCATATGGATAATCTGTTTCTGCATCAAATGCTCGTTTTTGAATTTGATGAATTGATTCTCCTTGCCAAAATGGATCAATTAAAACAAATTCTCCATTTGATCTACGCATTATATTATGCACATGCATATCAAGTTGACCGAAATTAGCATTGGTTAGTAAAAAATTATAATCTTCTTTAAATTGTGGTAATGAAGGATATTTGGATTCTAATGTTTCCAACTTGTGCTTCATTTCAATCCACATGTTGTCTTTTTCATTATCACGACTATATTTTGCAATCATATCATCAACAAATTCATAGTTGTAATACAAATAATATTCAATTTCTCCAAATATGTCTCTATTAATTGGATATAGTTTTTCTGTTTTAACTACATACAAATAAGGATGTGATTCGGATCTTTTGAAATGAGGTACAATTTTACGAGGCTTGTCATAAAATACAGGAAATGAAGAACGTGGATTCTTCAAAGCAAATCTTACAAATTTAATATACGGCGCATCGTCATTAAATACTTTCAATACGTATTTCCAAGAAGGATGCTCCATTACAGTTGCATATTTTCCTTGTCCAAGAACTTTGCCACCATGTGATTCAAATTTACGAATCAAATCATACCATTCAGTATCATCATGTTCTGGATTCAATAAAAAAGAATAAACACTATCAAACGCTTCGTTTATCAAATAATTGTAGAAATCGCTATATTGCATAGTTATAAATATAAAAAAAGACCCCGTAACTCATAAAAGTTACGGGGTTTGGTTAATTTATTGCAGTTTGGTAATCAGGTTCCAAACATTGTCTTCATCTTCTGGACACAAATCAATACCATAAGTATCCAAATGATACGGTTTATCGGGCACCCAACGCCATTTAGTTTGCTTTGTTCGTCCCGGCCAAATTTGATTATGGCTATCAACAGTATCACTAATTTTTACCGCTTTATAATGAATCGCCCCATAACTATCAATATACCCAATAATCCATTTGATTTTCATAAATTTACAATTTTTCGAGCAATTTCAAGTGCCTGTTGACGATTTATATTTGGGTTTTCATACCAAGCATCAGTCACTGCACTCATAATCTTCGCAAATTGTGGACCCGGTTTCAAGCCCAAAGCAATCAAATCGTTGCCATTGATAGGTAAATTTGGTTTTTCAGTCGGCATTTGCAATGCTGCCAAACGCTTTCTAACATTTTCAATTTGATTTGGCATGCTGCTTGCTTCGCTATGTGCAATATTATCTGCATGCATTACATCAAGCAAATTTTCCAATTGATCGCCAAGAGTAACTTTAAATTTACGCAACGCTTTATCGCTCAGTTTAACTGCATCATCGCCGCCGCTCTTTAAGCGCATGTGATTTTGAACACCCAAAGCAACGGCGTCAGCCAATTCATTTGGATATTTCAGTCGCTTCATAATGTCTTTTGCCATATCAGCACCACTGTCTTCGTGTCCATAAAAATGAACACCTGTAGGAGTTACACTACGAGTAACAGTTTTGCCAATATCGTGAAACAATGCCATTAAACGTTGAGCCAACACAGGTTTAGTTTTCTTCAGAACTTCCAACGTATGTGTAAATACATCATGCTTATGATGAACATTTTGTGTCATCTTGTATGCACTTTTAAATTCTGGAATGATATAGTTTAACAATCCTGTAATGCGTAGCAATTTAATTGCTCTATCTGGACTACCGGTTACAAGCATTTTATCCAGTTCATCACGAATACGTTCATTGCTAATATTTTTTAATTGTGATGAATTGCGCTTCAATGCCCGAATCATAAATAATGGCAAATCCCAATCATATTTGAAAGCAAATCGAACCGCTCTCAACATACGAAGAGGATCTTCACTGAAAATAATATCAGGATTCAATGGAGTGCGAATAATACCAGCGGCAATATCTTGTTTACCCAATCCAGTCAAATCCAAAATTTCACCATTAGTCAAGTCTTTCAACAGACTATTAACAGTAAAATCTCTACGATTAACATCATCGGCAAGATCACCAGAACTTACTTCTGGCTTGCGACTGCCACTACTATATTTTTCTTTTCTGGTTGCAACTGCTTCAATATCGACATCACTCAAATCAATACCATTATGAACGATACCACTCAATGTAAATTTAGCAGTACCATATGTAGGAAACAGCACAGGATTGCTGCCTTCCTTGAAATTATTCATGTATTGAGTTGCCCATTTGGCAAATTCCATACCAGCATCAATGCCGCCTGTAACAACAACATCCAAATCTTTTGGATCTTTACCAAGTTGCATATCACGCACAGCACCGCCTGCAAGGTAAACTCTTCCTTTGAATGGCCCATTACGTACCAAATGCTGCAAATAATCCAATGCAGCATTTTCTTTTGCTCCTTCCATCAATAACTCTTTTAAACTAATCATAAATTCATTCCAAGTTTTCTATTGTTCCCGTAAGTGTAATATGTTTACGAATAGGTGTCCATTCTGTAATTGTATTACTATCTTTTGCTTTGCCGCCGTCAGCTTCATTCACGGCAATGGTTACATGAGGAAATGCATTATTCGTGGTTCCTTTGTATCCAACAACTTTTACAGCACATGCTTTATCACTTTTACCAAAGTGTGTCAACATCAAATTCACAGATTTTCCAACATTATCAGCACATTCATTGAACGGATCAATAGTCATATGATGACATTTTAATGTCCAATTTTGAGGAATCAAATCGCCAAATAAACTTTTAAGTTTCTTTTGTGATACTTCATCCAACAAAACCGCACAATACTTTTTATTTGTATTTTCATCAACTCCAAGCGGTTTTCTTTTCATTTCAGGCGTATCAGGAGCATATCGCTTGATATTGTACGATTGACCATAAATATGAGTTCTTTTTACATCATACTTGTTTTTTTCCAACCAGTTTTTTACGGCTAATAATTCTTCTCTTGATGGCTTTTCCCAAAATGTTAACATATTAACTTCTGGTACAAATCTCCATGTAAGTCCACTTTCGCTCCATTCTTGAGGATGTCTTGCATCATCATCTGTAACAATCTTTACTTCTATTTTGCCATTATTAAATGCTTTTCTTCCAATATAACCCAAAAGAAATGGTTCAGACGCAGCTTCTTTCAATGATTCGTAAAATTCTCGGTATAAATTCATATCCTATAAATATTAGAGTTTTCGTTTTATATTGTTAAAGTAATATACTGGTATTAATATTGCAGTAATACCTAATAAAACGTATAATGAATTTGATTCAGGTATAGTAATATATTCGTAATTAACAACAAGTTCTAATGCATTGTATTTACTTGCTCCTTGGGTATAAGATATGTCTCCGTTGCCGGTTGCATATCCTTTTATGTAAATAAATGATGATTCATTTATTAAAAACGACAATGTACCAGTTCCAATATAATTTGCGATATTATTATCAAACAACACATCAGATGCAACACTATTTATTAGTCCTGACGTTCCGCTGATGGTAGTTAATGGAAAAACATTAACAAAATTAGTAGAATATTGCCCACCAAAATCAGATTCTATTAAATTTACACTTGTTGAAGTTGTAAATGGACCTTCTACTTGCATATACATATTATTATATGCAAACTCAAAATCACCGTATGTATTTGGTCCAGTAGATACAAAATAATTAAATGAGTAAAATCCTCTTATTTGATACGACACACTAACTAGTGTCGAATTTACAAACAAATTATTGTCCCATTGAGGTATTGTTATTGTTTGTTGGGTATTGATTCTACCTATTGTATTTTCTGTGTAATCAAAATTAGCAGGTAGTGTATTTGTATAACTTACAACGTCGGCAACGGCAGTAGATATAAAAATTAAAAAAGCGAGAAATATTTTATTCAGGTTCATTTTCGATAAAGCCTTCTAAATATAAATATTCCATCGTTTTCTGAACCTTCGCTTGATATTCATTTATTTTATCTTGATCTTTTGCAAGAACTGCGGCTTCATCTTTTGGATCAACATCAAAATACACTTTATTATCGTGTGTAATAGTTACCGGCAATTCTGTATTATTTACCGAGTATTTGATGTCTTTTGGTTTGATTGTTACTTTCTTTTTTGAACTCATAGTGATACATAGTATCATTATAAAAAATTAGATTCAATTTCTTATATCTGATAATCTTGAACTGTGGTTTCGTATGATACCTTTATGTTTTTTGCTCGCACTGAATGTGGTGGTACTCCGTCTTTGGTAAAATAGAACAATTGTGTTTTTATAGACTGCTCCATTAATGCTGTAATCATATCATATGCATTTGGATTCATTTTTGTATCTTCTATTTTAATAGGAACATCAAACTCAACCGTGTATTTTATGTGTTTTGCTTTCATTTGTTTTGTTTACTCGTAACAGTAATCATATTCAACTTTTTTAGTTTCAACCTTTGATTTTTCTGTAAATATTAAAAGATCGTCGCAGTCATTTACGTTGGATAATAGTGCGTGTGGTTCTTTATCAAATGATATTTTTTCCAATATTTTTTCATCATAAAGATGATTTAAATTTTTATTTTCACGGGCAATATTCATAAATGCAACAACAATGAATTCTTTAAATTCATTTACAGTAAGACTGCCACGACACATATTTGCATTTTTTGTGGTAAGTCTAATGTTGCCGGGAAGATACCCCACTGCATTATCTATTCTGTCAATACTGTAAACCAAAGGAGAAACTGCATTTCTATCTGTATAAAAAGAACAAATTGGTGTATTTGTTACCGCACATCTACCATTTTGTTCAACAAAGATTTTATTAATATAATCGCCAGTTATTTTAAATTCTAACCCGCGTTTTTTTATCTTGCTCTGTGCTTTTTGATAATGCGATTTACTAATCAAAAAATTTTGCTGCATATGAAGTAGCAAAATTTGAACCGCATTTGTTGAATTAAAAATTTTCTTTGAAAATTCAGATATTAATATTTCTCCATCTAAATACGATTGATAATGTAGGTTGAATTTATATAAACATTCATCTGAAAGTTTGTCACCATTTGATGCCCAAAATCTCGTATAAAATGAAGCCATTTCTTCAGTGACATTCGCACATTCAGCCAATCTCTTCATGTTTTTTGGAAACATCAAATATGCACGTTGTAAATCTTTATATACTGACGTTTTCGTTAATTCAGTATATAAAAGCAAGTCGGTGCAATAAATATGCATTGCTCTGCGAAAATCTGAACTTGTGCAATTTGGATATTTGGATTTAACATACGGCTGTGCCATTTCATATTTTGGCATTAGTTCATTGTGTTCTTTTTTGTATTGATCACAATATTCACGTATTAAACTTGCTACATTTTTTAAGTAAATTTCGTCATCTTTAAATCCATCTTCAGCGTATATCATAACGTAGTTATATACTCATAAGTATATCAAATCATCAGTTATAAACAACATATAATAATTTTTTAAATTGTTTTATTTTGGATTGCGGTGCATATTACCACCTAAATCCGGGTTATAATCGGGGTTACTATAATTACTGACAAATCCAAATCGTTGATAAAATCTTTTTATTCGATCAGTGCTGGTTGTTTTTTTAAAACCATTTCCGCCGCCATATCCTCTTGTAGCTGTATACAATACGATGATTCGTTGATATTTGTCTGCGATACGACATAACTCATTCATGTATGCAGACCCAGTTCCAACAGGCGCTGTTTTTTTAGCCACTAATGCGTCTAATTTAATGTGATCTACATATCCGTATGCTCTTGAATCCAAATTTTCTTCGTACTTTTTACTCAAATCATTTAATTCCTGTCGTAATGAATCGTCTATTTTATTTTTTTTGCTTGGCAATTCAACTCGTCCGACGAGTCCATTTGATTCTGTAATACGTTCTCCTCTGTTAATCGTTTTATAAGGACGCAACGATGCCACATTTTTGCTTTCAATTAGTGAAAATGGAACATCACTATAATAGTCACCTACACTATACACTTCAATATTAAAATATGGTCCGGCAAATCCATTTTCATCAACTGATTTGTTATTTTGTTCATATTGAGTAATTTCTGCGTCATAAGCATCACTTAATCCAGAACTTATTTTTTTCAAATCTTCGGATGTTAAATTCCATGTGTCTACGTTGTTTCCACGAATAGCTTTCCATCCCCATTCACGCATTGCAAAACGTCTTACATCAATACGATCATATGCAGCATCAACCAATTCATCAAATTTTGCATTTTGTAATACATGTTTGCCATAATACTTTAAACAATCTTTTGCTGATATTTCCCCGTCTACGTATTGTGTTTGTATTTCTTCAGGCAGATCATTTTGTATGGCTTCATAAATTTCATCATCCATATCTGGTATATATGGTTCATCTGCATCTATACCTATGTGCGACAGAACTTGACTGGCGGCACTTTGTATAACAATCGCTTCATGATTTAAATCACCAACATCACCATCAGCAAATTGAACGTATCCATCTTGTATCCAATACTCGCCTCGAAAATTATTATTTTCTAAAAGAATTGCTTCTGCAAGTTGTTTGTATGTTATCATATTTAAAATAAATATTCCCGAAAATGGATATAATCGGGAATATTTCAATCATAATAGATGATAAACGCAACTTTTACGTTATTAGTGCTGTCGTTTCTTTGGATGGAACATCTTCAATAAACACTATATTATTGGCTTTTCCTTTTAAAACAACATGCGGCTGTCGTTTATTATGATGTGTATGAACGCTTACGCTGCAAATAATATGATCTACAATGTGACATACACCTTTGTAATGAACAGTCATTTTAGGTGCATTGGCACTGCGACTTGCAGGTTTGTTGTAATGAAAGAAAAATACTCTTTTACTCATGTGCATTGAGATTATATCGGGCAGCTACATAAGCATCATCAATTTCTTTTACAAATGGAAATTCCAATTGTCTGTCGTTGTATTTTGCACGAATGTTTGAATACATAATTTTCAATTTTTCTTCTGATAATAGATTTTCGTTCATACGTAGATATTTTCTAGACTGATATTTACGGTATTCAATACTAAACATAAATTTGACCAATATCAATAGGCCAATAGTAATTAGTATTGCAACCCAAATATCAGGTTGATTGTTTCTCAATACGGAAATTTCATTATTTTGTGATGTGATGTTGTTTGTGAATCCAGACAAAATTATAGTTGTATTTGTAAACATATTATTTAGGTCCAGTAATATTTGCGACAAGATTAATAGGTGTTCCCTCACTGGTCATAAATGCGGGTTGTGGCAATGGAGTACCGCTATTATTCTGCGAAGTAAATGGTGTATTTATAGTACCTGAATAATAATGCGGATATATTCCCAATGCAGTCGCCAATGCATAATAAAGATGATATGCATCTGCTTGAGAAAGTGTGAAGTTTTGATCTTGTAATGTAACGTGTATTACAGTAGTAGCTTTGATTGTAGTGTCTTTTTTTGTGTTCATACTACGACAATCTAACACAAAATGATAATCACGTCAATTTATTATATTCTGCAACTACTATATATTTAATTTCTTACATCATACGATGTGGTGCATTTTTTCTCGGCCTAATTTACCAAATACATAGTAAATAGCGTATCTTGTATCGTCATTAAATTCGGTAGGATCATTAAGTACAGGATCTTTTTCTAAATGAAGAATTGTAGCATTTGGATTTTTGATGCAATAAAGATATACTTTATTTATGTCAGCGTTTTTATATTTCTTTTTTGATTCTGCCGCGAAACGTTGAACGAGTTGACTGTATGACATCGTTGATTCATCAATATCTTGGTCAATTGATTTATTTTTTTTATAGTTTGGGTCCAATAGAACATCTCTACGAAATCCTTTTAGTGTATTAACTTCACATTCTGGACATACTTTTGCTAATGGAATACCACGACTATCTAATTTCCAGTCACTGTCTAATCCGCTTCCACATTTACATTTGCTGGATTCTTCTAATTCCTTTAACAAATTATGTCGATTATAGGAAAAAGTTTTAGCGGCCAAATTATTTTCATTCAAAATTTCTTGAATGCATTCTTTTATCAAACTGACAAGTGTTTCTTTTTTCATACAATATAAATATTACATTTAAATGATATAACTTATTTTAAATTAATTATAAATAGAAATATTATAACCATTAATTGTTATTATAATCGTTTAATTAGCCATCCATTTTCCAAAATATTGTCCAATCCATAATAATCTATGATGACCAACTGCAACAATATATCTTTCTTCACTAGGCGTATAGTTATGCATTTATTTTTCTCCCTGCCATTGTTCGGGTGGAATGTTTTTTTGATATGACGTAAAAAACTTAGATCCTGCTGGAGTGGCATGTGAATAACTTATTTTTGCATTTGGAAATGATTTTCTTATGATAGCTATCATTTTTTGAGCAATGGTATTTCGTCGATATTTGGGACGGACTGTAATCATATCAATATAAATTTTATCTTTATTTGTCCATCCTTCTATTACGCCTAAAATGTGTTCTGTTCCGGGTTTCTGAAAACGATTTTTCCAAATATCAGTTATTGGGCTGCCGCCGCTGGTAAATGTTCCTCTAGGAACCGTTAAATATGGTATCTTGTTGTTTATCATGTCCTGTGCTGATTGTTCACTATCCATAAAATATATCAGCGTGTAACCTTCTCCAAAAAATGAATTTGAATGTGGCATTCTAAACATAACAATGTTTTTTTCCACGGCAGCTAAATCTAAATTTTTTAAAGGTACATTATTTGCCGTCACCGTTTTCCCAGTTAATTCAATGTCTGGAGTATCTTCATTTAATAAATTTGTATAAAAATCAGTGTATTTCATATTTTAATTACCATAGTTTATTTTAATTGCATTGATCGCTTGTGCTTCATCAGGAGTTGATTTTTTTTGCAATAAATAATCATACTCGCCATCTAATACGTTTTGTACTATGCTTGGCTTTTCATTTACAATATATCTATAGTGATGATGCCACGGTTCATGTATTGCAATGAATTCATTTGGTTTTATATCACCTTGAAATGTAAAATCATTGCTTTTACCTGAATAAAACTCAGCACCTCTATAAGCATCTGGTTTAGAACCCCACATGCTGAATCTAGGATCATCAATAGGTACACTAAATTCTACATATTTTTTGTAATTACCGGGTTGCTTCAATGAAGCCCAAACAAAATCTGGCTCTCCATACATATGTCCTTTCGCTTTGGAAATCAATAAACCATCTCTTTCAAGTTCATCATTGCTTGCGTCGGTATAATGATACAATCTAAGATGATTACTCGGAATAGGAACTGTTCCCGGTTCTTTAGGAACATCTATAATTTTTTTATCAACTAAAGACTCAAATAATAAATGTTTATAATAATCTGTATATTTCATTTTTTATCTTATAAATAGTAATTTTTGTATAATAAATGTTCCGTCACGCCGGTTAGCATTTGATATGTTTGTTTTGATACTTGAGATTCCCAGTTTTTTCCGACACTTGTTATCATCAAATCTATTAATTTTTGCTTATCAAAAGATTTAATAAGTAAAGTAATTAATGAATCTTTATCTGATCGTTTCGACATGTTATATCCAATTATATGATCACTTAATAATGAAATTTTTTCCGCACCCAATATATTTCCTATTTTTTCAAGATCAACACTCATGGTACAACTAATTATATTACCTATTATGGCACTGTTCATATTTCTACCTGATGCAACTAACTGTTTTATCAAATATTCAAACAATGGCGGCTTTCTTGATGCACTTGAAAAAAAATCATATGAATTATCATAATATGCATTGTATGATGCGTCGAAAACTTCTAATGCTTTTGATACATTATTTGCTCCCAATAATTCCAAAAGTTCTATGTTTTTGCTAAAATTTTTCTCAAAAAAACTATGTTTTAATAAACTATAAACACTTTCGTTATTCAAATTATCAATTTTTTCTTTATCGATTAAATCAAACATTCGTTTAATATTATTTGAAAATGTCAATATTGCTTCTACCTCGTTTAACAGTTTACCGCTTTCTAGTTCATTTCCCTTTGTTTTAATTATCAATTCGCAAAAATTATCAATAGAATTTTTGTCAACAACAGATGGTGAATAGCTTTTAACAACTTCGCTTAATAAAAAATACAATTCAGATCCTTTCATTGCATTTGTTATTGCCGTCGCACCTATAATTTTGAATAATAATGGTAGTCTGACATTTGAACTTTTGTCGTTGAATTTATTAGGTTCACCAAGTGAACTTTTAATAATTGATCTAATATCGTATCCAGTTAATTTTTCAATAAGTTTTTTTGGAATCAATGACGCGATTAGTGGCAAATTTATTGTTGGTGTGTTGTATAAAATAGTTGAAATTCCATATTCTGGCATACGATTTCTTATGTTTTCAACTCCTCCCATTTTTTGTACAAAATTAAGAATTTTATTTCTGTCACCTCTTACCACAGTCATTATAAAATCGTACATAAGTGGCCCTATTTTTAAAGAATCTTTAAAAATTGGTGCAAGTTTCTTGTGTATTATTTTATTTTGGCTTTTAAACAACATCTTTAATGTATTCTGTGTTAAATGTTGCCAAATTGAAAAATCTACATAATCAAAAATTTTTTCAGGATTTTTGTTTGTCATTAATATCCATGCTAAAAGATCGGCAACATATTCTTTGTTCAATCCAAGAGGAACTTCATTGGCATGTTCAATTTTACCTTGTTTATACAGTTCAAAAATTTTGTTGCTGATGGTGTTTTCGTCATCTGTATCAAAGCCATACATATGATTTCTTAAAATATAATCACACTCTGTTATACTCAATTTATCACGATATTTTAAAATCAAGTCGATTACCGATATAAGATTATTTACATTATCAGTATAAAAATTACGATACGTAGGTCCATAATTACTAGATGAATACCCCTCCGGAGCTTTAATAGAAACAAATTTCATATGTTCACCCAATATTTGAACAATTTGTTTTGTTATTTCGAGATCATCATATAACTCAAATGCTTTTTGTGGGTATCGTTTGAATAAGGTGGTTAATGTATCAAGTCCAAGTAACTTTATTACTTCATCTAAGTCAGCACCAAACATTTTTATAAATCTAAAAAAATCATCGTCGGTTTTAAATTGTAAAATTCGTGCAGCATTTGGTGATGCTGCAATCGCTTTAAAGTCAATATCACTCAAATCCCATAAATATAGTTGATTTTGTTTATACAATTCGAATCTTCTAATAGATATTTCAGTTAGTCTTTTGAGTAAAGACTTATTTTTTTTGATTATTTCATATTGACCCGGTGTAATTCTTATTCCAAATCCAATATATTTATTTTTTAAATCATCCGGCAGAGATTTAAATTTAAAATCCGTTAATTCATTATTTGGAATAGCAATATCCAAATATGATTCTTTTTCTTTGTAATTTAATTTTGCAAATTCTCGATCACTCAATCCATCTATGAACCGTTCATAGTTTTGTTTTTCAATATCAGACAACGGCACATTTACAAAATATTCTTCCATTCCATTTAATTTTGGCTGAATTCTTAAAATGTGATTCCATGACATTGTTGCGTCTCCGTTGTTGTCAGCATTTGTAACAATATAATCTCCATCTTTAGTTTTTTGGATTACAAAGAAATGCCACGGATTTTTAAATGTTCCATCAAATCCATGTTCAAACTCTTTTTGTGTTGCTTCAATATCTTTTACAAAATAGAAACTAGGTTCATTATATTTATAACGATATGTGTTATACATGTTGCTTGAGTCACTTCGACTTATGCACCAGCTATAAGGTTTATCGCCTTTGTATCTAATACAAGCATGTTTATCCATCGCATAGTATATTTCCAACCCATTTTTCTCAACAAGCGGCTTGCCATCAACTTTAATATCAGTGAATTTCTTTCCTTTGGATTTTTCCAAATCAATTTGACCATTTACATAATCGACAAATGCTTCAAAGTCTTTCCAATTATTATATTTACTAATATCATATCGATCATTACCCTTTGCTATATTAAAGTCGTCTATATCATGTTGTGCGGCAGATGGACGAGTTTTACGTATTGTATCAAATTTTTCAATATAGCTGTTGATAATGTTATTAGTTAAAGTTGGAACCTGTTGTTTCCACTTTATTCTTTCTACATCACCAAGTGCCTCGTTCATCAGATGCTTGTAATATTCAGTGTAATTCATATCTCGTTTATAAATATTTATTTGGTAGACATAAATGTAATCATTTTAAATTTTTGAATCCTTTGGACCAAACCAATTAGTCGCCCAAGCAATATTACGTATTGAAGCATTCAGTTTTTTTAAATTTAACAATCTCGGTTTTCCAAATATTTCTACAAGTTTTGCAATCAATGAACGAACATATGTGAGGTTATTTGTGTATTTATTTAAAAGTCCAATCATTGCTCTGTCGCTTAATATAATTGGAATACTAAACATTTGCAAAACACTTATAAATTCCAATGGATTTTTTGAATATATCACTAATGGTTGTATTTCGGTCTTCTTTACGTTAAACGTTATGTTATTGCGTTGCAAATAGTACGCAAAATTCAAGGGACTAATTGAATCACTTAATATAAATTGAATTGTGTGATCACTTAATACAGGTAATGTTATATCATATTTTTGCATTTCTTTGATGACCGTATCTACATCTGATAAAGACGCAATTAACATACGTTTTTGACTTTCTGTAATTGTATCTTTGCCATATTTGCATATTAAAGTAACAATCGTATATTTGTCGTTTTCATTTAGCTCAGATAGACGAGGACTAATTAAAAACAGTAATTCTTTAATAGCATCGCCAGCGTACTTATTGTTTGACGTTATCAACAAGAATGTTTTTTCCTTGAATGGTGAAAGATGAATTAAACTACGAAACGAATCGTCGTTCAGCTTTGTTTTGATTGAAATAATTAATTCAATTAAATTTTGTTTTTGTTCGGTTGTCGAGGGTACATTTTTAATGTAATATACTAAATGATATATACTTCTATCTGTAAACTTATCTCCTAAATGTTGAATCAACGCAGATCCATCCTTATAAATTGTGTTAGAGCGTCCATATATTAAACGATCCACCTGATCTTCACTTATATCAATAGAATATCCATTTTGTTTAAAAATATCAAGTGCTTGTTTATAATCTGGAGACGCTCTTAATATTGAAACAATAGAATTTTCAGGTAAATTATACTTTGAAGATGCATCTTTAGAAGTTTTTTCTTTTTTATTCAATTTCAATAACACATCCAGTAACTCACTGAAATTTTTTGAATTGGTCAATAATAACTGATACATGACATCATTCATTTCTGTTGCCCATTCAAATTTTCCTTTGTTTGTGCGTGCAATAAATTCTACTACATTCACAGGATTAGATGAATAATGCATTAGTTGCTTTATATCATACGCTGGAAAATATGGTTTTATAGACAAGATATTTTCTATTATTTTGTCTGTGTTTCTATTTAATTTAGTTGATCTACTTAGTAGAATTTCCAACAAGAATCTATTATGTGAATCTGTGTCTTTTACTATATATTTTTCCAATATTTTTTGCCCATCAACTGTATCAAAAAATACACACCAATCACCGTCACTTAGATTGCGAAGTCTATCATTATCAAAATATAATTCTATACGACGTTCAATCATTTGAATAGATCGTTTTAATAAATTTTTATTATTTTTGATTTGATTGTATTGATCTTCGCTCAATCCCATACCAAATCCTATATATTTGTTTTTTAATTCATCGGGCAAATATTTAAATTTAAAATCTGTAATATTGCCGGGAAACATATCCAAATACAGCGATTTGTCTGAATATTTTAATTTTGCGAATCCTTGATCGCCTAAATCTTTTAATTCTTTATATTTTAATACTTCTTTTCGTTTTAATGGTACGTGTTTGAAATAATGCTCCATGCCATGTAGTTTTGGTTGAATTTCCAAAATTTGATTCCATGTCATTTCCACATCACCATCATTATTGGCACTACTAACAATATATGTTTGATCTTTGGTTTTTTGAATTACAAAGAAGTGCCAAGGATTGTCAAATCGGCCTGTGAATGGTTTTGATAATTCTTCTTTTGTTGCCTCTATGTCTTTAACAAAATAAAAACTCGGCTGATTACTTCTATAACGATAAGCGTAATAAAGATTCGTTGTACTTCGACTTACACACCAACTATAAGGTACATTTCCTTTGTATGCTATACAAGCACGGGGAGTATCAGCATAATAAATTTGCAATCCGTTTTCATCAACAAGCGGTTTATAATCCGTTACCTCTACGTCTTTTAGTTTTTGACCTTTTGATTTTTCCAAATCAACTTGACCACTTACGTAATCAATAAATGTTTCAAAATCACTCCATTGCTTGTATTTACTAATGTCGAATCTATCATTGCCTTTTGGTATATTAAAGTTTTCAATATCATCCTGTGACGAACGATATTTTGCAGTACGAATGTCTTGAAACTTTTCAAGATAATCGTCTATGATAGTATCAGTCAATGTAGGAACTTGTTGTTTCCATTTTACGCGTTCCACATCACCAAATGCTTCGGTTACAAGGTGATTATAATAATCGGTATATTTCATCTTATTTAATGGGTACGATAATAATTATCTATTGCTGCATGTATTTTGCGTAATACGTCTTTAAAATTGATTATTTTCCAGTTTTGACCAATATCCAGATAGAATTCATTGGTATTTGTTGTAGTTTTTATAAATTCTTCATCAAATGTATATTTACCGCTGCCAAAATCTACAATCGGTCTATGATCTTGTAAACCATATATTTTAACATCTCCCATATTGTTATTATTATATTTGGCGACATTGTTTAATGTAATATCAGAATCAACAATCCGAAAAGGCTCAATATATTGTTTTGATTTCTCATAAAGAAAGTCAAATACCTTGTTTGCGCCTTTATTGTTCAGTGGAATGAAATCACTTATGCTCATTCTTGTTTCCATGTCAAATCTAGCTAATATCTTAGATGCATCCTTTGAATCAGTGGAATCTATTGCATCAAGTAATTTTTTAATACGTAATGTTTTTTGACTGCTCAATTCTTTACTATATACGCGATTTATATATTCCATGTACTTAACCAAAATATCTTTAAATTCTTCTTTATCAACACTCGTAATATTTCCCCATCCACTCCATGTCGATTCGGTTAAATTTTTATCCGCCCCATCTTTTTCATGAATTTCAATAAAATTAGCAGGAATGTCATTGGTTACATAATAACAATTACCTCTACTGTCTTCACTACCAATTTCATCTACATATACATTTTTCAGTTTATCTTTCTTGATTTTAACAACGGCAACTTCATGAAATTTTTCATCATCAAATTGATGAAACGCATGCTGTTCAATATTATATTTCCACCAGTCAACTACACCAATATCACACAAAAAGATTTTTCCACGGCTATGTTCGCTGTAATTACTTACAGTAGCCTTTTTGCCGATTTGTAGTCCCTTAACTAATATAGTCTCAAGATATGGAGCAAGCGTTATATGATAATAATACTCATCGCTTTCACTTCTTAAATCTTCTATTAATAGATGTTTGTAATAATCTATATATTTCATAAGTGTTAATAATAAATATACATCCCCTACCCATAGAGAGTATTTATTTAACGCCCCCGCCCCCAATTCAATATACACCCCACACGCAAAATTAATAACAGACTTTCTAAAAACATAAAAAAATCTATAATTAATAATTTTTATTTTTTATATATATGGTGGTATGTTATTACTTATTAATCTAAACTAAACTAAATATGACAGACATCATATCGCATTTACCCATTGCTTTTTTGTTTGGTACAATAATATTACACAACATGATATTTGGATATATCTTAATTACAGATTGTTTGTTCAACGAAAAAGAAAATGATGAATTAGAACATTTGTAAATTATTCAACTAAAATGAATTGTTAGTCCATTTTTTATCACATCACTGTAAAATTTACATTCATTTAATCTTATTTTCGTTCTACGCTGTTTTATGTTGGTTGTTTTTTAGTCTTTCTACAACAAAAAAAATGTTAATAATAATTGTTAAAAATACAATTATCATTTAATTTCTTATAAATTAATAAATTATATATTTGCAAAAAAAAATTATTTGTAAATTCTTGCAAATTAACGTTTTAGTTTTTTTCATTTTTAAATTGACATTTTTTTGAAAATTATTTTTTAACCGGTTTTAATTTCCGCATTCAGAAAAAAATCAATCAGTTTTTAGCAAAAATTTTTCCGGAGTTGGCATGGTGACTGCTATCTATACTATCTATAGATTCACCAGACCTGAAATTGCCCTTTGACTTGGCACCAATCCTGCAATAGCCGCGATGGACGTTGCATTTGCCGATGAAGATTTCTGAAAAAAGGTGTTGCGTTCGTCGATTAAGGCGAGTAGCTTAATGGCGTAACGATTGAGGCGGTCATGGTGATCGACACTCAATCAAACAAACTAAAACACGTAGAAAGAAAAAATAACATGACTGAGAACACTGAAGTTACCACTGCCGTTGCCACTGCCACCGAGACCGTTTCCGCTGTTGAGCATTCGGTTGCGACCGTTGCCGCCGACATTCTCGGCGGAACCGATGTCACTGCTGCCACCGAGACCGAGACCCAAACCACCGCTCCGGTTGCCGAGACTCCGGGTAAGGCTGCTCGCCAGCGCAACGGCGAGAAGCGTGAGTATACTCCCCGTGGCACCACGTATTGGGCGCGGCGTGTCATCTTGCTGAACGGCGAGCCTGTTGGGCGCGGTCGTCCTGCTAAGGACGGCAAGGGTGAGCGCAAGGTCGTTTATGTGCCGGTTGGCATGGAGTATGATGTTGCGGTCCACGGCGAGGGTGTCAAGTATAACACGCACTCGCACCGTGCGACTCACAAGCGCATTGCCAAGGACAGTGTGAGCTACACGTTTGACGACGGTGTTGCTCCCGCCAAGGCCACGGCGACCAAGGCCAAGACCAAGGCCAAGACCAAGGCGACCAAGACCACCAAGGTTGGCAAGGGCAAGGGCAAGGGCAAGACCGGCAAGGCCAAGTCTGCCAAGAAGTCCAAGTCCAATGCCGTGACGGTTCCGGTTGCCGATGTTGCGGCTCCGGTTGATCCGGCGCCTGCCGTCGAAATTCCTGCCGCCACTGATGCGGTTACGGCCTAAGTCAACGAAACAAATGTTTCTTTGAGTAGGTTTCGCGCCGGAAGGAAAATTTCCTTCCGGCGCATTCTTTTGTTGACATAGGGTGAGGGAACAAATATTCTATCACCGTCAACTATGAACACTGAAAATAATAATAACATTACGTCTACAAACGATTCGTCCGCCATTGCTAATGCGATTAAGCTACTCGGTATCGAAAAAATTGAAGTTACTTTTGACGGCTGTGGTGACAGTGGTCAAATTGACAGTATTACCTGTATTAGCGAAGACGGCAGCGACGTTGACTTGAAGGCAATCAAGGTTGGTAAAGTTAAATTTATTATCGGTCGTCAATACAATCCAGACGGTACTGTGGAACCAGTTACCGAAATTCGTGAATCGAATCTTGAGGAAGTGATTGAACATATTTGTTATAATACGTTGGAAACATCCCACGATGGATGGGAAATTAACGAAGGCAGCTTCGGCACCTTTACCATTGACGTTGCCACCGGAAAAATTAATTTGGAATACAATGAGCGTGTTACAAGCGTTGAAACAAGTAATTTTGAATTTGATTTTAGTCTCGCCAAGGGACAAATAAAAAGGTTTGCAGGAAATCCTACAAAAACCGCTTGACTTTTTCATTTCCAACAATAGACTATTTGCGTGACTGAAACTTTTACCATTAAAGTTGAACTGCCGGTTGTTGGAAATGAGAACACAGATGTATATTATGCTGAAATTGAAGTAAAATGCAAATTCAGCATTGACAATGATGGCATTGGGCCTTACGAATATTGGGGCAGCAAAGGAATTGACAAAGGTGTTGATTATGCTGTAATTGACGAGACTGAATGGGATAAAAACGGATTTACGGCAGAAGAAATCGATTTGATCGAAAAGGCTATTGATAAAAATTTGAACGATTGGGCAGAAAAAATAATGGAGCGATTGACGGACTTCCACGCGGATCATTCCGATTATCCAGAATAGGAAGAATCTATTCTGTAAGCCGTCAAGGAAGAACGAATAATTTTATATGGCAGTTGAAATAACTAGAGAATTATTGGAACAAATCGATCAAATTTGTAATGAATCATCATTCCCTAATTGGGGAAACGAAGGAGAAATTCCAATTTCTTTGGATGTTTGCCGCCGTGCAAAAGAATTCGTAAAAAATCTAAATTCTGTATTTGATATTAATACAGAAACTCGCCCCGATCCTTATCCCGAACATGATGGCGCAATAGCTATGGAATTCTTTCATGGAAAAAATCATCGTCTTGACATTAGTTTTGAAAAAGACAATACTGTGATTTTTGTTGGAAGAATTGACGGAAACCAAGTTCTAGGAAAAACAAATGACGCAGAAATTGTTGCAAAAGCAAATGAGTTTTTGCGGCAAATTTATCGCTGAATTAAGCAGAATAAATTGAACTGACCTTATTTTTCGTAAAAAGAAGTTGACAACCAACAAACAATAACCTAATTTCATACCATGAATTTGAACTTTGATAGTTTGGAAGTGAAGCGAAAAATCAATTTGCTTGCTGAAATTTGCCATTATGGAATTGAATGGAACTCCTCACTTCCAAACGATAATGATAAACTACCTTATGTTGCTGGCGGCATTGAAACCACGGCTTTTATTTTGAGTTGCTGCATCGTTCAATGGTTTGGATTTAAAAGCTGTGCCACTAGCGAAACCTGTGATTTTCTGAAATTAGAAGCGGCAACCGATTACAAAAAAGCAATTTCAATCGAAGAATGGGAACGTCGCATCACAAAATATCTCAAAACGGGTGTTGACTGTCAGGAAAATTGAGCCTAAGCTGAACGCCACAATATGAGTCATCCATATAATCATGCGTTGAGCAGCGTCAAAAAGTGGGGCGGCAAGGTTGAAGATTATCTTCCAATTCATAATTGGTTCGATGAAAGCAAAATGATGATGGGCGATTTTCGCCATCGTGCATTGAGGCATCATGCCGAAGGAATTTTCTTGTGTGAACGCATTTTTGGTGTTACTATCACACTCAGCAATGGCAATGTTTTGCCGACTCGCTACGTTGCAGAACAGCACGTAAAAGAGGATTTGGGACGCATTCCTTCTATGCAAGATTGGTTTATGAATATCAAAGCCCAACCTTGGATGGGACGAACCGAAAAAATTGAACAGGAATTGGGTGTGCAATGAATGATTCTAATCCGTATAAACTAATTTGGGATACTCTCAAACTCAAAAGTGTTATTGTTTGTCTACTTGACAAGCAGACTCAAACTCACAGCAATTATCTGTTGTTTAACGGCGAACCATTGGAGCATTGGGAAGTTGGTCAACTGTTGGGAGGCAATTAAAATTTATGAAACGTATTAAAAATAAAATCAAAGATTGGTTCGCTGTATTGCTTATGGGCGGTGCCGTTGGATCATTTGTTGCAATGATTCTACTTTACATCATCGGCATTTTTTGTTTGCCGGTCGCAATCATTTGGGCAATTTACAAGTTGGTTACTCATTTTACCAATTAACCGTTATGCAAACAAAATTCAAATGGACAGATAAACAAAGATTGCTTATGGTTGGTGGATTGAGTATGGGTATTTCCATGGCTCCATCATTGGAAATGGCAAAAATATTGGCAGATGATCTTTATATCTTCTCCCAAGCACCAGCCGATTTTCTTAATTCCGATACACACGTTCAAGTAAAACTAAAAAATGTATTTGAATTCGGAAAAATGATGAATCTCACAGACGTGTATGATAATTTGATAAAGCTGGATAAGGAAGACGACACTGACAGTTTTGCAGCATAAAAAATCCCCGGCTAACAACCGGGGATTTCTTTTTTATTTGATTTTGGTTAAAAGTAAATTACCTTTTCCTATCAAATTACCGTTGGCACCATATGTGCTATTGGTTGCTTTGTTGTAGGTGGCAAGCAATTTGCCACCTGTTTTATCAAACAATCGGCTATTGTTATCAATATAACCGATTGGACGACTGCGATTATCACGTATTGGTGTTCTCATATTTTATTTTTTTGGTAGCCCCGGAGGGATTTGAACCCCCAACCAGTCCGGTAGAAACGGAATGCTCTAGCCATTTGAGCTACGAGGCCACATTAAATTACTGATTACGAAATTGCTCGTATGCAATTTCTATCTTGTAGAAGTGAGCATACCACACATAACGCTTGTTGGCAAACATAATCTTGCCAAAATTTAAATCAATTTGATTGTACCACCACTTCACATAAAAATTGTTGATTTGTAAAAGTGTGATAAAAGTTTTATTTGTTTCAAAAAACGTCATCTTGATTTGGATGATATTCAATTTCACGACGACTGTATGTTTGTGTGTTGTCATTTACACGTTCACAAACAAACAATTTGCCGCCGAGACCAATCAATAAATAATTGTGTTTGTCTGCAAACAATAATTTTTTAATTGTTTCTTGCACATTCTGTTGCAATACAGAATGGTGCAACGGTTTTACCGTGCGTTGCATTGCAATATCCGCACTACTAGGATATTTATATGCGAGAATTTTAATCATTGTGCCAGAAATTGATATTCCATATTTACGTCGCCATCGTTCAAGCAATCCAAATTATTTACACGATTGCCGATTCGACTTGCCATGCGAACTTCGACGGGCACGTTAGCATAAAAAAACCGTTGAATGCAAGGAGTTTTGCCAAGCGCACGATAAATTCGACCAATGGCTTGAATAATATTGACGGCACTCCAACAAGGAAACAACAAGCTGTGCCGTGGAAATTTTCCATTCAAATCATGCAGACTGACACCCATATTTCCAGCCTGAATATTTGCAATAAAAATTCGCAGCTTGTCAGCTTGAAAGTCATCAATGTAACGATTGCGAACGTTTTCGTCTTGACCACCAACCAGATAGCCAATTTTTCCATTGAACTTTTTCTTATTGAGCAACCGAGTCAGTGATTGCACAGTGTCATCGAAATTGACAAAAATAACAGGACTGATTCCTTCGTCAAACATATCTTCGATGAAATCCACCGCTGTTGGAGTTTTGAGAATTTCAGCTTGACGCCGAGCCTTCATAATGATCGCAAATGCGTGTTGGCTATAATCAGCCGCACGTTTGTCAAGCAAATCAAGTTCCAATTCCATTCGTGAATAAACTTGATTTAGTTTATTTGTATTTGCGCCGATGTCAAAGACTTCAGCAAATACACGATTTTCTGGAAAAAGATGCCCAAAGTCCGCACGTCGCATTCGACTGGCAATCTTTTGAATATTAAATAGATTGTGGTGAATACGTGCCATGCCTTGCTTTGCAGGCGTTTGATCGGCGTCCCAATCAATTCCACCGTAACGATTTACACGGGCACCGTGATCGTTACACCATTGATGATAATTTTCTCCGTTGTGCAGATTTGCCTTGTAGCCAATGGCTTTCATGTCCGCAACACTGGTTGCGGCAGTTGCACTCATACCAAGAATCTTATATTTTTGGTTTTTTAGAACAATAAGCAAATCAGACGTAAGACTGTTCAATCCCCGTCCCTTGTGCTGTTCATCCAAAATAACCAAACTATCTTGTCTAAAATTAACTTTGATTCCTTCGCTCAACCACCACTTGGCAGTCCGATGAAACTTGGTCAAATCATAATTAAGATACTCTGTATTGCCACGAACCAGCAATTCGTAATTGATAATTAGAGGATTTTTAATTCCGAATTTAGCCAGCGTTTTTTGCCACATCATTTTTACGCTGTTGGGGCAAATGATAACAATGGGACAATTCATTTGTTTTGCAATCCAGCAAGCAACAAATGTTTTTCCAGTGCCAGTGTCACTAAGGTCGTCGGCAACACCATTCAAATATAAACTATCCAAAAGAAACTTGGCGTGTTGTTTCTGCGGGTCAAGTAGTTCCATGAAAAATAATTAATGTTTTCTGTAAATTACAGATTTAACAGTTTTGTTCCAGCACAATCGACAATTCAAACAATGATTGCCTTGATTGCTTGCCGGACAAGTAAAATTGTCATTCGTTGAAACTCCACTGGAAACAACATTAAGTTGTTTTGCCAATGCAAGCGGCAACGGTCCATCCACCATATATGCACTAAGCCTAACCGTCAAGTTTGTTGGAATAGTTTTTTTGCTCTTGACATACTCGGAAATAATACTATACTCCCGCGTTGGTAGCCAAAATTTGATATTAGGTAGGTTTCGAGCGATTTGACAGATATTGTCAAAATGACTAATATTCTGAATATCTCCGCTATCATGGAACCTGAAATAACCACTATGCTCCAAACTTCCAATTAACAATGTCATGTTTGCAACCCACTGCGGGTCACTCAAACTCAAATATCTTTTTTCAAGTGCATTTTTTGCATTCGGATATACGTAAAACCCTTTGAATGCGTAGCACTTGTGGCAAACGCTTCCTTCCACCGCTCTCAATTTGCCCCCAACCAAACACTTATTGGCAGGAATACTGTAACTGTAGCACGGCATTTTACTTGGTTGACTCAACCCACCCACCGCATTCCACGCTTCCAACAATGCGCCTTTCAATTTCATGGACACCACTTTAGACGGTATTTGCCCTAGTACAAGCACTTTTTTTAGAAAAAATGCCGCTTGACACGGCGTTGATCGTGTGGTACACATCCACCATGTATTTTTATAGTTATCTCATAACTCACAACATTTGGGTGCCAATTTTTGGGTTTTTGATTGTGTGCCTCGTTTTTTGGATCAGCGGTAAAGATTGTAGTTGACAGAAGAAAAAAACTGCACCATTCTCGCACACATGAAAACTTACACTCTGGAAAATGTTAATTATAGTTTCAACCGTAACAGTCGCAAGTGGCACTTTGTGATTAAAAAATCCGAATCCGTTACTTTTGAATTCATTTTTAATTGCCCCGGCGGCAAAGCAACTGCTGATGCGGTTGTCAAGCAAATTGTTGCCAGTGTCAAGCGAACCAAGCAGGAAAAAATCGACGGGATCGCACGAAAAAACATTGACGTTCTCACCAAGGCGGCTATTGTGGACGAGTAAATTATATGACTGATACTCTACAAAAACTGATTGACAACGGCATTCTCAACCATGTAAGTCAAATTACAGTTGACGGTGATTGCGTGTGTCGTAGTTGGATGATTGAAAATGACCTTGTTTTCAAGAATGAACAGGATGAAGACGGCACCGAAATTGAATTTCTCATTCTGGAATTTGATGACGAAAGTTCTTCGCGTTTTCGGCTTGACACGCCGGTAATCTTCGTGGATGGCGATTTGCATCTCAAAGAAGATTATAGTCAATCAGAAATTTCAATTAGGTTTCAGAAAACTGTGGACGTTTTCCCTAAAGATTTTTTGAATAAACAATAACAAATATTATGGATAAGGAAATCAATAATAAAAATGATGAGGATGCAGACGCAATTCTGCGAACCGGTGATGTGGAAGTTGAAGAAGAGCTTGACAATTTGGGCGGATACCGTGAATATCTGCGCGAACAGTTTCGACTGAACGAAGACTAAAACCAATAGACATAAAAAAATGAATAAGATTGACTACCGAAGCGGCGAGGCGCAACTGATGCAGTTGGTCCGAGAAAAGGGCAAGCGTGTTCCCAAGATTCTTGCTGATGGCAAGATTGCACGGGATGCCAAGGGCAAAATTGTCATGGTCCGCGAAAAGGGAATGCCTCGCGGTGTTCTGGTTGCCGGGCTGATTAATGGTATCATTCGGATTGGGTGGAGTTATACCCATACGCGAAGCGATAAGTTTGACAAGGCCGAAGGCATTCGCCGTGCGGCGGATCGCATGAAGAATGTTCGTCCTCCGGAACAGATTCCTCATAAGGTTATGAAGGAAATTACCAATAGTTTTATTCCGCGTGTTGAGAAGTATTTCAACCAGTCGGTTTACTGAATTCAACTTGGGGGTTTGCGGTTATCCTTTAAAACCGCTAATTCTCTGTATAATCTTAAATATGACTCTCAAGCCCGGAAAATATACGATTCCTGTTGTTACCCGTTTGCAAGATAATGGAGACGGTGGACATACAATGTATGTTTACAACAACTTTGAAGAATTGCTTGCCGATCATCCTAAAGCAAAAGAATTTAAAAATGTAAATGGCAAGTGGCAAGATGTCAAGGTAGAATTGACCGAAGAACAGAAAGAAGAAATTCTGACCGAAAACGATCCTTACGAAAATGGTTATATCGGAAAAGACAATATTGAAATTGAAGTAAACTCAGATGGTCGTATTTTGCTTGCCAAACCAATGAGTTTTCATGCCGGTCAGTAAAATTAAACAGTAATTATATGAAGAAAAACGCATTCACTATTATTGAGTTGCTGGTTGTGCTGGCAATCATTGCCATCATCGTTGCTATTGTTGCCAGCATCTTTCATGGCGGCATTGGAAACAGCAACGAAAAAGTAATCCAACTTTTGGAGCAAGAGGGATATAGTAATATCGTTATTGAAGGATACGAGCCGTTTGCCGGTAGCAATGACGATTTTTACAAAGTTGGATTTAGTGCAGTCAATTCGGCTGGCAATACAGTTCATGGCGTTGTAACCGGCGACGACTTCAAAGGTTGGACTATTCGTAGGTACTAAATTGTTAATTACAATTTGAATAGCAAGAGAATTGTCTAAAAAACAATTCTCTTTTTTTTTCTGTAAAATACTTATTGACTGAGTGCCGTTAGGTGTTTTAATCTTTTCCGAACCTTTTATGCCACCGAAGGAGAAAGATCGGCAGGCTGGCAACGGCACTCACCATTTCTATAAAAAAGTGTTGACGTTCTATGTTGCTCTGCTAAAGTATCACCAATGAAACGCACATTGGAACGCTATGTTGAGTTTAATGGGAAATTGACTCTGTTCAAATTTGAGTATTGGCCGTTTTTTCCTTACACTGGCAACCAACCCGAAGAAAAAGAAGAAATTAATATTCTTTTTATTAAGGATGCCAACCGCAACGAAATTCCTATTCCTTGCGCTGTTACTCAACCGGCTGAATACAACGAAATTGTTGAATTTCTTTTGAATTTGCTTGCTCAAGAGGCTAAAGAAGAAGCGGCGGCAATGGAAACTATCGCCATTGAACCTTGGGATTGATAAATTTATGTCTATTTATTTTTTTATTGGTGGATTGGTTGCCATTCTATTTTTCAAATACCTTTTTCCTGAAAAAAACGGATCGCCTAATTTTATTGTAATTTTGCTATACATGATAGCAGCATTTCTGTTTTGGCCGATTATATGTTTGGCGGCACTGCTTAAATTTTCAGATAAGTAATATTTTGTTATGACTGATGATTTAAAATGCTTTGAAATTAATTGCGACGGCACCGTGAGAAAGGCAACAATAACACACAAAGTTACATTAAGCAACAGCGACACTATCAAAATAGACAATTTGGCTGTCGAACGTTGCGACCGATGCGGGGAAATACTATTTGACAGTGCCGCAAGCAAAACAGTTGAAGCAGCAATATTAGCAAAATATCCGGATCACTTCAAACGATACAAGCGATAATAATATGAAATATCTCATAAAGATACTTTGTCTTCTATCAATTCCGCCTCTTCTTTCAATTCTCATTTTTTTCGTATTCGTCCCGTTTTTTGGAAATGAACTGGTTCCGTATGAGCCAAATACAGTTTTTCAGTGTTTGTGCTACTTTTCCGTATGGGCACCATGCGCTTTGATTTGTTGGGTTGTAGCTGCGGGAGCAGGAATTTTGATTCAATCGTTTCTTTCAATAGTAAAAGATTACTAAAAATACTATTGAATCAATAATTTTATGGAACTTAAACATACAGGCAGAGGATTTGCATATTACGAATTTACCGAAGTGAACGGTGACGTATGCAATATTCAAAAAAGTAGCAGCACAATGCAAGATTGCATTTGGTTGGGCAGCAAAAATATTGGATTAAAAGGATTTATTCCTCATGGCAATCCATCTTGGCGAGACGTAACCGACGATCAAATCAAAGAAAAATTTGGTTTTCAAGACATTATTGCCAATAATCGTATGCACTTGAGCCGCGAACAAGTTGCGGCATTGCTTCCGATTCTCCAAAAATTTGTTGACACGGGCGAAATCGACTGATATTGTATTTTCACCATGAATGAAAAACTTGTTAGATTGCCAGTTGGCATGACCATTGCATTAGGACAGTATTATCTCAATCGTGAACTGCAAAAGCCACAGAAAACGGGAGCGAAATACGCAAATGGTATTTTAATTTCCGAGGAATATACTATCGGTAAGAAATGGGACAAAGCTGCCGATTTGGAAAGAATCGATAAATCACTTTCTCCTAAATGGGGTTATTCAGCGATTGCCGGCACGTTTTTCTTCGGCAATGGTAGTAAATATACTTACACAATGTCGAGCGATACATGGCCGTTCGCAAAGCGAACGAAAAATGAAAAGAAAAAGCAACACCATGGTAATTATTGAATTTATAGTTTTATTTTCGGCGATACTATACGCATTGCAACTGATCGTTCTTAATATTGTTTTTCTTTCATCAGATATTATTAAAAATAGAGCTGATTATTTCATTCTCCTGATTCCATGGTTTATTATTTTGCCAGTTGTAATTCTCGGCAAACTTCTATCCCTACCAAAAAAATGAATATTACTATTGATAACAACGCCAAAAGCGTAATTGAAACTGCCTTGATTGTAGTTGCAATCATTGCATTTTATTATTTCATGTATAAATCTGATCGAAAGTAAAATTATCAGATACAATGACTATTTTAATTGAATTATGAAAATTCAATTTTTAGTAGAATATTATAATAAGAAAAAGAAAATTCTTATTGCAAAAAATAATATAATCGAATGCACAAATAAAACAAATACTTATTATTTGTGTAATTACGATGGTGTTAATTTGCACATTCCGCTTACCATTGCTTATTGTGTTCAGGACAAATTAGTAGTTGCTCCTAGCAAAGAATACCGAAAGCCAATGTCTGAACAATTCAAGGCAAATGTCAGTGCGGCTATGAAAGTCAAGCACAATAATCAAAAAGGAAAAAAGGGTACACACAGCAAAAAAATTGGATTTGAAAAGGTTTGCGGGGTTGCTAAAAATACTAATATCATTTTTCCTCTTCCTGTTGCATTTGGAGGCTTGAATACTATTTCAAAATAAATGAATATTCACAAAGATATTTGCGGAAACATCTTGAATTTGGGTGACAGTGTGGCAGTGTCAACAAAAAATGGATTGCTTTTGGGCAATATTGTTGCTTTGCTTCCAAAAAGTATCAGAGTTGAATTTGATATTAATCGCTTTGCTTGGGCAATCGGATACGGGTTCAAGTATGGTGTCAATAAAAATAAAACACCTAGCATTTTGGCAACCGACTCCAATACCGTAAGATTGGGTTGACAATCTATAAAAAGTCACTAAGCTGTCTAGCACGATGACAAAGAAACTGATTCGGAACCTTGCAGACTATCGCCAATGGGCATGGCAAATTGTCAATGAGTTTGATGGCAAGTCCGCCGTTGAACGAGCCGTTGGAATGAAGTTGATCCACGATTGTTACGACTATAATGATAAAAATGAGCCTATTGACGAAAATGGCAATGTCATTCCCGATGATACGGCTGAAACTGCCCAACTATACGATTGGGTAAATAAATTGGTATTTCCTGTTGTTGCCGTGTATTGGATCGAACGCGAATTTGATCGTGTTGGAGACGTATTTATTGTTGCCGCTGAATTTGTGTCTCTTTCAGAATTTTCTGAATAAATTTGCGTGTCAATATGACATATCTAATTAAATTTAGTACCGGTGGGTATTTCAGCACAAAAATCGACTACCTTTGGAATAGTCAAGATGCCCCAAAAGATGCCGCCTATGTTTTTAATACCATGCGGGAAGCTCGTAAACAACTCAATCGCCTTAATGGTAGACTATTAAGTAAAAAAAAGAACACCTTTGCAGAAATTGTCCCCGGCAACTAAAATAAATATCAGACAATATGAAACCCTATCGCAATCCATACGATCCATTAAATGGTAATGATAGATGGCTTTCCTACAACGAAATGATGAATAAACGCGATCCAGTTGAACCAGACAATCCAGATACTTGTGCTAAATGTCATAGACGTTGGGGCGATCATTTGACAGAATACGCACTTAAAAACAATCCTTATGCCTGCCGATTTGTCGAAAAAAGCAAAACACAGAGAAATTTTCCTTAAACGGGCACAAAAAAATCCTTTTTTAGTTGCACAGCGTATAAGAGAAAACCAAACATTCGATTTGATTGCTCAACGATTGGAGCAATCCGCTAAAAATAGCTCAATAAGCGAAGACGACCGGCAACAACTAATTAATTCAATTGTTGAGGAATATTACCGTCTAGTCGATCATATCGATAAATTTTATTATGGATAATACAGTTATCTATGAAGTAACTTTGGATCACCCATCCTCTTATGTTTGCTTTGAAGGCCCAAAGGGTCTTTCTGAAAATGAAATTTTGTC